>VYMG01000038.1_pt1 | contig 82907 bp, 61 predicted proteins | sample 5115261 | NCBI WGS metagenome assembly VYMG01 (sample SAMN12291781, study PRJNA351875) | freshwater metagenome | isolation source: freshwater lake | place: USA: Michigan, Wintergreen Lake | collected 2013-08-08
AGGCGTGGGCGCTGGCGGATGCGGAAGGGAGCGCCAAGCCTGCGCTCCACGACTTGCTGCGGATCGGGAAGTCGGCTTTGCTGCGGGAACTGGCGCTGACGGAACTGCATGAGCGCGATGTGACGCTGGGCGAACAATTGGCGCAGTTGTCAGCGCAATTGACGACGTGCTATCGCGCGCTGCATGATGATTCGGCGATGGTGCTGGAGACCGAACGAGCCATTGTGTTTCCGTATGTGGTGGATGGCGTTGAGCACACGTTTACGGCAAAGATTGACCGCGTGGATCAATTGCCCAGCGGCGGTTTCCGCGTGATTGATTACAAGGCCGGGCAGGCGTGGAAGAAACTTCTGGAGCCCAAGCCCGATGACCTGCAAATGGGTGTGTACGCGATGGCGATCACGCATGCGTTTGGCGGCGGTTTGAGCCAGAAGGCCGATGAAGGAACCGAAGAAGCCGGGAAGGATCGAACCTTGGCGGGCGGACAAGCCGAATATTGGTGTCTGGCCGCGGGTGAGAAGGGCGTGTTGCCTTTCGCGTCGATGCGGCTGGACAAGGTGCGAGCGAAGATCGACAAGATTGTGCGAGGCATGCTGGCGGGTGAGTTTGAGCGGAAGGCGGACTGTGAAGGGGCGTGCAGCACGTTTGGACAGTGAAAGCAAGAGAAGGAAGACGCATGAGTTGGGCGAAGATGTTGGTTGCGATGGCGTGCGGCGTGATGGGCGTGAACGGAAGCGTGCTGGCGCAGATCGTGCCGCCGCCGACGGAGCCTGAGGTTGCGCCGGAGCGGCGCGAGGAAGCCTGGCTCATTCCGTTTGATCAGCGGCCGCCCTTTGGCGAGTATCGCGAGAAGCGCGAGATTTTCGCGGCGTCGATGTGGACGGGCGTATTGACCAATGGGGTGCGCATCTCGCTGCGGTACTTTCCGCTGGACAAGCAGACGGGACAGGTGCAAGTGGCGTTTTTCGGCGGCGGGCTGGAAGAGGACGCGAGCACGCGCGGGCTGACGGAAGCCGCGATTCAGGCGTGGCGCAAGCCTGCACTGAAGGACGTGGGTCATGACGAACTCATGGAGCGACTGAAGGGCTGGAACGTGGGTGCGACGGGGGAAGTGGCGGGTGACTTCGCCCGGTTGACGGTGGCGGGCGACAACACGCACATCGAGCAGATTTTTCAGTTGGCGTATCTGCTGTCCCTGAAGCCGAAGATTGACGCGGGCGCGCTGGAGGAGTGGAAGCAGACGAAACTGCGCGAGATTGATTCGCGCATGCGCGGGACGCGGGCTGCGTTTCCGCATGTGCTGGCGGATGCGGTCTTCCCGAAGGATGATGTGCGCGGGCGTGCGCTGACGCGCGAGCAGGTGGAGGCGATCACGCTGGAGAAGGCGCAGGCGTGGTTGGACCGGCTGGTGACGAGCGCGCCGATTGAGATCGGCTTTGTGGGGCGCGTGCCGCAACCGATGGTGCTGGAACTGGTGCAACGCTATTTCGCGGGGCTGCCGGCGCGGCCAGAGGCGACGACGGCGACCAACCTGGAACTGCGGCGCATCAGCAAGCCGACGGAAACGGTGAAGGTCGACAAGACGATGGCCAGCGCGACGCCGCGTGCGGTGGTGTCGTGGGGCTTCTGGGCGTGTGATGAGTATGACTATGAGCGGATGCTGCCGCTGCAGATCGCGGCGCGGGTGGCGACGCGGCGGTTTGACGCGAAGCTGAGGGAAGTGATGGGGCAGGGGGAATCTCGCAGCGGCATTTCATGGGCATTGAATCCGGGTTCGACTTTCCCGGGGTTGGGGCTGCTTGTGGGCGTGGCGACGACGTCGCCCAGTCGTGCGGATGAAGTGCATGCGCTGATGTTGAGTGAGATCCGCGCGATGGCGGAGAGCGGTGTGACGGAGGCGGAGATGCTGGAAGCGCAGACTGCGCTGCGCGAGCAGTGGCAGGAGCGGCTGAAGGACGCGGGGCCCTGGGCGATGGTGCTGGAGTCGTTCGCGTATACAGGCGTGGACACGGTGAAGCTGTTCACGATCCCTGACCTGGTGATGCAGGTGACTCCCGAGCAGGTGCGCGAGCAGTTGTCGGCGGTGGTGGGCGTCGATCCTGCGGTGAGCGTCGTGCTGCGGCCGATGGCTGCGGGTGGCGCGGAGCCTGCGCCGGCGCAGCCAGCGAAGGCGGATAACTGAGGGGGGAGATTGCGCCTCCCTTGAAGTTGTGTGAACAACCGCGCGAAAACAGTGTGAACTTTGTAAAGACGTAACACGTTCTTTATGATCGTGAGGTTCAACACGTGAACTTCATGTCATCTTCGCGCCAAGTGAACGCCCCGCGGCGCGGGTTGTGGGAATATTCATCCCTCTGCAACTGACTGGTTCGCTCGCGGGCGCGTCGCTCGCGCGAGGCGTGCCAGGGAAGTCATCGCAGACGGACGGACACCTCTCCATGCTCGCCCATCTCCAGCGCCACATCATCCGCACGCGTGCGTCCAAGGGTTTCACGCTCATTGAACTGCTGGTCGTTATCGCGATCATCGCTCTTTTGATCGGTATTCTGCTTCCTTCGCTGGGTGCGGCACGCGAGAGCGGTCGGCAGCTCAAGTGCGCGGCGAACCTGCGTGCAGTGGGCCAGGGCGTGGTGAACTACACGGTGGTGTACCGCACGTTCCCGCCGGCGTATCTGTACGCTCAGTTCCCGGATCCGGAGAGCTTTGCGTGGCGTCTGGAAGATCAGCGCGGCACCGACCCGGCCAACGGATACATCCACTGGTCGTACTTCCTGTTCAGCGACGGGCAGGTTCCTCAGGACGCGTTTGAGTGCCCGAGCGTTCCGAACGGTGGCGCGCCCCGCACCAACCCGGGGAGCAACCCCGAGGACTGGGAAATCGGGCAAGAAGGCCTGGGTGGTTCGCAGTCGAGCCCGGGCAACACGCCTGTGGACCGTCAGGTGAAGCGCACGGCATTTGCCGGGAACGACGCGCTCTTCCCGCGCAACAAGTTCTTCAAGGAGCCGGGCGATCCGGGTCGCGTGAACCGCTTTGTCGATACGTCGCTCGTTGACGGCAGCGCTCGCGGCGCGTCGGGCACGATCCTTGGGACGGAGTTTGCGTACGGGGCGAACTGGCAGTCAGTGCGTGATCCGGGCACGGATGGTCCGCAGAACCGCATCAAGTCGCACCGGCCCATCACGCCCTTCACGCGTCCTGGCACGCCTGCGTCGAACCCGACCAGCGCTCCCATCTCGGGTGGCGGCAACACGTGGCGCTACCCGGATATCACCTCGCCGACGTGGCGTCAGACGCGATTCACGAAGGATGCTCCCGAGGGGCTGATCACCAACGCGTTCAGCGGGTTGATGAGCGTCGGGCGGCACCACTCGGGCAAGGATGACATCGGCGGCAGCGCGAACTTCGTGTTTGTGGACGGGCACGTGGAGAACACGTTCGTGACGCAGACCATCCGCAAGCGGCAGTGGGGCGATAAGTTCTGGAGCGTGAGCGGCGACAACAGCGTGGACCAGACGACGCCTGAGAACCGCTGAGTGATTGACAGAGGACAAGCGACGCACGCGGCCCGAAAGAGGTCGCGTGCGTTTTTCATGGGAATTTCTGTGGAATTGAAGAGCAAGAAGTTCGCGCATTCTCAGCGCGACTTTGACCATACCTGAGTGAGCATGATGCTTTCATAGGCTGTCGTTTTTGCGCGCTTGCGCGGCGACGTGGTGGTGCGATGCGGCGCGCGTGCGTCGTGTCGAAGGAATGTGTCGGTCTGAGATAAGAGAGATCATGCCATGAAGAACTCGACCAAGGCTCTGCTGATGATGGCGGCGTGCGGTGGCGCGGTGAGCGTCGCGAATGCCCAGGCTCCGTATGTCGTCAACCTGTACGGCGCGACGCTGCTGCAGCAGCTGCTTCAGTCGCCTCAGGTCGCCAACGACTTCATCGACGTTGACGGCGATGGTCAGGCGACGCCCAACTTTGACCCGCTGATTGACCTGCTTCCGACGAGCGCACAGCCCGCCGGCTACCTGCCGGGCAACTACTACATCGTCCAGTACCGCGCCATCGGCAGCGTGTCGGGCGTGCAGGAACTGGTTGACTGGGGCGGCAAGGGCGCTGGTGGCGAGTTCACGCCCAACACCGCGGACAGCACGCTGCCCAGCATGAGCGCCGCGCTGACCAACCCCGCGTTCGCGAACGGGCAACAGTTCCTGGGCTCGGGCGGTTTGCCCGTTGGTCCGATCAACTGGATTCACACCACCGCCAACCCCGGCGCGGCTCCGTTCCGTGCGTTTGTGAGCGGTCCCAACAAGTACCGCGCTGCGGCATGGCAGGGCAGCAGCGTGAACCCCGGTGCGAACACGGGCATGCAGAACACTGCGGCTCCCGTGGACGTGCCCACGCTGTGGACGATCCAGAGCGGCACCAGCGTTGATGCCAACGCGGCTCGTCGTCCCGGTCAGCCCGGTTACGGCACCAACACGCGTGTGAACGTGAACAAGCAGGGTGGCACCAGCGGTGCGGGTGGCAACAGCCAACTCGTCAACCTGGGCGCTTCGTCGCTCAACCTGTACACGGGTGTGCCCAGCCAGGCCAATGACTTCACGATCTTCGACACGCAGATCGCGTGGGCACCGATCGCTCCCATCGCCAACTTCGGTGTGGGTATGACGCAGATCACCATGAGCGATCTGGCGCACCTGTCGCTGACGGGCCGCCGCATCAATGGTGAGAACATCCACTTCATCAACCGTGACGTGGGTTCGGGCACGCACAACGCGTTCATGAACAGCATCGGCGTGGACCCGAGCTTCGGCATCGGCGAGTTCGTCGGCAACGTGAACAACAGTGCGGCGACCGACACCCCCGGCCCGAGCTGGCTGCCCAGCAACAAGAACGGCACCGGCAACGTGCGTGAGACGGTGCGTTACCACCGCCTGACGATCGGCTACGTCGGTGGCGACAGCTTCCGCAGCCAGGACGCCGTGTACTGCGACATTCTCGCGGTCGCGAAGGACCTGGGCGGTCGCACGGGTGACTTCATCCGTCCGCGCAGCAACGGCGGCGGCGACGCGGGCAACACGATTCTTGACAACGGTCTGCGTGGTCAGATCGATCCCAGCACGGGCATCGCTCGCACGGTGGACGGTTGGCAGATCGGCGGCAAGGCCATCTTCGCGACCATCGGTAACCCTCTGCTCGCGCCGGCGGTTGACGGCGGCTACGGCTGGAGCGGTCTGACTCCCGCTGAGATCACGGCGGAGAACGCCCTTCGTGCGCAGTTCCCGGTCGCGGCCGGCATGGACAACCCCGGCACGGCGGAGTTCCTGAACAACATCACGCGTTCGATCAACGCCTTCAATGCCAACCCGTCCAACCCCATCAACCAGTTCAGCCCGGGCGAGTTCGCGGCGACGATTCTGATCCCGCTCACCTCGACCGATTACCTGCAGGGCAACGACGGCGTGACCTTCGGCAACAACGCCGGTCGCGTGCAGTTCACGCAGGACAACATCCGCGGCACGGTGGTGTACGCCCAGTCGCGCTACCAGAGCTTCGGCACCAGCGGCGGCGGCGCCACCGGCGTGTCGGGCAACGTTGGTCAGGCTCCCCGTCGCGTGACGGGTCAGACCTACAGCGACGGCACGACCGGCACGGCGACGACCTTCACGCTGCAGGACGGCACGACCGTCGGTTACGGCGCGGCTCTGAGCGGCGCGCTGAGCGTGAACCGCGTGATGGGTGACTTCAACAACGACGGCCTGCGCAACCTGAATGACGCTGCGGGTCTGATCGCCGCGTGGCGTGACCGCAACGATGGCGCCACGGTGAGCTGGAACCCCGGCAGCAAGGCGAGCATCGAGATTCTCGGCGACTTCAGCGGCGACGGCAACTTCGGTCAGGTGAACGGCCAGGCGGATCGCATGGACGTCCGTTACTGGGCCGACGGCCTGGCCATCGATCCCGCCACGGGCAAGCTGGACCGCAAGGCCGGCTTCACCGCGGTTGACACCGCCTTCGGTGGCAACTTCTTCGGTACCGTGCTCGCGACGGGCAAGCCCTACGCGGCCGGCGACTCTCGCGGCGATGTGGCCAACAGCGTGACGGGCACGACCCGCGGCTGGCTGCCCATCGGCGCTGACGGCAACGACGGCGTTGCGGCAGCGACCGACAACCGCATCGATGCGGTTGACATCGACTACGTGCGTCGGCAGATTCTCACGTCAGTTGACCTGAGCATCGACTGGGCGACCGAAGCGCAGGAAGCGGCCCGCGCGGACCTGTCGGCGGATATCAACGGTGACCTTGTCATCAACTGCGAAGATCTGAACGAGATCGTCACGCAGGTGCTGGGCACGGTGGCGGGCGACGTGAACCTCGACGGCGTGCGTGATGCGGCCGACGTGGCGATCGTGACGGCCAACCTGGGCGCGACCAACGCCGGCTGGGCCATCGGTAACGTGAACTGCGACAGCGTGGTTGACCAGGCCGACCTGGACATCGCCAACGGCGTCGTCGCATGCGATGACATCGACTTCAACAACAACGAAGTCTTCCCCGAAGACCAGGACGTGGTTGACTTCTTCAACGTGCTGGCCGGCGGTGATTGCCCTGAGTGCAATGACATCGACTTCAACAACAACGGCGTCTTCCCGGAAGACCAGGACGTGGTTGACTTCTTCAACGTGCTCGCTGGCGGCAACTGCCCGCAGTAAGCGATAGACGCATGCACAGGTGAGAGCCCGTTGCACGCCGCACGATGTTGACATCAAGTGACACCCCGCTGACTGCACGCAGCGGGGTGTTTTCATTGGTGGCGCGAGGCTGGTCTTGGCGGCCGTGCCATGATCAGGCGACGTTCACGCCGCTCAGAAAGTGCTCGAGGAACTTCTCTTCGAATGCCTCAATGGCGGCGGCGGTGGTGCTGGCGTCGATGCCCCAGCAGGTGGCGACGGGGCAGTCGCGATCATCAAGTTGGATGATCATGGTGTTGTCGATGGCGAGCACGCTGGGCAGACGGCTGGCGAGGTAGGCCGTCAGAGCGTTCACGCTGGGGCCGCCGATGCTGATGGTGGGCAGAGCACGCAGATGGTTCTGATTGAGATACCACACATCGCTGCACACAATGGCCTTGCGATGAGGCTCGGTGACTTCGTCGTCCTTGAGAGCGCGCAGAATCGCGGCCTGGAGGCGGTACGCGAGCGGGCGGTCATAGACCTCCGCCGAGAGGTGAGCGCCGGTGACGATCATGATGTGCGGGAGGGTGGCGGGCATGAAAGGAGTATCGTCACAGCGGCCACGGCGGCGTTACCGAACTGGTGCCGACCCCGGAGAGAGTCGCCCGGACCCGCACGCGCGCCAACGATTGAGCATGGCAGACGCACCCGACACCAACCCGCCCGTGCCTCAGGAGCCCGCCCCGCAGGAAGCGCCGCAGCAAGGCGGCCCGGCGACCGCCGTGGCGGAGCGGCCCGCGCCTGCGCCGCCTGATCGCAAGTTGGACAAGTTGCCGCCGTTTAAGGTGCTGCTGCACAATGACGACGACATCAGTTTCGAACATGTGGTGCAGTCGGTCGTCGAACTGACGCCCCTCACGCTCGAACGCAGCGCGCAGGTGACGCTTGAAGCGCATAGGTCGGGCGTGGCGTTGCTGCTGGTGACGCACAAGGAACGTGCGGAGCTGTACTGCGAGCAGTTCCGTACGAAGAAGCTGATTGTGACGATGGAAGAGGCGTGAGGGAGCAGGCAGGGGGCACGTAGGTACGGAGGGGCTGTGTTGGATGCAGGGGGTTGCGATGGTGTGTTCGCGCTATTGATGCGGTAGGTGTCGGAGCCCCAGCATTTTGGTTGGTTCGCTGCCACCGCTGGCAACCTGCTGACGAACAATTGGTCATCGCATGTTCTGGTCTCGACTCTTTTCCCTTCGCGCACGTGGCGACAATCCCGGTGAGATCGCCCGGGCGGTGCATTCGGCGTGGTTGACTGAAGCGCTGCAGAACAAGACGCCTGTGCCGCGGATTCCGATTCGCGTGGTGCGCGAGAATGAGGATGGGACGTATTCGGGCGGGTTTGAGAGCCTGAAGCAGCGGCCGCATGGAATGAGCCGGGCGGCCCAGTGGTGGGAAGCGGCGCTGAATCGGGTGCCGGATGGGCCGGTGGATGGGTGAGGGATGCTGACGCACTACTGTCGCCTCGCGTTGACACTCGTTGATCGCGGCGTGGCACAGTTGAAGGAAGCAAACACATGGGCGCATGGGGAGCTGGATCTTTTGAGAATGACACGGCGCTCGATTTTCTTGCGTCGATCGCTGAGGCGCGAGACGGCGTGGGCACGGACGGCAATCCGGGCAGAGTCGGGCTGGTGATCGGGCCGATCGCCGTGGTCGATGCTGCTTCGACTGATCCAGACGCCATGCCTGATGGCGAGGACGATGATGACGAGGCGGGATACCTCGACGCGAGTCTTGCGTGTGACGCGATCGTGGCGGCGGAGGTGATCGCGGCGATTCACGGCAAGCCTCACCCGGAGCTTGAGCCTGATGGCGGCGACGATAGAGAGGCAAGTGGTGCCGTCGTTGGTGCGTGGGCTTGTGGGCCGGCGAGGAAGAACGCGGATTTGATGTCGGGCCAACTGCGCGAGCTCGCACGCAGCGCGATGATCAAGATTCGCGATGGCGGCGAACTGCAGGAGCTTTGGCACGACGTGGATGGCGACGAACCCGGTAGTCCATGGGTTGAAGCCATGAACGACCTGATCGAGCGGCTGCGCTAGTTTTCTGGCGGCGTGCTCACACGCTTACACACGCAACTGCGGGTGCTCGTGCTGGCCGGTGCGCGCGGGGAACTTGTGGCCAGCGTCGCGCAGGGTCTTTTCGCGCGATGCCAGTTCCATGTCGTGGTCGACCATCATCTTGGCGAGGTCTTCGAGGTTGACGGTGGGAGCCCAGCCGAGCTTGGTCTTGGCCTTGGTGTAGTCACCCAGCAGCAGATCAACTTCTGACGGACGCAGGTAGCGCGGGTCGAAGGCGACGAAGTCCTTGTAGTCCATGCCGGCGTGGCCGAAGGCGAGTTCGCAGAAGTGGCGCACGCTGTGCGTCTGGCCCGTGGAGATGACGTAGTCATCGGGCTTGTCCTGCTGCAGCATCATCCACATGGCCTTGACGTAATCGCCCGCGTAGCCCCAGTCGCGCATCGCGTCGAGGTTGCCCAGGAAGAGCTTGTCCTGCAGGCCCAGCTTGATGCGGCCGACGGCGCGGGTGATCTTGCGGGTGACGAACGTTTCACCACGGCGGGGCGATTCGTGGTTGAACAGGATGCCGCAGCTTGCGTGCATGCCGTAGCTTTCGCGGTAGTTGACGGTGGCGTAGTGAGCGAAGACCTTGGCGCAGGCGTAGGGCGAGCGCGGATAGAAGGGCGTGGTTTCCTTCTGCGGTGTTTCGAGCACTTTGCCGTACTGCTCGCTGCTGCTGGCCTGATAGAAGCGGATTTGCATGCCGCTTTCCTGTTGCAGTTCGCGGCAGGCGTCGAGCATGCGGATGGCGCCTTGCGCGACAGTGTCGGTGGTGTAGATGGGCATGTCGAAGCTGACGCGCACGTGGCTTTGTGCGCCGAGGTTGTAGACTTCATGCGGGCGGCAGCGGCGGAGCACTTCGGTCAGGCTGCTGCTGTCGCACAGATCGCCGTAGTGCAGCTTGAGACGGTTGTGCTGCACATGCGGATCCTGGTAGATGCCTTCGATGCGGCCCGTGTTGAAGGAACTGCTGCGGCGGATGATGCCGTGCACTTCGTAGCCTTTGGCGATGAGGAACTCGGCGAGGTAGCTGCCGTCCTGACCCGTGATGCCGGTGATGAGCGCGCGACGCGTGGTGGTCATGGGAACTCCAAAGGCCGGTGATGTGTCCGGCACGAACTGACGATAGGGTAACTATCGGCTGATAACGCCTGCGGCGTGACCGTGACAGGGCATCAAAGCGGCCAGAAAACACGATTGGCAGGCTTGATGGGCGGCGCAAACAGCACGGGCGGTTCGGCGCCTTGGTGGTTTTCGCTCTTGGCGGGTGGCGGCGGGGCCTGCATGGTCGTGACATCGGCCCGCACAAAGGGCAGTGTGGACTGGACCAGCAGCAGTAGTGCGAGCAAGCCCGGACCGGCGATCCTCATGGTGCGCTCCAGGCGCGTGGTGTACGCGGCTGGGGTGATGACTGCGCCAGCGCACAGCAGCGCGAGCAGCATGAGGACCATTGGATCAAAGTAGCGCTGCCAGGTTTCCTGGCTGGCGCTCATCGCGGCGCAGTACGCAGCGGCAGTGCACAGAAGAATGAGGCCGCGTCGCGGGAGTTGGACACTGAGCAACGTGGCGAGCACGAGCGCACCCCAGATGCTGCCCGCCAGCAGCAATGGGCTGGTATGGCCGGCGATGACAGGCAGCCGGGCGGCGATGTTCCAGATGCCGGTGCGGCGACCTTCGTCATAGTCGTAGGTGGTTGCGGGGACGATGGCGACGATTGCACCAAACACCAGCGCAGCCAGCAGCCACGCGCGATGCTGCTGCCACATCCTGCGGGCTGGCTCAAGCAGATACCCCGCGAAGAAGCAGCCATAAATACCCATCATGGTGAGAAAGAACGCCGGCGCGGGAGACAAAGCCATGTCGACCAGCGTGCGCGTGGGGTACCAGCCTTGGAAGCGAGGTGGAACCAGGCCGCCCCAGTAGCGGATGAAGATCGCCAGCGTGATGACGGCTGGCAAGGTGACGAGTGCCGCGTACGCGAACGCACGCGGCGAGAAAAGTGAGCGGGCGAGTGAGCGAGCAAGAGCGCCCGGGGCTTTGGCGCTTGTGTCAAAGGCGGGTGACTGGAGAAAGCAGGCCAGCACCAGAGGACCTGCGACCCATATGTGGATCTGCCTGGTGAGCACCAGCATGACGAGGACCGCCGAGGCGAGAGCGAGCAATGGCAGCGTGATGCGATAGCGCAGGGCGATGGCGAGCAGGATGAGCACGCACAGCCAGCCCAGCATGTCGGGCAGGATGAAGACCGCGGGATAAAGCGTGTACGGACTGGTGAGCAGCGGAAGACAGAGGGCGAGTGAGCACGCGAACAGGCACACCAGCGAGCGCGGCGATGGAACGGTGGGGGAGTCGGTCGTGATGGTGGGATCGCGCGACAGTGATCGTGCGATGAGAGCCGCGAGCAGCCAGAAGAAGCCACCTGCGATAACGGTGGAGAGCAGTTGCAACGCCAGCAGCGAACCACCTGTGGCGCGATACGCCAAGGCGTAGAACAGGTGGTAACCGGGTGTGGTCGCGGAGAGATAGTCCCACGGATCAAACGCCGGGAGCGCGTCGGCGAATTGCTGGATGGACGGAACGTGGTAGAGTTTTTGGTCGTACGCCACGCGAGATGGCACGCGCTGCGAGAGGATGATGACACCCGCAAGCAGGGCGAACAGAACCACGAGAATGGCGGAAGGGCGACGCACGAGTTTCCTTGCAGATGGTCGAGGGACCTTGACAGGCTGAGAGGACTATCGGTGCGTTGCGGGCGCGGGCGACAAATCGCGGATTTCGCACGCCGATGCGACTATCGTGGCGGGCGGAGGACGTTCGTTGCGATTGGGGTTGGCGTGACGGGGGCTGGAGCACGAGACATGGCACTGGGCGGACTGATGCGGGCGATGCATAAGCCTATATATGAAGCGCGTTTGCGCACCATGGTCAGCACGATTGCACCTTTCCTGAAGGACGGTGATCGCGTGTTGGATGTGGGGTGCGGCAATGGCACGCTGGGGCATGCGCTCATGCAGGCCAAGCCCGGCATCACGGCGGAAGGGCTGGAGCGAGCCGTGCGCGGCGGGGAGCCCATCAAGGTACACGCGTACGACGGCGTCAAGATTCCGTTCGGTGATGCGGCGTACGACGTCGTCATCGTGGCGGATGTGCTGCACCACGAACCTGACCCCGATCGCCTGATGCGCGAGTGTGCCCGTGTCGCGAAACGAGCGGTCATCGTCAAGGACCATCAGGTGTCGGGTCTGCTGGCTCAGCAGCGGATAAGTTTCATGGACTGGGCCGCAAACGCACCCTACGGCATTCCGTGCCTTTACCGCTACAACACGCCCGGGCAGTGGAACGAGTTCCCCCAGCGATTCGGACTCAAGGTCGCGGGGGAGTTTCGGTCGATGGATGTGTACCCGCCCGTTGTGAACTTGGTGTTCGGGCGTAAGTTGCACTACCTGGGCGTGCTCGAGAAGGCCTGAGCACGTCCGGCAGGGATCCCCGCGCGTTGCTGCCGCCCATCGTCAAGTTGATTCGTCCGCACCAGTGGGTCAAGAGCGTGTTTGTGCTCTTTGGGCCCCTATACGGGCTCCATGATCTGATATCACAGGGGCGTGACTGGCGCGAAGTGCTTACGCAGGCAATGATCGCCGCGGGCGTCTTCGCGCTCGCCAGCAGCGCCTGTTATGTCTTCAACGATCTGCGCGATGTCGAGCGCGACCGCATGCATCCGCGCAAGCGCAATCGTCCGATTGCCAGCGGAGCTGTTTCACCCACCGTGGCGGCGGGCATGATTGTGCTGCTGCTCTTCGCTGCGGCGGGGCTCTCGATACTGCTGCACCATGCCGTGCGTCCCATCACGGTGCTCATGGTCATCCTGTACGTCGTCAACACGACGGCGTACAGCGCGGGCCTCAAGAACCGAGTGATCGCGGATGTCATCAGTCTGTCGCTGGGCTTTGTGCTCCGCGTGCTGGGCGGGTGCTTTGCTGTAGGCATCAGTCCCAGCACATGGCTGCTCAATTGCACGCTGTTTCTGGCCATGTTTCTGGCGTTTGGCAAGCGATTGGGCGAGCGCCGCACCGCCGAGACGGAGGGATACGAAGCCAGCAGCGCACGAGCGGTGCAGAGCAAGTACACCGACAATCTGCTGCGCATGGCTGTCGTGGTCACTGCCGTTGCCGCATTGCTGACGTACGCGGGGTACATCCAGTCGCGTGAGGCGGTCTTCAACTTCGCGGCCTTTGGTGTGCCGGCGGGCTTCAACTGGTTGTGGCTTACCACACTTCCCGCGCTGTACGCGATGCTTCGCAGTATGGTGCTCATTGATCGCGGCGACTACGACGACCCCACGGAGATGTTCGTGAGGGATGGCCCGCTTGCGATCGCCGGGACGCTCTTCTTCGCCATGTCGATGACAGTCTTGGTCATGCAGTCCCGGCTCACGGTGTAGGTGTGACCGGCGCGCCTGCAGGAAGCCATCGGAAAACTGGGCTGGTGGAATGCTGAGGACCGATAGCCCTGAGGTCTGCGCACGCGCTTCACGCGCTCCGTGGCGTCGCTGCGCACGTTCGACAAGGAACCTGTCATGCACAACGCTCGCGCGCTTTCGATGGTGGGGTTGCTCGCACTCTCAGCTGGTGTGGCCTTTGCGCAGTCCGGTCCACAAGGCGCTGAGGTGGTGCGGGGCAGCGTCCAGATCGAGCGAGACGGCACACGCACCGTCATTCGCGCGAGCGATCGGGCCATCGTCAACTACCGCTCGTTCGATATCGCGGGCGGCGAGATCGTGCAGTTCGTGCAGCCGGGCGTGAACGCTCGCGTGCTCAATCGCATCACGGGCGGCGCACCGACGCGTATCGACGGCACCGTTCAGGCCAACGGACGAGTCTACTTCGTCAATCGCGCCGGTATCGCGTTTGGTACGGGCAGCGTGGTTGATGCCGGGCGGTTCTACGCCATCGCCGGCACGATCACCGATCGCGACTTTGTGCGTGGTGTTGACCGCTTCACGCTGACGGGTGATGTGACCAATGCGGGCAGCATTTCCGCCAAAGACGGCGTCATGCTGGCGGGGCAGACCGTGACCAACACGGGCACCATCAGCAGTGTTGATGCCAGCGCGGTCATGGTTGCGGGCGGTCAGGTATTGGTGCGCGAGGGTGAAGGCCGCATGTACGTGAGCGTGGGCGAGGCCCAGGCAACTGCGCCGGCGGCGCGCCGGCTTTCATTGGGCGGCGGCGACATGCTGGGCAATCGCTTGTTTGCAGGTGAAGCCAGCACCCAGGTGAGCAGCGTGAGCAGCACGGGCAGTGTGGCGGCCCGCAACGTGCACCTTGAGAGCACAGGCGCGATGACGGTGGATGGCACGATTGATACGAGCAGCATGCACGCCGCAGGCGGTGATGTACGCGTGCTGGGCGAGAACGTGCATGTGGCAGCCAACATCGACACACGCGGCGCCACACATGGCGGCGATGTGCTGCTGGGCGGAAACTGGCAGGGCGGTGGCGATGAACGCCGAGCGACCAACACCACGGTGACCAGTGATGCAGTCATCAATACCAGCGGTGTGGGTGCGGGCAGTGCGGGCACGCCCGTAGTCTGGGCAGATGGTCACACGAGCTTTGCCGGCACCATTCTTGCGATGGGCGGCGAACACGGCGGCGATGGCTCATGGGTGGAAGTCAGCGGCAAGAACACGCTTGAGTACAACGGCCATGTGAACGCCAGCGCTCGTCACGGCGCAAGCGGCACGCTGCTGCTGGACCCCAAAAACATCGTCATTCAGAACGGCGGCAGCGGCACACTCAGCGGCACGGGCTTCAACGACAACGCTTTCGGCACAAGCACCTTTGCTCCCATCGCGCTCGTGAACGTACTCGACACAGGCACCGGTGTTGTGCTGCAAGCCAACAACGACATCACTGTCAACAGCGCCATTTCGGTCTCGGGTAGCGCAGGGGGCGACCTCCAGCTGGTCGCGCTGCGATCCATCGCCATTAACAACGCCATCACCACGTCCAACGGCGACATCACGATGATCGCGAACTTCGGCGTCGGCGGCGTCGGCACAGAACGCGATTTCGGCAGCGGCAGTATCAGCTTCGGCAGTTCGGGCACTCTGAACGCGGGCACCGGCATTGTCACGTTGCAGGTCAATCCGTCACTTGGCATCTTCGTGCCGGGTGGTATCGATGTCGGCGCCGTCACCGCGTCGCGACTCGTGCTTGGCGGTGGCGTGGCAATCTCGCAGTCCGGCAATCTCAATGTCGGTCAACTGCTCATTCAAACGGCGGGTCCGGTCACGTTGACGAGGCTGGGCAACGTCATCGGCATGCTCGCCGGCGACATGTTCGATACGGCGGAGATCTGGGGTACCGGCGTGCTCACCATCGATCAGGTCGGCAGCGCCAATGTGCTTCGCTCCACGGGAGCCATTTTGCTTGAATTTGACACGATCCTTCAGAACCACCCGGTTGTGACACCTTCGCTCACGGCGACGGCGCGGTCGGGGAATATCGTTCTAAGCAACATCAGTAATGATGTCGGCTCGATCGATCTGCGCTCGCGCATCGGTCAAAGCGTCGGCGTCGGCAGCGGCTTCATCAGTTTCAACAACAACGCAAATCTCAGCGTCGCGGGCATCTCGACAACCGGCGACGCCGACATCACCGTCCAAGGCATCATGACGCAGACGGGTGCAATTGCGGCGGACACGCTGGCGCTGACGTCTCGCTCCAACAGCACCATCACGCACACACTGCTTGATGCAACCAACAACGTGCGTGAGCTGAGTTTCAGCGGGCGAAACGCGTTCGGTTCGTCTTCTGGTTTGGCGAGCCTGAACTTCGCGGAAGCTGACGGCCTGACCCTGGTGGGTGTCGATACGCTCGGCAGCGTGCGCATCGCGACGCCCGGCAGTGTGACGCAGAGTGTGGGTTCATCCGTGGTCGCGACGGGCTTTGCCTATGCCAGCACCAACGGCTCGCTCACGCTGACAAACACGACCAACAACTTCTTTAACTTCGCCGTGAGCGGTGTGAATGCGAACGTCTTCTCCACAAACACGATCAATATTGAGAACGTGCTCGGTCAGCCGGGCGTCCTCTTGAGCGGCTTTGCCCGGCTCATTTCCAGAAACAGTGTGTTGCAGGCTGAGCCTGTGATCGCTGAACATCTCATCGTGCGATCACTCGCTGACGGCGTAGCGGAGATCAACCTCGCTTCCGCAGGCAACGACGTGAACTTGCTGACCGTGGAGGGTCTCAACGCCGCCGGGACGTCGCTCTCGGGCCAGACCGTCCGTTTCCGAGATCTCGACGGCTTCTCCATCCTCCGCCTTCGCACCAACGGTGCGATCCGGCTTGATTCCAACGGGGCTGTCAACCAGACGAACGCCAATGCGGGCATCGTCACTGGCGCTTCTCTCACGTTGCTTGGCACCGGGCAATGGTCCCTCACCGACGTTCGCAACATCGTGCCCAGGCTCAGCGGCGAAGGTTTCTCCATCAACTTGCAGAACAGCGGTGACATCGTCTTCGGCGCCGGCATCGATGGCGCGACTGGCGTCGTGACCGATGGACTGAACAACTTCCTCCGCGTGGTTACCACGGGTTCCATCTCGCAGACTGACACCATCCGCGGCGATCAGCTCGTGCTGCGGGCCATCAGCGACAGTGACACCTTCATCACGCTGGAAAGTCCCACCAACAACTTCTCGCGACTCACGCTCGAATCGCGCACGACCGGCGGTGCGCCGGGCTTCGCACCCATCGTGTATCGTGATGCCGACGGCTTCAGCCTCATTCGCGTCACCACGACCTCAAATGTCGTCCTGCAGGCCGCCGGCAGTGTCAATCAGACTGGTGCCAACGCGGGGCTTGTCGCAGGCGGTCTCATGCTCAGCGGCACCGGCGGCACCTGGACATTCGATCGCTCTGACAACGCCTTTTCGCGACTGGCTGCCAGCGTCAACGGCAATCTCAATCTCACCAACACCATTGATCTGGAGATCGCGTCGATCAATGGCGTCAACGGCGTGAGCGTTGGATCCGGCAACTTCCTTCGCATGATCAACTCGGGCAACATCACGCAGTCGCAGCCTGTTTCTGGAGATCTGCTGGTTGCCCGCACGCTCAGCGACACCTTCACGCAGATTCTCCTCAACAACTCCGCCAACAACTTCGTCGGTATCAACGTCCAGAGCAACAACCGCACGAACACCGGCATCGGCTCCGGGCGTCTGGTCTATCGCGACGCGGACGGCTTCGTCGTGAACGCAGCCCTCACCAACGAGCAACTCATCCTGCAGGGAGAGGCTCCGATCACGCAGCTCGGGGCGACGTTGCCCATCATCGCCAACGGCGGCATGCGACTCTTTGGTGTGGGCGGCTACGTCTTCACGCGCAATGACAATCGCTTCCCCGTGATCGCGGGCAATACGGGCACCGTCTTTGTCACAACCGGGTCATCTTTGCAGATCGGTCAGCTCGGTGCCACCAGCGGATTGACGGTCACCAACAACGCCACCATGAGCGCCTTCGGCGCCATCTCGCAGACGCGCCCGCTCGTCGTTGGCGGCACCTTGACCGCGACGACGCGCGCCACCGGCGGACTCGGCAGCATCACGCTGAGCGATCTGAACAACCGCGCCACAGCCAATGGCGGCGCGTCGGTCGTCAACCTGCAGGTCTTTGACGGCAGTTCCTCCAACACCGCCGCGGGAAATGTCGACTTCGGTTCCGCCCTTTCGTACCAACTCGGCCAGGTTCGCACGCTGGGTATGTTCACAGCGCGGACACTCGGCACCGTGAATCAGAACGCCAACGGCATCTCCGCCGCGAGCCTCCGGCTGCTCGGAGCGGGTGTCTACACGCTCAATCAGAGCACCAACACCTTCACCGCGCTCGCGGGCAATGCCGGCACAGTCACGGTGCGGACAAACGGTCCGCTGCAGATCACGCAACTTGATGATACCGATGGCTTGGTTTCCGCGGGCAATGTCACGCTCACCAGTGCAGGCGCAATCAGCCAGAATCGTCGGCTGCGGGGCGTGAATCTCACCGCCACCACGCTGAACGACGCCGGCGCCGCAATCCTGCTGACAGGGCCCGGGAACTTCTTCTCCGGCACCCGCACCCTTCAGACCCGCAACGCGGCCGGCAGTGTCGATGTGAGTGCCGACAAGCTTTATGTGCAGTGATTCGGCACATTATGCCGATCTACCAGCGTCAGAAAATCTCACTACACATACCCACGCCGGGCGATCGCCACACACGCGCCTGGCGTGGGGTTTTTTTGGAGTTGCTTCTCCGTCTCGAGCGGGCATCGCGCCGCACCAGACCATCGCCGCGATCAGCCGCGCAGACGCTCCAGAATGTCGAGCACGCCGTCTACGTCTTCATGAGGCGACACGTAGTCAGCATGCGCCTTGAGTTTCGCGTCCGCGTTCGCCGGACAGGCAAAGAACGCAACTGCCTCGCGAATGGCCATGTCGCCCATCGTGTCGCCGATGCCCGCAAGCCGCTCTTTGCGCGTGCCCGTCATCTCCAGCAGCCGCCTGATGCCCGACCCCTTGCTCACGTGCTGCAGTTCGATGTTGATCCACGCCACCGTGTTCGCCACGCGCATGTCCCAGCCTTCGCTCGTGATCTTCTCCACGATCATCGGCTTGAGGCTCATCAGGTAGCTTGTGTCTTTGTGCCAGAGCGAAACGCTGGCCGTCTTGCCGGGCTGAATCACCACGCCATTGGGCACCATGGTTTCCCGGATCCACGCTTCACACGTCTGTATGCGCCGCATGTGCTCGCCGGAGATCGCCGGATCAAACAGAAACGCGTTATCGCGCGGGTCGTACAGCCACACGCCCATTTCGCAGATGATGGGCACACTGACGTTCGCGATCATTCTGCTCAGTGCTTCCCCATAGGGCTGCGGACGCCCCGAGCAAAGTGTCACCACAGGACGGTCGCGCTGCGTCTCAGCCGCGATGTTGTACGCCGCTACCCGTGCCAGCTTCAGCGGGTCCATGGGACCGGCTGACTCGGGCGCCATGCATCCGTCAATGTCGCTGATGACAATCTCAAACCGAGATGCGGACTGCGCGCGGGACAAATCAGCCGTGAAACCTGTCATGGGCCAGCATAGGTCACGCTTAAGGCGTGCCGCTCGCCATGAGGCCAATCGCCGTTGCGAGCATCGCGACAAACGCCGCAATCAAGCTCTCGCCAGCCACCAGCCCGCTCGCCAGCGGCACATTGAACTGCTCGTGCGAGAGTTTGCTGACCTTGCTCCAGCCCCACGAAATGACCGCGCCAATGACGAACGCCAGTGAGTTGTAGAAGGGCAGCATGAACGCCAGCCCCAGTCCCGTCGCGCTCGGCATGTACTTGCGCGTGTTCGCCGGCAGCAGTCGCTCAATGATGGGCAGCGCGATGCCGATGCCGGCGCCAACCAGAATCGCGATCTTTGCGGAATCAGGCAGTGAATCCAAGCCCTTCGTGAGCACTTCAGCAACCTTGGACCACGTTTGCGTCGCCGGCGCGGGCAGTTTCTCAAGTGCAGCCCGCGTGGGCACCATCAGATACCAGATAGGCACGATCGCCAGTGTGCCGAAGAAGACGCCAAAGAACTGCGCCAGGAACTGCCGACGCGGGTTGGCGCCCAGTAGGTAACCGATCTTGAGGTCAGTCAGCAGGTCAGCGCAGCTGCTGGCGCTGTTGGCCGCGATGCCCGCGCTCGCCAGGTTGGGTGTCATCTGGCCCGGCTTGATCAGTGCAAACAGCAACTGCATCACCTTGCCCATCGCGCCGATCGGCGTCGTATCGGTCTCGCCGGTCGCACGGCTGGCGACAAGGCTCAGCACAAAGCTCATGGCAATGGCGATGAGGCCGGCCCACCACGCGATTTCGAACGCGATGACTTGAATGACCAGCATGCCGATGGTGATGGGCACCATGCCGATGACCATCCAGATGAAGGGAACTTCCACCTTCGCCATTGCGCCCGCCGACGTAGCGGACACGCCCGAATCGCCCTTGTCGGGCATGAAGGCACGCACGATGGTCTTCCATTGGAAGGCGAGCGCCGTCAGGCTCGCCATGACCATGAGGGCGGTGCCGCCCCACAGGCCCCATCGCGGGAAGTGCAGCATCATGCCGCCCGCAATCACGTCAATCGAGCGGACATAGGCGGGATCGCCGACATGATTCGCATCCATCTGTGCGAGCATCGGGCCGAGCCACAAGTACAGAATGATCGAGCCAAGCAGCATCGAAAGGCTGACGCGCAAGCCCACGATCATGCCCGCAGCGATGAGCAGCACGCTCGTGTCGACGCCAAACCCCATTACTTCCTTGCCCTGCACCTTGGAAAACCCGCCGTGCGGCAGCATCTCCGGAATCGGCGCGCCCGTCAGTTGCGTGCCCTTGCTGGGGTCGTTGGCATCAACGGGCGACATCATCCAAGGCAGCAGATTGCCGAGAGCCTTCCACACTTTGTCGAGAAACTCAAACGTGCCCGCGCCGGTGCGCAGCAGCGCGACCAATGCGCCAATGCCCAGCCCGATGACCAGCACCCACGCCTTGCGCGCTGCTTCTTTGCTCTCGCTGTACAGGCTGCGCAGGGTTTCCGCCGCCGCGATGCCGCTGGGGAACGCCAGTTGCTCGTGATTGATCATCTGCCGCTTCATGGGAATGGCGAGGAAGACGCCCATGAGGCCCGTGAGCAGCGTGAACGAAACGACCAGCCACGCCGGGTGAATCTCCCACGTGTGCACTGTCTCGGCGGTCTTGTCAGCGGGAATCGCGTACTGCAGTACGAGCGCGCCGAACATCGTCGCAATGGTCGAACCGGTGCTGTACCCCGCGCTGCTGGCGGTGCTCGCCATGCAGTTGGTTTCCAGGATCGTCATCTTCCGCAGACCTAGCAGGGGCGTGACGATGGACCAGAAGACATAACTGATCACGCTCGCCGTGATCGCCACGCCGAATGCCCAGCCGATGTTGAGTGTCGTGTACAGGTTGCTCGCTGCCAGCAGCATCCCCAGGATGCCGCCCGTCAGCACCGCACGCAGCGTGAGCTGCGGCATCTTGTCGCCCTGGTACACATGCTTGTACCAGTGCTCGTCTTTCTGCTCCGGCGTCGCGTTCTCCGGCAGTGGGGGCACGCCCGGTCCGAACGGGCTGGTGGTTTGAGCGGCGGTTTCCGACGTCGGTCCTGGGCCAGCCATGCAGGTGCTCCACATTCGCTGGCCAAACATCTCCCTGCCGGCGAGCCCGCTTTGATGCGGGAAGTCGTACAAGATACTCGGTATATCGGTAATATGCAAGTGCATCGGTCGGTCACCCGCGAACGGGTGGCAGGATGCCCGCGTGCGTCGATGCTTGAAATGAGAAACACGCGGCACCTGCGCGCCGCGTGTTGAGTCGATTGCGGGACTCGATCGCTCTTGGATGAAGGCCACCCTCTCGGGGCGGTCCATCCGCCAATCAACGCGCCCAGGTGTCGCTCATGCCGGCCACCAGTTTGCCCGTGGCTTCCGCCGCCAGGTCGTCGAGCGCCTGGTCGAGCGTTGCGCCCGCCGCTGTCACGGTCTTCTGGCTGCTGGCAGCCGCGAGGATGGCGTTGTCGCTGGTGCGGACAGCGCGGACTGTCACTTCAATGGTGAGAGGCAATCCGCCACCGCGCGTGCGAACCACGCGCGCCACGCCCGAGACGACGATGTCGGCCTTCGCCTCATTCGCCAGCGTCGCCGCGAACTCGCGGTCGGTCCACTGCTTGCCTTCGAGCGTACCTGAGGTGCGCATCGCGGCTTGGGCTGCGGCTGCGTCCTTGAGGTTGAAGCCCAGGCTGCTCAGTCGCTCGATCATGCGGTTCTCGATCTGCCGCAGATCAACTTCGCCTTGCTCCAGTCGCTCGGCGCGACGATCGGTGAGTTCATCGCGGATGATGTCGCCCACGATCGGGTCGATGCGATTGGCACCCAGGCCCACACGATCACCGATGATGATGTTGGTGCCGTCGCCCGATTGCACGGGGTTGGTGGTCGCATCACTGCCAGTACTGACGCGCGTGTCGGGCAGGTCCACCGTGGCACGGTTGATGAGTACCGCGATGCTGGGCTTGCCAGCCTTCGCGTAGTTGTCGGCCAGCGTGGCGCGTTCGCTGCTGTTACGCGAAGTGGTGGGGCCACCGGCCAACGCTCGCTGGCGGGTATCAAGCGCGAGCGGCGCAAGACGCACCGTCACGCTCATGTCGCGAGCATCGAGCACATCCGCGGTCATCGCGAGTTGGTCACGCACTGCACTGCGCAGCGCGCTGCGTACCGACAGCATGTCGCCGGTCGCGAACAGATCCAGCGTCGTGAGTTGATCGGCGCTGCTCTGCTCCTGGCTGCGCACGCGCACGCTGCCCTGCCGCACGCCTGCGCTGTTGTTCAGCGCATCGCGCAACGCGCTCAGATCATCGTCTTCGTACTCGCCCACCACACGCACGCTGTAGCGGCTCAGCGTGCCGCTGCAGCCTTCGGGGAAGGCTTCGCCGAACTGCTTGGCGATGCGCCGGCCGATGGCCCGCGCGTACTCGCTGACGCGGTAGTTGTCGAACTGGCCCGTCTGCGGGTCGGGCGTCATGTCCCAACTGAAGCGGCCCAGCGTTGTGCCTTGGCGCAGGTCAGTCAGCGTGTACGACGCGCGGTAGCCGTCACCAGCACGCTCTCCCACTCGCACCAGCAGCACCATGTCGGCGTTGGTATCTGCGCCCAGCATCCGTGCTGCAGCGAACTCGTCGTTGCGTGCAAGCGCTTCGCGCTGGCGATTTTCACGCAACTGCGCCGCTGCGGGGCTGATGATCGTCACTTCCGGATCGCCAAACAAGTCTTCAAGCCGGAAGCCAAGACGCTCGGCAACATCGCGAGATCCGCTTGCGCCGCGCCCGCTGGCATCGCTATCGACCGTGATGAGCAGTCGAGGCGAGCCCGCACGCGTGTACGCATCGCGGAAACCGTCGATGTTGGCCAGTCGCTCCGTCGCCGGATCGCTGTCGCGCACCGGCTCGGGAGGCAGCGGCTTGCGATCCTGTGCCATCGCCTGCCCTGCGCACACCACCAGTGACATCGCAAACGTGCGAGCAACCAATCCACGACCAGACACAAACGCCGAAAACATGACTATCTCCAGACTGCGGCACTTCGCCGCATGTATCCCGTCAGTGAGACGCCCAAGACCCCACGCAGTTCACGCCATCTCTTCATTGCGATCTTCGCGTCCTTGCGGGGAGTGATTTACCGCGCAAGACGAATCTCGCAGCGCCAGTTCGTCGCATCGCTGTCCATGCTGTTGCCCGCCAGGAACCGCTGATCACGCGGCGGCAGATTCATGAAGCGCCAACTCATGTCTCCACCACGCGCCGGCGCGCCATTGGCGTTGAGGAAGAGGAAGCGATACTGGATGTTGCTGCTGTAGCCGGGATCGCTTCGCAGACGCACCGGCACCGTCACCTTCAGCACGTCGCTCTTCTCGACCACGGGCTCACCGGTCTCAATGAATCCCGCCAGTTCGCCCGACACTGTGATTTGCGGGTAGTTGCCACCCAGTTGATCCGGCACGGGCCGGTAGGGAGCCTTCACCGTGTCGCACCCGCTCATCGCGAGCGAACCACCAACAACCACCATCGCACCGACCATCAAACGCGTATTCATGGAAACTCCTTGTGCATGCCTGTCACTTGTTGCCTTCGTTACCTTGGGTCTTCGTGCCTTCACGCTCGAGTGCCGCCTTGAGTTCCTGGCTTCGCGGGATGTATCGCCCGCGTCGCTGCGTGAAGAGCCGCTGATAGCCGCTGCTGCCGGGCTTGGGGGCGACCATCGACGTGCCGCCTTCGAGCACGTGCGTGACGAATCGCCCTTGCTGCTCTTCCACCGTGAACGTGATTCCCTCCGCGCGATACAGATTCATCAGATCAACGGGCGTCATATTCACCAGATTGCCGGCGGCGTGATACTGATCCAGCACGGCGGGCGTGGGCGTGCGGACGCACGAACCGCCGAAGATGTATGGCAGGTTGTCACCCGCCACGCGGTCCTTCCACGCGTCATTCGCCACGGCCACGCTCGTTGCCGTCTCCCACGGGCCGACAGCTTCACTGGGCGCGAGTTTGGCATAAACCAGACGCACGCGCTGGCCGCCTTCACTCAGTGACTTCACCCCCGGCACGTTCACCAGCGTCAGACCGGCACGACTCGAACCTTCTATGCCGATGCGCAGTGTGTGCGAGCCTTCACTCAGCAGCAGAGGCACCACGTACACGCGCTGCGGCAGCAGTTCCGCATGCCGCGTATCGGCCACGCTGCCGGCCTTCATCAGTGCGCCAAGTGCCAGCAGACCCGCACCAACCCACATGGCATCGGAGTTCCTGCGATCGCTGCTCAGCAGCACCGCTCCGCCGCCGATCATGAGACCATCGCCGATCGCACTCTTGATGGTGCGCACGTCTTCCAGGTTGCGCCAGCGATGGCTTCGCGCCATTGCGTTGATGTCCTGCGCGAACGGGAATGCACCCACGCTCTCGCCATTCACGCTGACGAGCACCTTGCGGTTATCGCTGGGCGTGCGAGCCTTCCACTCAGCAATCGCACCATCATTGCCTGTGGCGACTTTCGCGGGTCCGCGCCCTGCGTCCACAATAAGCAAAGTGTTGAACGCGCCGCTGCGCATCGTTTCGGCAATGTCCTTCACCGCTTCATTCGCACGCACGGCCGCAGTCAGGTTGTCGCTGGCTTCTTCAGGGCGCGAGACGGCGATGTTCGCCGCGGCATTCATCAGATAGCCCAGCGCGAAGTCGCTTTGTGAGGTGACGTAGCCGTTGTCGATGAGCGCGTCGCCCTGGCCTGGCTTCTTCGCATCAGCCTTCGCAGCGGCCTCTGCCACTTCCAGGGTGGTGGGTTCGGGCTTGCCCACAGCCTGCGCGAAGTCTCTCAGCAGGAACAGGCTGCTGCTGCTTGCAGCGCGGGCATTGTCCCATTCGCCTCGCAGCGCCTTTTGCATCGCAACGTAGTGAAAGCCCAGCGCCTGCTCAAAGGGCTCGCCTTTCCAAATGCGCACGCCTTCGTACAGCACCACGCTGGCGACGGTGCGATCTTCGTTGATGCCTTGCGTGCGCAGCAGCGAGAAGAGTTGATTGGCTGTCTCTTCCGCCGCGTCCGTCTGGCCGTCCGCGAGCGCCATGAGCAGCAGGCGCATCCGCGTGAGCAGATAGTCCTTGTTGCTCATGTCGTTGGTCACGTCTTCCTGCAGCAGGCCGGCGGCGCGTCCGTACTCGCCTCGATCCGCCATGATCGCCACGTCGCGTCGCAGTGCGGTTGACTGGCAACCCGCCATCAGCAGTCCGCAGACGCAAGCCAGCAGCAGAATGGACGCAATCTTCCACATGGTCTTGAGTCGAGTCGTCAGTCAAAGGTCAGGCCAAACGCCTGACGCTTCACCTCAAACGTGTCCAGCCACTTCAATTCACCAGTCGCCAGTGATGTGATGCGAAACTCGCACAGGTACACATCCGTCCGTGCGTCCTTCACGCTGCGCGTCGCGTTGCGCATGGTCGCGCTCATTTCGTGAGTCGGGTTCAGTCGATTGGCCTCCGCGCCTTCCATCGTGCCACGTTCTGCCGCACCCAGCACGGCATCTTTACTCATGACGAACGTGATGGCTTTCTCGCGTCCCACACGCACCATGTCGGCGTTGCCACGCACCTTGGTCATGATGGCCCACTGCTCGCCTCGCGGAATGATGTCATCGGTCAGGTTCTCAACTTTCTCCATCGCGATGATGACTCGCTCGCTCTGCTCGCTGCGCGTGGTCATCCACTCGCTGTTGCGGAGGTTGAGGGCGACGATCGTCGCCATTTCATCCAGGTCGCGTGTGGTCAGTCGCGTGGTGCGCGGGGCAGCGCTTGCGCAGCCCGTGAGCCACGCCGCAACCAGCAAACCAGCCAACATGATGATCACTGCGCGCATGGACACCCTCCGCGAACGAGCCGCCCGACCGCACCGCGCTCAGCGAACCTGCTTGACCTCGTAGGGTGTGTTTTCCCAGACGATTTCGCCCGTCTCCATGCTGACGAGGTTGTAGCCCATCATGTAGAGATTCGTCGAACCGCCGCCGCGTTCCACGCGATACATCTCGCCGTTGAGGAAGTACGTGTATGCGGGGTTCAGGTCCTTGCGCTCGGGGCGGTTGCCTTCCTGCAGCAGATCGCTGTTCTTGCTGGTCTCGCGCTGAATCAGCGGATCGATGCGCTGCTTCATCTCAACAAAGCGCACATTGCGCAGCACATTCTGGCTCTGCATCAGGCGCTGGCGAATGCGCGTGCGGAAGGCCTCGAAGTCGGTCGTCGAGACGATGCCGGTGTTGTTCTTGATATCGCCGAAGACGATGGTCGCGCGATAGTCGCTGTTCAGCGCGGGCACGTTCTTCAGGTCATCCGCCAGTTGCTGCGCCACCGCGTCGCTGTGTTCGAACATGCTTGCGGGCGTCACGCGGGCGTCAAAGCGCTCGGCGCGTGTCGTGCCCGACGGATCAGCACGCCCGCCGCCATCGCCGCGCGGCGGCTGGCAGCCCGTCAGCGTGACGAGCGAAATCAGCGAGCACCCAATCACCCCCCCGATAAACGCGACAGAACGAGCGTGCATGACCATCTCCAGATGCGTCGCCTCAACAGGCGACAGTGCGTGTGTTCAGCGGCGTTTGCATGCGTGTTTCCGCAGTCAGATCGCCACTGTCTGTATGTTAGACCTGACTAACCTACGTTGGTTCCCCGTACCTGTTACGCCCTCAATCTCAGCACTCTGTTCGTCGTCAATCCGTACGAGATCCGACAATTATACAAACAAAAGTGTCAGCAGAGTATCGCGGTGGTCGAAAACGACCGATAATCCAAAGTGGGGGGTGATCACTTGCCGGCGCGGCGAGCTCGCTCGCCGGCCACCAGGTCACAGGCTCGCTTGATCGCGGCTTCGAGGTTGTCGTTCACGATGAAGACGTTGTAGACGCCGCTGGCTTTGGCACTTTCGATCTCAGCCTTGGCGGCGTCGAAGCGCCGCTTGATCTGCTCGTCGCTCTCGCGCTTGCGGTCGCGCAGGCGGCGGTGCAGTTCCTCTTCGGTGGGCGGCAGGATGAAGAGCGCGAAGGCATCCGGCACTTGCTGCTTGATCTGCATCGCGCCCTGCACGTCGATCTCGAGGATGACCAGCCGGCCGCGGCGCAGGTGTTCGAGCACAGGTGCCTTGGGCGTGCCGTATTTCTTGCCATAGACGCCGGCCGTCTCGAAGAACTCGCCGCGGGACTTCATGGACTCGAAGGTGGCATCGTCGATGAAGTGGTAGTCAACGCCGTCGGTGTCGGCGGGGGTCTTGGCGCGCGTGGTGCAGCTGACGCTGAAGACGCTGTCAGCGATGGACCGTTCCACGCCGCGGGTGATGGTGGTCTTGCCCGCGCCGCTGGGGCCGCTGATGATGAGCAGAAGCCCGTTGTCGGTGTCGGTGGGCAGGCGGTGGGGGGTCTGTGCCATGCGCGTTTTGTAGGCTGGCAGTCGCGTCGGGTCGCTCACGCTTCGATGAGGGACTTGAGCGCGGCCATGCGGACGAGCACGCCGTTGCTGACCTGCTTCAAAATCACGCTCCTGGGGCCGTCGGCGACTTCGGCATCAAGCTCGATGCCGCGGTTGATGGGTCCGGGGTGCATGACGACGGCGCCGCGTTTGAGCTTGTCGGCCCGGGCGGCGGTCAGGGCGTACTGGGCCCGGTATTCACGGACACTCGCGATGATGCTGGGCTTGGCGGCTTCCTTCGCGCCTTCCTTGGCTTCATAACGCTCAAACTGAATGCGCAGCATCATGATGGCGTCGAGCTGGGGCAGGACCGTGTCAAGATCATGCGTGACGCTGCAGCCGAGGCTTTCGAGGCCGCGCGGCGCGAGCTGCGGGCTGCCCACGCACACCACGCGTGCGCCCAGCGTGGTGAGGCATGCGATGTTGCTGCGGGCGACGCGCGATGCGTTGACATCACCCACGATCGCGACGGTCAGGCCCGAGAGATCAAAGTCCTCGCGCTCGTGGCTCTGGGCGATGGTGTACGCATCAAGCAGGGCCTGCGTGGGGTGCTCGTGGCGCCCGTCGCCCGCGTTGAGCACGGGAATGCGCACGCGCGACGCGATGAGCGCCGCCGCGCCGCTCTGGCGGGCACGCACGACCAAGGCGCTCACGCCCATGGCTTCGATGTTGGTGGCGGTGTCAATCAGCGTTTCGCCTTTGCTGACGCTGCTGGTCTGGCCTTGCAGGTCAATCACCTCTGCGCCCAGGCGCTTGGCGGCGACGCTGAAACTGAGCCTGGTGCGCGTGCTGTCCTCAAAGAACAGATTGGCGACGACCTTGCCCATGAGCGCGGTGGCGTGAGCGCTGGCGATGGTGCCTCGACTGGCGCCCATTGCGCGTTCCATCTGCCGCGTCGCGCGCAGCATCGCGACGATCTGCTCACGCGGCGTGTTCTGCAAACCCAGCAAGTGACGAGGCGAAGCGAGCATTGCCATGCGACAGGATAGCAAAACCAATGCACCTCACAGCGTGGGTTGCCAGCCCCATTCCACGTATTCCCAGCCGATCGAGCCGTCGCTGTAAACGTCAAGCAGGCCGTACCCCGGCGTCGCGCGGTCGGGGCGTTCCAGCATGGTCTGGTCGTTGCGGCGGCTGGCAAAGAACTCTCGGCTCTGCTGCTGGCTTTGCCACCAGCTGCCGCACACCGCGCCGCTGTTGATCCAACTGGTGCCGGCGTAGTCGATGCGTTCGACCATGTGAATGTGCCCGCTGAGCACGGCAGCGATGTTGCGATGGCGCGAGACCAGATTGACCACCTTGACGCGATCCATCAGCAGTGAGCCGCCGCCTGTCACCCAGTTGTTGTCGGCGTTGGTGCGAGCATCCACCAGCAGCGTGCTGGCGTGGATGGTTGGGATGTGGGTGAGAATGACGACAGGCAGCTTGGTGGAGGCCAGTTCGCCTTGCAGCCACTCAAACTGAGCGTCGCCCAGTCCGCCTTCGTAGCCGGTTTCGCCGCGCGGCTGCACCGTGTCGAGCACGATGAACTTCACGCCCCTCGCCTCGAACGCGTAGTACGCGCCGGGCATGCCCAGCAGGTCGATGGCCCAGGCCTTGCCCCAGCCTTGCTCGTTGCCGGTGGTTTGGCTCTCTTTTTTGTTCCAGCCCCAGATGTCGTGGTTGCCCAGGCAGTGGTAGACGGGCAGTTTGTTGTGCTCGCGCATGCTGCGCATGTAGAGGTCCCACTGTTCCTGTGAGCGCTGGCGGGTCTTCTCAAAGCTGGAGAAGATGATGTCGCCGCCGTGGAGCACGAGGTCGGGTTTGTCGCTCAGGCTGTTGAGGTGTTGCCACATCGCGCTGGTGCCCTCAAACGCTCCGCGTTCGGGCTGAGTGTGGCTGTCGGTGATGTGTGCGACGCGGGCGAGTCGGCGCTTTCCGGCCGGCTGTGACATTCCGTGCTCACGTGTGGTTGCGCAGCCTGGCAACGCAGTCGCCAACACGCCAAGCACGCCCATTCCCAGCACATCACGCCGCGACGACCCGTTCATGCGCAAACTCCTCTGTAGACGTTCGTCCTGCCGACACCTTGGCACAGGTTGCTGCGTCGGCAGCGTACCACGGCCCCGGGGCCCGCACCATCAACCGGCGATAACTGTTTCCGCCTGTTGGAACGCCGTCACGCGGGTGGCCCGTGGCAGTACCATTCTTCATGCAACGTCAACACCTCGCCGGGATCGTCAGTTTTGCGTTCGCCAGCGTTTCCACGAGCCTCCTTGCTCAGGCACCTGCACCGGCCGCGTCGCCGGCGCAGCCCGAGATGCAGATGGAGGAGCAGCGTCCAGCCACGGTGCTGCTGCTGCGTCGTGAGGCGGGGCTGTTGCGAGCCACGCTGAAGGCTCCCGACGCGCATCGGTTTGTCATTCAGACCAACTACCTGCCTGTGGTGGACGAAGTGACGGTGTATGTTCGCGACGAGCCGCGTCGTTACCTCTCGCCCGCCCAGTACGAAGCACTGTCCGAGGAAGAGCGTGCGGGCTACGTGGAGAAGAAGATTGATGACTACTTCTTCTACTACACCCGGTACGGCTCTCCGTTGGCGTACGCGCGTGCGATCGATCTGGTGGCGCAGGAGTGGGGCAGTGTGCAGGGCGGTCCGGAGACGTTCCGCGACAAGAAAATCGTTGATTTCGGCTTCGGTGGCATCGGCCAGCTCCGCATGATGGGCAACATGGGCGCGCATGTCACCGGTATCGAGGTCGACCCGCTGCTGCAGGCCCTGTACGCCGACCCCGCCCTGCAAGGGGAAGTCACGCGTCCGAGCATCATGGACGATGTGCCGCCGGTCGGATCACTCAAACTGGTTTTTGGCCAGTGGCCGGCAGACGCGGCGACCAAGCAAGCTGTTGCGGAGCGCGGCAAGTTTGATCTGTTCATCAGCAAGAACACCCTGAAGCGCGGCTACATCACGCCGGAGAAGGAAGTGGACCCGCGCATGCTCGTGCAACTGGGCGTGAGCAACGAGCAGTTCGTGCAGGAACTTGCCGATGCCATGAACCCCGGCGGCCTGGTCATGATCTACAACATCTGCCCAAAGCAGGCCCCCGAAGGCGAACCCTACAAGCCCTGGGCCGACGGCCGCTGCCCCTTCACCCGCGAACAACTCGAAGCGGCGGGCTTTGAGATTCTGAAGTACGACGAAGACGACACCCCCGCCGCCCGCGAGATGGGCCGGCGCCTTGAGTGGGACAACGGCGCGAATGCGATGGATCTTGAGAACGATCTGGTGGTGTGGTACACGCTGCTGCGGAAGAAGGCCGACAAGGCTCCCGAGTAAGCTCTGCCGATGCTCCGCAACCGGAAAGAGAAAGACCGCGCCACAGGGCGCGGTCTTTTCATTCTGTCGATCTCTTGCATCAACCCAGTTTCATCGCCTTCATCAGCGCACTACCCATGTCCGCCGGGCTCAGTGCCACGCTCACGCCCGCCGCCTGCAACGCCGCGATCTTCGCGTCCGCCGTGTCATCCGCCCCGCCGATGATGGCGCCCGCGTGACCCATCCGGCGGCCCGGAGGCGCCGTGCGACCCGCGATGAACGCCGCGACGGGCTTCTTCACGTTCGCCTTGATGTACTCCGCAGCCTTGATCTCGTCGGTGCCGCCGATTTCGCCAATCATCATGATTGCGGCGGTCTCGGGGTCTTCCTCAAACAGCTTGATGACGTCGATGTGGTTCACGCCGCGAACCGGGTCGCCACCGATGCCCACGCACGTGCTCTGCGCGAAGCCCAGGTTGCTGGTCTGCCACACCGCTTCGTACGTCAGCGTGCCACTGCGCGACACGATACCGATGGCCTTGCCGCGCGTGCACTTCTTCTCGCTGATGTGCGTGTGAATGTACCCGGGCATGATGCCGATCTTGCAGCCCGCGTTCGTGTAGGGGTCGCTCGCGCCCGTGCCCGCGCCCGTCTTGGGTCCGGGCGTGATCACGCCCGGGCAGTTGGGGCCCACCAGCGTGATGCGCTGGTGGCGCAGCGGCTTGCTGCCACCCGTGCCCTTGCCGCTCGCGTTCATCTCATCAATGACCGCACGCACCTTGATCATGTCCTGCACCGGCACGCCTTCCGTGATCGCGCAGATTACCGGAATGTTCGCGTACGCCGCTTCGAGAATCGCATCGCCCGCAAACGGCGGCGGCACGAAGATCATCGTGGCGGTCGCGCCCGTCTTGCGAACCGCTTCTTCCACCGTGTCGAAGATCGGCAGACCGTTCTCGTCTTTGGTGCCGCCCTTGCCCGGCGTCACGCCGCCCACCATCTTGGTGCCGTAGTTGTTGCACCCTTTGGTGTGCACCGCGCCGAAGGCGCCCGTGATGCCCTGACAGATGACCCGCGTGTCTTTGTCGATGAGAATGGCCATAGGTGGGCCAGCGTAGGTCGCTGGCGGGCCGGTGGGAACCTCGCCCCGCCAGCCGCGATACGTGACCATCGCACTACCCTGCATCATGCGACCGTCGGATCAGGCGCTCGTCACACGCCCCTGGCTCTTCGCGGCGTGCGTCGTCGTGTTGCTCAAACTCCTGCTGACCAGCCACGCCGAGACCGTCTACGACGGCTGGGACGCTGTCGGGTACGTGGTTTCCGCCGCCAAGTGGCACTGGGGGCTTGAGTACGGCCAGTACTCCCACATCCGGGTCCCCACGTTCAACCTGTACCTCGCTTGCGTCAACGCGCTGGGCGTGCCGCTGCGCCTGGCCAACGAATGTGTCCTCGTTCTGGCCTCACTGCTGGTCGCCCGCGCCGTGTGGGCCTGCGGACTGACCCGTCTCACGGCTTGGCTGGCTTTCGCGCTGCTCACGCTGCATCCCTGGACATTCAAGCTCTTCAGCGCCCTCGTTCCCGACGGCCTCTACGCCACGCTCCTCGTCGCGTTCATCGCTTCGCTCATACTTCTGACGCGCGATCTCCGCGAGTGGCAAGCCCGTCGGGATGCCGGCGATTCCCCACGTCGCTTTCGATCCGCTGCCAGGCTCGTGCGGGCTGTCGCGCCCGCGTGCCTGCTGGCTGCGCTGGCGGGCACATGGCGTCAGGAATCGCTCGTGCTTGTCGTTCCGTGTGCCGTTGCATGGTGCGCTGCGATATGGCACCGTCCAGCGGGGCGACTGCGCCGTCAACCCGTCTTCATCGCGACGCTGCTGCTGCTGATCGCTCCTCTCGCGAGCATCGCCGCACTCAACCATGCGTACGCCTTCATCAATATCCGCACCATCGGCCTCTACGCCCCCGCCGACTTCCTCGCGCCCGGCTACGCACGCCTGCACAAGGCACTGCTTTCCATCCCGCCCACGCCACGTGACATCACGCCCAAACTCCACGCCCCCGCCGACGTCCGCCAACGTGCGTATGAAGTCAGCCCCACCCTCGCTCTGCTCAAGCCCTGGCTGGAAGGCGACGCGCTCGCTCTCTACGCCCCGCTCGTGCGCGACGTCTCCCCGCATCGCGACGAATACGGCGCATGGCTCGTCTGGGGTTTGCGAGAAGCCGCCTTTCGCTACAAAGCTTGGCCCGACGCGGGCGAACTTGATCGTTTCTTCGCTCAAGCCGCTGATGAGATCCGCACCGCCCAGCGTGAAGGTCGTCTTGAGCGCCGCTTCGCTCCCTTCAGTGTCATCGCGCCCCAGTGGCGCGGCTTCCTTCGCGAACTGCCCGAGTCTGCCTCGCAATCCTGGACCATCTCCACGGGTCCTTCCTCACTCTTCAAAGATCACGGCATCGTTCTGGATCCCTACACCCGTGCCCTTTTCGATCGTGTCACCCTGCGCCGCACCGGGCTCGATGAGCCCGACGCCAGCGAACCCGCGCAGTCCGCTCGTCGCGACGTTCTCTGGCACAACCAACGCACGAGCGCCAAACTCACGTCCATTTGGTCCTCTTGGAACACCATGCATGGTCGCGTCCTCGCGTGGGCTTGGTGGCTGCCGCTGATCGCTCTGGCCGCCTGGACATGGCACGCCGCACGCATGCGCCGCGTTTCACTTGTCGCCGTCTTTCTCGCGTGCGCCGTCATCACCGCTCTCGCCCGCTTGACGCTGGTGTGCCTGCTCGACGCAAGCGGCGTCTGGTCCCAGCACCGATACCTGCTCGCCTTCTCCATGCTCAGTGATCTGGCGATGCTGCTGGCCCTCGCGACAACCATCCGCGAAGCACGCAACTGGCTCCACCGCTAACCAGCGTGCCTCTTCGTGTGTGCGTGCTTACTTGCTCATCTTCAAGCCCACCACACCCAGCACGATCAACAACATGCAGCCGATCCGCCACGCCGTTGCCGGCTCCTTCAGCCACACCATGCCGAAGATGGCGACGCCCACAGCCCCGATGCCAACCCAGATGGCATAACTCGTGCCCGCGGGCAGGAACTTCATCGCCTGCGCCAGCAGCGCGAAGCTCGCGATCATCGCAACGCCCACCAGCACGCTGGGCCACAGCTTCGTGAAGCCCTGCGTGCTCTTCATCGCGCTGGCCCACACCACTTCCAGCAGCCCGGCCAGCACAAGCATGACCCACGGGTTCATCCATGGCACAGGACCGTCGGGCGCGGCGGACGCCTGTGCAGCCGCATCCGCCACGATCCCACCGACTGCTTCGCCCGCCGCGTCCGCCACGACTTCACTCCGGCAGCTTTTCCAGTTCCTTCTGCACGCGATCCGCCAGCCGCTGGATGATCGCCGGACCGAAGTTGAACTCCAGCCCGCTCGCCTTGAACAACTCGGGCAACGGCTTGCTGCCGCCCAGGCTCAGGCCCTTCATGTAATGGTCAATCGCGGTCTTCTCGCCCTTCTCCAGCCCGATCAGCCACAGTTGCAGCGCACCGAGTTGCGCGATGCCGTACTCAATGTAGTAGAACGGGTGGCTGAACAGGTGCAACTGCCGCTGCCACGTGTTCCCGCGGAAGTGCTCAAGCCCGTCCCAACTCGCGATGCCGCCGAAGCGTTGATCAAGCCCCAGCCAGTACGTCGTGCGCTGCTGGCGCGTCTGCGCCGGGAAGCCGTACACGAAGTGCTGGAACGCATCGATGGTCGCGATCCAGGGCAGCAGCAGCACGCTGCGCTTCAGTTGCTCCCGGCACGCCCGCTGGAAGTCCACCGGATTGCCGTCATAGAAACTGCCCGGCGCATCCCAGTGGCGCATGCTCAGCAGTTCCATGCTCATGCTCGCCACTTCCGCGAACTCGATGGGGCTGTGGCGATACTCAACCAGCGGTTCGCTCCGGCACAGCATGCTGTGGAACGCGTGACCCGCTTCGTGCACCATCGTCTCCACGTCCTTGTGCAGGCCCGCGGCGTTCATGAAAATGAACGGCCGGCGGCTGCCGTCACGCATGTACTGGTACCCGCCCGGAGCCTTGCCCTTGCGGCTGTCCAAATCCAGGCACGCCCCATCGCGAGCTCCGCGAGATTCGCTGCCGTCGCCCAGTTCGCTCAGCAGCCCCGCCAGACGCGGGTCCAGCCGCTTCATGGCGGCCACCGACTTGCTCATCAGTTCGCGACCGCCATTGAACGGCTTGAGCGGCCCGCGACCCTTGGGGTCCACCGCAAGGTCCCAGGGGCGCAGCACATCCAGGCCCAGTTCCTTCGCGCGCTTCTTCTCCAGCGTCCGCACCAGCGGCACGATCGCCTTCTCCACCCCCGCGTGAAACTCCTCGCATTCCTTCACGCCGTAATCAAACCGATGCTTGCTCTTGTACGCGTACCCGATGTAGTTCTCGTAGCCCGCGTTCTTCGCCACCTTGTTGCGCAGCGCGATCATCTCGTCATAGATCGCGTTGAAGTTGTCCACTTCCTTGAAGCGCCGCTCGCTCACCGTGCGCCATGCAGCTTCGCGCGTCGCGCGGTCAGGCATCTCGGCGTACCGCGCCATCTGAGGCAGCGTCCGCTCCTGCCCGTCAAACTGCACCGTCATGCTGCCCGCGAGTGTCTCAAACTTCTGTCCCAACTGCGACAGTTCGGTCTCCAGCGGAATGTTCTCCTCGCGGTAGAGTTCAACCTCCGCCTTCGCGCCGCGCACCAGCACCGTGTACCGCTCCGCCGGCAGTTGAAACTGCTGTGCAAGCGACACAAACCGCTTCTCCAGTTCAAACGAGTACGGCTTGAGCTTCGGATCAACCTGAGTGATGTACGTCGTGTACGCGTCCGCCGCCGCCTTGTCGTCGGTGTCGCACGTCATCGTGATGTACAGATTCGCGCGTGACTCACTGCACGCCGCCGAGATGTCGCTGCGGTCTGTCAGCCATTGTTCCAGTTCCACCAGGCTGCGCACCGGACGCGCCAGCAGTTCCTTCATCAGCGGTTCAATGTGCGCGAACTTCGTGCCGTCAAACCCGGCGGGCAGAATCGTCATCGGGAACTCCTTGTAGAGCCGCGATTGTAAGCGGCGAATGACAAAATATCGGGATCACCAAGCAAAAACCCCGCACGCCTTGGGCGTGCGGGGTCGGGTTGCCGTGGGTTTCACTCACTCACCGCAGCAGGTCGCGGAGGAAGTCCTCGCGCTCTTCGATCCACTGGCGGAATTCTTCTTCGCCGCCCCAGGTGATGAGCGCCAGACGCGGGTTGTTGCGGATGTGCGCCTTGAGCTTGTCCAGTTCACGCCGTGCGGTGCCCACCAGAGCGCTGCGCGTCGCGCGGTCCTGCGACTGCTGAGCCTGCGCCGCCGTCCGCATGAACTTTCCGTTGATCACTTCCATCGAGTTCTGCGCATCGCGAGTCTTCGCACGGAAGTCCATCTGCATCTTCTCAGCCTTGCTCACAGGCCACGGAATGCCTTCCATGCGCTCGCCAACCCAGTTGAGCTCGTTGTAGCCCATGGCCTTGGTCAGCTCTTCAAGCGTGTCCGCCGTCCCGCGCGAGAACTTCACGCGTTCGGCTTCCAGTGAGTTGAAGCTCAGCACTTCCCCGTCGCGATTCACAACGATCTCGCCGCCCTTCGCATCGGGGTACCACTCCACCGTGCCGTCGGGCTTGACGGTCGCCGACAGAGGCTGCTGAATCTGCATGGCCCGCATGATCAGCGGGTTGTACTTGCCGCGGGCGCTGATGCGCTCCATCATGTGCAGCACCACTTCGAGTTCGTACCCTTCCATCGGGGCGAACTGGTTGCCACGAAAGCCCGTGCACGAGCCATACTCGCCGCGACGCGTGAAGTAGATCTCTTCAATCGCGTGCGCCGTCATCGCCGCGGCAGACGTCGCGAATTCGATCCAGCCCACCACGCGGAACTTGGGCTTGAGGTCGTTCTGAATCATGTCTGACAGCTTCTGGATCTCCAGCAGCATGCCGCCGCCCGAGTTGATCCGCAGCACCAGCACGCCCGTGCCGTCATCGCCGATCTCTTCCTTGATGGTGTCCAGAGCCTGCTCCACGCTGTGAGAGGTCATGTACACGCCCACCATGTCGTTGCCGTTGGTGGCGTCGCCCATCGTCAGCACCATCGCCCGCGGCACTCCGCTCTTGGCCGTCGTGCTCGGCACGATCACCGGCGTCGTGATCGCGTCATCGGTCTTCTCTTCGCGGGCCGGCGACGCCTTGGTCGACGTCTCTCCGCCCGACACATTGCGCTCAACGCCCTTCACTTCGCTGGGCAGCAGCATGCGCTCCTGCTCAACGCCGCTCACGTTCACCTTGATCCACACGATCCCGTTGGTCTCACGGACGATCGTGCCTTCCAGCACCGTGCCGTCCTTGAGCGTCACGCGGTCCGCCGCCATGGCGCTCGCCGCCGGCATCGCCACGCCCAGCAGCATCACCAGCGCCAGGCACATTGTCTGAAGTGTCTTGAACATGTCTTGATCCTTCCAGTGTCTTGATTGCGAGTGGTTCAGCGACGGTCCTGGCGTTGTTCTTCCTGCAGACGCGAGATGATGTCGTCAATCTCGCGGTAGTTGGGCTTGCCGTCCTCACCCATCGGAATCTGCGCCTGTGCCAGCACCTGGGGCGGAATGCCGTCTTCGTACCGCCTCAGCAGGCTCTTGAGGTCCTGCAGAATCCGGATCCGCTTCCCGCGGGCCGCGCTCCGCTCCTCAAAGCCCCCCGGCGGCTGCACTTCCACTTGCTGGAAATCTTCCCAGAACCGGCTGATGCGGCCTTGTGCACGACGGGTGTCTTCCGCCCAGTCGTCCATGATCTTCTTGGCGTTCTTGCCCACATCCACGCCAGTCTGCGCGATGCCAAGCTGGCTCAGCACGTCATCAATGCTCGTCACCGTTCCCTTGCTCAGGCCAAGCTTGAGCGCCAGCGGGGCCGTCAGCGTCAGGTGGTCGTTGCCGCGCCAGCGAGCCAGATCGTCGATCGTGTCGCTCTCATCGCTGCGCCCGCTGTTGTTGTCAGGAGCGAACTTGCCAGCGTCCGTCAGCAGTTCTTCCGAAGGATCGCTGGGGTAGCCCTCAAACACCTGCGGCTTTCCATCCACGTAACGCATCGACAGCACGTACTCAGGACGCAGGAACGCGCGCACCATCTCATCCGGGAAGGGCCAGCCAGACTTGATCGCAAAGCCCGTGATCTGGTCGTGGATCGACGAGAACCACTTCTCCAGCACACGGGTGCTGCCGCCGCCGAACGATTCATACGTCAGGTTGCCGATGCCACCCATGCGGGCTTCGGGAAAGAAGTAGATGTCGCTGCTGAGCAGAGGCAGGAACGCAGCGCCGCCCCATGCGTCGCGAATCACGAAGACGTACTTGGGGAACGGACCGTCCCAGTCGGCCGGTGCCACTTCCTGCATGTACTTCATCAGCGCTTCGTTCGCGCTCCACGAGCGGAAGTTCTGGTCAAACTGCGATGCCGGCTGCCCCTGGCGATTGCGGGCCCACACGTTCAAATCGAAAATGAGGTAGTCCGGACGCTGCTTCTTCGCGTCCTCCATGATCATCTTCATGCTGCGCAGCGACGTTTCGCCACCCATCGTCCCGCGAAGGGGAACGACGTAGTACCGCGGCGCATCAGGAGCCGACTGCACCACGTCATCCTTCTTGGTGTCAACGGGTGCCGCGACCGCCTTCGTCGTGGTGTTCTTCGTGCCCGCCTTCGCATCCTTGCCCGCGTCGGCCTTCTTGGCCGCGCGCTTCACTTCAAGGATCAGGTCCCGGCTGTATTCCGTCTCCAGAGGAATCCCGCTCACTTCCGTCTTGAAGCGGATGCCCGTATCCGTCTCGCTGATGATCGTCCCCTTCAGCACGTTCCCGTTGCGGAAGATCAGCGTGTCCTGTGTCGCCTCTTCCTTGGGCGTCTCCTTCGACGCGCTCTTGGTCTTGTCATCCGCCATCGCCGTCAGCGGCGCAAGCCCCGCCGACCACACCATCGCGGCGGCCAGACCGATCTTCATCGCATTTGCAACCTTCATGCTGTGCTCCCGTCTGAAAGTCTTTGGATTCCCCGCACACGAGACCCGCGTGCGATGCCAAGCGTACGACAAATGTCGTGGCGATACCTGCTAGACGCTCAATCGCGTGACCAGTTCCCGGGCTTCTTCCAGGTTTTTCACCCTTCCCTCCAACTGCGCGTCATACACCCCGCTCAAGATCGCCTTGAACGCCGGTCCGGGCCGATACCCCCACGAAACAAGAACATCCCCGGTCAAAATCATCCCCGGCTCAATCCCGATCCCATCCTCCGCTAGCCCGCGAGCCTCCGCGTCCACCCGCGTCGCCCGCGCCGCGTCCGTCGCCCGCAGCAGTTCCCGACCAATCGCCAGCGGCCCCGCCAGCAGTCGCTTCCGTGCAGCAATCCCCGCGCTTTCCCACGCCGGACCCAGTGCTTTCAGGCCCAGTAACGCATGCCGATAATCCGACTGTTCGCGGTTGCTCAGCAGCAGCGCATCGCGCAAAGTTCGCCCGCTCTGCTCTATCGCCGCCTCCTCCAGCGTCAGTCCCCGGTCCAGTTGCCAGCCTGCCAGGCACACGCCAAACTCGGCCGCACCGCCCAGCCTTGCCAGCACCCCACCGGTAAACCTGCCCAGCCCGTCCCGAAAGACCGGCGCCTCCAGCCCCAGTTCCGCCAGCGTGGTCGCTGCCATCGCCCGCGAAGGATGCCCCATCATCGCTCGCAGTTCATCCCCGATACGTTCTCGACTGACCCCCCGCAGATCGCCCGCATGTTGCGTGATCGCCTCGCGGGTTCGTGGTTCAATCGCAAATCCCAACTTGCTCGCCAGCCGCACCGCCCGCAGTGCCCGGAGGTGATCCTCCGCCAATCGCTGATGCGGATCACCCACCGCGCGCAGCACCCGCGCCTTCAAGTCCGCCAGGCCTCCCACAAAGTCAATCACCTGCCGGTCCGCTGGCGCCCCCGGATCCAGAAACAGCGCATTCACCGTGAAGTCGCGTCGCTGCGCATCATCTTCCGGCGTCGAAAACCGCACGCTATCGGGTCGGCGTGAGTCGCTGTAACTGCCATCCGCGCGAAACGTCGCGACTTCAATCACCTCGCGGTGCACCTTGACAAGCACCACCCCAAAGTGCGCGCCCACTTCCGCCGTGCGATCAAACAGCCCCGTGATTTGCTCTGGCACCGCGTCTGTCGCCACGTCGTAGTCGCTCGGCGTCCGCCCCAGCAGTTCATCCCGCACACACCCGCCCGCGAAGTACGCACGGAATCCCGCCGCGCGCAGCCGCTGCACAACAGCAAGAGCGGCAGAGCGAGGGGAAGCGTCGGTCATGGCACAGGATAGAAATGCCCGCCCTCCCACGCGCGACCCGACTCCGTGCTTGCCTGGCCCGCCCGTCCCAGTTGGCTGATCGCCTCGCAATTCCCTCCGGCACAGGCCTTACAGGCCCTCCCCTTTCGCCAGCTTCTCACACTTTGCTTGTTTCCCCGCCAGATCTTGGCATATTCCCTTTGGCGGGGCGGGTTGTCTGTGTGAGGCGGCCGGGTTGTTCGCAAGCCCCCGGACCGAATGGTCGCAGCACCCGCTCCGCCGCTCTCGTGTTTACGCGGCGTCCTGATCGCGTTTGGCCTTCAGACGATCACTCAGCACCGCATGCAGCGCGGTCAGCGCGCGTTCAATGCTCGCCGCTTCGCCATCCAGCAGCGAATTCCGCGCCGCCTCAAGGTGCTTGAGCACTTCGGAATGTTCCCCCTGGCAGTCGTCATGGGACGCCACGGGCAGAATTGTCTCGAGTGGCACCGACTCATCAAACCGGACACCCACGTCATACACGCGCACGCGGACCTGCTCGCAGCGGACGACTGTCCCGCCGATGCGCAGCAGCGGCTGACGCTTATCATCAACAATCACCAGTGCCGCCACCGATCCGGGATGCAGGAACGTTCCGTGCAGGCATCCCATGCCCGACCGCGAGATATTCCTCACCGTCACGATCGCGTTCTGCGAGCTGCCGCCCGGCATCGTGAACGTCCCGACGACCTTGAACCCCGTCGGCAATCGAAAACGCTCCGCTTCCCGGTTGGCGAGGTTGCGAGCGGTTGTCTCGTGCTGTTCCAGCGCCCGCGCAATTGCGGTCGCTTCCGAGTCTGTCACACGAAGTTGTTGAGTGTTCGAAGATTGTAAGGGCAAGCGCTTTCCTGTCCTTTGTAGTTCACCGGACACCTACACCAATGCCGTCATCGACTCCCCCTGTTCGTGGCTTGCGGACAACGTCAGCAACTTTTGACACTTTCTCGATTTCACGCGCTCATGCGGGACCAGAGACGGGGTCATCCGCACTTCACTTGTACCGCCCTTTCACGCGGTTACCCTTGGTGCATGGCCCAAGTTGTCGCCGACAAGACCCAGACGCTCGCCGATCTGATCACCGCGGAGTTTCCGCATCTCCGGCGCATCCGGCATGACCTGCACATGCATCCCGAACTCTGTTTCGAGGAGCAATACACCAGTGCCCTCGTCCAGCGCGAACTGGCTGCCGCCGGCGTCCGCTTCAAGGCCGGTCTGGGCAAAGGCACGGGCGTGCTGGGCTACCTGCCCGCCAGCAATCCCGCCGACGAATCCAAGGGCGCCATCGGCCTTCGCGCCGACATGGACGCGCTGCCCATCACCGAGCGCACCGGCAAGAGTTACAGCAGCCGCACCGAAGGCAAGATGCACGCCTGCGGCCATGACGGCCACACCGCCATGTTGCTTGGCGCAGCCAAAGTGCTCAGCACTGTTCACCGTCCACGCCCCGTCGCCTTTGTCTTTCAACCTGCGGAAGAAGGCGGCGGTGGCGCCGAGGTCATGTGCAACGAAGGCGCGCTCGCGGGTGAGAACGCGGGCGGTCTGGGCGCTCCGGTCCGCATGATGTTCGGCCTGCACGGCTGGCCCACCGTGGAAGTCGGCAAGGTCGCAAGCAAAGTCGGCCCGCTGCTCGCCGCGACCGATGACTTTGAAGTGACCATCAAGGGCACGCAGGCCCACGGCGCGTATCCGCATTTCGGGCACGATCCCATCGTCGCCAGCGCTCAGATCATCAGCGCGCTGCAGACCATCGTCTCTCGCAACGTAAGTCCGCTTGATGCGGTGGTCTGCACCGTCGGCGCAATCAACGCCGGCACCGCGGACAACATCATCCCCGAGACCTGCAAGTTCATCGGCACCATCCGCACGCTGCGCCCGCAGATGCGCACGCTCGCCAAAGAGCGCTTCTTCTCCATCGTCGAGAACACCGCCCAGGCCCTGGGCTGCTCGGCCCACATCAAGTGGATGCCCGGCTACCCCGTGACGATGAACGACGCCGAAGCCACCGACACTTTCTTCCGCATCGCCCGCGGCGCGTTCGGCGGCGACTGCGTCGACACCATCGATCAGCCCACCATGGGCGGCGAAGACTTCGCCTACTACGGCCAGCGCGTGCCCGCATGCTTCTTCCTGCTGGGCCTCAAGCCGCGCGGCGCAAGCACCTATCCCACGCTGCACCAGCCCGACTTTGACTTCAACGACGACGCCCTCCCCATCGGCGTGCGTGCATTGGTCGAGTGCGCGCTCAAGGCGTAAGCGTGAACGAAGCGCAACAGCCTCGCGTCGGCAAGCCCTATCCTCGCCTCATGCGCTTCTCCGCGTCGATTGCCGCCGCTCTGGCCCTTCCGCTGGCTCTTTCCATGGCCGCCTGCTCGACCGTGCGCGAAGCCACGAACTTCCAGCCGCCCACGATGCAACTGCTCAGCGCCCGTGTGGAGCAGCAGACCCAGCAAGCCCAGCAATCTGGTGATCTCGCGCTCGTGCGCTTTGAAGTGCTTGCGGAGAACCCCAACGCCCAGCCCGTCCCCATGCAAGTGGTCGAGTACAGCGTGGAAGCGGGCGGCACCACCGTCTTCAGCGGCACCCGCGACGCCCAGCGAACCATCCCGCCCTTTGGCTCCATGCGATTTGATCTGCCCGCCGGCGTGCCCGTCTCGGTGCTTGGTTCTCCGCTCACGCTGCGCAGCAGTGTGGGGTTTCGCCGTCCCGGCGCGCTTGCCGACACGTTGTACAACCTTGAACTCATCCGCCCCGCTCAGCCCGTCAGCGGCACTGCCAGCGTGCAGTGATTGTCCGCGCGGCAGCAACTGCGCATCCGCCGAGCGTGTGATGCGAGCACCAACGTCCGGCTGATCGCTATCCTCCGCCATGCGTCTTTGTCTGGTCACCAGAGAGTTCGCGCCGTTCCGCGGATGGGGCGCGGGGACATACGCGTCACTCGCGGCGCAGGCTCTTGCGCAGGCCGGCCATGAAGTGCATGTGCTGACTGACGACGCCCGCTGCGTGCGTGAAGGCCCGCAACTGCGCTCTGATGTCCGCTTCCACCTGATCGATCTTGGCGCGTTTCCCATGAATCTCCGCGCGTACGCGAGTGAACTGACGCGCTACTCGCTGGGCGCTCGGCACGCGCTCGAGTCGCTGCACGCGGCCCACCCCTTCGACTACATCGAGTTCCCCGACTTTCTGGGCGAGGCCTATTGCACGCTTCGCGCCCGCCGCACCATGGGCACGCTTCCCGGCGCGGTGATCGGCGTTCGCACGCACATGACGATCCGTCACATCCGCGCCATCAATCGCGATGACTGGATTGAAGAGGAACGCGCCACCTGCGAGCACATGGAGGCCTGGTCACTCGCCCACGCCGACATACTGCTCGCGCCGTGTGAAGCCATCGCCCGGCGCATCCGCGAGCGTGTCGCCACGCCCCTGCGCGTCGTGCATCTGCCCATTCCGCTCGAAGCCCAGCGCGCGGAACTGAACGCACAGCCCCGCAGCGAGTCCGCTCACCCGACGATCATCTTCGCCGGTCGCTACGAGTGGCGCAAAGGTCCGCACGTGCTGCTCGAGGCGGCCCAGCATCTGCTTCGCCAGGGCGTTGATCTCCGCGTGCGCTTCATCGGCGAAGACACGGACACCGCGCCCCTGCGCACCAGCATGCGCGACTGGCTGACACGCCGGATCGACCCCGCCTTCGCTGACCGCTTCACGTTCGAACCGCGCGCCTCGCGCCAGCAACTCGGAGCCCTCTACGCCAGTGCCACCGTGGTGTGCGTGCCCAGCGTCTGGGAGAACTTTCCGTTCGCCTGTACCGAGCCCATGGCCTGCGGCGCATGCGTCGTCGGCAGCGATGCCGGCGGCATGGCCGAGATCATCGAGCATGATGTGAGCGGCCTGCTCTTCAAAGGTGAAGACGCCATCGACCTCGCTGATGTTCTGCGCCGCGCTCTGCACGACGCTCCGCTGCGTGCGCGCCTCGCCGCCGCCGCGCCGCGGCGCATCGCAGATATCTGCGATCCTGCCCGCATCGCGCGCGAAACCGCGGACGCCGTGACGAGCGTCACGCCTTTCGCGCCGCCCGCAACGCTCGACGCCTCGGCCGCGTCTTCGCCGCAGGTCAGCGTCATCGTGCCGGTCTTCAACACCCACGAGCACCTTGCCGAAACGCTCGCCAGTCTGCGAGCGCAGACCTTCCAGGACTTCGAGACGCTCATCGTCGACGATGGCAGCACCAATCCGCAGACTCGCGCCGTTCTCGCCGAACTTGAAGCTCGCGCGGACGGCGTGCGCACGCGCGTCATTCGCGCCACGCACGGCGGCCTCAGTCACGCCCGCAACGAGGGCGTGCGCGCCGCCAGGGCTCCATGGGTCCTGCCACTCGACAGCGACGACATGCTCCATGAACGGGCCATCGAGCGATTTGTCACCGCCAAGCGCCGTGTGCCCGGCGCAGCCTTCATCACCGCGCCGCTCCGCAGTTTCGATACGGACCCCGCCAAGCCCATCGCCGGCTGGTACCCGCTCGGCGGCGATCGCGACATGATGTCCGTGCTCAACGCCGCGAGCAGTTGCGTTGCGCTGCTTGAGCGCGATGCTGTCTTGCACGCGGGCGGCTATGACACCACCCTCCCCGCCTACGAAGACTGGGACCTGTACTGCACGCTGGTGGAGCAGGGCGGCAGTGGCGAGGTCATTCCCGAGTTTCTCGTGCTGCACCGCCTGCGCCCGGACAGCATGATGCACACGCTCAGCCGTAAGCGTCATCACCTGCTGCGCGCCCGCCTCATGGCCAAGCATCCGCGCCTCGCGACCGATCCGTCGCGAACGCTTCGCCTGCTGATGGGCGATGCCATTCTGCTCGATCCGCCCGCCAGCGGTCAGCCCAACATGGATGCGGCCGCCGTGAACGCCTGCGCGCGTGAAATCATTCGCCAGAATGTCCGCTATCGCCTGGCGGATCGCCTCAATGACGCCATGAAGTCGCTGGGCCTGCAGCGCGTCATCAAGCGTTTCTTCGCCGCGCGCGTGTGATTCTCCGGTCCCTATCCTGCTTCATGTCGCTTGATCCACGCCTCCCCAGCCTCGTTCGCCAGCACGCGCAGACCGCGAAACTGCTGGGCGTGGACTTTGTGCCCGCCTACCGCGTGACCGAGGATGAGTCCGAACGCGTCGTGGTGGTGGAGGCGCCGCCCGTGGTCGCTCCGCCTCCCAGCAAACCCATCGAGGACATTCGTTCTTCTCCGCGCGTCGCCGCCCCTTCCCGCGTCGCTGTCGTCGTGCCCGAGCAGCAGCCGGTGACGCAGCCGCGTCAAGCGCCCCGCGGCACCATGGCGAACTGGAAGCGTCCGGCCCAGGAAAAGGGCGAAGATGATCGCGCGTACAAGACGCGTGCTCTGGCGGCACTGCTCGACAAGTACACGCTCGACGCGCCCCACGAGTGTTTCGTCACCGATCACCACACCATCGTTTGGGGCGATGGTGACCCCGCCGCACGACTCGTCTTTGTCGGCGAAGCCCCGGGCGAAGAAGAAGACCGCGAAGGCAAGCCCTTCGTTGGCCGCAGTGGCCAACTGCTCAACAAGATGATCACGGCGATGGGCCTCTCGCGCGAGACGGTCTACATCTGCAACGTGCTCAAGACGCGTCCGCCCAACAACGCCACGCCGACCAGTTTCGAAGCGGGCTTGTGTGAACCGTACCTGATGGAGCAGTTGGCGATCATCAAGCCTGAGGCCATCGTGACGCTGGGCCTGCCCGCCACGCGCACGCTGCTCAAGAGCGACGAAGCCATGGCGAAACTGCGCAACAACTGGCGCACACTCAAGTTGCCTGGTGGTTCACTCATACCCGTCATGCCGACGTATCACCCCGCATACCTCCTGCGGGCCTACAACGACGAGAACCGCATGAAGGTCTGGAGCGACCTGTGGCATGTCGTCAAGAAACTGGGACTCAAGGCTGTCGCCAAGCCTCCCGCCGGCGCGGAGTGATGCGGTTCTGGTGGGCTCGGGCTGATGCAGATCCGAGTGTGAGCGGGCATCACGCAACTCCTGCAAAATCAAGCGATTTCGCGACACATGGCGTCTGTGAAAAATTTTCTCGTGTGCCCTGCAACCCCGTGCGCTCGTCATGCGGATGGAGAGTGTCGCGAATGTGCGGCGCCAACCAAGACCCCCACGAGACCCGGTGCTCGCCTCTGTTCTGTGAGTGCCGGGTTTTTTTCTTTTTTGCCGCGCGAACCTGCCGCGCGTCGTCACGCGGCGATGCGCCGCACCGACTGCTGCAACCGCTCCATTTCGCTCGAAGGTGTCGCATCCAGTCCCAGCGCTTCGCAGATCTCGGCAAGCCGGGCCTGCGCGGGCGGGAACCGATGGCTCACCAGCCGGTTGCCCTGACTGTCGACCAGATACACCGTCGCCAGGCCGTCTTCATCACGCGACATTTCCAGCGACCGGCCCTGAAAGACCAGTCGCTCAATCGGCTTGCCTTCGGTGCCCGACATCAGGTCCGCCTCAATCACGCTGTCCACCGCGTCCACCAGCGAGCGCTGCACGTTCTCCATCAGTTCATCAAGGTTGGTCAGCCCCTCGGCGATCTCCTTGAACATCTCGTTGGTCAGGCTGTATTCACTCACGCTCGCGGCAACCGTCGCCGTCAGTTCAGCATCGGTCAGCGTCAGGATGCGCTGGGCCGTCTTCACGCCCGGCGTGCTGTCATTCACGTCCTTCACGCCCGCGCCGCTGCTGTCCAGTTCAATCAGACCCACCACATACGCCACGCGATGCAGGCGCGACAGCGGGTCGTCCTTGCGGGCCTCGGGTGGTTTGGTGTGATGCATCTCAATGGGCTTGACCAGCAGTTCCGGCAGCTTCCACTTGTGCATCAGAGTCGTCATGACGTCAACATGCGTGAAGGGCAGTGTGTCGTATTCCAGGCGCGCTTGGCGGCCCGGCGACAGCTTCTGATCGCGCAGTGAGCGGAATTCATCCTTCATCAATGACGTCATGATGGGAAGGCCCGCGTCCATCATCAGGCCGATCACGAACGCTTCGCTCACCAGGCCGGGTGCGGCGATCTTCGCAAGTTGCGCCGCAAGGCACGCGCGGTACAGGCTCTCGCCCCAGATCTTGCGCGAGTACTCCTTGTCGCCGCCCGTCTGACACGCGCGGCTCAGGTGAAAGCCCAGCGCGACGGCCTTGAGCCGGTCGGTACCCAGCACTACGCACGCTCGGTCAATCGTTGTGACAGGACGACGCTGAGCGAAAAATGCGGAGTTGGCCAATCGCAGCACGCGTCCGGAGACCGCTTGGTCATTGCGAATGAGCTTGGCGTAGTCGGCGAGTTGCGCGTTCTTGTTGCGCGAGATCTCGAGCAGCTTGATCGCCACCTCAGGCTGACTGTTCAGCCCGACGCCATCCAACTTGCGCTCGAGGAACTGGTACAGATCGACCAATTCACTCGCGCTGATCTGGCTACGTAGCTTCATTCTGCCATCCTCGCACGGTACCCGATATCGGTTTCACCAAACGACAGCCGTGACCGCATCATCGGTCATCGCCACGACACAATTTGGTGAAGATGCCCACTATTCGGGGCGAGCCAGATGAAATAAATTACGGCTGCAACCGCGAGCCCGACCAAGCCACCGAAGCCGCCGCATCCGCCTGTTCCCATGAACCACAAATCGGGATCTCGCGCCGCCACACCGCACGATCGTGTAGCCGTCCGGGTCCACCCAGCCACAGCTCGATCGCGCGGGCGTAGAGGCGGAATCCACCCCAGTGTGGGGGTCGGGGGATGAACACGTCGTTCCCCCGTTCCAGAAGTTCAGCCGGATTGAGCTTGAGTTTCTCAATGACCGAACCCGCCCGGCCCAGCAGTTCCTCGCGCGACTGAATCGGCTGGCTTTGGTTACTCATCCAGGCGGCCAGTCGGCTCTCCCATCGGCGGCTCTGGAAGTACGCATCACTCTCTGCCGCAGGACTTTGCACCGCGAAGCCCTCGATGCGGACCTGGCGGTCGGAGTGGTCAAAGTGCATGGAGATGGCGGCCCGGGGATTGGCGAGCAACGCGCGGCCTTTGCGCCCCTGGTAGTTCGTATACAGAATGACGTAACCCTTGTCGGCGTTGATACCTCGGCACAGCACGATGCGGTTGCTGGGTGTGCCGTCGGGGTCGATGGTCGCCAGACTCATCGCGTTGGGGTTGGGTGTGCGGCTGGCGGCGGTTTCTTCGCTGAACCATTGTTTGAACAACTCAAACGGTTGTGCGGGCAGCGGCGTGGGCAGTGTGTATCCGGACGTTGGCACGGCGACGTGAGCGAGCAGGGCAGAGAGATCGGCCATGCGCGAGTGTATTCCGACGGGGCGTAAACACGGCTGCGAGAGGGGCAGGCGGTGTGGACAACCTTTGTGGAAAGACTCTGAGCGAACTGGCGGCAGCGCGCGAGGGTTTGCTGCGTTCTCGCGTGGAATGACTACGTTGTGACGCTGGCGCTGGGGAGTTGCGGGCACGGGTGGAACCCTGTGCAGCCCAGGTGCCGGTCAGGAAGATGAACGTCATGGCGGACGAAGGCAAAGGCAACTGGAAGAAGCGCGAGAACAGGCCGCAGATTTCTGCGCAGGAACTGTTTGATCGCCAGCCGCCCTACGCGCTGGAGGCGGAGATGTGTCTGCTGGGCTCGCTCATTCTGGAGCCCAAGATCATTCCGGAGGCGCTGCCATTCCTGCGCGGGTCGAAGGACTTTTACGACGACAAGCACGGGCATATCTATCAGGCGGTCATTGACCTGTACGACCAGCGCAACACGGGCGATCTGGTGCAGTTGATTGACCTGCTGCGCGATCGCAAGGTGCTGGACCTGTGCGGGGGTGTGGATTATCTCGAGACGCTGGCCAACAGCGTGCCTGCGGCGACGAATGCGCCGCACTTTGCGCGCATCGTGGGGGAGAAGGCGAAGCTGCGCCGGCTGATCGACACGGCGGGGCAGATCATTTATGACGCGTATCACACGGGCGAACTGGGTCCCGAGGGTGCGCGCGAAGTGCTCGACAAGGCTGAGATGGCCGTGTTTGAGATCGCGCAAGAGGCCGCGTCGAGTGATCCGCAGAGCCTTGCGGAACTGCTCGAACTGGAACTGCAGCGCATCGAGAAGGCCGACTTCGAAGGCGGCGGTTACAGCGGCGTCGCGACGGGCTACTACGACCTGGATGAGATGCTTCGCGGCTTCCAGCCGGGCGAATTCATCATCATCGCTGCAAGACCGTCAATGGGAAAAACGGCCTTGGCAATGAACCTCGCCGAGCAGATGGCCATGGGCGGCCTCATCGCAGGCCAAGCCAGCGGCAAGCAGTCGCCTGTGGGCTTTTTCAGTCTGGAAATGAGCAAGGGCGCCATCGTGCAGCGTCTGCTGAGTGCGCGGTCGGGTGTGTCTGGCCAGTCGCTGCGTGGTGGTCACAAAATCTCCGATCGCGATCTGCGTGAACTCATCGTCGCGGCGGAGGATCTCAAGCACGCGCCCATCTATATCGATGACTCGCCCGATCTGACGGTGCTGAACCTGCGTGCGCGTGCTCGACGCATGGCCGCCCAGTACGGCATCAAGTGCATCATGATCGACTACTTGCAGCTCATGAGTGCGCCCGGCGCGGCGCGTGAGAGCCGGCAGGTGGAAGTCAGCACGATCTCGCGCGGCGTCAAGTCCCTCGCACGCGAACTCAATGTGCCAGTCATCTGTCTGAGCCAGCTCAACCGCGGCAGCGAAAACCGCGAAGGCAATCGTCCTCGTATGAGCGATCTGCGTGAATCGGGCAGCATCGAGCAGGACGCGGACGTTGTCATTCTTCTGCACCGTGAGGAGTACTACCACGTGCAGGATGAGAATTGGAAGATCGAGAATCCTGACAAAGTCGGCATCGCGGAACTCATCATCGCCAAGCAACGTAACGGCCCCACGGGTGTCGTTAAGCTCGCGTGGGACAACAAGACGACGCGCTTCAAGAGTCTGGATCAGCACAGTCAGGCCCCGGGCGGCTACGAGATGCCCAGTGCGCCGCCAGCCAAGCAACAAGGTGGTGGCGGTGGTGGGGGCGGTTACGCGACACCTTCGCAAGCAGCGGCCGACTTTGGCGGCGGGCCCAGTTGGATTCAAGGCGGTGCACAGCCGTTCGACGCAGGCGGCGGCGGCGGCGATGCTCCGTTTGACGTGAACGTCAAGCCACAAACAGGCCCCGGCAGCGCGTTCGGTAATCGTCCCAAGACGGGGCCACCGGCGTATCACCGTGATGGTGGCGGGAGCGATCAGCGACCGGAGATGGAATGACGCGTTGCCAACGGGCGATAAAGCGAGAATGAACGCGTTGCGCGTGTTTACTGTTGTACCTCATGCCCACGCCGCTCGACATCGCAGTTGTTCGTCCCGCCACGCTCGATGACGTTGATGCGCTGGTGGCGATCTCGTCGCAGGTGGGCATTGGCCACAGCAAGCCCGACATCGTGCGCGAGGATGTGGCGTTCAGCCAATCGCTGCTGCGCGGAGAGAGCGCATGGAACCAGGGGCCGCTGTATCTGTGCAGCGAGGCATTTTCGGCTGACATGCGTGAGCGGCATGGCGTCGTGGGGCAGTGCAAACTCGAGATGATGGCCGCGGGTGTGTGGCGCAAGAAGGACAAGTACCGGCGGTTCCTGACAGGCGGGACGCGCGTGGACGGGACGTTTGAGTATCTGGAGTATGACGCGGGGCCGAAGAACGCGCTGGAATTCGCGGCCAACGCCGTACACACGAGTCACCGCGGCAAGGGCATCGGCAGTCTGCACATTCGCGCTCGCATGCTGCTGCTGCGGCATTTGCTCAAGAGCATGCCGCAGATTCAGACCATCGTGAGCGTGACGCTGACACAGGAAGACACCGAGAAGAGCAAAGCCGGCGGCGGCATGCATTACCCGTTCTACGAGCAGTGCGTCAAGCCGTTCTTCGGCAATCGGGACTTCGACACCATCGACACGCTGCGCTATCAGAACCGCGCCCGCGACGGCAGCGTGCAGTTTGTTGACGAGTTTCTGCAAGGGCTGGGCGAGAACGACCCGCCCCGCACGATTCCGATGCACCTGATGCCGCCCGAGGCTCGCAAGCAGTTCGGCTGCGTGCGCAAGGACACCAATCGCACGCACGAGTTCTTCCTGCGAATGGGCTTCGAACACCGCGGCCGCCACGACGTGCTCGATAGCAGCGTGGTGCTCGAAACGCCCCGTGCACGCTTCGAAGGCATCGCGGAAGTTGATCGCTACACGGCGAAAGCCGACAGCAATGCCGGCCGCAACGAGAGCGACAAGCCGCGCGTGTTCATGGCAAGCGTGAGCAACCCCGATTGGACAATCGCCGACTTCCGCTGCGTGCGAGCGCCGGTGACGGAACTGCCCGGCAAAGTGCTTGGTGTGCACCCGATGGTGCTGGGGCTCGTCGGAGCCCGCAACGGTGATGCGTTGGATGTGCTGGCAGTGGGGGGCGAGGAAGCACGCTAGTAGAGAGCGACCGAGCGAGCATGAAAAAGACCCGCGCACCGCGCGGGTCTTTGCTTACTCAGTTACTTCGTCACTCCGTTACTTCACTCATGGGCAGGGGCCGCCGGCGAGAACGTTCAGGAAGTCGACGATGTCCTGGTCTTCGGGGAAGACGCCGTTGCCGTTGAAGTCGATGGCATCGCAGAGCGGGGTGCTGCATGCGCCGCCAGCGAGGACGGTGAAGAAGTCGATGACGTCCTGATCGTCGGGAAAGACGCCGTCGTTGTTGAAGTCGATGTCGCAGGGTTCACCGCCGGGCCGGCAGTCGGGGACGGTGATGCAGATATCACGCGAGCAGCACTCGGTGAAGTCGGGCGTGTGGACGACGATGGTGAAGCAGACCTGCGAACCCGGGGGCAGGTTGGTGTTCACGCTGAAGGGGATGGCGCCAAAGCCCCACTGCGGGATGTTGACGGGCACGTAGCTGGGGCTGACGTTGGCGAACTGACCCGCGCCCAGGCCCGTGGCGGAGATGAACGCGTGGCCGATGGCGTACTGCGTGGGCTGGATGAGCATGTTGACGTTGAAGGTGCCCGGTCCGGTGCATGCCACCTGCGGGGGCAGGCCACCTTCAAGCTGGAAGCAGGCACAGTCGGGCAGGGTGATGCGCACGCGCTTGCTGCAGCATGCCTGACCCTGCTGGTTGAAGAGAATCATGGGGAGATCGATGCTGCCGCCGGGCTGTGCGCCACAGATGGTGAGGGTGATGGTGGTTGCGGCGTTGTTGGCCAGCGGCGGATTGAAGATGACGGGATTGGGCGAGACCAGCGGGCTGGCGAAGTTGATCTGATTGACGCTCTGGCCCGAGATGTTGGTGAGCGTGAAGGTGTAGGTCCAGCAGTTCTGGCCGTCGGGCGTCGGCGGCTTGCAGAGGATGCGTTCGTTGGTGACGGTCAGGCAGCTTTCGCACTCGCGGCGGATGACGAGCGACCCGATGTCGAACTTGTCCATGCTGTTGACGTTGTTGTCGGTGTCGACGAGATACGAGTTGGTGGTGGTGGTGGGGTCTGCCGCGTTGCCGCCCGCGTTCACGCGCTGCAGTCCAAAGAGCGAGTCGATGGGCAGGTGCAACTGATAGCCGCTGCTCCAGAGGTTGCCGTCACAGTCGACGCCCACGCCGCCCGCGCTGTTGACGCCGTCGTTGAGGTTGCCGATGCGCCACTTGTTGAGGGGCGCGGGTGTCCAACTGCCCGTGCCGCCGCTGAACTCGACGACGCGCGCGTCGTGAGCCTGTCCTGAGCGTTCACCAACGTACATGTTGCCGTTGGGGCCGAAGGTGATGTCCGCTGGCGGCGTGGTGTACTGCACCGGGTTGCCAAGCACGACGAGGTTGGGCATCGTGACTTCCAACGTTGCGGGACCGGCGAACTGGCCGGTCGCGGTGAGCGGCACGCTCCAGATTTCGTTGTTGCGGACGGGATCCGGATTGAAGCCGTCTTCATTCCAGACGCCGTAGTAGAGCTTGCCTTCTGCTTCGTTCACTTGCACCGCGAAGATGCGCCGACCGCGCGCCGTGATGCCCGGCTGCTGATCGTCGGGCAGCGGAGTGGACAGGCCAAGGCCGTGGTCGAAGATGTCGGGCCCGGCCGGTCCGATCGGACGGATGGGCGAAACCGGGCAGCCCTGAGGCAGCGCGATGCGATAGATGCGGCCGTCTTCAAAGTTGGAAACGTACAGGCTGTTGCCGCGAGAGCCCCACGTGACCTGCGCGAGCTTGGGGCCGGTGTTGGGCAACTGCGCCAGCAGACAGATGTTGCCGGTCGTGCCATCAAGCCGCCACACCGCGCCATCGCCGCCAGGCGTGGGGAAGCCGGCGTTGCCACCCGGGAAGCCGATCTCGAATTCGTAGTCGAACGAGGTGACGTAGATGTTGGGATTGGGCGCGCCGTCGAGTGTCACGCCGAACACCAGGCCCAGATTGCGCGCGGTCCACTCATGCACGCCAGCGCCTGCGTTCCAGAAGCGCGGCGGGTTCCAGTTGACGTTCACCACCGCGCCTTGCGCGGCGGGGTTGATGATGTTGAGGAGTTGCACGACCGGATCGTCAACGTCTTGAATCGGGTTGGGGCCGTTCTGCAGCGAGTTGTTGGCTGAGTGGGTGTGGACGATCTCACCCGGATCAACTGGCAATGTCGAGCCAGCGCCTGCCTGCGCCAGCGCGACGGCGGAGAAGGCGCTCAGTGCGAGCGATGAAAGTGCAATCGAGCGAAGCATGAGAATGTCTCCTTGGGGTGTTGAGCCGCTACCAGTGGCGCGCAGCGCGAGCGATCTTGCACCAGGAAAGGCAATGGACGAAGGGAAGGTGCGATAAATGCGAAAAACCCGGCGAAGGAGCCGGGTTCTGTGCGGGACTTCGCGTATGCAGGACTCGGGTCAGTCCGCGATGCCGCCGCCCACCGCAGGCAGAGCGACGACACGGTCGAGCGGTGAGCCCTGGGTCGTCCAGCCGCCCGGCTGCGTGAGATCCCAGTGGAGATATGTCGCGACAAAGGCCTGCGGGGCCCGCGCCACGACGCTGAAGAGACTGAGGGCGGGCTGGGCGAGGAGTTCGGGCGTCTGGTGGAGATTCACGACGCGCGTCTGCTGCGGGAGCAGGAGGAAGGTGGCGGTGCGACGCGAACCGCTGGGGAAGACGAAGTCGAGCGTCACGGACAGGTTCTCGCTCTGGGGGTTGTAGAGCGTGATGTGCTCGAAGTAGTTGACGCCCAGGCTTCCAAGGTTCAGGAAGCCGTCGCTGAAGCCCCACTTGGTGGTGGCGAAGGTGTTGACGTTGGTGGCGTTGCTGTCGCGGCGCTGGGCGTCGATGGCTTCATTGGCGATGAGCGCCAGGCCTGCCGAGACGACGCGGAAGGTGCCGAAGTTGGTGCCGCCGGGCGCGAGGGTGTTGAGGGTGATTGCGCGGCGCTCCTTGGGCGCCAGCGTGAAGAAGTTGCTCGACTGGTTGGTCGTGCTGTCATACGAGCCCAGCAACTGGACGTTGATCTGGGTGTCGCCGGGATTGAAGAGCACGGCGCGGTTGCTGACGCTGGCGCGCAGTTCGATGTTGCTCAGGAGGAAGTTGCTGGCGCTGACGGGGGTGCCGTTGAGGTCGAGTTCCTGACCAAGCTGCGTGAAGCCGCGATTCTGGCCAGGTGCGAAGCGCGTGTGGGCCGCGATGATCTTCTGATCGCTGGTGACGACCGCGCTGTAGTCGCTGTTGGCGTTCAGGATCGCGGTTTCAACCTGCAGAGCGGCGCCCGCACGGCGGAAGGCAGGCACCGACAGAATGATGGGCTGCGTGGGGGCGCCCTGTGTGTTCCAGAATTGGATCGTGACGTTGGCCGTGGTGGGATAGGGGTTGTAGATGACGATGAAGTCGAGCGTGCGGGTGGAGACGTCCGCAAAGCCCCACCGCAGAGCGGTGCGGTTGGTCAGGCTCTCGCCCGTGCCCGGCCCATCGCCCGGGACGCCGAAGCTGTCGTAGCGAGACAACTGCGCGCCGATGGGCAGGCTGGTCTGCACTTCGATCGCGTAGGGTTCGTTGGCGCGAGGATTGACAACCAGGTTCTGATTGCGCACCGCGGTCGCCACACCCCAGCGCGTGTTGGCGGGAATCGTGCCGGTCTCGAAGATCTGATCACGATCACCCGTTTCGTACCGCAGAATCACGCGGTAGTCAACCGGCACGTTCTGATCGTTCACCATCGGCACGAACTCGTTCACGTTCTCCACCGTGCGGAAGCCTTCGGGGTAGAAGACGCGCGTCCATGCGGTGATGGTGACTTCGTAGACAACGCCGATAGCGTTGGCGTCGGCGGGAATCGCGAAGATCTTGACTTGGCCGGCAGGCAAGCCGTCGTCGAAGACGATCGTGACGTTGATGTCGTTCTGGCCGCTTGCGGGCGTGCGGCTCGCGAGAACGCGGTCGCTGGTGTCGTATCGCCCGTTCTGATTGCTGTCGATGAAGAAGTCCACGCTCGTGACGGGGCGGCTGTTGTTCTCGACCAGATCCGTCACGGTGAGGTTGAGATTCTCGCCAGGAATGACCCGTGCGCCGGGGCCTGTGAAACTGGTGATCGTGGGGCCGTTCACGTTGCGCAGCAGGCGGGCGTTGGTGCCGTCGTGGCGAAGAAGATCGAGGCGCGAGCCGGCGTCGAACTGGCCGGTGATGAGCGTGCCGGCGACGTCGCTGAGCAGCACGATGGGCAGAGCGCGTGATTCGAGGGAGTCAAAGATGCCCGAGGGTGTGCCCCACAGGGCCATCCAGTCGCGAAGGCCGTTGATGCTCTCGCGCAGGACGATCAGGTCGACGTTGCCGTCGAGGTTGAAGTCGCCGATCGGTCCCAGGGTGGTGTAGCCGAAGGTGGCGATGTCGCGGTTGATGGATTCACTTGTGAAGCCGCCTGTCAGGCTGCCTGTCGCGCTCGCGCCTTTCAGGTCCGCCGTTCCGCCAGAGCCTTCGATCCACACGAGATCCACGAATGCGTCATTGCCGAAGGCGGCGGCACGCGGCTTGCCCGTTACGTCGGTGATCGTCGGTCCGACCGTTGTGCCCGTGCTGGTGTTGAGCACCGTGGAAACAGTGCTTGTGTTGGGGTTCCATACGACCAGGTCGTCGCGGTTGTCGCTGTCCACGCGCCCGCTTCCGGCGAATCGCGTCGCATCGGGCACCTGCAGGGCGGTGGCGAAGGCGAAGAAACTGATGGTCGTGCCGCTCGTGACGTTCTGCAGAATCTCAACGTCGCCGCCGCCCTGGATCATCGCCAGATCGGGCAGGGCGTTGTTGTCGTAGTTGAAGACGATGACATCGAGCGAGTTGATCAGGCCCGGGATCAGTTGCGGGGTAAAGCCGCCGGTGCCGTTGTTTACAAACAGAAACCCGCCCTGCGTCAGGATGTCCAAGTCATTGTCATTGTCCGCGTCAAAGGTCAGCAGCCCCGCGTCCATCTGCCCGATGATCGCAAAGCCCAGGTTGATCGGCGTGGCTGCGGTGAATGTGCCCGACCCGTTGTTGTTGTAGATCGTGATGATGCCGCTGTTTGTGCGGCTGGTGGTCGCGAAGTCGACGTCCCCGTCTCGATCAAAGTCTCCGGAGATAGATGGTGCGAAAGAGGTCGTCACGGCATTGCCGGTCTCAAACCCCATGCCGGTCAGCAGTGCGCGCCCCTCCAGAGCCTCCACCGGCGCGACACTACGTGAGACCAGTTGGCGCGTGATCGTGTTGGCAATGCGCTGTATGACTGAAGGTTGCGTGCGTTGCATGACAATTCCCTCTGTATCTGGAGACCCGATTCGTTGCACTGGTCGTCGCGGCTGTTGTGCTGCGTGGTTGCCCGGGGCGCGAGTCCCAAACCAGCGAAGCGAATGCCGCCTCGCCCTTTCGAGACCGACCGCAGGCCGCGCTCCGTTCCCGGTCGCGACGTGCTCATGTTCGCTTGTCTGGCAAGCGCCACCCGCTGTCCCTGTCAGCCCCACACGTAAGGGTAAGGTACCAGTGACCGGGCCGTCGCGTCAATGCAATATCGACTCGTCCTCGCCGATTGCTCCAAAGAGGGGGTTATCTCGCGTTGCCGTTGGGCCGAACGTGGCATAACCCGCGTTGATGTCCCGAAATACGCGTGGTTGTCGGCCCATTCATCCGTGCGACAACTTACGTCGCAGCGCGTCGGGAATCGCCACTTTGCGCGCGTTCTCGTAGTCGTAGGTCACGATGGTTCCCTCGCCCACCGCCACAACGGCGTGTTGCGCCTTGCTGACCACCTCATGCGCAAGTGTGAATCGGTCCGCCTCTATGTTCACCAGTCGCGCCGTCACGGCGAGTGTGTCCGGGAAAACCACCGGTCGGCGGAAGCGGCATTGCACGCCCTGCAGAATGAACCCGACGCGCACGCCGTCAATCTGCACGCTGCGCACGTCATCCAACGCCAGCGACCGAATGAACGCGATGCGGCTGGACTCCAGATAGCGGAAGTAGACCACGTTGTTGACGTGTCCCAGCGCGTCCATTTCGCCCCAGGCTACAGGAACGTCAATCGTGACGCGAGAAGCCTGCAGCACCGCCGGAATGTTCGACAGATCGAGCATTCTCCAGCGTACTCCCGGGTTTGACCAGCCGCGCTGTGCGTATCTGTCGCACTGTCTTCCACACGAGGTTTCTGCGCTCACGACAAGGCTAAACCATGACGACCGCGATCCAGCTCCTGTCCGCGCCTGAATCCACCAGCGACCTGAAGGTCACGCAGCTTGCGTACCTCGATGCATATGACGCCATCTTGAACGATGACTACGCGTGGGTCGCCTACTGCGAAACGGAAGCCTCCGGCACGTGGCGCGTGCGCATCAAGGCACGCCACCTGACGGGCGTGGTCTTTGAACCCGCCCTGATGCTGAGCAACGCGCGCAGCGCCGGCGCGCAAGGCAAGCACTTCTTCACCTGGGGCAACGGCATGGAACCCTCCAGTGGCGACTCCCGCCGCATCGAATACCGCGTCCACGTGGAAGGCGGCAAGCCTGTGGCGATCGAGATCGTGGCGCAGATGCGCAAGGCTGACGGAACCGCCGACACGGCCAAGGGCGTGCGATTCGCATGGCCTGCGTGACTTCACCAGAGACCGCACCATGCCTCTGCACGTTTCACCCGACACATCGCGGATGTTTCACGCCGCACGACACACGCAACAGTGCGCTCGCGAACAGACAACGCGTGTGCTTTGGAGGCCCGACATGACGCATGCCAGCGGCCCCAGCCGATATCTCGACCTGTCAGGCGTTGACCAGTTGCCGCTCTGGGCGCAGGTCACGTTGGCAGCTCGCCTAGTGCGCCGCATGACGCTGGGCTGGCGCGACCTGACCGTTGCACAGCGCGAGCCGATGCTGCAGGCCGCGGATCGCATGCTTTCAGCGGCAGGTTCTCGTGTCTACACGCCCGAGGATCGCGCCGCGTCTGCCATGGCGTGTGACCACGCAACCAGCCTGAAGGCCGACGCGCTCGCCCTCACGCTCTTCCATGCCGGTGACGCCACCTTTGCCGCCATGCGTGCCGACGAAACCAGTTGGGGAGACGCCACCGCCGTCGCGTCTGTGCGCAAGGCTCTGCTCGCAGCCTGCCAAGCGGCGCAGTTCGGTGAGTTGCAGGTGCGCATCGCGATCGCAGCGGATGCGGATCTGCTTGCCTTTGCGTGCGGTGAGCAGAGTCTGGGCCGACTCGATGCGATGACACCTCACGTGTTCGGTCGCTTGCCACCTGTCCACGCACTCAACGCCGCCTTCGAAGAACCCATCAACATCGAGGATCTCTACCGATGACCACGCTTCTTTCCATCAGCATCACTCTCGCGACGCTCATTGCAGCGCTGGCCACGCTGATCACCGTGCTCTGCACCGGCATGTTCACGCAGCGTCCTCCGCAAGGGCCAGATGCCATGGGCCTCATCGTCCCGCTCGCCACCGCAGCCGCAGCCGTGCTTGGCTTTCTCGCGGCTGGCGCGCTGGCTGGTTCGCGCGGCGCGCTCGACTGGCTGCTGACCTCGCGGGCTGTGGGCTCGCTCATCCTCGGCTTCGCTGGTCTTCTGGTGGGCGGCGCGGTCTTGGGCGCGCTGGTGGGCTGGTCAGAGAAGCATCCTTGGGGCAACGTCATCACGCTCAACTTCATCGGCGTGTTGCTGCCTGTGCTCTTCCTGGTCTTCCTCCTCAGCAGTGCGTGGGTCGATCTGCCGCGTCTGCGCGGTGGTGGCTTCAAGGCCCTCAGTCTTGCCGCCGCTTCCGCACCAGCGGTGGGCGTTGTCATCGCGCTGATCGGCCTGAAGGGCTATGTGCAGATGCAGGCGTATCGCAACGTCGCTGTCGCACAGGAGATGGCCAAACAAGCCGCGGAAGAGTCTCGCCGCGCTGCGCTGACTCCTGAGCAGCGCCTGCTGGAAGACCTCTCGCACTACAGCCCGACGCAGCCCCTGTGGACGCTGGTCGCCGGTCTGCCCGAGGAGCAAAGCGCGTCTCTCCGCGCCATCTGGATGGAGCGAGCGCTGCAGCATCCCGACTTTGAGAACGAACTTCGCTCCACGATGACATGTGACTACGCCGTGTATCGACACGGCTGCGTGATACTGCTGATCGAGATGCCCGCGGATCGCATCAAGCCTGCGACATACGCCCAGTTGCTCGCCAGCGACGCCCGCCTGACCGCGTCCGCGATTCGAGAGGGCGGACTCGCCCGTCGCGACGAGAACGACTTCAGCCAACACGCCGCTCATATCGCCTTGGCCGCGCAGCGCGTGACGCTGACCGACGAGTTGCGGGATGCACTCGATGAACTGCGCAGCGCCGTCGAGCATCCAGCCGCCGCGACCGCGAAGTGATCGTCTGCTGATCGCCATCACGCTGGCTTGAGCAAACTCAACGGGCTCTTGCCTTCGCGCAGACACTTGCGAACATCATCCCGCCCACAAGAGCGAACGAACGCGATGCGACTTGACTCCAGGTAGTGGAAGTAGACCGCGTTGTTGACGTGCCCCAGCGCGTCCACTTCGCCCCAGGCGACGGGAATGTCGATCATCACGCGAAACGCGGCGACAAGGGCCGAGGTGTCCGTAAGGTCCGGCGGGTCATCGCAGCAGATCATGGCGATGCATCTACCCGTTTGCGAGACGAATTGCGGCGTGTGGGGCTGTACGAGTCGGGTCGTACGGTCGGCGTTCGTTGCACCGAAGATACGGCATTGACGAAGATCGCAAAGTTCCTGCAACTTGGACAACGAAGCATCGGATAATGCTCTGTTCCACATTTGCCACAGGGCCACGTCGTGCGTGGGTGGAGCAGCGGAAGGCGTTTGGCGTTTGGCGAGAAGGTGAGGGTGGTGATGCGCTACTTCGTTGTCATGGGTTTGGTTGCGGCCTCTGCCGTCGCGACCAGTGCATACGCACAACGGACGACCGCCGGATATCCAAACATCTGTGCCGACGGCGCGTCTGCTCCGTCGCCTGTGCCGGAGGGATCGGCAACGGGAGGTGTTGTTGCTATGGCTCTGCATGAGCCGACATGCACGCTCTACGTGTTGGTGACGGCGGGCAGCGAGTCCGACAACAACTTCTTCACGGATACGGTCGTTCAGAACGCAGCCGAGCATCAGTGGATCATCGATAGGTTTCTATCGGGTTCCAACAGCAACCGCATTCTGGGTATCGGGGGTTCGCCAACGGGTCAGCCGCTGCCTTTCACCGCGTGGCAATCCGGCCAGCCCGACAATGCCGGTGGCTGCAGCGGCGTGTCTGGCTGCTCCGCTGGACTTAACGAGTGCCGCATCGTCATGAACTGGCACTTTGCGAAGGGACTTCCCGGCGCTGTGCTTGGTAGTTGGAATGATGTTCCCGCGTCGGGGCGTTCGAGCAACGCGTCGGGAGTGTGTACCGAGCCGCCATCAACTCGATATCTCGCGGTTCGTCGTATCTCGCTGCCTTACTTCTCCGCGTCCATGCCCACGTGCGTCGAGAACGAAAATGTCGTGTGGCAGTACCGGGAATTGCGCCAAGGAATCGCCAGCACGCTGGGGGGCGCGCTGCTCGTCACCGTGCCGGTGACATACGCATGGGAGCGCAATGGCCAGACGCTTGCCGACGGGCCGACGGCGGCCGGATCGATCATCTCAGGCGCGACGACCGGCGAGCTAACGCTCACCAATCCGCAGTTCAACGATGAAGGACTCTACACGCTGGTCATCACGGGCCCGTGCGGCATCGTGCGCCAGACCGTCCGCGTCTATGTGAATCCCACAGAGTGCAGTTCCATCGATCACAATCGCGACGGCGTTTATCCCGATTCCCAGGACGTGATTGATTTCATCATGACTTTCGGGCAAGGCGGCGTCGACTTCAACCGTGATGACATCTTCCCCGCGGATGAAGACATCACGGCGTTCTTCAGTGTCCTCGCGGGCGGTCCCTGCATTCGATAGTTCTTCGCGGGCAGCGCGTGTTGCAAGTCGCCCGGTCTTCACGCCGGCTTGAGCAGACTCAACGGGCTCTTGCCTTCGCGCAGGCACTTGCGAATGTCGCCCAGGCGCTGCAGGCCCGCCTTGAGCTTGCCGTCCTTGTCGACAAGGCCGCCGAATGGCATCTCGGGTGCGGTCGCAGGGTCGCCCGGCGCGTCGTACAGCTCGTGCCAGCAAATGCCCTGCACGTAGGGCTTGCTCGCCATGATGCTGATGGCGTGCGTCATCCACAGCGCCTGCTGCTGTTCGCTCCACGGGCTGCGCCAGTAGCCCGGCTCATAGGGCACCGTTGCTTCCGCACCCACGCGAGGCACATACGGCTTGGGAGCGATCGGCTGGCTCGGTGCGCCCACCGCCGTGATGAACAGCGGCTTCTCGAGCGCCGCGTACTTGTCCAGCAGTGCCGACAGACTCAGCATGTCACGCGTTGCCAGGCCAGGTTCCGCGTGGCCCATCTGCAGCCGCAGCGCAATCGCATCGATGGGCAATTGCGTCGTCAACACCGCTTCCGCATACACGTAAGGCGGAATGCTCCGCTTGTTCTGCACCAGATACTCGCCCCAGGGCTGCTGCAGTTCCAGTTGCACGCGGGCCGTGGGGTGCAGTTTCTTGATGAGCATCACGCTCAGTCGCGTCAAATCCAAAATCTGCTCGAAGCTGATCTTGAAGTTCGTATTGACATGCAGCCCGCTTGCCACGGTCCATCGCGAGATCGTCTTGCGATAGCGCGTCACCACTGCCTGAATGTGCTCAAACACCAGGTCGCGCAGGGTGTCGTAGTCGTTCTCCCAGATGAAGAGCCAGTCCGGCGCGCTGCGGGGTCGCAGATCAACAACCGGCCCACCCACCAGCGGCAGCTTCGCCGTGCGCACCGCCCACTCAATCCACCGGTCCGTCGTGGCGAAGTTGTACTTGCCTTCAACCGGTTCCAGATCAACCCAGCGCATCGGCATCGTCAGAAAGTCGCACGTTCCCGCGCCCGCCTTGGCAAGCGTTTCGTTCATCTGTCCCGGCGAGATCGCGCAGCCGATGAGCGGCACGCCGGGCAGCGTCACGTGGCCGCTGCCGGGTGCAACGACCGGAGCCCCGGCGGGCACAGTCTCCTGAGAGCTCTTCGCGAAGGCCGCTCTGGCCGCGTTGTACGTCTCACCAGACAATCGGCCTTTCAGTTGCCGGGCCGACTGAATCAGCGCCAGTTCTTCGCCCGCTTCCAGCGCGAGTGCCAGCGCCTGCGTCGCCTTGCGATCTGCCTCCGCGTGATAGCCCGCGTGCGTCGTGTCCGCAGGCCCATCCTGCTTCTTGTTCTGCGCCACCAGCGCCGCCGTGAAGTTGTCGCGGGCCAGTTCAAATTGCTGCAGCACCGGGTGCTCTGGCGGCAGTTCCGTCAGTTGCCAGTCCTCTAACTTGTTCAGCAGCAGCATGATCTGATGCCGCGCCAGTTCTATCGCCAGCAGGTAGGGCCGCGCCCGGTCAGGCAGCAGCGTCGTTTGCAGCATGAGCAGACCGATGACAGGCGTGTGCGGCGTGGGCAGCAGCCTCGCGAGTGCGTCAGGCAGTTGCGGACGCTGCACTTCAATCTGCACCGCTAGCCCCGCCGTGTTCGACGCGTTGGCCTTCTCGCACGACACCCGCCCGGGCGATAACTGCACCTGCCCCTGCGTGGGCACCTCATGCTGCGCCGTGACGTACGCATGCCTCGGCGGAAAATGCCGGGCATCCACGCCGTCAGAATCAAAGACCACAAAGCTCAGCATGAGAAACTCAAATCAGAAGGGCGGACACAAACTGCGAATGGGTATTGTCGCACGCTGGCGGAGCCAGACAACCGCACACCCGCAAGAAGTTCAACCCCTGTACCAGCGTCATTTCGCCGGCAGAGCCACATCAATATCTCGCACATACGCCGCACCCGCCGGATCATCACTGCCAAGTGCGTTTCGTGGCCAAGGCGGAATCATCACTGCCACGCGCAGGTGAATTTGCAGGTCATGCTCCGTTCGTGGCACACTGACAATCACTTCATCACGTGTCACAGACACTTCGAAGAAATGTGTCGCATCGCGCAGACCCGGCCACGCCTGCTCAAGCTGCACGGGCAAGGCAGTCTCCCCGATCGAAATGCCTCGCACCCGCAAGAATGTCTCCGCGATGTAGTCGCCATCCTTGGGCGTGATGCGAATGAACGTGCGATCCATCCGCGGGGAAGCGATCGGGTCGATATCCACCACAAACGTCTCGCGATAGAACCGCTCTTGCAGCGCTTTGGGCATCGCGCCGAGCTGCTGCAGCATGTACGCGTGTTGTTCTCGCGAAACAAGAAAGAGCGACTGGCGCCTTAGGTCGAGCAGCTTCACAAAAACCCGCTCGTGATCGGCAGCAGTAAAGCTCGCCATGCGCTGCGAAAGTTCCATCCACGCCTCTCGGCGATCGGACCCCTGGCCAAACACCATCGCTTCGACCACAACGGTCGGCAGTTGTGGAAGCCACCGCGTGCTCCACGCTGGCGATGAGAAGAGGGCAAAGCCCAGCAGAATGCACGCCGCACCGCTGGCAACACGAACCGGACTGGACCGCTTGGTGCCCACAGCCAAGTCGGCCAACCACCCCTTGCCGCACTCCGGACACCGATGCGGCGCGGAAGGATCGGTCTCGGGTGGGTAGCCGTAGCTGTACTCGTAATCGCAGAACTTGCAGACACGCTGCGTACCCACGCGTCGTGGCCGACCGGAGAGCGCGAGAGGAATGCCGCCTGCAATCAAGATCGGAGACAGCCCCATCATTGCCTGCGACCATGTCAAGGTGTGCAGCACAATGCTCAGGGCACACAGCATCCCCAGACCGTTGGCCACAACCTGCGTCAGCAGCAGTAAGTCCGCGCGAGCGGTCAATCGCTTGTAGTGATGTTGAATGACAGCGTCTTTCCGCAGCCGCAGCACAAACGGCAACGCGAACGCCAGCCCCGTCATCATCGCCAGGAACTCGTTCCAGCCCAGCAAGCCGTAGATGCCCCACCCAACCGCGGTGCCAAACAAGTAAGGCGGCATCACACCCTTGACCACAGGCACGCCATCCCGCCAAAACGTCACGGGCGGCTGCGAAGCAACTGAACTGTCAGTGGTGGGGGCGGCGTCCACTCGGAATCGTTGGCACCCCGCCAAAGAAAAAGGCCGCGACTTCTCGCGGCCTTCACGCTTCGTTACTTCGTCACTGCTTAACCCAAGCCGCCCTTGAACTGGAACTGCTTGAACTTCTCGCGCTGACGACGCAGAGCGGACGTTTCTTTCGTGATCTCTTCGATGCTGCGGCCTTGGATCTTCTCCTTGCCGAAGCCGCCGCGACCACCGCCGAAGCCACCTGGCTTGCCGCCGCCAGCGGGAGCGCCGCCTTCCTTGCGCCGCTCGACCGGAAAGTCAAACTCCTGGATCCAAGCGGCGCTGGGGGGGTCATTTGTCTGCAGTGAGCGGGTGTTCCCAAATTGATGCATGACCGCCATGCGCAGTCGTACGGTGACGGTCGATGTCGTCGCGGGAATCGAAATGACCAGATCCTCCGCCCGTTCCTGTGCGACGGGTGCGAAGTAGTGATTCGCGTCCGTCATTCCGGGCCACGCTTCCTCAAGCGCAAACATCTGCGGAGCATCACCTGCCGTGACGCTCATGATGCGCAGCAGCGTCTGCGCATTGACCGACGCCAGATGCCGGGTCGCGATGGCGATGTGCATGCGTCCGGTCGCGGGCGATGCCTTCTCATGCACGCGTATCTCCACCATTTCCCGGTAGAATCGTTCCTGCAGCGTCGCTGGCATCGCGGGCCATTGCTGCAGCATGTATGCGTGCTGCGATGGTCCAAAGCGCCACCATTGTTCCCGTCGCTTGTCCAGCAGTGCTGTAAACAAGTCGAGGTGCTGCTGCGGCGTGTAGTTCGCCAAGGCCGGCTGCAGCGCATCCCAGGCTGCGCTCGCCGCACTGTTGTGCGACAGTGCCAACGCCTGCTGGGCGCGGGTCGGCAGCAGATTGACCGCTCGCGCATTGAAGAAAATGAGGCCAAAGAACAGCAGCGCGGTCGCCGCCAGTGCGGTGCCCGCCGCCACCCGCCCCGGGCGTGAGCGCTTCACGCCCACCGCGAGATCGCCCAGCCACCCCTTGCCACACTCAGGGCACCGAGGCGGCGCAGAGAGATCGCTTTCCGGCGGATATCCAAACGTGTACTCGTACTCACAGAACTTGCACACCCGCTGCGTGCCCAAGCGACTGGGAAGGCCTGAAATGGCCAGCATGATGCCAGGAAACAACAGCGTCATGCTGATCACAACAGGCAGCAGTGCCGCAATCTTCCTCAGACCGCCCGGTGCCGCGCCGTACGCGCTCGCCAGAATCAACATCGCACCGAACATGATGGTGGGTTGGATCAGCAGCCACTCCTGTTGATACCGCTGCTTATCTCGCGACATCGCGATGCCGGTACGGATCACGAAAGTCATCGTGGCACCTACCCCAACCGCGATCGTGATCAGCATCGTCGCGCCGCTCGACGCCGACCACAGACGCTGCAACGCCGACACGCCACCCGCGATCAGCGCATACGCCACCGCCCGCCCCAGCATCGCCATCCCTTCTCGCCAGAACGTGACTGGCTGCGCCGGACTAGCCGCTTCACTGGCCGCCTCACCAGCCGCCGGATCATCCCCCAATTTCACCGGTGCCGTTTCCACACCCCATCGTTGGCACCCCCGGAAAGCAACCAAAGAAAAGAGGCCGCGACTTCTCGCGGCCTTCACACTTCGTTACTTCGTCACTGCTTAACCCAAGCCGCCCTTGAACTGGAACTGCTTGAACTTCTCGCGCTGACGACGCAGAGCGGGCGTTTCCTTCGTGATCTCTTCGATGCTGCGGCCTTGGATCTTCTCCTTGCCGAAGCCGCCGCGACCGCCGCCGAAGCCACCGGGCTTGCCGCCGCCAAAGCCGCGGTTGCCGCCGCCAGCGGGAGCGCCGCCTTCCTTGCCGGCTTCACCGGGCTTGCCATCGCCAGCACGGGGGCCGCGAGCGGGCATTTCGGGAGCGGGCTTAAGGGCCTTGATCGACAGGCTGATCTTGCGACTGGCCAGATCAACCTTCAGAACCTTGACGCGGACGACTTCGTCCTGCTTCAGGACGTCTTCGACCTTCGCAATGCGCTTGTAGTCGATTTCGCTGATGTGGACCAAGCCGTCGACACCCTGAGCGAGTTCAACGAACGCACCGAACTCGAGGATCTTGGTGACCTTGCCCTGCAGTTCCGCGCCTTCGACGATTTCGCTGGCCTGCTGGGCGAAGGGGTCGCCCGCGACCTGCTTGATCGACAGAGCGATCTGGTTCTTCTCGTGATCAATCTTCAGGATGCGAACGTTGACACGCTGGCCTTCCTGAATGTGCTTGGCGATGTGCTTCTCGCCGAACATCGAGCGGTCGTAGCTGATCTCGCTGAAGTGGACGAGGCCGTCGAGGCCGCCCAGATCGACGAACGCGCCGAACGGCATGATCTTGCGGACGGTGCCTTCAACCGTCTGGCCTTCCTGCAGCGTCTCGCGGAGCTTCTTGGCGTTCTCTTCGCGCTCACCCTTCAGCACGTCGCGACGGCTGAGGACGATGTTGCCCTTGCCCATGCGTTCAACACGCACGACGGCGCAGGTCATCTTCTCGCCCACAAAGACCTTGAGGTCGGGGATGTGGTCGAACGACACCTGGCTGGCGGGCATGAAGGCGCGGTGATTTGCGACTTCGAGCTCCAGGCCAGCGGGCTTGTTGTCCTTGCCGTTGACGACGCCCGTGACGCGGGCTTCGACGACCTGACCGGCTTCCAGCTTCTCCCAGTCAGCCTTGCTGACCGCGCCGGGGCGCGAGCAGATGAAGACATTGTCGCCGCTCTCGAACTTGTCGACGACGACTTCGAGGTCGGTGCCGACCACGGGCAGGTCCTTGTCCTCGGGGTACTGCGTCCGCGAGAGGATGCCCAGTTCCTTGGGGCCAAACTCGATGAAGATGTCGGTGGGGCCCACGCTCACGACCTTGCCGTTGCGGTGCTCGCGACCGGCCTGCACGACGCGGGGGCCGCGCAGACGCGCGGGGGCGCCGGCTTTGACGGGGGCGGGCTCAGCCGCGCCATGGGCTTCCATCTCCTTCATGGCCGCGTCGATTTCGGCCATGGTTTCTGCGGAGAGTGAGGAGGAGGTGTTGTCGGGCTGAGCGGTCATGATGGGGTTCTTGGAAAAGTGCATGAGGCTGCCAAGTGCGTTTGTCTCCACCGCGTGGCATCGCCTCGTTTCAGGCGCAGTGGGAAGTGATTCTAGGCATTTACGGGAGCGGGAACGGCGATGGCGTGCCGCGACTGACGCCCGCCAGTTGCGCCACCCGCGTTAAGTCCCGATGAATCTGCCCCAAAAGTGCAGGCAGGCCCGGAAACTTCATCTCATCCCGCAGGAAGTGCTCCAGCCGCACCCGCAGTTCCCATCCATATTCAGGCAGTCCCGGGAGGGGGGCCCACGTCCCGCTCGCGTCCCTGAGCAGGTGTACCTCCACCCGTCGCTGGACGCCGTTCACCGTCGGTCGCATGCCCACATTGATCGCCGCGGGCAGCGTGGTGCCATCAGGCAGCGTGCCCGTACCGGCATACGCACCGTTCATGGGCATCATGCACTCACTCACCACGTTGGCCGTCGGAATCTGAATCTGCCGCCCCAGCCGGTCCCCCTGCTGCACCGTGCCGACGTACTCGTAAGGCCGGCCCAGCGCAATTGCCGCATCCGCCACGCGCCCGTGGTTCAGCAGCCAGCGCACAAGCGACGAACTCACCCGCACGACGGCATGGTCGTTGAGCGTCACCTCCACGCCTGCCACCACCTGCACAACGCACCCGCGCCCAGCCGCCTGCTCACGCATCGTGTGAACATTCCCAGTGCGGTTCTTGCCGAAGTGGAAATCCTCCCCCTCCGCGATCAGCCCAGGCTTGAACTCATCCAGTACCCACCCCAGAAACTCCTCCGCAGACTTATCCAGCAGTGCGGGCGTGGGTTCCAGCCGCACCACCTCATCCGCTCCCGCCGCCAGCAGCGCGTTGCGTCGCTGTGCAAAGGTCGTCAATCGCAGCGGCGTGTGTGCAGGCCGCAAAAGTGCACTGGGGTGCGGATCAAATGCGAGGGCGACGACCCGACCGCCCCGCGAACGCGCATGCGCAACGCAGGCGTCGACCAGAGCCTTGTGGCCCAGATGCACGCCGTCAAAGTTGCCGATGGTGATCGCGTTCGCCGGCACGTCGCAGGGTACCCGCCCGAAGTCCGGCGCTTCGCCCCGTCCGTCACTCGGTCATCATGACAAAGCGAGCGTCATCCACGATCATCGTTTCGTGCATCTCGCTCGCGAAACTGCTCATGTGCGACGCGTACATGCTCCACTTCAGGCTCAGAGCCACCATGACAAGGAAGCAGATCCACGCGGCGACTTCCGCGATGCGACGCTGACGGAAGATGTACAGGATCCCCCCGTTGATGGTCATCGCCCCGAACTTGAACAGAGCGACCGCCTGCACGCTCCCGTGCTCCATGATGAACCGCGCGAGCGGATTGAGTTCCACCATGCCCATGCTGGTCACGTATGTCAGCGTCAGCGCCAGGTCTGCCACACCCATCAGAAAGGTCGCCACCAGCAGCAGCGTCACGCGAAGCCCACGGCACTGCGGGTTGGTTGCCACGCTCCACGTGCGACGCCACCCCTGCACGTTGTGCGGTGTGCTCACGCCAGGCTGGGCAAGTCCCATGACCCTCATGACGTGCAGGCATCGACCCGCCGCCGCGCTGACTTTCGCCAACTCCTCCCATGATCCCATGATTTCCCGCAACCCCTCCCATGCACGCTAACCTCACGCCCGGAAACCACGAACTGGGCGGGCACGTATGAACTCCGCCGTCATCTCAGTCGATCCTCTCAAGTCACCGCCCTGTCGGCGCCGTTCCCCTCTTCCGCAGGAAGCTCGCCACTTGCGTCACGCTCCCGCGACATCCCGTCTCACTCTCGCCGCCGCGATTGTCACGCTCGCTGGCCTGCCCGCGTCGCTATTGGCCCAGCCCGTCGCGCCGCTGGGGCGCCAGCCCGGGTTCAATCAACCAGCCAACCGGCCCGCATCGCTCCGCAAGGTCTTCGTCGACGAAGCCATCGGTGCCCGCGATGCGCTGACCCGCGTGCGCGAACTGGTCGAAGCTGAGAATTTCGGTGAAGCCGTCCGTGTCCTTTCCAGTACCCTGCGCGATGAAGGTGACCAGCTTCTCGCCAGCGAGGCCGATCCGTCTCTGTACCAGCCCGTGCGGGAAGTTGTCCACGCCATGCTGCTGGCCGACCAGACCCTGCTCAATCGCTATCGCGTTGAGAATGAGCCTGCCGCCGCTGATCAATTGGTTCAGGGCGACTTCCGCCGCGTCGAGCGAGAGCGGCTGCTGACCACTTCCGGCTTCGAAGCCGCCCTGCGCGTCGCCCAGACGGAGATGGAGTCCGCCCGCTTCTGGAGTGCGTGGCGTGTCATCAGCCAGCTTCAGCGCCATCCCGACATGGAGGGCCAGCGCGCCAGCGACGCCCTCGCACTCGCGCAGCAGATTGCTTTGCTGCTCAGTGATCCCCACGTCACCGCCCGTCTTGATGCCTGGGCCCGTGAGGCTGGCACCAAGCCGCCCGCTCTCGAAGCGCCCGTGGCTCCTGTCGTCGCCCGACAGCGCAGCGCCTCGCCCCTCGACGCGTACGCCGCGCCCGCGTGGGACAAGATCGCGCCCAAACCGCTCCAGTCATGGGTCTTCACCGCCCCGCCTCAGGATGAAGAGGACGACACCGCCGAGCAGCGTCTGCGCGGCTTGGTTCGCCTCAACGCCCAGCCCCGCCAGCGAAACGACACCACGCCCTGGATCTTCCCCGCCATCGTTGACAACACCGTCTACGTCAACGACAGCACCAGTATCGCCGCTTTCGATGCCGGCACCCTCAGCCTCCTCTGGCGAACCCAGCCGGTCGGTGTCGTGCGACGCAGCGTCTTCAACAACTGGGGCTTCGGCATCGCCAACTCCCGTTCGCTTGAAGATATCGCCTCGGTCGCCGTCAGCCGCGGCGTCGCGGTCGCCGTCACTGGCCAGCCCCTCAGCAGCACCCGTCAAGGCGATGACCGCCTCCATGCCCTCGACGCCTCCACCGGTCGCCTCAAGTGGAGCCTCGATATCGAGCAACTCGATGACCGGCTCCAAGGTGCATCGCTCCGTGGCGTGCCCGTCATCGAAGGTGACGTGATCGTCGTCGCTGTCCGTCGTCCGGGCCTGCTCCGCCGCGTCACCACGCTCTACATGGTCGGTATCGACCTCTATACGGGCCGTCTCCGCTGGCTGCACCCCATGGGCAGCGTTGGCACCCAGCCCTGGAGCGTCCGCGGCACCAATCGCGCCGACACCGCCACCCTGCACAAAGGCGTTGTCTACCGAGGCGACGAAATGAGCGTCCTAGGCGCGTACGACGCAGGCCTTGGTCGCCCCCTCTGGGTCCGCGTCACCACGCCCATCCCCGAGCTCGACGCCGGCTCGCCCATCATGTCGCAGCGCATGGGCCTGCCTTATCAGGTTGTGCAGCCCATCACCGTCTCGCGCGAGTCAGGCGACCGCCTCTTCTTCCTCGAGCCCACCGAGCAACGCGATGTCATCGAGGTCGATGCCACCTCCGGCAAGTTGCTCGCGACGCGCACCGGTGCGGAACTGGGTTCGCCCGAGTATCTCACGCTCGTGGGCGAGAGTCTCGCCTGCGTCAGCAACTTCGGCTTCAGTTTCGTGAACGTCGATCGCTTTGCCGATGGCAAACTCCTCACGACGGGAACCATCGAGCAGGTCGGCTTCGCCGGTCGCGCAACCGCCATGGGTGATCGTCTGGTCGTCCCCATCGTCGATGGCCTACTGACCATCGATCCCACCAACCCCAACAAGTTCGACCGCATTCCCCTCGCGCATACCGGAAACGTGCTGGTCGCCGCGGCGGAGGATGGCTCCGCGTCGCTGCTTGCAGCCGCCGACGACGCGCTGCACTCCTATCTCCCGTGGGAAGTCGCCCGCGCCTCACTCACCGCTCGCATGGAGCGCGACGCCACCGATCCGCGTCCCGCCCTCGCCTTCATCGAACTCGCCCTCACGCAAGGCGAGCCCGCCCTCGTGCCCGCTCTGGCTGATCGCGCCCTGCGCATCATCACGCAGAATCCCGCCGCGCACGACGACACGCGCGATCGTCTCTTCCGCGTCCTCGCTCGCCAGTTGGCCCAGTCGCGCACTGTCTCGCAGGACGGCGCCTCCAAGACCGCGGTCGATCAAGGCATCGACGCTCCCAAGCCCATCAGCGATCTTGCTCTCCTCGCGGAGTTTGAGAAACGTCTTGCTCTCGCCGCTCAGGCACCCGGCGAACGCGTGACGGCCCTGTTCGAGCGAGCCTGGCTGCAGGAAGCCTTGCAGAAGCCGGCCCTCAGCGTCGAAGCCCTCCAGGAAGTTCTCGCCGACGAGTCGCTCGCCACCGTCGACATGACGCGCCTCGAACTGCCCGGAGCCGCCAGTGATCGCACTTCCGCGGGCGATGTCGCCACGCAACTGCTCGCGCAAACGCTGACCAAGTCCGGCCCTGCTCCATACGCACTCTTTGACGAGGAAGCCCAGCGCACCTTTGACGCTCTGCCGCCCCAGCCCACTTTTCAGCAACTGGCTCGTATCGCTCGCCAGTATCCCTTCGCCGCCGTCGCGCCCACCGCGTGGCAGCGCGCCGGTGACGCCGCCACCAAAGCGGGCGACCTCGCCGCCGGACGTCAGGCGCTGGGGCTTGGTCTGCAGGCCGCCATCACCAACACCCGCATCGGTCGCGAAGGTCAGACGCCCCTGTTGGGCCAACTTGTCTCGTCGCTCATCACCGCCAGCGCGGGCGAGAAGGCCGACATCGCCTCGATTCAGCCCCTGCAGCGTTTGCTTCTCTCGCTCCATGCCCGCACCCCCGCCCTGCGAGTCAGCGTTGCAGGCCAGGAAATGTCCGCCGATCAGGCGGCTGGCGAACTCGCCCGCCGCTTCGCAGGCCGCACGCACGCCTCCATGGCCAGCGCCTTCGAGCCCACCGCCCAGCTTCTCGAAGGCTGGGAAGTCATCACGCCCCTCGACCTCACCCGCGGCGCAACCCCGCCGCCAGACCTCGCCTTCGACGCCGTCGTCATGATCTCGCGCGACGAGCGCCGCATCGCGCTCTTTGCAGTCAGTGCCATCGACGGAGCCCTTGCCCGTGTCTGGGAGCGTGAAGTCGATGTGCGTCCGACCGTTGTACGCGTCGGCATGCGCGACACCGTCCTCCTCTGGCCCCGCCCCGGCGCGGCCCAGCTCGAGTCCATCTCCAATCTCGACGGCAGCGTCGCCTGGCTCGCGCCAACTTTCAACGAAATGCCCGCCTTCGCGCAGGGTGACGCCGATCAGCGCCCTGCCAATCTTGGTACGCCGCTCGATGGCGTCGTCCGTGGCGACGACATTGTTCTCGCCAGTGACGGCACGCGCGCCGTCATGACCGAACGCCGCGGCCGCTGCGCCGTCATCGATCTCGCCACCGGCAAAGTCCTCTGGGCCGGCACGACCGGTCTGGCGGGTGTCTTCGACACCGAGTTCACTGACACTGCCGTTGTCTTCGTCGGCTCCAAGCCCGACGCGACCACCGCGCGCAACACACCCATCGTTTCCTGCATCGACGTCGCCACCGGACAGCCCCGCTGGCAGGTGCAGGGCAAGACACTGGGCGACCACGCCCGCTGGGCCCGCGGCCTGCCTGGCGGCGATGTGCTCGTGGGCACCAGTGGCGGCGTCCTGCGCCTGCGCGCAGGCGACGGCAGCGTCGCATGGCACTCATCTTCCCCCGACGTGCGCTCCTCGCTCAGCGCCTGGGTCCTCAGCGAGCGCACCATCGTCCTCAACGGCGATTTTGACCTCTTTGACATCTCTCTCGACACGGGCGTCGCCAGCGCCAAACAGATCGACGTGCGTGACCGCCTCATGCTCCCCTTCAGCAGCGCGATCATCAACGATTCGCTTCTGCTCAGCAGCAGTCTGGGCCTTGTCGTCATCAGCGGCAAAGGGGAACTCGCCGGCGTCGACGCCCTCGACACCGACGCCAGCCTCGAACCCGCCCTCTTCGCAGGCGAGAACGCCCTCATCGTCGAAACTGGCGAGCGCGAGCCCATGAATGACGACGCCAACGTGCTCGCCAGCCGCTTGCTGCTGCTCAGCGCGCGAGACGCGCGCATCATCCGCGAGCAGCCCGTGGTGCTCTTTGACAGTCCTACTTCGATGCACCTGCTCGACAATCGCGTCATCGTGGGTCAGGGACCCTTCACGATCATCTATCGCGCTCGATGAACGTGCGCCGCACGCTTCACGTCAGGCTCGCAAGCCGACCGCGGCTGCTCCGCGTCTGCCGCATGTAGCTCTGAAGGTTGTTCCCCGGGCACTCGGTGGGCTTGAGTTCCTGGTGCGTCACCACGCGGCTCATCGGCACGCGATACCGCCGCATCAGTTCCGCCACCATCACGTCCAGTGAGTACAACTGCGCCTGCGTGGGCCGATCGCGCTCAAAGTTGCCCATGCACATCACGCCCACGTTGTGGTCGTTCGTCGCCGCGACGTGCGCGCCCTCAATATTGATCGGCCGCCCTTCCCACACGCGTCCGTCCGGATCGATGATGTAGTGATAGCCGATGTCCACCCACGTGCTGCCGCGCGACAGGTGCGCCCGCCGAATCTTGTTCAAGCGAGCAATCGACCAGTTCTGCCCGCGCCCGTCTATCTCCAGCGCGTCGTGGTGCACCGTGATGCGGTTCACCCCGTTCATCCGCTTGCTCATGTTCCACTTGGGCTGCTCGCGCGTCCACGCCGACCGGCCAATCACCTGCACGCCCGCAGGCTGGGGCGGCGGCGGAGGAGGCTGCTGCGCAATCACCGGCTGCCGGTTGGGCACCGTGTAGTTCATCTTGGGCGGCTGAGGCAGCGGTTCCTGGTCAGGCCACACCGGCTGCGGAAAGTTGTCCGCCAGGCGCGACCCGCCACAACCCTGCAAAAACGCCATGCCGCCCAGCAGTGCGCCGCCTTTCAGCAGCGTCCGCCGCGTCACCGCCGAAATCGGCGGCAGACTGAACAACTTGCCACTCGCGCGAGGCGCGGCGGCATCATCTCCAGCGTGAGCAGTGGGGAACGAGTGGGGCGTGGCGGTTTGGTCGTGCGCATCCATGAAAGAAAACTCCACGCGTGCTATCGGCTCGCCTCCCTGCGAGAGTCGAATTGTAGCGGAACGCCGATCGCCAAACGTCGCCGGCCCCGCCAGCGGTGTCCTTTGCAGCGTGTTCATCAGGCTTTACACCGGGTAGATTGGGTAGCGGCGTGCCACTGGGCGGATACAACCCCGGGGATGCCGGTAGCTGCGAGGGCTTCGTTCGGTAGTCGGCAGCAGATCGCAACGTGTACGCGCAGGAGATTTCGATATGCGGGCGAATCGAGTATCAGCGTTGATTGTCGCAGTGGCATGTGCGGTCGGAGGCTGGGCGTCCGCCGCCTGCGCTCAATCGATCGACGCGCAGGAACTGGGCCCCAGAATCGAACAGTCGATCGCCGCCGAGTCGTTGGGGACTTTCTGGGGTGGCGTCATCGTCTCGCACAACGGCCAACCCATCGCAACGTACGTCAACGGTCTTGCCGACAAGCGATTGCGTCCCATCGACGCCGATTCACTCTTTGATATCGCCAGCATCTCCAAGCACTACACCGCCGTCGCGATCCTTCGCCTCGCGCAGGACGGCAAGCTCAGCGTGAACGACACCGTCGCCGAGTACTACGACGTGGGCGGCAAGGCCGGCTCCATCACCATTCAGCACCTGCTGACGCATACCGCCGGGCTTGACGACCGGCTGAGCATCCAGCGACTCGACTTTCAGGATCGCGACGCCGCCGTCCGCCTGGCGATGAACTCCAAACTCGCTTCCTTCCCCGGTGATGAGTACCGCTACAGCAATTCCGGCTACATGATCCTTGCCGCCATCATCGAGAAGGTGACAGGCGGCACGTACGAAGACTACATGCGCGGCACCATCTTCCCGCTCGCCGGGCTGAAAAGCACCGGCTTCATCGATGGCATCAACCTCGACGAGTCTCGTCAGACCGCCCGCATCATCACTTCGCCCTCAGGACAGCGGCGCGTCACTACCTGCTTCACATCATCAGGCGGCGAGCCGTGGGCCTGGGGCCTGCGCGGTGCAGGTGGCATCGTCTCCACGCTTCATGACATGGTGCGCTGGAATCAGGCCCTGCAAGGCGACGCCGTGCTGAATGAGGCGTCACGCCGCACACTCACGACTCCTGCCCTGGAGGGCTACGCCTGCGGCCTGGAAGTCACCGCCACCAGTTGGGGCACCACGAGAGTCAGTCATTCAGGCGGCACGCGTGGCTACACCTCGCAAATGGTCAGTTATCCCGCCGAGGGCATCTTCATCGCATGCCTGACCGGCACCGCTGCCAATCCCATCAAGCTCGTCGAACGCATCGAGCAAATGGTCTTCCCCGCGCTGCGCAAGACCGCTTCCGCCCGCGTGCAACTCGCCGGCATCGAGCTCGGCACCTACTTCACCGTGGAAGAACGCATCGCATGGACAGTCGAGCCCGCAGGCGAGGACCTGCGCATCATGTTGGCGAACGCCAAAGGCATCTCACGCATGGAACTCACCGTCAGTCGATCGCTCGCCAAGAGCCTCGCCGACCGCGCCGCCTCGGCGTTGGCTGGTCGCGATCTGGTCGAAGGCACATCCGAAGTCGGACTGATGACCGTCATGGGTCCGCGCGATGAATCCGGCTGGATGCAGGCCTTCGACGACGCCGAAAACGTCCGCATCGACGTTCTCCCCTCGTACAACAACGGCATGGATCCCCGCGCCACCCTCGTCATCATCGACGAAGCCGCCGGTCGCTGGCCCGTCATCGTCAAGATGAGTGCCGCTCACGCCGATCAACTGCGAGAATCACTCGAAGCCGCTCTGGCCAAGTAACCGGCTCACTCCGGCTTCCGCACATTCTCCTCCAGCCACCGCCCAATCCGCTCTGCCTGCCCCGGTAGAAAGTAAAACAGCAGCGTGTGCCCACCCGCAAACGTCAGCCGGTCAGGCCGCCCCAAGCGCTCCCACAGCAAGTCGCCACCCTTGGCCGGCACCCATTCATCCCACGACCCGTGCAGCAAGAGCACAGGCATCCCCATCATCGCCTGGCTGGTGTGATACGGATCAAGCTTCGCATACGTCAGGTACCGCGCGAACAAATCCTCGCGCACCCGCCGCGGCAGCTTCTCCTCCCCGCACCGCAGCCGCACGCCGCCATCCGTCAGCGTGCTCTCTTGGCTCAGCATCAGCAGGTTCGCCCCCGCGCCCACCATCACCGCCGCTTCCACGCTGTCGCGCACCCGCGCCACACTCGCCGGCGTCGCCAGCCCGCCCGCGCTGAACCCGATCACGACAATCGGCGCCCCATCCAAGTCACGCCGCTCGCGCTTGATGTATTCAACAATCGCCTCCACCGCATACGCATTCCCCGCAATCGCATTATCGAGTTCACTCGCCAGCACCCGCGCCATCGCATCAGCATCATCGCCCGCGCAGAACTGAAACGACCCCTTCGCAAGCTTCGCCATCCGCTTGTTGATCTCCCGCGCCTCCTTCGTGATCTTCGCGGCCTCCCCCCGATTCGCCGGCGGAATACGCACATCCAGACGTGCCCCGGCGCCGGTCGTCACCAGATCCGCCGCATCGCCCAGCAACGCGTTGTATCGCACCGTCAGTTCTGCCAGCCGCTGCTGCAACTGCGCAATTTCGTCGCGGTCCTTCACCGGCACATCCGCCAACACGTTCGTCTGCGTGTCGATGTCAAAGCTCACCCAGCCCTCCTTCGCCAGGTGATCCATGACTTTCGTTTCAAACGGATTGCCCACCAGCGCCGTCAGGTGTACCAGCACGCCGCGCGGCCGCTTCTCCTGCACCGGCGGTATCCGCAGTGCCAGCCCGCCCGACACAAAGTACCGCGCCTCATCCGACGAGAGCCGAAACGGCACGCCCTTCGCCGCATACTCGCTATTGAAGAACGAGTCCAGCGCGAGCGATGTCAACCGTGCGTGCTGCGCACGCTCATTCCCGATCGAGCGGCTCGTGATCGCTCGCGCGTTGTTCTCAAACCCCGACCACTTCTTCTCCTGACGCTTGAGCTCGCCGTCCAACTGCTCGTCGGTGCTGTAGCGCAGTTCACCAAATATCCGCAGCAGGCACTTGCCGTAAATCCCCTTGTGCACCAGCGTCATCTCCGGCTTCTCAATCGCCGGACGCATCCGCGCGTCAACCTGCTCCAGCGTCGCCCCCGGCGCGAGCTCAAATCGCCGAATCTCACGGGGCGTATCGCGCAGCAGCGGCTCCAGCGTCGCCGTTGTCCGCAGCGGCCACTCCTGCGGCTGCACCCGCGCCGGCTCCCGATCCAGCCGCGCCTTCTCGCCCGCCCGATACGACCAGCAACCACCCGAAAGCAGCAGCGTGCCCACCAAACCCGCTGCCAACCCGCCTCGTCGCCATCCGTGCGTCATGCCCCAAGGCTAACCGTCCCGTCCAAGCCGCGACGCCCCGGCATCAAACATACAGGTTGACCCTTGGCCTACCCCCCTCTACCATCCCGACCCCGCGCGGAGGGTGCGTCATTGACGCAACTATCGCGGGGTGTGCCAGCCATGGGCGGTTTTGCCGCCCGGACGGTGGTACAAGTCTTTGTCTCGCAGCAGTTTGCAGGATGCATCTGCCGCAAGACCTGCCGCCGCCCTAGCTCAGTGGTAGAGCACTCCCTTGGTAAGGGAGAGGTCGAGGGTTCAAGTCCCTTGGGCGGCTTTCGATCACGATGCTCGCGTCTTTTCGGACGTGACGCAAGCCTTTGGTCCCCTCGTCGGCGTGTGCCGGTGCCGACGAGTCCAAAGACAAAGTAATCGACGAACAAGGTCCGCCGCGGCTTTGGCAACCGGGGCGTCTTTCTTCGGGTTTGCAATCGTTTCCGGCGCTGGCTTGGTGGAGGCGTTTTGGGAAGCCCCGCCCCAGGTCTTCTACACCGGGTGTCCCGTTCTCTGGTTGAGGAGTTTTCTCTATGGCAATCGGAACATTCGCCCGCACCAAGCCCCACGTCAACGTCGGCACCATCGGTCACATCGACCACGGCAAATCCACGCTGACCGCCGCCCTCTCAGCCCGCTCGGCTGTCAAGAACGGCCAGAAGCCCAAGACCTACGCCGAAATCACCAAGGGTGGTACGGTCCGTGACGCTAACAAGACCGTCACGATCGCTTCGTCTCACACCGAGTACGAAACCAAGAACCGCCACTACGCCCACGTCGACTGCCCGGGCCACGCCGACTTCGTCAAGAACATGATCACCGGCGCCGCTCAGATGGACGGCGCCATCCTCGTCGTGTCCGCCGCTGACGGCCCCATGCCCCAGACCCGCGAACACGTCCTCCTGGCCCGCCAGGTCGGTGTGCCCCACATCGTCGTCTTCCTCAACAAGGTCGACCTCGTTGACGATCCCGAACTCCTGGACCTCGTCGAACTCGAAGTTCGCGAACTCCTCAAGAAGTACGGCTTCCCGGGCGACACCACCCCCGTCATCCGCGGCCAGAGCAAGCTCGCTCTCGAAAACCCCGCCGATGACAAGGCCTGCAAGCCCATCGACGATCTCTTCGATGCCATCGACTCCTACATCCCCGAGCCCGCTCGCGAAGTCGACAAGCCCTTCCTCATGAGCGTCGAAGACGTCTTCTCGATCAAGGGTCGTGGTACGGTCGCCACCGGTCGTATCGAACGCGGCGTCATCAAGGTCGGCGACGCCGTCGAAATCGTCGGCCTCACCGCTGAGAACCTCAAGAGCACCATCACCGGCGTCGAAATGTTCCAGAAGACCCTCGACAGCGGCCAGGCCGGCGACAACGTCGGCGTGCTGCTCCGCGGCCTCGAAAAGAACCAGATCGAACGCGGTCAGGTCATCTGCAAGCCGGGCAGCATCAAGCCCCACACGCAGTTCAAGGGCCAGGTGTACGTGCTGACCAAGGAAGAAGGCGGCCGCCACACTCCGTTCTTCAGCAACTACCGCCCCCAGTTCTACTTCCGCACCACCGACGTCACGGGCACCGTCAAGCTGCTCGGCGGCGCCGAAATGTGCATGCCCGGTGACAACGTCGAAATCGAAGTCGACCTCATGGGCAAGCCGGTCGCTATGGAAAAGGGTGTTCGTTTCGCCGTCCGCGAAGGTGGCAAGACCATCGGCTCGGGCGCTGTGACCGACATCATCAAGTAATCACGACCGTCTGCTTCGCAGACACGTGTGACCAAAACCAAAGAACCCCGTCGCTCACGCGGCGGGGTTTTTTCATTGCTATCGAAAAAAAATCGACTCACAACCAAATCGCTTGCAAAATGCAAGCGAATAGACTCAGCTCTCGCGATGGAGCGACTGATCTGCATCGCGATGCTCGCACGTTTCACGATTCACACAGGAATCCCGCCATGCACATCTCCCGTCTGTTCATCCTGCCCACCGTCGCTTCATGTCTCAGCCTCTTCGTCGGCTGCGGCTCGGTTCCCCCCGTTGGCACGCGAGACAATCTGCTGCCCCAAGGCCAGCTCGCACCCGATGTCATCCGCTGGCCTTCGCGCTATGAACCCAAGAAGGCGACGTTCTTCGTCAGTAATCAAATCGACATCGCCGCGTCGCCCCAAGACGTGTGGGACGTGCTTATCAACGTCGACAGTTGGCCGGAGTGGTACGCCGGCGCACGCAACCTCCAACTGACAAGCAGCACGCCCGGCAAACTCGCGCCCGATGCCGTGCTTGCCTGGAACATCATGGACCTGGATTTCATCTCCACCGTCAAGGAGTTCGAGCCTCCCTATCGCCTCAGTTGGGAATCACGCAAGTCCACCATCCAGGGATATCACACCTGGCTGCTGATACCAACGGACCAAGGAACGCGCCTCGTCACAGACGAAAGTCAGTTCGGCATCCTCGCGTGGCTGCAAGGCATCTTCATCCCGAACAAACTCAGCAAACTGCATGACGCGTCGCTCGCGGCCATCAAGGTTCGTGCAGAGGCCACCAAGTCGCACTAATCAGATGTCAGTCTTCACATCCCATGCACCAGTAGTCACTCAGACCAGCCATTCATCGAGACCAACATGCCCAAACTACGACTTCGCACACTGCTTCTCCCAATCGGCGGCTTCATCGCTGCCGTGCCATTCCTCGCAAGTTGTCAAATGGCAGCGCCCTTCAAAGGCCCTGGTTACACACCAGGCAAGGGCGTCACCTTGCCCGACACAACCGACACCGTCTGGGTCGGCCTCACCAACGCCCAACTCGACGGCTCCAATCGCACTGCCTTCGACGACTACACCAACCGCGTCATCCGCGATCTCCCCAACCGCGACGGCTACATAGGCCACAGCGTCCGCACCCGCGTCTTCGGCAACGAAGTCTGGACCATGACCGTCTGGCGCGACGAAGCCGCCCTCAACGCCTTCGTCCGCGCCCCCGTCCACCGCGAAGCCATGCGCGAGGGCATCAGCGCCGTCACATCCGCCCGCTTCGCGCGCTTTGCATGGCCCGCATCCCAAGTGCCGCCCTCATGGGACGAAGCCAAACGCCGCCTCAGCGAAGTGGAACCCGTCACCTACGGTGCCGCGCCATGAAGCGCCCCGCCAAACGCACCAGCAAAACAGACACGAGCAAAAGACGTTCCCCCTGCCCCATCGCCTGCTCGCTCGACATCGTGGGCGACAAATGGACCCTCCTCGTCATCCGCGATCTCTTCGCCGGCAAGTCGCACTATCACGAGTTCCTCCAGTCCCCCGAGCGCATTGCCACCAACATCCTCGCCGAGCGTCTCACGCGCCTCACCACCGCAGGCATCATCGCCGCCCAGCCCTCACCCCAGCGCGAAGGCGCCTCGCTCTACCAACTTACCCCGCGCGGCAAGTCCCTCTTCCCCCTCCTCGTCGCCATCCGCGACTGGGGCCTTGCCAACCTCCCCGGCACCAAAGCCCACATGCACGTGCCCGATGTCACGTGAACCACCCGGCCCCCAGCCTCCAAACGCACCCGATCCTCGCGTCGGACGCAACCATGCCGCCGGTGTCCTCGTCGCATGGCACGCGTCGCTCCACCGTCTGGTTTTCGAAGCACGCTCCCTCCGCGCCGCTTCTGCGCACCTCCTTCAACGCCTGTTCAGTCCCCGTCCACATTCCGGGCAATTGCACTTTTTCTCGTATCAATCCCCGACTTCCTGTATACTGCTTGCATGCTCAAGCGTCACGTCGCCATGCTCTGCGTGCTGGGGGTCGTAGTGGGGGGCTTGGGCTTCACGCCCGCCGCTCTCGCAGCCGACACCCCAATCCCCGACGACTGGTTCTTCGGCGGCCGCGAACGCTCCCCCGAACTCAAAGCCATCGAAGGCAAACCCGCCCCCGCCATCGCCATCGACGCATGGATCGGCGATGAAGTCAGCATCGCCAAAAATCGCGGTAAGGTCATCATCGTCGACTTCTGGGCCACCTGGTGCGGTCCCTGCATGGCCGCCATCCCCAAAAACGTCGCCCTCGTCAACAAGTACAAAGACAAAGGCCTCGTCTTCGTCGGCGTGCACGACTCCAGCAGCGGCTGGGAAGACGCCGCCAGCGTCGTCAGCAAGAACAACATCAACTACCCCGTCGGCAAAGACAAGTCCTCCGCCAAGGGCGGCGCAAGCGTCGAGAAGTACCAGGTCCAGTTCTGGCCCACCTACGTCGCCATCGACCGCAAAGGCATCGTCCGCGCCGCCGGTCTCCTGCCCCATCACGTCGAAGACGTCGTCAAACTGCTCCTCGCCGAAGAAGGCCCCAGCGAGGCCGAAGTCGCCCGCAGTTGGGGCCCGGAGATCTATCTCGGTGGCGCCAGGCGTCCCGACTCGCTGCGAGCGATGGAAGGCAAGCCCATGCCTCGCCTCACGGGCGACACGTGGCTCGGCGCGCAGCCCGCATCATGGCAAGATCAAGTGGTCGTCGTCCACTTCACCGATCCGCAGAACCCTCTCGCCCAGCCGCAGCTTGACTCCCTCGTCAAGACCCAGTCCGCCTTCGCCGACCGTGGCGTCATCTTCGTCACCGTGTCCGACGCCAACGCCACATGGTCCTCCATGACCACACTCGCGAAAGCCGCCAAACTCACCACGCCC
>VYMG01000066.1_pt1 | contig 81062 bp, 63 predicted proteins | sample 5115261 | NCBI WGS metagenome assembly VYMG01 (sample SAMN12291781, study PRJNA351875) | freshwater metagenome | isolation source: freshwater lake | place: USA: Michigan, Wintergreen Lake | collected 2013-08-08
GATTCAAAGAAAATAGAAGGAAGAAATATATTGCGTGGGTCTGATTTACTAACCGAAGATACTGCACGCTTTCTCATGCACAATGAAAGAAAATTACCAATCGCCTCATGTGATTTGTCTCGATGTTTCGATAAAAATAATCCGTCAGATAAAGACAATATTGTTCTGAATAGCGGAGATATTATCGTCATTCCCAAAAATCCAAAGAAGATATTTGTCTATGGGCAAGTAGTGCAACCCGGATATATTGCATTTGAACCCGGCAAAAATGCCGAATGGTATCTTAATTCGGCAGGCGGTCTGTCAGCGGGTGCGATAAAATCAATGATACGCATCATTAAAGGGAAATCTAAAGTATGGATTGAACCGGAAAGCACTACAGTGCTGGAAGCCGGGGATGCCATATATGTGCCACCACCGCCACTCAATCCCGCTGGTTATGAAGTGCAATATTATGCAACCGTTGCAAATTTTGCTGCAACTGCTCTCATTTTGGTAACAACAGTCTTAGCACTATTTAGAAACTAAAATGATGAATAACAAACTATTTTTTCATCAAAGATTGATAGCAATCAGTTGTCTATTGATAATTTTATTCCCACTCGTCTTGATAGCTCAAGTGGAACATATACCAATTGTCCACCCTGTTTATACGTATTTGTTACGTGCTGAAACCAAAGGATTATTACCACATTTTTCTTTATCAAGCTTGCCGTTGCAAAGAAAAGAAATACGTAAAGCACTTAACCTGATAGAACAAAGTAAAAAGGAATTGTCAGATAATGAGAAAGCTGTTTTGCTTCGTTTTCAAAGAGAATTTGACCTTGAAAATCGTCAAAATGCAGTTCTTGTTCATAGCGATACTGATTCCACTAATCTATTGTTTTCATCATTGATTAGTGATAGAGAAAAATTAGTCTATATGTATCAAGATTCAAATGCTACTGTCCAAATATATCCTTTGGCAATGACAGGTATATTTATGGACAAACGAAATGGTGAAAATCTGCAAAATGTTACCTATGCTCAAGGTGGTGCAAGAATTATGGGCACACTATCCGATGCGCTAGGTTTTTTTCTGCAAGTAACCAATGGGACAGTTGTAAGTGGCGAAAGAGAGGTTGCATTACGTGATCCACGATTAAAACAAAATATTAAATTTGCCACATTTAACTCCGATTTTGATTTTACGGAGTCGCATCTGCGCTTTGACCACAAATGGTTTTATGCCTATATTGGAAGAGAAAACCGTACAATCGGAGCGGGTTATTTTAATAGAATATTTTTATCGGATGCAGCACCGCCAGCAGATGCTATAATGCTCGGAGCTAAATTTAAAACGGTGGAATATAGATTTATGCATGCATCTTTACTATCCGTACCGGAAGACAGTAATGGCAGATTATTGATAAGCAAAAACGATATTTATCCGGCAGGACCATTTCTCAATCTTCGTCCCAAATATTTTGCAACACATCGAATATCTTGGCGACCAAGTTGGGGAGAAATTTCTCTTTGGGATGGAATCATTTATTCCCGTCCTATGGATATTGGCTATCTCAATCCCTTCTCATTTTACAAATCTGTTGAACACTCACTTCGTGACAGAGATAACTCCATGATGGGATTTGATGTAACAGTTAGGCCATTTTCTGATATTCAGTTAAAAGGTTCTTTTTTGCTCGATGATATCATCTTTAAAGAATTGGGTTCAGACTTTTGGAGTAATAAAACCACCTTTAATATTGGCGGAGCTTATGCCACACCATATAATTGTGATGTACAGATTGAATATGTAAGAGTTTTCCCCTATACCTTTTCTCATTTTAATCCGCAGAACTCCGCAACAAATGATGCGATACTTATGATGGGAAGTTTACCACCGAACAGCGATGAAATTTCGACAAAATTACTGTGGTGGTGGGGCAATAGATATCCGCTTCAAATTACGGCGGCATATATACGACACGGCGAAAACATAGTTGATGTAAATAATAATGTAATTGTTAATGCAGGTGGCGATGTATTCCTTAGTAATACAGGTTCACAAAGCGCACCATTTTTAAATGGAAATCTGAGAAGCACTTTTTTGCTGCAATTAGATGCCGGATGGGAAATTATACGAGGATTCAATATCCAAAGTATGGCACGATTGCAAAATATAAACGGACAACCCTCAATAACAGCACGGATTTTATTCAGAATGGATGACTTTTAATGATGTCGGCTAACACTGAATACATATCAGGTTTAATTTCTGTTATTGTTCCCAATTACAATAGAGAGGAGTATCTCAAAACCACCATTCAATCGGTGATGCGCCAAACTTATCAACACTGGGAATTACTTTTTATTGATGATTGTTCTACTGATAACTCTGTCGCCATTGTTGAAGAATTACAACAGACTGACAATAGAATTAAAGTACTGAAAACACCACATAATTTTGGCGGACCTGCCGGACCTCGCAATATTGGGCTTGACAATGCCAGGGGCGAATATGTATATTTTCTAGATTCTGATGATGTATTGCATCAAGCAGTGTTTGAAATAGAATTCTATGTTGCTCAGAAATACAATGTCGGCTTTGTATCGTCTCGATGTCGCAATTTTATGTGGGATGCTCTTATTGATGTTACATTAGAACATAAAGTTTCTACAGACTCACTGAAATTTGATGTATTCAATCATCAAAAGTTAATTAGGAAAAACGTATTTCGTACATCGACAGTTTTAATAAAGAGAGATTTAGTTCACGATATTCGTTTTAGAGAAGAAAAAAGATACCATGCAATCGAAGATTTTGAGTTTTGGCTTCAAGTCCATCAAAGAATTCCATATAGCATAAAATTGCGCAGTGTGTTGGGATATTACCGACTTCATAACGGTTCTATTTCTCGAGAAAAAATTAAGATGTTCAAAAAAAATATAATGCTCTATAATGAATATACTATCAATGGAAAACATCTTGGAATTCTACGGTATATGTATTTATTGACATATATTTTTATTTCAATAAAAAATGCAATCGGCACATATTTGCATTTCAATAGTTCCAAAGAACCATTTTACGCCTTATTGCAAGAATATGCGCCAAAAGCGCAAACAGCAGCTCATGTGGAACAGGCAACAAATATGCCGGAAACTGACAATAAGACATGGATATTCACAATATTCAGTAAAAGAAACACACCTGTTCTTTTCCAACTTACAGGCGATATTATAGCAGTGTTTCTTGCATCGTGCCTGTTTATGATGATTGGAATGATAACGGGAATTCACGCTTTCCCACGAGATGTCAATACATCAGATATTCTTAGTCTGGCTGCAATAAACATTGTTGCTTGGGTAACCGTATTCTGGTTTAGCGGATTATATGCCAATTGGTATATACGCTCCCCTTTTGATGAATTGTTTCGTTCAATACGCACAACATTTATTGGTTGCTTAGTATTATATTCCATAATCGTTTTTGATTCTGAAATAGAAAGAATTCGACTCAAATTTTTTATATTTTGGTTAATTCTTGTTTTCTTTATTGGTTCGGCTCGATTATGTGTCAGATTAATTCAAAGGATTCTTCGAAAAAACAGAACCATATCTATACCAACAATACTATTAGGCGACAGCGAAAGTTTATCCGAATTACTTACCTCGATTCGAGAAAATCCTGCTTGGGGCTATGAAGTGCAGGGTGTCATACTGACCGATGAAAAAGATTCTTCGCAATGGCTTTCGAAAAGTACGTTGCCAATCATAGGATACATTTCTGATTTTTCAACAGTTATTACTCAAGTTTCCACTGAATCGCTGTTAATTTCTTGGGAAAACCCACCTCACCCGCAATTATTGGAAATATCAGCTCTTTGTGGAAGTCGAGGCATCAATGTAAAAATTAAACCTGATTTATATGATATATTTACGGGAAGAGTAAAAACATTACCGATTTTTTCCTCTCAGCTAATCGAAATCCAAGCACAGATTTTAACTCCTTGGCAATCTTTCTTGAAACGTACATTAGATCTTATTTTCGCTTCTTTATTTATTCTACTTGGTTTACCTCTGTGGATTTGTTTGGCTATTGGTGTTAAGTTAGACAGCCCCGGTCCTGTGTTTTACACACAAAACAGAGTTGGGAAAAATGGGAAAATATTTCGTATATATAAATTTCGCTCTATGGCTCATGGCGCAAGTCAACAGCAATTTGGGATATGGACTTCAAAAAATGATCCACGTGTTACAAAATTCGGGAAATTTATTCGCAAAACACATTTGGATGAAGTTCCTCAAATGTGGAATGTCATCATTGGTGATATGAGTGTAGTGGGACCAAGACCAGAACAACCCTCAATCGTCGAAAAATACATATCATTATTGCCAATTTACGCACGTCGCCACATGGTACGCCCCGGTATCACCGGCTGGTGGCAGATAAAGTCCCGCGCTTATGAGGAGTCTCTTGCCGAAATGCAGCGACGCTTGCGCTATGACTTTTATTACATAGAAAATTTGTCCGTAAAATTAGATATTGAAATTATTTTTAGAACTGTTTATACTGTCATATCCGGACATGGACAAGCATAAACAAACATATAACAACTTTATTCGATTATTATGAAGCCCATTGTTGTCATACCTACTTACAATGAAATTGATAATATTCATGGTATCATCAATGCCGTATTAGATGCCGATGAGCGTGTGCATATTCTTATCGTTGATGATAATTCCCCAGACGGCACATCTGATGCAGTCAAGGAAATGCAATTATCCAGTAATCGCATTTTATTGATGGAAAGACCCGGAAAAATGGGTCTCGGCACGGCATATTGCCAAGGTTTTGAATATGTGATATCTTTGGGTTATGATATAATTATGGAAATGGATGCCGATTTTTCCCATGACCCTAACGATATTCGACGTTTTTTGGATGAAATTCAAAAATACGATTTAGTGATTGGCTCACGCTATTCTAATGGGGTTAATGTCGTTAACTGGCCACTCTCACGGTTGATTCTCAGTTATTCGGCAAATATATACACGCGAGTAATTACTGGTATGCCAATAATGGATGCTACCGGTGGTTTTAAATGCTTCCGTGCAAGCGCACTCTCGAAAATTGATTTTTCTAAAATCCATTCTAATGGCTATGCATTCCAAATTGAGATGAATTATCGCCTCTGGATATCCGGAGCACGAATCAAGGAAATACCCATTATCTTTAATGACAGACGCAGTGGTGTTTCCAAGATGAATCGCTCTATTGTTCGAGAAGCAGTTTTTTTGGTATGGAAAATGAAATTTTTGAATATTTTCGGTAAACTCTAATCGTACATTTATTCTGAATAGTTATTTTATCTGAGGTAGCGATATGGCTCAATATTCTGTTCGTGAATTTATTCATGAAGCACATCAGCAAATTTCATTTTTTGAAGCTCAGAAAAACAAGCTTGCTGAACTATCTGCCGACCATGCAAAAAAAATCGCCGACTTAGCACAACGTTTTCGAGAGGTGCTCAATCAGATTACAAAAACTTTACTGCCCGAATTTTCACAATCTGCATTATTTGCATTATCTGAATTGATAGCAAATCCAACATTGCTTTCGCTTTTCGATAGTAAGGAACATGAAAAAACAGCGTTAACTGCAACAATTTCTTCTATAGAGAAAAATAAGTTTTATCAGCAACGTGATGCTTTTCTCAACCCCGAAACCGGTATCATTATTCAACAAGAATCAGAGCTTTTACCATTGTATGAAAAAGCGTCTTCTATTGTGAAGGTATGTGAATCAACATTACGTTTTGCCGAACTTTTGCGCAGAGGTTACGGAACATTATCATATCCGCATACCGGTTTTTTCCGCTTTTTTAATTCTGAGTTTCTCCAGGATTGGAAATATGCCGATATTATTTGTGAAAAATTACAAGTATCTTCTTTTACTGAAGCATTATCTTTATATAGAGAATCGAAAGATCGTTATGAAACTATCGGCGAAACTTTAGAAGATTTGACTAAGCAAAAAAATGAAATTACTTCGCTCATTGAATCATACGACCACGCTATTGAACAACTCCGCAGCATTGATCAACGATATAATGAACGAATAAGAATGTCCGTCGAAATTTTTATCACTTCAAATTCAAAGCAGAAAATAGCCGAAGTCTTTCAAAACAATTCAATTCTCATGGAACAATATACTTGTTTGGATGGATTGAGACATCAAACCGCATATATAGAACAAGTTCGTGAAAAAGTGGAATCAGAAATTCGCCAATTTGATGAAAAAATTCACAATCTGACTATAGAAAAACAGCGGTATGAAAATGATATGTACCGATTCAGAAATAAACGTTGGAATACCGAACAATTTTCTCGTAAATTTAATCGAAATGAAGACGTATATGACAGAAGATTACACAAGTATCGTCATACGGGTGACACAATTTATTCATTTAATGATTATAGCAGACCTTCTTTCATTGAAGAATTTTTATGGTGGGATATTATGACTGACGGTCGTTTGGACGGTAATTTTATACCTGATGTGCATGAATATTATGCTTCACATCCGAGCTATCACTATGAACGAAACAGCTACTCAACCGATTACGGAGACAATAGTTAATTTTTCAACTAATGAACCACCACAGTAATATGTATAATTATCAAGAACTGCTTAGAGCAGCAATAAATGCGGCAGAAATTGCCGGCGATATTTTACGAAATGGTTATGGCACTACTTTTATCATAGAGTCTAAGTCAGAAAAAAATGATTTAGTAACGGAGTTTGATAAAAAATCAGAAATAGCAATTATTGAATATCTAAAATCTCAGTTTCCGGAAAGTGATTTTCTTGCAGAAGAAAGTGGACTTACTACATTGGATTCCGATTTACGTTGGATTATTGATCCATTGGACGGTACGGTCAATTTTGCTCATGGTATTCCTATATTTGCGGTCAGTATTGCTGCTGAATATAAAAAAGAAATTGTTTGCGGTGTCATATATCAGCCATTATTACGGGAATCGTTTACTGCTACAAAAAATGGGGGTGCTTATTTTAACTCTACACCCATTCATGTTTCCAATATAGCTGATTTTAGCAGGTCATTTCTTGTAACCGGTTTTCCCTATAACATTGCAAGGCATGGCAGAAATTGGGGCGAACATTTTCTTTCTATAGTCCGAAGTGGTGTGCCGGTGCGAAGACTTGGCAGTGCAGCACTAGATTTGGCATATACCGCAGCCGGGAGATTTGATGGTTTTTGGGAAATCGGTCTTAGTCCATGGGATGTTGCGGCTGGGATTTTATTAGTAAAAGAAGCCGGAGGTGTTGTGATGAATTATGAAGGTAATGAGTATCAACTTGGCAATGACAGCATTATTGCTTGCACACCCTCAATTTATCAAGAATTATCTGAGAGAATGAATTAAAATGTTAAATTTTTAAAAAACGCCATATAAATACTACAGTGAGTGCACATGAACTGATTTTATTACGTCAAACCATCTTATTCTCCACAATCGGTCAGTAATGTCTTTCATAAAATATCTTTCTTTTATGAATTTTTCAAATAAATTGCACCATGATATTTAAGCAATTACGATGACTAAACAGATATGGCGTTAATCATAACAATTTTAACGAAATGGAGTATTGTATAGCATCATCATTAATAAATCTCTTGTTTTTATACGAGGTAAAGTATGTTTGAAGTATGGTATTGCTCAATTAATTTACCATAACAATATTAAATCATTTCTTTACTTCAAAGAGAAACGAAACACATCAGTGATTACTGTACAATTAATTTACCTGTTAGTACAATCCCTTTATCTGTTGTTAGCTGATAGAAATAAACACCATCTTCAAGTCCGTCGCGACTTATAATTACAGTTTGAGATAATACATGGAGATGCTTTACTTTTTTACCTAAAATATTGTATATAATCAACTCTGCTGATTCATAGAAATCTTTGACAACAGCTTGGGTTGTTGAGTGAAATGGAATCGGGTAAAACTCTATTGTTGATGTCACTCTACCGTTATTACCATGATAAGAAGTAGTAACCTTTTGGCAACCATTTGTTGTTTGATATCCAACATTGGAAGAATATAGTGAGTTTCCTGCATTAAAGCAAGGAGAATTCAGAGATAAAAGAGGAGGTATGTTTTCTATAAAAATAGGATTTTGTGATAAATTATAATAGGAGTCGATCGAGTCAGAATTGATATTTTTTGTTATAGTTACGCCTAAACCGATGATCTGAACACCGGCAAAATCCTTTTTCTTATTATTCCATACTACATTGTTTGTAACAGTATCAGGAGTTGTCGAACAAATCGAACAGGAAGGAATTTCTTGCATAATTCCAAAACCACTATTTACGATGATGTTATTTACAACCACACCATTTGCATAAAAGTTATTGAAAAGCACTCCGACATCAGTATTGTTTGAAATAGTATTATTTATTAAATGTGGTCTTGGTCCCGGAGAAACTGAACTTGAGACGCCTATTCCTATTCTACAACTATCAATAAAGTTATTGACGATTTGTGGTTTCCCATGATTACCTACGTTTATTCCATAACCTTTTGTTGAATTGTACTTAATGTTACGGATAATATTATTTTTTACAATATTATCTGAGTTAGTGATGATTCCATATCCACGCCCATCGAAGATAGTATTACATTCAAGTCTAGCTAGAGAAGAACCTTCTATCCAGATTCCCCATGAATATTCCTGCCCGTAAAAATTATGAATTTTGTTATTGAAAATCAATGGAGATCCGCTACTGCCGTAGATTCCGCCTGTACTAAAATTTCTAATTTCATTATTCGAAATTGTTGGACTACATCCAGAAAAATCAAACCCAATTGTAGAGTATTCAATAATGCAGTTTTCGATTATTGATGCTGAATTGTTGAGTGTAATTTGATTCCAATCACCTGCTCTTTGCTTTAAATTGGAAGTAAAAATGATTTTCAAACTGTCAATACCCTTCGCTTTCAATGTTCCAATAGCTTTTAAAAAATAATTCCCATTAAACGTAATAATCGTACCCGGTGCAATAACCAATATACTGTCCCTCGGAATTGTAACATTCCCATTAATGACATACATAGTATCTTTATCCCAGAACCCCGAAATACTGCCTTCTACCGATTTCGCATTACCTGTTAATAGTGTTATATTGTCTAATGTATAAACTTCACTCAATACAAAAGTATTTCCGAAATTATAATAACTAGTTTGATATCCAGACTTTGCATACATCACTTTATATAGCCCCGGTCTCAAATTTATTGAGAAATTACCATTACTATCTGTATAAGTAGAATCTAGACTGGCTGTTCCTGAATGTGGAATACAAGTTACCTTTATTCCACTATGGTTGGTTTGTCCAAGTAAGAATGCATTTCCGGTAACTTGACCTCTGACTGTACTGCTTAGGATAACAAATAAGATAAGAAGTAAGTTTTTCATAACGTGATTGTAGTATATGAGAATATCAACATATAGCTGCTGAATACTTATAGTATATGCTCATGTTAGATAAATAGAACAATTTACCAACATCTCTCTGGCAAAACTACAACAAAATTATATAGTAACAATATGTAAGAGTCAATTATACAGCCTAAAAATAATTTTAGGCACCCTTTTTTCAATAGTGAATTTTACATTTCTACTTCAAATTGATTTACGTATTTGATTATCCGAGGATGCAAGGACAACTCAAATGTGATGAAGTCTTTAAAGACAATCATACACGATTTATTCAAAAACCTTCAATTCCTTGTTTTCTCCGTCTCATTACATATCAAATCATCTTTTTGTACTCCCGAAATATATACATGAATATAAAAAAAACCGCTATACATTTATCGTGTATAACGGTTTCGGGTGATGTTAGGTGAATTTGTCCTTAAAAAGCATCCATGTTAATCATTATTCCGTAGGTAATACCCCAATTATTTGATGAGTATGTATTTCCTAAAAATTTATACTGAAGTGTATTGTATTCCATGCCTAAAGAAAGCGATACTTCTTGTGTAGGTGAATAGACGATACCAGAACCAACCCTTCCAACAGGCATATTCGGAAGAGCAAGACCACCGGAAATCTCCGCATACGGATGAAAATCGCCTAACTTAATCATACCGGCATCAAAGCGATAAGCAAGTGATACGCTTAAAAATGAAGGGTTTTGCTGATAAGTAAACTGACGATTATCCACAATTCCTTCATACGCAAATTGGGGACGCTCATTATTAATATCTATACCAAGAAAATGATTATTTCCAAGTTTATAAAATACACCAATACCCATATTATTGAACCATTGATTGTTTGAAGATGCACCATTATATCCCAATCCACGATATCGTACTGAAATATTATCATGCGGTATCAATGGTAGATGGGAAGAAGCAGATGTCATATAATTCGCTGGCGTATTAGAATTGTTTGCCACAAATGAAGCATTATTCTCGGAACCGACAATAGGTATGAATTCAATTGCCGATACTAAGACTGAAGAAGATACTTGTTCCGCCCCGGTTTCATTCACCACTGCCCGGCTTTCTTGATATGGTGGCTGTTCATCATTGTGAATCGAGGAAACAATGGCTGCATTGCGCAAATTCTTTTGGGGTGATGATTGTTGAGCAATATCAAGGTTTGCCGATGACACAGGTGGCAAGTGTGATTCTGCCACATTACTTGGTGCTTCCTGTTGTTGTGCATCAGCGGTTGTCAATATGTTTGAATTATCATGCTGCAATGTACTTTCATGTACAATTGCGGGCGCCATGATACCCAGCATTAATGCCATTACACTTCCAATCAACGTACGGAAGGAATTGATATGCCCACCTAAGGTTTGCGCTATGTTCACCCCTGAAGCATGAGCGATTGGCGCAAGGGTTTCTCCACTTTCGACAGCGGCTAAAAGATTATCAAGCACACGTGTAGATGGCAAGACATTGTCTTTTTGCACAGCAGAGCGGATAAGCAAGTGCTCATTCATTTCTTCGCGCAATTGTGGATTACGAGCAAGTTCTTCGAACAAGGTTTCATGCAAATCAATGGGTAATTCCCCATCTAAATATGCAGTAAGTTGTTCCGACATTGTGTCAAAGTAATTATTCATCGTATTAAGCCTGATGGTTCATTTCTGAAAAGTAAGGGGCAAGAACTTTACGCAATTTTTCCTTAGCCCTGTGTATGCGCACTTTCACAACTTCAACGGATTGCCCGGTTGCTTCGCCAACCTCTGAATAACTCAATCCATTGTATTCACGAAGCACAAATGCTTCTCTGTAATGTTCGGGTAACAAATCCAAAGACATTGTTACCAAATCAACTATTTCTTTCGACTCTATGACATTTTCATTGACCAAGAGATGTAAGTCTTCAAGCTGGTCATAGGTAATCGTGTTATCTCTCTTATAGTTCAAGCACCTATTACGCGCAATCATCAAAAGGTATCCGAAAATATTTTGTATCTGATAACGCTTTCTTGCAGTTTCAAGTAATGTTAAAAAGGTATCTTGCAGCATATCTTCTGCAATATGATTATCACCTATAATTTTTCGACAGTATGAGTAAATTCTCGCACTATAACGACGATAAACTTCCGCTAAAGCCGCTTGCGCAACCTTCGTATCGGAATCTCCAAGTAAGAGAAAGATGTCTTTGTCGGTATAATTCTGCATACTTTAGTCGAATGAAAAATACGCTCTTATTTGCAGTGATGGAAAAAAACGTAAAATGTTACAGAAATCTATTCATTATCTTCAAATAAACCGTAAAAGTGCATTTTTCGGTACATAGTACGTTCTCCAATGCCTAGTGCTTTAGCTGCCATACGTCTATTGCCATGAAAACGTTCCAGAGCAGTTTGCAACATATCTTTTTCAACATCGCTTAGCGTTCTATTTTTCCACGTACTGTCAGTTAATGTTGTGGTTGTTTCTGTTGTTTTCACCGTTGTGTTTTGTTGTGCACTCAGCACTATGGAGCGCATATCGTCAGCGAGAACGCTTAAACCTCGTTTCACATCAGCTATCTCATTACGTAACTCTAATAATGAGCGATAAATAAGTTCATTGTCAGTTGTTGGAGCAACGCGATGAGGAATACTCGATTGTTCCGTATTTGGCGGCGGAGGTGATGCATGCAAAGGCACAATGGCATTGTCTTGAGCCACATCAAGAGTGTGAGCAGGCGGCAAAGCAGGTCTGATATAGCTGTGAAGACGCACATCTGTGATATACGCACCTCGTTCCAAAGTCACCAAGGTTTCAATAAAATTGCGCAATTCTCTGATATTACCTTTCCAGGGCAGATGTTGCAGCATTGACAAAGCATCATTGCTGATACCCTTAAAATCAACGCCTATTTTCTCGGCTGTTCGCTCTGCAAAATGCTCTACCAAATCCGGTATATCTTCAGGGTGCAATCGCAAAGGTGGCAATTGTATATTTACTGAGTTAAGTCGAAACATCAAATCCTCTCGGAATTTGCCTTGCACCACATCATCTGTTAAAATACGATTGGTTGCCGCAACAATTCTCACATCAACTTTTTGCACCGTTGATGAACCGACACGAGAAAACTCACCGCTTTCGAGTACCCGTAACAATTTCACTTGCAGTGGATAAGGCATATCGCCTATCTCGTCAAGAAAAATAGTTCCATGATTTGCTGCCTCAAAAAAACCGATTCGCTGCTCGATTGCTCCGGTAAAAGCACCTTTTTCATGACCAAACAACTCTGATTCAAGCAAAGTTTCGGGTATAGCACCGCAATTAACGCTGATAAATGGATTTTTACGCCTCTTGCTCAATCCATGCAATGCCTGAGCAAACACTTCCTTACCCGTGCCGGTTTCTCCCGAAATTAAAACCGACAGATCTGTTGGCGCAACTTGTATAAGTGTGTGAAGTGCTTCTTGTATCTCCTTGGAAGAACCAATGATACCATAGCGTTGCTGTATGCTTTCCGTGAATGATTGTTCCATTATGAGTGCGAATTTTCAAGTAATTTGGTCAATGCTTTATGGCAAATTTACCAAATGTTATGGTGTCGAAATATCGTAATTTGTATAGATAAACACCGGTGGAAAGCTCATTGTCCGGCTTCCATGTCACCACACGTAAGAGTGAATTTTTTCCGGGAACAGTACTCGCACGAATGATGGTAGTTTCTTGATGCAACAAAACATGGGTGGATACATCAAATACTTCTAAGGTAACTTCTTTACCCACAAGCGATTGAGCCGGTGCAGGAAAAAACAGTTCGTCATCAATACCCAAACGATATGGTGACGGAAAAACATTATCAACCCCGTCTGTCACATAGCCATTCGATATATTGCTGAAATAACAAGGTTTAGCTCCATCAACGGTATAGCTCCATGAATATGTTGTCCCTGAAATTTGTTGTTCCAAGTCCGGATTTGATCGTAATTCGAATATGAAGGAAGCATCAGCAGCAGAACCGCGTACAATGGCATCTGTATTTGGATTTGTAAAAATGATGTCAGCAGTATCCGGTGTATTTGTGCCTTCCGGAACTAAAATATTGCGAAGAAAAAATGCGGAGTATGCCGGAATTCGCTGCGAGATTGAAATACTCGGTTCGGTGAATGTTTCTGTATATGACTCTTGTAATAATGGATACAAATGTGCAACGGGTAACTCTTGGGGAAATCCAAGTTTACGTGACCGACTTCCGGTTCTGTAGAGTAAAGGTAAAAACTCACACCATAAAGCTTGCAACGTAGTGCCATTTTTGACACAAGCTATATCTAACGCTTTATAAGGTGCTTGACCATTGCGCAACTCTTCCCATGATTGTCGCATTAGATTGTCGCCAAACCGCGAAGTCATATACAGAGCAAACGGTCCGTATTTATACCCAAATTCGGCTTCTTCGCGACCAAAATAATATGCTTGCGGAGAAGTAAAAAACCTGCGAGCTTGCAAAACATAATCATAAACTTCGGGGAATGCCCTCCACTCCATCCATGTGCTTGCCATTTCATAATATGCGGAGAAGTTTGTCCTTCCATAAGAACCTATTTGAATTGCATGAAAATATTCATGCACAATCGTAGCTTTCAATCCATCATAACCGAATGTAGAAAAAACGGGAATGCCGGAAGTATTCTTGTCATCTATACTATAGTTATTGTCAATGACTATATAACTTTTGAACTTTAAGTAAGCACCACCAGTAATTTCTGATTCAGTCGGATTAGTCACTCCATAGATATTTTGAGTTGCCAACTCCCTTACATAAATGTCATATTGTTTCGATCCGCCTCCTGTATCTGACGGAGGAGCTGTATAACCCAAAGTATCTACTTGTAAACGATACGCATAATCAAAGTAATAAGCAACCGAGTCAATCCAATCCGGCACAGTGTTGGCATCAGCATCCTTTAAGTCAACTGAGTGAACCCCTTCAATATCATAGTGGATAAGGAATGTTCCGGATGGGGAAGAAATAGCTTTTTGAGCAAAAGGTCTTGGATTGTTGAGTAGGGAAATATCTTTATTCAGAGAAGAGAAAGTACCACATTTGCCATCGTCATGAGCATCCGATTGTTGTGAAATTGCTAAAAATACAATTACCGAAATGACAAAAGAGGACAAAATTTTCATAACACTACCCTTCCACAATATCACCATGAGTGATATGGCAAAATTCGTTATTGAATTGAGAGGGAATAAAAAATTATCGGAACATTTCTTTAATCATACCCCATGTTCGGCGGACACCACTTACGGCATGACTTACATTTGTTTGGTTCGAATAGGTCACGCTATTGTCTTTACCTATTATGCGCAAACGATAGGAGTACGATGATGAAAGCGAAGACTCACCATCGCCTTTCATGAATACCTCTTCATCGGAGAAACGATATTCTGAGTTAGAACCGGTTGCATTTATTGCTTTAAGATAACGAAACGTTTTTCCATCATTCGAACGTTCCACTTCATAGGAACGTATGTTATTCTCAACAGCAGAACGCCATTGCACTGTAATTGAACGACCGTCCGACTTCGCGGTAAAGTAATCCAAAGAAGCTTCTGCCGCTACCGCAACAGTAGCGCATACGACACTAAGTATGAGTAATAGCTTTTTCATAAAGCAAAAATACGTGTTTTGAAACTCTAAGGCAAAAAAAATTTATCTTCATACGATTTTGACGCTTCAGTCAGCAATTTATTCAAAGAACAAAAGTATTTTCGCTTTCGAGATAATGGTGATTGTCGTTTCACTAATGTTGAGAATGAAGTGATAGAAAAAATCATTCGATTCCTTCTACAGCAAACAATGCGAATCAAATTACGATAACATATTACACTCAAAACCGTTTACGCTATTTGCTACTCACATTTTCCCGGGTACGTGATTGCAATGTGTTATTGCAAATCAACAGAGCAGGATTGACATCATATTTTTTTCAAACACATGAGTATCTATCGAACATCCACAAAATTATTGCCATTATGGCTTTTTGTTCTTTTCTGTACGATGTTGTCAGCTAAAGCTCGCGACTATATGATTACAGGGACAGTTAGCGATGCAAAGACCAAATTACCTCTTGCGGGGGTTTCATTGCGCCTTAAAGAAACGAATCGAGGCACATACAGCGGTAAAAGTGGTCAATTTCGATTGAAAGCTCTTCAACTAAAAAACCCTATCCTCATTGTCAAGTCTATTGGGTTTCAAACAAAAGAAATCTCGGTTACTGCATCATCACAAAACCTGACCATTGAACTCATGCCGTCGGAGTTAACAACGGAAGAAGTTCTTGTTAGTGCATTTGATGTCAATGGCATTATACGTAAGGCAATTGAACAAAAGAAAAATAACTTGCGCCGAGTACGTACATTAAAGGCAACTCTCTACTCAAAACTCACATCCGAAATCTTGGGCAAAGGTATAGCTTCCTCAACAGCGTCTTCCAATACCATCTCTTTTTCTACAAATCCAACAGGTGAACGGGACACAACCTCATTGGTAATGGAAACAATTTCTGAAATGTACATTGATTATCCGGCTCAAAAGCAGCAAAATACAATCATTCAACGCCGTCAGACTCGGAACATTGACCCTGAGTCTAATACTTTTGCATTAGGAAAGTTTGTTAACTTTTACGATAACACTATCAGCATTGCCAATACCACATTCCTCTCTCCCCTTGCCGATGAACCATTCAGCCGTTACAGCTATACCTTAGAAGATAGACAAACAATCGGTGATAAATTTGTCTATAGCATCAAAGTAACACCTAATTCTACACTGTTCCCTTCATTTAAAGGTACTATGAAAATTATTGATGGTACATTTCAGCTCATCGAAGTGGACTTACAACCTGCGGAAGCTACGCCAATACCATTAGTATCCAATGTTCGGTTTATTGAAAAGTTTGAAGAAATTGCACCGGACACTTGGCATCCTGTATTCCTAAAGTCTCAGGGAGCAGTAAATGCTGCTGTGATTAAAGGAGTTATTGAAGTGGGGTTATCTCTGCAAGCAACAACAATATTCACCGATATTCAACTCAACACAAATATTGATGATACAATATGGAAAAAAAACAGAGTAGTTATTGCAAAAAATGCCGATTCATTACAATCTGAATATTGGTCAAGTAATACTGTCGAAGAATTATCAGAAGAAGAAAGATCATATTATGCAAAAAATGAATCTAAAAACCTTGAAAATATAAAAATCCAGAGGAATAATCCAACTGTTCCCAATCTTGAATTTCAACCGATTTTTGACTTCAACAGAGTGAGTGGCGTCACCACAGGCATTGCATTTTCTTCTGAAAAAATTGACAACACAATCATAGCTGTTTCTCCACAATATAGTTTCGCTCTAAAAGACTTATTAATTGACAGTAAAGTACAATACTATTTTGACTCTTCAAGAAAATACTCTGCTTTTGTTAAGGCATTTTCTCACATACAATCTGTCGGACAGGACAAAAGTGTTTCCCCGTTTATCAATACTTTAGGTGCATTAATTCTCGGTAATGATTATTATGATTGGTATAAACAAGATGGTTGGGCATTAGGTTTATCGGGTGAGGTATTTTCTATAAAAAGCACATTGGAGATTACAGAATCTCGCGATTTTACAGATACACTTAAAGTGAAACGATCTTTATTTGCCGGAACTGAATGGCGAAGAAATCCTGCTATTGACAATGGCGCATATCGCACCGTACAACTTACATTACTGTATGGTTCTATGTCATTGCAGCAAACGAATAATTTTCAATTCAGTATTGAAACGCAGGGATTGTTTGGGATGGAATATACGTCTTCACGGAATTTTCAACGTTATATTATACAGGCACAAACATATTCACCTTTATTTTCTACCGGATATAATCCAATTTCATTACGCACCGCAATATCAGCAGGAATAGCAAATGGTGATATTCCCTTTCAATATCGGCTTCGATTGCAAAATATACTTACACCTTTTGCTCAATTCGGCGGTATGTATTCTGCTCAGTTAGGACTGTACAATGGAACAGAATTATTTCACATACAGTCAGAAGTTAATTGTACTGATTTATGGTGGCGAGCTTTAGGGTTACCACTATTTGAAAACAGGGGTATAGACCTCTATATCGGCGGGGGCTTAGCTTTACTTGCTAAAAATACACCCGATTTACGATCAACATCAACACGAACACAACATTATAGCGAAATTGGTTTTGGCTTAGGAAGAATTCCTACATTTTTTAGTGATGTACTATTTTTACGTTGTGATATTCGTGCAGGTATTGGTCCATTAGCATCAGGTAATATCGGATGGGGACTCGGCATCACCTTACCAATGTAATTGACATTATTCATCACTATTAAGAACATACATGAAAACACTATCTATACTCGGCTCAACAGGTTCCATCGGTTCACAAACATTAGATGTTATTTCTCGTAATCGTAATGACTTTACGCTTAAATACTTGACCACTAATTCACGTATTGATATTTTAGAGAAACAAATACAAACATACTCCCCTATATCTGTTGCTATTGCAAATGAAAAAGCATATAAAGAATTTTGCCAATCAACAACTTTTAAAGGTACAATACTTTGTGGAGACGAGGGAATTATACAAGCGGCATCAGATAATAATGACATTGTCATGAGTTCACTAGTTGGTTTTTCGGGTGTTTTTCCAACCCTTGCAGCTATTCGAGCAGGTAGTACGATTGCCTTGGCAAATAAAGAAACCTTAGTAAGTGCGGGTGAAATCATTATGAAAGAGGCACATATCCATAATACTTCTCTTCTTGCCGTGGACAGTGAACATTCCGCAATATTACAATCAATAGTCGGAGAAAACATTGAAGATATAGAAAAAATAATCCTTACTGCGTCCGGTGGTCCATTTCGTACAATGGATAAAAATTTATTTTCTACCATAAAACCGGAAAATGCATTAAAGCACCCGAATTGGACAATGGGAGCAAAAATCACGATTGATTCAGCCACATTGATGAATAAAGGATTTGAAGTTATTGAAGCCCATTGGTTATTTTCCATGCCGGCAGAAAAGATAGATGTTATTATTCATCCCCAAAGTATTATTCATTCGATGGTTCAATTTAATGATGGCAGCATTAAAGCCCAATTAGGTACGCCCGATATGAGAATCCCAATAGCGTATGCTCTCTATTTCCCACGACATGGGCATTTCGATTTTCCGCGTTTAGATTTTACAATGCTTAAGAATTTATCATTTGAACAACCCAACACCGACACATTTCCCTGTTTGCGTTTTGCGTATGATTGTTTGAAGAGGGGTGGCACAGCACCTGCAATTCTCAATGCTGCTAATGAAATTGCTGTGGACCATTTTCTCCGTCATGCTTGCTCTTTTACTGATATTTTTCGATGCATAGAAACAGCATTAAATCATATAGAAATTATTGACAATCCTTCATTGAATGATATATCAGATGCAGATAAAGAAGCACGATTATTCGCAAACTCTTTATTAAAAACAGTATGACGAACATTACTAATAATTGGCATCAAGTACAAAACGATGTCCATAATCACGCTTTACAATGTGGAAGAAATCCGGAAGATATTATTATCCTTGCTGTTTCAAAAACTCATTCAACAGCAATCATTAGCGAAGGAATAAAAGCGGGCATACAATATTTTGGTGAAAACTATGCTCAAGAATTTCGTGATAAATATTCAGAAATATCTCTCTTACCGATACAACAACCCTCTTGGCATTTTATAGGACATATTCAAACGAATAAAGTAAAATATATTGTTCCTTTTTGTTCACTTATTCACACTGTGGACTCTGTTCGTCTTGCAGAAGAAATTGGTAAAATATCACAAAAAAACAATCGAAAAACTTCCATATTATTACAAATAAACACCTCCGGTGAATTAAGTAAATCAGGTATTGCCCCAAGCGATGTACATGATATAGTCGAAAAAATTCAGATGATAGACAGTATTAGCATTGATGGGTTAATGTGTATCCCTGCACCGGAAGAAGAAAATGCTATCAGAGAAGAATTTCGTCAATTGTGTGAATTAAGGAATACGCTCATACAAAAATATCCACAGCACAGTTGGCATCATCTTTCTATGGGTATGTCATCCGATTATCATATAGCGATTGAAGAAGGCGCAACAATTATCAGAATCGGCACAGCAATTTTCGGACAAAGATAAGTGAGGCATAGATGTTGATAGCGTAAAAATGTTATTCGAATGGCGCGAGTTTTATGCAATTACAATAAGTGAGATCAACTATTTTTTATACAATTAATTATTTATTTATTTTTTGGAGTTTTACATGTTCATTTCGATTACCAAGTATTTACAATTTCTTGTTTTATTGAGCATCGGTTTTAGTTCGATTATTGCAGTTTCCGCACAAGAAACACCTGAATTAGTCACTGACCGCCCCGATCAAACCGAATCAGCGACGATTGTCCCCCCCGGATCATTACAAGTTGAAACAGGGATTACATTTACTTCTGATACGCGAGGGTTAGACCCCGGAATTGACAAGCAACAAGGTTTAGCGTTGGGTACAACATTAATTCGTGTGGGCTTACTCAAAAACTTAGAGCTTCGTCTGATTGGTCAGCATTCGCAGAGCCAAACTTCTTTGCAAGGCATTAATGAAACTAACTCAGAATCCGGATTATCCGATATTGCGATCGGCGGTAAATTCGGTATAACGGAAGAAGATGGTCTTATACCGGAAATGGCTATCAACCTTCACATGGGTTTACCTGTCGGAGGAGAAAGTTTTCGCCCGTCTGTTGCGGTTCCCGATTTTCGATTATTGCTGGCAAAAACACTTACCGAAGATCTTTCGCTTGGTTTAAATCTTGGTGCAGAATATAGTGGCGATAAACCTGATGGAACTTTTATTTATACATTATCTTTAGCAATGGGATTAACTGATAAATTAGGTGCTTATATTGAAACGTATGGAGACATGCCTTCAACGGAAAAACTCAATGTGTTGGTGGATGGTGGTTTTACATATTTAGTTGCGCCATTAGTACAATTAGATTTAGAAGCCGGGTATTCGTTAAGCGAACGTACAAGTCTTGATTATTTTATAGCCGGAGGTATTTCCTTCAGATTGTTTAAATAGATTTTTCATACAAATTCATAATTATATTTTCTAAATTATATCCAGTGGGAACAAATAATTTTACATTGCGCAGCGCAACAGTTGATGATTGTGACATAATTTTGCACTTAATCGCTTTATTGGCAGAGTACGAGAAAGAACCTGAATCGGCTATAGCTACCAAAGAAGATTTGCTACAGTATAGCTTTTCCGAGAATCCATTATTTTATTGCATACTTGCAGAAGTACAAGGTAATGTTGTTGGATTTGCTCTTTATTTTCGTACATTTTCTACATGGCAAGGAAAACCCGGAATTTATTTAGAGGATTTATTTGTTATTCCTGCATTCAGAGGATTGGGAATCGGCAAAGCATTGATGAAAGCCGTTGCCAACCATGGCGTGGAAATGAACTGTACACGCATGACATGGCAGGTATTGGATTGGAACACCCCGTCCATTGATTTTTATGAACGCTGCGGCGCACGGCATTTATCGGAATGGTTCACTTATCGTTTAGAAGGCGAAACATTGCGTATTTTTGCACACGATGTTTAATGTTATAAGGAGTTTTTATGAATATGGTTCATTTCCATCTCTTGCTCAATCACTTCCCCATTATAGGAACACTTATTGGTGTGTGCCTTCTTGGTTGGGGGATTATTAAAAAGCAGGATATTTTACGGTTTACCGGAGCACTTTTAATCGCTGTAATGGCGCTCATAACTTTACCGGTCAATAAATCGGGTGAAGAGGCAGAAGAAACAGTTGAACATATACAGGGAGTCAGCGAAGTAATGTTGGAAGAACATGAAGAAGCCGCAGAAACTGCTATGCTTATTATGATTGTTACAGGCATAGTTGCAGTCGGCGCATTGGTATTAGATAAGCGTTCGCACAGTAAAGCTTCTTTGGCATATACTACTACTTTCGTTTTGTCGCTTGTCACATGTGCACTTATGATGCAAGTCGGATATTATGGCGGGCAAATTCGTCGCCCTGATTTACATGGTGCACAACCGATGCAAAGCCAAGAGAAAGAGCATCATTAACTTTTTGGCAAGATGGACACATAGCATAAAAAAAGGATGGTACATATGTGCCATCCTTTTTTTATTTGACAAACTTTCCATCATTGCTTGAGCGGACAAAAACATTCACCATTACGGAAACAATCTCGCGGACATGGTTGTGCATATAATCGCATAATTGATGTCGGATATTTTTCCTTTAAATCATGTGCTATATTTTTTTCTAATTCACGGCTTTGTTCCAGAGTCCAGTCGAATGGTAAAATTAAATCAATTTCAATAAAAATATCACGACCCGATTGTCTGGTATGTACTGCTCTAAATTCACAGAAACTGTCAAAACGTGCAATGATACTCGACAATATATCCATTTGAACATTTTCGGGTAAAGTTTTATCAAGTATTTGATCGAGTGCATTTTTGCCATGTCGTAATGGAATACTTACCGTATAGGCAAGTAAAGCAATAGCTGAACCGGAGTCTAAATAGCGAGCAATAGCATCATAACCGTAAGCATGGAGAATACCGCCAATAATTAAATTGACCGAAACAGCCAATTCCATCCAACTATCAGCTTCCCATAAATCAGCATCAAAGTGCAAAACCGGAATTTGATGCTTTTTTGCTGCTTTCTTCATGTGGAGTGTTACGGTACGGATGAGAACAAAACATAAAAAGGAATATGTAGCCAGAAACCAGAAATTGTTGGTTTCTGTAGGATTGCCAAATGAGTTGACAGCTTCGACCGTAACGTAAATCCCTATTACCGTAAGCAATACCGAACTTGATAAAATTGCCAGACTCTCATATTTTCCATAACCATAATTAAATTGGAAATCAGCAGATTTGGTGCTTCTTTCAACAGCCATGATAAAGAGTGCTGCATTGATTATCTCGACGGCAGATATCCAACCATTAGTTTCCACAATAAGTGAGTCTGCCGAAGCACCAATGATAATGCCAAGCACAGCAAGAACTGTGCATGCAATAAGCGCAATTGTTGGCATAAACATAGGTGAAGATCTTCGTAGTCTGCGACGCCATGTTTGGAAAAAATACTGAAGTCTTGGAAACAACATTTCTGTAATTTGTTAGGACATTGACAATGAAAGCGAAAAATTTAGTACAAAAGTAAAAAACCCGCCCACATAAATTGCATGGAGCGGGTTCTTTCACATCAAAATTTCAATTATTGCTCATGCACATATTCTTCAATAGGTGGGCATGCACATATCAAAGTTCTATCGCCATGGGTGTTATTTACTCTGCCCACGGTGGGCCAAAACTTATTAGCTCTTACATAAGCCAATGGATAAGCTGCTTTTTCACGAGAGTAAGAGTGCTTCCATTCATCAGCAATGACAACTCCTGCTGTATGGGGTGCATTTTTCAAAACATTATCCGTTTTATCGGCATTTCCATTTTCTATCTCAGCTATTTCATGGCGTATGTGAATGAGTGCATCGCAGAATTTATCTAATTCTTCCATTGTTTCACTTTCCGTAGGCTCAATCATTACTGTACCTGCTACGGGGAACGAAACGGTTGGCGCATGGAAGCCGTAGTCCATCAACCGTTTAGCAATATCTTCCACTTCAATCCCGGCTGTACGTTTAAACTCACGCATATCCACTATCATTTCATGCGCACAAGTGCCATGAATACCTTTATAAAGAATTGGATAATGTTTTTCAAGGCGAGATTTGATATAATTTGCATTGAGAATAGCAATTTTTGTTGCATTCGTTAATCCTTCAGCACCCATCATTTTAATATAAGCATAAGAAATTAACAGAATACTTGCACTTCCCCATGGTGCTGCCGAAATTGCAGAAATTGCTTGCTCACCGCCCACAGGAATGACAGGATGCGATGGCAAAAATGGTGCAAGGTGAGATTTGACCCCAATGGGACCCATGCCCGGACCACCACCACCATGTGGAATACAGAATGTTTTATGAAGATTCAAATGGCATACATCCGCACCAATCTTACCCGGACTTGTCAAACCGACTTGTGCATTCATATTTGCACCATCCATATAGACTTGCCCGCCATGTTGATGGACTAAGTAGCAGACTTCGCGGATATGTTCTTCAAATACACCATGTGTTGAAGGATAGGTAACCATAAGAACAGCAAGATCATTTTTATGCTGCTCAGTTTTGTCAAAAAGGTCATCCATATCAATATTGCCGAGATCATCGGTTTTGACAACAACGACTTTCATTCCTGCCATAACAGCACTAGCCGGATTAGTTCCATGGGCAGATGAGGGAATTAAAGCCACATTACGGTGACTTTCTCCCCTGCTTTTATGATAAGCACGAATCACCATGAGACCCGCATATTCACCTTGCGCACCGGCATTAGGCTGTAATGACATGGCATCAAAACCGGTTATCTCACAGAGTGATTTTTCTAATTCCTCAAAAATTTGTGTGTAGCCCTCTGCTTGATTGCGGGGAGCAAATGGATGAAGTTCACCAAATTCGCGCCATGTGACAGGTATCATCTCTGTGGTCGCATTCAATTTCATGGTGCAAGAGCCAAGGGAAATCATCGAATGAGTCAATGATAAATCTTTGTTTTCCAATTGTTTAATATATCGAAGAATTTCATGCTCCGAATGATGTTTATTAAATATCGGATGTGCTAAATATTCCGACGTGCGCATCAAATTCTCAGGAATTGCAATCAACACATCATTGAGAAGATTATCAATACTCGGTGGTTCTATTCCTTTAGCTGCTGCGAATATTGCCGTAATATTGCGAATATCATCGGGTGTGGTTGTTTCATCTAATGAAATACCAATGTCACCATTGTCAAAATAGCGGAAATTATATTCTCGCATTTCAGCATTTTCTCGCACATTTGCTGTATCGCCGCTGATACGTAATGTATCCATATACGCTTCATGGACAATGGTAAAATCTAAAGATGTAAGAACGCGAGCCAAAAGCGTTGTGAAAGAATGAATTCGCAATGCTATACTTTTCAATCCTTTAGGACCATGATACACAGCATACATAGCTGAGATATTAGCTAAAAGGGCTTGTGCCGTACATATATTACTTGTTGCTTTTTCTCTTCGTATATGTTGCTCACGTGTTTGCAAAGCCATACGATATGCTTGATTACCATTAGCATCAATCGAAACGCCGATGATGCGACCGGGCAAGGAGCGTTTAAACTCATCGCGAACGGCAAAGAAAGCAGCGTGAGGACCGCCATAGCCCATCGGAACACCAAATCGTTGAGCGGAACCGAATGCCACATCGGCGCCCCATTCACCCGGTGGAGTTAAGAGTGTCAATGCCATCAAATCAGTCGCCACAGCAACAAAAGCGCCGTGGTCATGGGCAGCTTTGGTCATCGCAGATAAATCCTCAACAGCACCATCACCATCGGGATACTGAGCAATGACACCAAAGATGCCATTATGCCAATTCACACTATGAAGATCTGCTGTTTCTACAACGATATCTAATGGTTCAGCTCTTGTTTGTAATAATGATAATGTCTGAGGAAATACAGATTTAGACACCAACAAAATATTTGCTTTGTTCTGTATTTGTTCGCGGCTGCGTTGTGCATACATAATTGCCATCGCTTCAGCAGCGGCAGTTGCTTCATCTAACAAAGAGGCATTTGCAACAGGCAAACCTGTTAAATCAATAATCATTGTTTGAAAATTGAGCAAAGATTCCAAGCGCCCCTGAGCAATTTCAGCTTGATATGGCGTATATTGCGTGTACCAGCCGGGATTTTCCAAGATATTGCGAAGTATCACCGGCGGAGTAATACAATCAAAATATCCCATACCTATACATGAACGCCAAACGTGGTTTTTCTTTGCAACGGAATGGAGAAAATCTAAAAATTCTTGCTCGGTCATTGCCGGAAGTAAATCCATTTTCGACTCTAAGCGTATAGAAGCCGGTACTGTTTTAGCAATAAGTTCATCAAGTGTAGGAATGCCGATGGTTGCCAACATTTTTTGTTGTTCTTGTTCATCGGGACCATTATGACGATGTTCAAATATGTCTGCAACCGTATATACAGAGTTCATAATTCTGTGTCCATAAAAATAGGTGTTGAAAAGAGAAATCTTTGACGCAAAAATACGGGAAAAATTGCCGTCATTCTCTATTGTCTATGATGCAATTCTTGCCAAAACCAAAACACGGATATTGTACGTCACTATGGAAGTTTAACAAAAAGAAAAGTAGAAGTCTATGAAATTTATGATTCCTTTTTCGAACGCAACTTATAGCAAAACTGCCTTATTGTGCTTATGTATTCTATTGAAATTATTGAATATAGAAACTATTTTTGCACAACAAACCACATTGACTTTACCGGCGCAAAGCAATGATGCTGCGGTGTTTCATAAGCATTTTCAGATGCGTGAGTTCAATGGGATACAAGACATAAAATCCGAACAATTAGCACCGTTTTACCACGGAGTAGCATCCGGCGACTGCTTAACAGACCGCGTCATTATTTGGACTCGCCTCACGAAAGACAATAGCGAACCGGCTTCGTTGGAATGGTTTGTTGCTACCGACACATCCATCAGAAATATAGTCCAAAGAGGATTCGCATCTGCTTCAATCGAAAGAGATTTCACTGTTAAAGTGGATGTTTCAGGGCTGCAACCGGGCACAACATATTATTATATGTTCAAATACAACGGTAAAAATTCTTTGATAGGCAGAACAAAAACTGCACCTGTCAATGCTGCTTCTCACTTACGATTTGCTTTTGTTTCATGCAGCAATTATTCATCAGGTTACTTCAATGCTTACAGAAAAATTGCCCAACGCAATGACCTTGATGCAGTGATACACCTTGGCGATTATATCTATGAGTATGGCAATACTACTGGTACCAATAGCACACAACCATTGCGCCCCTATGAAATTGACAAAGAAATTGTCAGCTTAGCAGACTATCGCGCACGTTACAGCTTGCACCGCTTAGATCCCGATTTACTTCGTTTGCATCAACAACACCCATTTCTGTATGTATGGGATGATCACGAAGCCGCCAATAATGCCTACAAAGATGGAGCAGACAATCATACAGTAGCGACCGAAGGAGATTGGCAAACACGCTTAGCTGCATCGAAAAAAGCATGTTATGAATGGCTGCCAATTCGTGAAAATGACGATGGCTCTCTCTACAGAAAATTTCAGTATGGCGAATTAGCAGAAATTGTTATGATTGATACCCGCATGGATCAACGCGATCCGCCTGTGGTAAACTTAGGGAAAAATGCACCTCAATCCTCCATAGACTCCTTACTCAATCCACAAAGAAAAATGATGAGCGAAAAACAATTTTCATGGCTCACCAACAGCTTACAACAGTCCAAGGCACAATGGAAAATTATTGGCAATCAAGTGCTCTTTACACCGATTATTCTCGATAACTTCGATACAACATTATTTGTGGGTAATCCATTATTGCAAGCCCTTACTCCTATATTACAAAATGTGCTGGAATCAGGTTACAATGCAGATTCTTGGGGTAACTTTCCGACTCAGAGAAATGCACTCCATTCATTTATTTCCAATAATTCTCTGAATAATATAGTATTTTTAACCGGTGATATTCATACAACACATGGCATGGATATAGCATTTAATCCGGCTGAATATAATCCGCAAGAAAAAAAGGGATCAATCGGTGTTGAATTTGTTACACCCAGTATTTCTTCAACTAATTTTGATGAGATTATAGGAAACATTGCTTTTTTACGACCATTTTTATCAACATTGATTCAATCCGGCAATAATACGATGATAAATAATAATCCTTATATGAAGGATTTTGATTTAATAAATCACGGTTACTCAATACTCGACATCACACCCGAACGTTGTCAAACGGATGTCTTTCACATAGACACTGTGAAAATTATTTCCAATAATGAAAAGAATTTTTCATCATTATATGTGAATAACAATGATCGGTTTTTACAAAAAGCTTCTACGATTGCACAAGGTAAAAGCATACAAGATATACCCGCTCCTCTCTTGCCTTTGGAATCAACGACTGTTTCTGTACAAGAATTACCATTTAATATATCAACAGTATTTCCCAACCCTGCAAAGGATCGTCTTTATTGCACATTACATATACATTCCCCGGAAATTATTACCTTGTCTATTCACTCACTTGATGGTAAAACCATAAAAAGTCTTTACTCTTACAGTGCCGAAAAAGGCATAGATATAATTTCTATGACTGTGAACGATATTCCAAATGGTGCATATTCACTGCATATTTCCCACGGTACAACGGTAACAACATATCCATTTATCATTCAAAAATAATATCATGACGTTCTATCCATTGATTTTTTCACCCGCTTTCCATGCAAGAGTTTGGGGTGGAAGAAATTTAGAAAAATTCTTAGAAAAAAAATTACCTGCACAGAGTATTATCGGGGAATCATGGGAAATTTATGATACCAATATCATCATAAATGGTGAATATAGCGGTCATACACTCAAAGAATTACTTTCTCAATTCCCAAGAGAAATTGGTGGTACTTTATACGATGGTGGTGATTTTCCATTACTTGTAAAATTTTTAGATGCCCAAGATTGGCTTTCTGTGCAAGTGCATCCTAATGATGAATTAGCACAATCACTGGAGGGACAACCACGCGGAAAAACTGAATGTTGGTATGTTGTCGAAGCAGAACCCGACGCTGCTATTATTTATGGATTTTCCGAAAGAATTACGGCGCAAGACTTTCGTGATGCCATTGATAATGGTAATGTAAAAGAGCTTCTTCACTTCGTTAATGTCAAAAAAGGTGATTTTATTTTTGTACCTGCCGGAACAATTCATGCACTCGGAAAAGGTGTTATCATTTATGAATTACAACAAACAAGCGATACCACCTATCGTTTATATGATTGGGACAGACTCGGCTTGGACGGCGCGCCCAGAGAATTACATATAGATAAAGGACTTATCTGCACAGATTTTTCATTGATTCGTCCTTCATTACATCTTGAAACAACTTCAATCAATCATCAACATTATACTGAAGAACAGTTAACTGATAACCCATATTTTTCCTTACAAAGAATTACTGACTTCACAGGAATAAAAGAATACTCATTCGATGGCACTGCTGCACAGATTATAACTATATTAGAAGGAATAATTACAATATCCGGTAATTTCGATGATGTGATTGTACACAAAGGCATGACGGTACTTCTTCCTGCCTGTTTGCAACACTGTCAGATAATAGCGAATGACAAATGTGAATTGTTAATTGCTCACTATAACTCTTGAATTATGGGTGGACAAACATTGGGAAATATATTCAATCCCCAAAAGAATAGTTTCGGTTTCATACGTTTTATATTAGCATCGCTTGTGGTATTTTCCCATTCATTTGTTTTTGTAATACCGGATTTTGAACCATTGGCATCTTTGAGCAATGGGACAATAACTTTTGGCACAATGGCAGTGAGTATTTTCTTTATAGTAAGTGGATTTTTAATTACACGAAGTTATGTTAATGGTTCATCTATTGTGCACTTTATTCGCAATCGTTTTCTAAGACTTTATCCCGGATTTTGGGTATGTTTATTTATAACATCATTTGTCTTTGCTCCTCTTGCTTCTTACTTTTTATACAATGATTTTTCGCTTTCAACTCAAAACCCTTCCTACACTTCACTGGGCTATATACTTCATAATATCACGATAAAAATTCAACAAACGAGTATAAACAACAATTCGGGAATACTCGTTTCCAATAACTCTCTATGGACTTTATATTATGAGGGACTATGTTATATAGCGGTAGCGGGGTTCGGTTACTTAGGATTTTTGAAAAAAAGACAATATATAGTACCTCTCACTTTTTCTTTCATTATCATATTACTCATTATTGGGCATTTTTTTCCTCAATACCATGTATTTTCTCTCTTCGTTCCATGGAAAATGACACTCTATAGATTATGTTCATGTTTTTTTGCAGGGGCTTGTATATATCTTTATGCAGATAAAATTCCCTATTCTCCCGTTATAGCATTAATGATGGGGGTTCTGTACATTATGACAATTCCTATGGGGATAACAGAAATTACCGATGCATTATTGTTATCATATCCTGTTTTAGTTGTCGGTTTTTCACCTTTGTTTGCATGGACAGACAATTATGGTGATTTTTCTTATGGCACATATCTTTACGCATTTCCCATCCAAACACTTTTACATCATGCACAGATAAGTAATTACGGACTTGTTGTTTTTTTCATAGCATCATTGAGCATCACTCTTATAGTCGCAATTGCAAGTTATTATTTCGTCGAGAAGCCGTGTTTAGCACTCAAACATACAAAGAAAAAACGTTATCTCCATACTTCATGAAAATAACGCTTTCGTGAGAATCATGTGCCCGGAGCGGGACTTGAACCCGCACCTCCAATCGGAACTGCACTCTGAATACAGCGCGTCTGCCTATTTCGCCATCCGGGCTAAGAAGATTATTTGTGCGAAAATACGAAACACTCTCTTATTTTCGTACCACATTCTACGAAACACACAAAACACTTACGTCATTTACTATACAGTTTTATGAACAATCAGATTGCACAACATAAACCTACAGTTGCAGTTATATTTACGGGTGGCACCATTTCAATCAAAGTTGATCGTGAATTTGGCGGTGTTGTTCCTAAACTTAGTGCCGCAGAAATACTCGGAACCGTACAATCAATTCATGAAATTGCAACCATTATTCCTATTGAATTTGGAAGATACCCGGGACCACATGTTACTTTTGAGATTATGCTTTCATTATCGGCTATAATACGCGAACAATTGGCAAAACCCGAGATTGATGGCGTAGTCGTAACACATGGGACTGACACATTAGAGGAAACGGCTTATTTTCTTGATCTGACCTGTAAGTCGGAAAAACCTATCGTTGTCATTGGAGCAATGCGCAATTCAAGTGAAGTGGATTGGGACGGTCCTCGTAATTTGCGCGTGGGTGTGATGCTTGCCGGAAACCCTGCCTTACGAGGATATGGTACTGTCGTGTGTCTTTCCGAAACACTGAATGCTGCAAGCGAAGTCAGTAAAAATGATACAACAGAACTGAATACTTTTGAGAGTCTGGATTTTGGTCCTTTGGGAAGAATTTTTCACGAAACGCTTATGCTCTACAGAAAACCGCTTCATCGTGAGCATTTTATTGTCGAATCATTACCCGATTTTGTACCATTACTTTCATGCTATGCAGGGATGGACGGAAGGCAAATCCGACAATGTATTGATGCCGGAGCCAAAGGTATCGTTATAGAAGCATTCGGAGCAGGCAATGTGCCGCCCGCTGTGTATTATGAACTGATTGCTGCGGTGCAATCAGGTATTCCTGTTGTTTTAGTGTCACGCTGCCCCGTCGGGCGCATTGAGAAAGTTTATGCCTATGAAGGAGCAGGAAAACATTTACATGATAACGGAGTAATTTTTGCTGATTTTATGAATGGTCAAAAAGCTCGTGTCAAATTATGTATTTGTATCGGTGCGAAATTCTCAATGGAACAAATCAGAAATTCATTTGAATGGGCAGGGTAAATTCAGTCTGATTTTTTCACTATGATTAATGTGCTATGAGAATAAGTAGGTCACTCATACAATATTACCGCAACAGACACTATACATTATGTGACAATGTATGTTGGTTTGTGGTTATTTTAATGTGGTTTATTCTATTATTTCTTTATCCTTCGCTACCTTCTACCATACCGATTCACTTTTCATTAGTCGGCGATGCGCATACATTCGGTGATAAATCTTTTATCTGGCTATTCCCAACTATAACAACATTACTTCATGTAGGATTATCTTTATTAGCTAAATATCCTCACACATTGAACTATACACAAGATATAAATGATAGTAATTCCGAAGAACAGGATAAAAAAGCAATTCGTATAGTGCATATTTTAAAAGTAGTTGTTATTACAATTATGAGTATAATACTTTGTATAACACTTTATGTATCAAAATAATATTTTATGACTGAACACAATTCATGGCAAGCAATGTGGGATGAACGATACCGTATTGAGGATTATGCGTATGGGACCACACCCAATGAATATCTCCGCGAAAACTTAAGCAAACTCCCTTGTGGGAATATTTTATTCCCTGCTGAAGGTGAAGGGCGCAATGCAGTATTTGCAGCGACTCAGGGATGGAATGTCTCAGCATTTGATATAAGCGTCGAGGGACAAAAGAAAGCGTATCAATTAGCAAATAAAAATAATGTCACGATTGATTATCATGTTGGCAACATTTCAGATTTACCCTTTACAATGAACCAATTTGATGCAGTAGCATTAATCTATGCGCATTTTCCACCGAACGAAAGAGCACAAATTCATGCGAGATTACAAACATTATTACGTAAAGGCGGTATTTTACTCTTTGAAGGATTCAGTAAAAATCACTTAGAATACAGAAAAATAAATGAAAATGTGGGAGGACCAAAAGACATAGACTTCCTTTTTTCGATAGAAGAACTACAACATGATTTTTCAGATTTTGAATTTATTTCACTTGAAGAAAAAGTGATACAACTCAATGAGGGTCTATTCCATAATGGTATTGGCTCTGTTATTCGATGCATAGCTATAAAAACATAATCATTCATAAAATTTTTGACTGAATTGATAACTTCATTTGTGACGTAGCTTTCTCAACCGTATCAATACAAAGTATCAACATGATAGCATCAATGTAGTTGACTCACTGCAAAACATAACTTAGATTTCGAAAAAAATACGTAGTTTTGGAGTATAGAAAACACAGTTTCTCTAAGAATCGTAATCATAACAATTAGTTTGAATTGCGGTATTACAAAAGCCGATGAACTGCACTTACTTCTTTTGAGCGTACAACACTAACAATGGCAAATGAAAGAAGCAATGTTCATTCATTACACAACACTCATTGAACATAGTATTTATGAATAAAGTACGATGTATTTTCTTGATGTTAAAATATAGGCGAATTGATAATCATTTCATCCGAGCATATTGCTAAAAATAGAGGAGTAAAAACAATGGCATTACAAAACTTAATCTCACATCATGCAGAATTCAATCTGTGGGCAAATTCATTAATCGTCGAATGGCTAAAAACCATCAATCAAGATTTGATAACACAATCTATTCCTTCAAGTTTTCCAAACATAGACTCGACTTTGCAGCATATTGGAAGAACACAAAAATTTTGGTTAGCTTTTATTAGCCAACAGGATTTATCACGCTTCGTATGGAGTATAGACAACTCTTCTTTAGATGCTGTGTATAATGAAGTAATTGAGTTGTCAGAATCCATGAATCAAGTTTTTTCGAATTTTTCCGGAGACGAACTCGAAGAATATCTTGAGTTGAATATGCCATGGGCTCAAAACAAACGACCACGATATGAATATATCCTTCACGTAGTAAATCATAGTACCTTCCACCGAGGTCAGATTGTCGCAATGGCAAGAATACTAGGAGTAGAATCCGGTATTCCTGCAACTGATTACAATATTTTTAACTGTCGTTAAACAGTATAGTATGTCAGTACCATTGGTCAATAATGAGTATGTTTTACAGAAATTTCCGGGTAAAGGTGGATGGACATACGCAGAGATTCATGAGATAGTTCAAGACAAAAGCAAACCATTTGGTTGGGTAACAGTACGAGCCTATATTGATGACATTGAAATAAGGCATTGTAAATTAATGCCCATGGGTAATGGCAGATTATTCCTTCCCGTCAAAGCCGAAATTCGTAATAAAATAGGTAAACAAGCCGGTGATACTGTCAGAGTGATTCTTTTTGCAGATACGGTATCGGTATATATCCCTGAGGAGCTTCACTTATGCTTAGCATCAAGTCCTCAAGCACAAAGAGCTTTTACAGCACTTTCAGAACTGAAAAAAGATGAAATTATCGAACACATTTATTCTGCAAAGACTGAGGAAATAAAAGTACAAAGAATAGTGGAGTTATTAAGACACTTGGAAGGATGTTAACAGTTTATTTTATATTTTTCTTTGGTATTTAAATAGGAAATACTATATTCTTGCTTTTAGTTTTAATTGTACGTGAAACATACCTTTTCAGTTTATCTATTTCCTACTTTGTCCGAATCAATACTATGTAATCTTTGAATTTTTAGATCAATTACTCATGATGTGCGGTTTGTTAGCAGTCTTATACTAGGATTGTCGTAAATTTTCAATGCAGAAAGATAGTTAGCATTTAGTACTCAAATAAATTTGGTAATCTGAAAAAACTTTTGTAAGTTTGTGCAGTCCACATAAGGACATCTTTGTAACCATTTTTAGGAGTTTTCCTATGTTTAAAATCTTTGTTTCTTTGTTTCTTTGTTTCTTTGTTTCTTCAAACAAATGAAACATTGGCTCAACAATGCCCAACTGTTTCACCATCTGATCCCTGCCAAACACCATGGATTAGTACGCATGTATCAGGGCACATTGTTTGTGGCAATAACAGTTGTAGTATTACAATTTTTTACTGTTACAGAACATGTGGCGATAATGTAGAAATTTTTGTGAGACTTATTTCTGCTGACCGAAATTGTATCCAAGGGACAAACATAGCACTTGAACAATTTAAGCGAGATATGGCAACTCTTATCATCAATCAAAGATTAGGAAATGGCATAGCAGGATTGGATGTACCTCCTTGCCCGCAACAATTGATCACAACATTCACAATAATGTATGCACAGTGTTATCGAACAAGCATCATCGGGCAAACAGTAGAAGTACCTTCATGTGTCAGTTCTACGGGATGTTCAAAAAAATATTCCATTTGTAGAAAAACGGATGGAAATTTAGAGTTAAATCTGATTGAAGCAGTAAGCACTACACTCTATTGCCCAGAACTTCCTAATTGGGTAATACCGGATATTCCTGATTATGAATATCTTTCACCTTGTATGCCATATTGTAACTAAAAATTTTAAAATGATTACAATTGCCCCACGATAATTCTCATGGGGCAGTTTTTTTAAAGGCATTTCTATGAAAACACTTATCATCTTTATTTTCACAATACAGACATTCTCAGCATTGGGGCAATCATTGCATCTTGAGCCATTGAATGCAGATTATGTCACTGTGAAACGATATAAACAGACCATTGCAATGGCGGGAACGCATGGCACTTTGACATTGTCCACCGATAATGGTACAACATGGCAACAATCCTTTGTTACCGATAAAGACAATATTTTTACTTCTCTTACTCTTGGCGATGACAATACGATTATTCTATGTACGAATTATCCGCGTCTGTATATGAGTAGTAATAATGGTCTATCATGGGAATTACATATTACGCCCGAACCATTCATAAAAGTTATTATGGATGACAGTGGAAATTGGATTGCATTTTCTCAATCAAAAATCTACGTATCGAAAGATAAAGGCAAAGAATGGGACATGATACTAAAAAGTGATAATTATCAAATCAGAGATATTTATCAATCCTCGAACAAGAGACTATTTGCCGTCACAAATCAAGGGCTAATGCAATCAATAGGTAATGGAATCACTATAACCGGTTGGGAATTGTTACACTCACACCAAACATTTACATATTATTCGCCACTTCATGAAACTGCTGATGGCACATTCTATTATATGGTTGATGATAGTGTCCACAGAGGCAGTCCCGATGCTCAACAATGGAAATCAATGCATGTGCAACATTCATTAGGCTTAATCATTGGCAAATCAGAGTCATTTTTCCGACTTCTCCAACGTGTGGAATTAATATCATCAAATTCTTATTATCGAATACTGACAATTGATGCCATCACAGAAAAAGTTGTGGATACTCTCTTATTTGACTCGGTATTTATGATTAACTCACCATCATTATATTCTCAAGGTACGCCCAAAGAATTACGCTGCGCAACGCGTTTTCCCGTCTTACTGAGTTTTGATGCAAGCAATACGGATTCCATAATTATCGTAGGATTTGATAAAACCATTTATTCAATGAGCTCAACAGGAGTATGCAAGCAAATTTCACTCTTTTCTTCCTTTCAATCAAAAGCAAGTAATAATCTTCAAGTTACAAAGCAGGGATTCAATTATGTAACTCCTTATGATAAAGGCTTATATACACATAATAACAATATGTTTTATCGTTCCGTAAATCATGGGGTTACTTGGTTACCACCCCACAAAAATTTAGATGTCATGAGTTCCGGTTTCGATGGCAGAAAATTAATTGTGTTGGAAAACAATATATACAGTGCATTAAATAGTAGTATTTTTTATTCAACGGACAAAGGGGAGTCCTTTCAAAGCGGCACTCTCGTTATGGAAAACAAACAATCCTCTATTGTTGATTGTTCTGTATTTGTTGCGGATACTTCAACATTGACATTAACGGCATTCATGCAAAATATTGCAACTCAAGAAATATATCAAGGATTGATTGCCGAAAGTAAAGACAAAGGAAAAACATGGAACCAAATTCATTTTTTTGACTCTATGGCAATCCTCAAAACAATTCAATTTGAAGATTCATGGATAGCGAGTGTCAAATATCCCGATTCTACAGGAGTTGTGGATGGTAAATATGCAATCATTATAAATGGTGGTAGTGGCTTAATGAAAATGGATAAAGATATGAAGCACTATTCCATAGAAAAAATGCCGGACACAATCAATAGTATTGACGATATAGTATTTACCGATACTCTTCATGCAATTGCTTCGATACGAAAATACATACCTGAAAAATATGATTATATCTTTACATTGCAATCAACCTCCGATGGCGGTAAGACTTGGTCTATGATTAATGACGATGAAAAGAATGGGTTTATTAATATAGTACAAAGTAAAGACAAAAACGTAGTGTGGGTTTTCTTAAATCTCATAGGTAATTCTAGTACGTCTAAAATTCTCAAATCATCAGATTTTGGTAAAACATGGCACACCTTTACTGTACCGAAAGTCCAAGCACTCTTTAGTAATAGTTCCGATACAATATTTCTATCAAATTATGAATCTCAAATATACAGAGCAACAGAAAAGAACATAACAGGAATTATTGAAGAAAACAATAATTGGCGCACATCAGTATGGTTAGACTCTCCGTATCCTAATCCAACAAGTGGAACAACACGTTTTCAAATTTCTTGGTATGACAAAACAGTTGATCCAAAGACAATTTCTCTCATTTTATATAATTTATCAGGTGATAAAGTTATGGACTGTACGGCGGCTATGTCATTGCCACAAAACGGGGGCTCTGCAACGATTGACCTTGATATAAAATCATTACCTGCCGGAGTCTATATCCTGTCATCAAAAAGCAGCAATAGAGAAGGAAACTCGCGAATACTAGTAAAAAATTAAATGCCTAATTGTTATAATCCTATAAAGCCATACAGTATGTGTGGCTTTTTTTTTGAAATGTACAGTACAAGATTAATGAGCTTAGCAAGGAAGTGCGAAATTGTTGATTACTCTATGCCAACGGAGTTTTACTATAGGAAACAAATAGTTACCCACATTAACACTAAACAAAATGTACTGATGACTGTTTTGAGAATTTCTTGCGTAAATCACTAAGTGCATGTGCATCAGTTTGCAAATGTGAAATTGATCGTTTTGCTTCTATACTCCCTGTTTCTATACCCAATTTTCTGGCTACTTTTGTTATGCCAAATTGTTGTGATGGTAGCATATCAGCATCTAATGTTCCCAATGATTGTGACCTTTGAATGCGTTGTTTTGCTTGTAAATTCATTGCTAACTCATATTCGCCCCTTTGTGGAACGATGATAGAATCTTCATGCCATAGATTATCATCATTATCTTCAGGTGAGAACACACCTTCAACCAAAGACTGTTTACGCTCTTCTACATAATTTTTTCCTTTATCCACAGCATTTTTACTCATTGTAATGACTTCGCCGATAAATTCTTCGAGCATTGTTTTTTCTTGTGATACATTTTTTGCAAGAGGAACTGTAGAAATACTGTTTTCATTCTCTGATGTATCATCAATTGTTTTTTCGAATGTATTCGCATAGGACTTTGCAGCAGATTGTAAAGATGCAGTGGGTGTTTGCGATTGTGCTTGCTGTAATTCGGCAGCAAACAGTGAAGTTTCAGGTATGCTATTTTCATCTTCCTCGTCCATCTCAAATGCTTCTTGTTTCCTTTTGCGCCAGCGAATATACATAACCACCATTGCAATAACAGCACTCAATAGCACAGCAATTGCAGCGATTGAAACGGTTTTCATCCATTGAGGCATCAAGGAAGCATTAATGACTTCTTTGTTCGCATCTCCGCTATTTTGATCAGTGGTATTTGTTGCAAATAGTGAAGAAAAACGCGAGGTATCCTTGGTTGCTGCGTACGATGTGCTATCGTGTAAATTATCTTCGTCCACCATAATCGCAGCGATTGACAATGGTTCTTCCTCATTGTTATTGTCATTGATTGTTGCAAGTGGTGGCTGATATTGAACAGGGATGTCTAATACTGACCTCAAACCGGTCATATCGCAGAATCGTTTTTCATAGGATTTTGCCTCCTCGCTCATACCGTTTACTCTTGCAATCTGACATAATCCACCATAAGCATCTGCAATGGTTGTATTACCTCGAATTGCCTTTTTCAGCCATCCCAATGCTTCATCATAGAGACCTTGTTTGATTAATTCAACCCCGAGAAAAGCAGCAGCATCACTATGGCCTTTTTCTGCAACAGTTCGCAAATTTTGTAATGCCAGTTGCGCCAATCCATCTTGCAACGCTAATTGAGCACCTCTGTACATATCATCATGTGCCGACAGTTTATCCCAATCGAAGACATCAATGCACCAGGCATCAGAGTATGGCAAATGACTAACAGTAAACCCTTGTTTTTCTTTGAGTTGAATAAAAATTTTTGTTAAACCTTTTTCATACACAACATCAATGTCATTCATCATACCTTTGCCAAACGCCGCATGAGCTTTTTCCGCAACTGTCACTCCATTCAGAGTAAATAGGAGTTGGGTTTTCTCAGAATTTTGTTGTATTTGTGGATTTGAGATCGAACCGACGCCATAAAAAATGGCTCGATTCATCTCTGTTTTTATGGAGGACAAATTTGCAGCCACTGATGAGTATGGCAGTATCGCAATGGCAGCAGAAACGATAAAAGCAAAAGAAACATAGCGGAAAGTTTTCATAGAATTACCCTCAAATACAGTGAACTGCACATGATATAAGGACAAAGGTCATTCCAAAAAAACAACGGCACGATAACTTGCCATACGCATCCGTAGAAGTATTGTCCGAAACAAACAACTACCGTTTCGGAGGAGGGTGGCGCGTGAGAACTCAAGTGCAAGTAGAGAGTTGGAAAATGCGCTTCGCCTTTGCAATAGATTCATCGTAGTGTATGGCAAGTCACCATGCCGTTCAATATGAAACGATGTACACTAAGAAGTTATTTTTTAGCCCCACTCAATGACATGATACAGTCATATTCTTGAGGTGTAACGGGCACAACAGACAATCTTCCTTGCTTTAACAGAGCCATGGATTGCAATGTCGGTTCTTGTTTAATTTTTGACAAAGTCACAGGTACGGGAAAAGCCGATAATGGAACTAAATCAATGGCAACCCACCGCTCATCATCAATCGTTGGGTCAGGATATGCCTCACGTACAACTTTAGCATTGCCTACAATTGCAAGACCTTCATTGCTGTGATAATACAATACAATATCACCGATAGCCATAGCTTTTAAGTTATTACGTGCTTGATAATTGCGTACTCCGTCCCACAATGTTCTGCCATCGGCAATAAATTGCTCCCAAGAATACACAGACGGTTCGGATTTTACTAACCAATATTTCATATTTATTTTTTTATACGTGAAATAAACATACGCGATGACAGATAATGCTTTAATGCTATGATAATTTTATGGGAAGTCGAAACAGTAATTTTTTTTCTAAATACATTAAAATCATTGAGTTCAATTTTTTCTAAAAGGCGGTAATATATAGCATCCATAATTTCTGCCGTGAACATTGTGTTTCTCTCATCAGGGCGTAAAGCAGTGCGGGCTTTATGATAATACTCACGAATACGCCTTGCTTCAAATCGCATAAGCTCTATAAATCTTTCATCATATCGCTCATTGACAATATCTTCATTTGTTAACTTAAAACGCTGTAAATCTTCTTGTGGCATATATATATATCCCCTGTCCTTATCTGTTTTTATATCGCGTAAGATATTTGTCAGTTGTAAAGCATAGCCCAAGTTTATAGCATATTCTTGCGTTTCATCATATTTATAACCAAATATTTCTATACACATAAGCCCAACCACACTTGCCACCGCATAACAGTATTCTTTTAACTCTGCAAATGTCTCATAACGATATTGCAGCAAGTCACGCTCGCACCCATCAATGAGAGTAAGAAAGTATTGTTTGGGTATGGAGAATCGCTTGTTAACAGTTGTTAAGGGTAATAATATTGTAGAGTCATCGGTATAACTTCGTTCAATTTCATTGCGCCACCAATCTAATCTTTTTCTCTTTTTAAGAATATTTTCGTTTTCGCGTGTTGGGTTATCATCCACAATATCATCAATCTGACGACAAAAAGCATACACAGTATGAATTGCTTCCCTCTCTTCTTTGGGTAAAAAAGAAAAGGAATAATAAAAACTTGTTCTGTTTGCGGTCGGAAATGCCGTTATATACTCGGCTTCGACCAAAGCACTATGTCCCATACAATCACCTTAATAAAAGTAAGAGTGTTCGAATACCAATTGACGGAAATGACAATACCGACAAAGCCGGTCTTTGATGAACAATATCTACGCCTAACTCTTGAACCCTCGACAGAATATATTTGCCGCCGATGATAGTGAATGCAATCTCGCTACGCAATCGAAGCATGGGAATTGACGCTATAAGCGATTGTCCTTCCTCGAATTTTTGCCACGTTGCATCAATAACTGCATTCAAAACAGACGGAAAATTAGTACAAAATTCTTCATTGCCCAAATTTTTATCGTCAAAACTAATATCGGTGCACAATGTTATTGGATAATAATTTCGTCCTCTGCGCAAATCTGTTGATGTATCCTGCCAGAAATTCACCATTTGCAATGCAGTGCAGATTGCATTTGACTTTTGATGATTCTGTTGAGAATATGCACCGGTTATTCTCAATACCAACTCGCCTATCGGATTTGCCGAATATGAGCAATAATCATCAATATCGTTTAATGTCACAGGACGCACAAAGAACACATCTCTTCTAAATGCTTCCAAGAGCTGCACGAGTGGCAACAAGGGTATGGAACACTTGTCTATGGTCTCATGCAAACTTCTAAAAATCGGGTGCGTGCTCTTCGCAGAATGATGGAGCAATAGCGATTCATATTGTTGAAGCAATGCCGCTCGCTCAGCTTGGTCAAATCCGGGTTCATCCGCAATATCGTCCGCTATTCGGCTAAAAGCATAGACAGAAAAGAAATGAGGTCTTTGCGATTTCGGTATAAGAACTGAACCTACCGGAAAATTTTCATAATGTCCTAAAGCAAGGCGTTTGCACCATTGGAAAGCAGTTTGTGTTTCGTTCACGGCAAACTTCCCACCCGAGGATGAGCATAAATCACGTATTTCGTTCGGAGTAAACTTCATTGTTCTCATAAAAAAAAACCCCACGAAAATTCGTGAGGTTCTGACGATTAACTATCGAACTTCAGCTTAATCATTATAGAATTTTGTTCTGAAGTCTTGAATGTCGGCATTTTCCTTTACTTTAGCAAACCAACGATAATATGCACTACCCTTAGCTTGATTTGATAATTGATCATATAATGCCTTCGATTCGGTTGCAAATTTTGCCTCATCTGCTTTTTGTAATGTATTCACTTGAGCAATGAAGTAAGCATTTTGTCCGCGTATAGGCTCAGATGCTTTATTGAATGATGGTTTAGCAAATACTTGTGCAGTAAACGACGCATCACTCGCAAAACCGGGAATGCTGCCATTATCTTTCAACTGAGCAACATTACGTATCTCAATAGATGGATCTGCATTCATGGCTGCATCAATTGGCTGCCCTTTAATTTTGGCATATAATGCATCTGCTCGCTTTTTCACGATATCCAAACGTTTCACTCTTTTCAACTCTGCCGTGATTTCTTCGGTAACATCCTCAATCGGTTTCACACCGCGAGTACGCACTTGAGAAACTTGCGCTACGATGATACCGAAACCTTTTAACTCACGTGGTTCAGAAACAGCATTCATATCATTACTAAAAGCAAAATCGGTCAAAGCAATCGAATTAAGCACCGGTGTTGAACGCTCGAAAAAGGGTGTTTCCGATGAAACGCGCTTTAATGTTTTTGCTAATGAATCAATATTCTGACCATTTTCCAAAAGCTGTTTCGCATTTTTTGCTTCTAAGCGAATTTTATTTTTCGTCGCAGTTGATATAGAAGTTGTGAACTTAAATTCCGAATATGAAATTTCATCCGAAGATTTATCAAGTACTTTAATCACATGATAACCGTATTCGGTTTCGACTGGCGGAACAAGCGTTCCGATCGGATTGTTAAATGATGCTTCCTCAAAAGATTTAACCATTCGACCTTTCGGGAAAAATTCATAAACGCCGCCTTTTTGCGCAGAACCCGGGTCTTGTGACATTGTACGCGCTAACTCAGCAAAGTCTGCACCGCCTTTAATTTTTTTATAGACATCATTTGCTATAGTTTTTGCACTATCTTTATTATTGTTTGCTCTTATTAAAATATGGGCAACACTTGCTAATTCATTTATGCCTGTACGCGTGCTGTCTATATAAAAGAAATACGTACCGTCCGACAAATTAACCGGACCGACTATATCTTTTGGTGCACGACCAAGAATAAACGCTTTACGTACCGGATCAAGACCTTGTATGCCGGTGAACGATATTTTATTTACAGGGAATACAGAACTTAAATACGTATATAAAGAATCTTTTTGCTCCGGCGTAACAACTTTTTGCATTGATGTAGCAAGTGCATTGATTTTTTTACGTGTATTCGCCGAATCATCTTTTGAAGGTACAATATTGAATGCCAGATATTTCAGTTTACGCACAGGTTTTTGTTTGTAAAACTGCTTATTTTTCGCATAATATGCCTCAACTTCTTGAGGTGTGACCGCAACATCTTTGTCCGGGACAGAATTTCCGTCGAAAACAATATAGCGCATATCGGCAACTGAATTTTCAGCCACATATTTTTGCTTCACAAAAGTAGGTGACATAATTGAGTTGGAGAGTCCTAAAGCCAACTGAAGATTTTCGGCAACTTTCGATTCGCGAATACCTTTTTCTATGAGAAGTAATTGTGATTTGAGTTTCACAACTTCCGAATCGGGATTGATTGACCTATCTAAGCGTCCTTGTTGCTGTGCTTTTGCAATTTCTTCACCGATTGATTCGGGATTGGTTATCACTTGCAAATAGCGTTTTCTGTCGAATGTACCGGTGGAATCCTTGAAACTTTGTGTCAGATAATCGGGTGGGTTATCTATCATTATATCAATCATTTCTTGGTCACTGACAGCAATGCCGGCGCGCTCAGCTTCTTGTTTGATAAGCAGCTCTTGCACCATTTGATCCCACACTTGCTGACGTATTTGGGTATCGTCAACTTCTGCATCAGGTTTACCCTGTCTTTGTTGATCAACCATTTGTTGAACTCTTTTCAGAAACTCATCATAAGGAATCTCTGTACCATTAACGGTACCAATTACATTTTGATTATTTCCGGATGTTATCTGTGTCCATGGCACGTCTCCGAAAGCCATAAACCCGATAAAAATAATAACACCCGCTCCGATAATTAAGGGAGATACCTCTCTCATGCGCGTCAATACGCCCATAGCTTCTGCTTCTCCTTGTCTGTAAAAATATTGATGAAACTTGTTATTTGCTGCAAAAAAAGAATCCATCCTCGAATAGTCAATGCCGACAATCCGCTAATGGATTTGGATTAGCGGGCACAAAAATACGGCTTTTCACCGATTAGAATCTGTTTTTTACCCAATTTTCTTGGTTTTTCAAGGAATTAGTCTCTATTTTTGTCCTATAATCCTTATGAAAACTATGGAAGATACACCTAAACATACCAAGCCGGCTGCCGAAAATTTACGTGATAAAGGCGCTCTCGCCGAAGCAAAAGCAGCCGAATATCTTGAACAACAAGGTTATGAAATCGTCAAACGCAATTTTCATTTTGGCAAACATGGAGAAATTGACATCATAGCTCTCTACAATGACATACTGGTATTTGTTGAAGTAAAAGCGCGTTGGAATACTCTTTACGGAGAGCCAGAGTACGCAGTAACACCAAGTAAAATCAAAGCATTACGACGAGCTGCCGAGGGCTTTCTTTATACTCATAAACGCTGGGGGTCTGCTTGCCGTTTTGATGTCATTGCCATGGAATGCTCCGTAGAACCGCCAATCATTCGTCATATAGAAAATGCATTCTAATTATGAAATGCTATTCATGGCATTTTGAGTAATAACTCTGAACGACCGCTCAACTTAACTTTTCTGCCGCCTTGTAGTCCCTGCGGAAAAAGAATACCAAAGTCACATTTAAGAACAACTAATTTGCGATCTGAACTGTTGGGAAGCAACAATCTATGCTGCACTCTCATGCTAAATGTACTGAAAGGATCAAGAGCATTGAGCGGAATATATCTCGTGTTCGTATCCAAGATCCCATTCATTTTTCGGTCATACGTCTTTACAAGAAAAAGTATTTCGACCTTATTATCAATCAAATCATCACGCAAGAAGGGTTGTCCTATCGGCAAACTGTCACATTTGAACACAATTTCCTTGATTTCATAAAATAAACGACCCGGCTGAAGTTTTTGCAGTGAAAAGTTCAAAGAACTCGCAGCTATTGCGCCACGCAATGTCAACAACGCTCTTTTTTCATCTGAGGTGTCTATGGTTGCACTGACGCGACGAAATTCTCTTGCTTGCCATCGAACATCATCAGTAAATCCATCATAATCTCCTTCACCTTTAACATCAAATGGTGTAAGCGCTACCGGTGGTACAGGGTCTTTGATGACAATAGGCGGATCGCCATCTAACTCGGTAGGGTTTTTACAACCGCTGCTTACCAAGAGGACAGCCACAAGAGAAAATATGAAAAGTATATGCCTCATAATATTCACCTTATATCAAAATGTAATGTGAAGTCCGTAGGTAAATCCTACCTTCTGTGTAGTAAATGAGTTGGACTGATATGTAAAATTCATTAGCGAATATTCTAAGCCGCCATAAAAGGAAACATTAGCACTTAATGGGTAATATATACCGGAACTTACTCTGCCCATCATTCCAATTTCCGAGCCACCGAGGAATAATGTGCCAACCGGTTGGATATCCATAAAACTTTCTATCGGATTTGTTCTTGCTTGAACAATAAGACCTCCCAGCAGCATTGAGCTTTGTTGCTCATAACGTACAGTACGTCCATTCACTGTGCCGCTGTACTTTAACATAAACGGCTCACGTCCTATTTCTATTCCTGCCGCAAGATTTGGATTGAAAGAGTAACCCAATGCAACATTTACATTGCTTAATCCGGTGATTGCACTATTGGCAGATATATTGGGATATTGTGAAACCGTACCTATGCCTCGTATCTGTGTCCAAAATTTAGGGAATAAAGACATGGATACCATAGGTTGATTATTGTGAACGGATGACGGCAAATTACGTGAAGTAATCATCATATCGTCTTTACTATTATAGACTTGCTGATTGTAAGCCGTGCTAATATTCTCGGCAGATTGGCTTTGAGTATTAATATCTTCTGTCTTAGCAGATATAGCCGTATCAGGGTTTTGGTTTGCCGGCGCAATAAAACGATCGCGATAAACAATCACTGTTTTAACAAGTGGTTTCTCGGTAATAGCGGACTCTGATGGTTCTATTGCCATCGAAGACATCACGGCAGGTTTTTGCCGATTTTTCTCACTCTGTAATTGGGCAATTGTTTTATTCAATTCTCTTTTTTCATCTGCAAATTCTTGGTTTAAAAGGTTTTGGGTAAACCAAAACGCTAATCCTCCGCCCACACACAATCCGCCCAAAAGCCAGAGTAATGGTAGCCACATATATCGTGATGATGTTTTTTGAGAGGGGGTTTGCTGATAAGGAGGAGTAAATCCGAGTCCTGAAAAAACAGCACTGGTTTGAGCCGCCGATGGCGTAAAAGCATCAATATCACCTCCTATTGCGGCACGAATTGCCAAGCCCTCACGCATTTCAGCCCTTAAGTCAGCACTTGAAGCAAGGCGAGTAAACAATTCTAATTCTTGTTCTTGAGGCAATTCGCCGTCAAGGTAAAGTATCAGTTTTTCGGATAGTGTAAACTCTTCCATTATAGTATCCCTTCGTTTTTTTCTTTGCGTACAGTTTTGCTCACAACCATATTCACACTTTATTTAAATCATGCAAATACGGTGCGAGGATTTGTCGTAACTTATCTTTTGCTCTAAAAATTCTAATTTTCACAGTTGCCATTGTGGTCTCGGTCACTTCGGCAATCTCCTGATAGGACAACCCGTCATATTCACGCAAGACAAATGCTTCACGATAATCAAAAGGTACGAGTTCAAGAGCTGACATTATCAACTTCAACAACTCACTTTTTTCATAAGCCGGGGATTCACTGGGTAAATGAAAATCTTCAATTTCCACCGTTTTTTTCTCACCGCGTTTCATATTTAAGCACACATTTCTCGCAATTCGCAGCAAAAATGCCGGCGTATTGGTCATGTTTCTCTCTTGTGAAGCACTTTTAAAGAACTTGGTAAATGTTTCTTGAAATGCGTCTTGGGCTGCCATTCTATCGCCCATTATACGTTTACAATAAGCATTAACTCGTGGTGAATGACGTGCATATAACTCTGCAAAGCACCCTTCGGCTTTAAGGGAATCTTGTCCCATAAGACCAAAAAGCTCATCATCAGACATATCAGAGTATATACGTTTCATAATCTCCCACACAGTTACACAAAGAGTAAACCTCAATTGAGAAGATTGTTACAGCGACAATCATATTCCTTTGTATTCGCCGCATTCTCTGTACACACTGTCAATAGAAGCTGAAAGTGCAACCAAAGATTCCTCCGATATTGATGCCGATGAACGAATTGAGCGTATATGGGCAAAAAGTTGATTCAATCGAACAATATCAAGAGAGCTGCGTTCCGCCAACTGCTCAACAAAACTCGCATCCAACTCATTCGTTTTCACATAAAAACGCGAGCGGATAAATTCCAAGAAATGGAGTATTTTCTTTTCAGCAAGATTTTTGTGATTGCCATGTTCGAAGTATAAAGTACCGACAGTTTTTGTAAACTCCAATGTCATATTCGATGGCGGCATCATCACAGGTATCATTCTTTGTTTCCGTCGTCCATAAAGGAATAGATATAACAACGTCGTAATTATTCCCAACCAAATAACCCACTTTAATGCCGGATTTTGCAACCATGCTCGAAATGGTGATCGTGACTTTCGTTCTCCGATTGAATAATAGTCAGACCAATATATCGTAGATTTGCCTTCGGGTATCATGGACAAAACTCTTTCGATATAACCATAGTTGTAAGGGTGCATGAGTGTATAATTAGTAAATGCAATGGGATTAGAAGACAGAATAACTTCACCAAGCCCCACATCTATGCGGACTAAGGTGGGATAATTATTACTGTCCACCGCCATAATTGTTGTATTTGTTGCATTTACGGAATCAAAATACGCATGATAAAAGCCTCGCCTTAATAAAAATGGTTTTTTTTCCTTTAAATGTGGACTAACAAAGTTCTCAGCATGAAATGTATCAAGTTCATTGGAATAAACATAATCACAATTGATTTCCATTATTTCTTGAAAAGCTCGTGAGTATTGATATGCCGCAATAAACACTGTGTTTCCTTGTTCTGCAAATTGACGCAAAGAGTATGTGTCAAGACTGTCAGCCGAAAATACGCGACTCACCGATACATACAAAGAGGAAGAGTTATCCGCATACAAATCATATAGTTCATAGGGAGTGTCTGAAAAATCAATCATTGAGTCAGAAGAAATTATCGAAGGTAAAATATCATGTAATATTTTTGTACCATAAGGTATTTTATCATATCTCGAAAAGCTTTCTTCCCAATTTAATGGCTTGGGGCGAGAATACTCTGCAATAGTAGCAATAATCAATAATGAAAACAATACACACGCAGCAATGATTACTTGTTTTTTCATACTTTTTTCTGTGCTAATTGTTTACAATTTTCAAATTGCTGTTCTATTTCTCTGTAATCTTGCTCGGTTATGCGCCTTTCTCCATACCACACATAATCAAAAATACGACTGATGCCAACAAATGGTTCGAATAACACTGTTGGTTCTAAATCTCTATAGTATTCTTTATTCGTTTTTTCAGGCTTCCAGACAATCAATCCCCTATCCGTAAGTATTTTTAGTATATGCAAATAGTGAAGTCGAACACTATAACGATACTCGCCTTCGCGAAGCGATTGTGCTATAAGCGCAGGAAAATCCATTCCATGAATATCTTCCGTAATTTCTGCAAAAGAAACATTTTGCGGATTTTTTCCTGAAATTAAGGTAAAGACACCTGTTTTCATAATGCTTGCCACCAAGGTAATTATAGAACCGATGGCAAGTATATAAAGTATAATTTCCCAAACATTGTAAGGGATGGTATTGGCAAAAAACTCCGTTAATTTCTGATTCAGCCAGCGATTCAGAGCAGCTCCAAACGATGATGTCGGCGGAGGATCAAAGCCGTAATCATAGTCTTTACTATTGCGATATGTATCCAATACACCATCGTTTACATCAACTATTTTTGTTGTGGCAGAATCACGCGCTATGCCCGACGCATCGGATTGCGTGGATACCAATGTCGTTTCTGTCTGCAATTGTACGCTATCAACTGTCTCCGCTTTACAGCATACGGCAAAAACAGTCAAAAGAACTATAAAAACTAAACCTTGCATCAATAAGTTTCCTCCGGCAAAGAACTATCATGTGAGCTACCTATTTGACTGATTGCCGTAAAGAGCGAACCACCTTCTTTTATTTCTAGTATCGAAAAATACTTAAATGTGAACACTATATGATACACTGAATACAGTATGACCTGAGCCACAATACTAATCATTGTAAAAAAGATTGACAGAACAGAAATATATGAAGGGACTTCTCCGGGTGAAGCTGTGGAAAAAAACATATTTAACCCCATACCGATATACATCGGTAAAGTGAATATACCTACTATGATACCTACAGCAATATAAACAACCAAATATAAACCGAATGTGCTCCACCAATGTCCTTGCATGAGTGTCATACTACGTTTTATAGTTTGCCATGAGCTTAATTTTTCATTTGCCATCACCGGAAAAATAATCAATACAATGACAGAAAAATATATACCCGGAATTATAAAAAATAAGTATGATAGCACTAATAAAAAAACGGAGACAATGCTTAAAACTACATAACGGGGCGTTTGACGCAAACATTGTCTGATAAAATCTTTGACATTAAAATTATCGCTGCCTTGTTTATGGATAGCAATACAATATTCGGTAGTGACAACCAGACATAATAGATACGCTATAAGTAACACTCCATAGGACATAATTAGCGTACCTATGAAACTCCCAAAACTTCCAAAATCAGGATTTTGAGTAAACTCATGAATCCATGAAAAATAATCAGTTATTGCAAAAGAAGTAAATATTCCGGCAATAGCTGCAAGCGGAGCAACAAAAACAAAAAGAATTTTATAAAGACTAGAAATATGCTGTCGTATAAATTCTACCGTAGCACTTATTACTTGACCAAAATCCCGAACATAAGGGAATGGCGATGCTGTATTAGTTTCCATGCTGACTTCCTTTTCCATAAGTATGTGGATAATAGATAAAATACCAAAGTATAAAAAGTAATGAACATCCGATAATTGCCACACTCAGCAGCATTGGCATTTCTGTGTAACGAGTGACAAATCCTTCGAGAAATGCTGCAAATGTAAAGAGCGGTATAAGCCCAAAACACATCTTCAAGCCATTTTTGGCACCCCGTTTAAAACTATGCAAGCGAGAATATGTTCCCGGGAATAAAAGAGAATTCCCCATCGTGATGCCTGCTCCACCGGCGATAATGATAACAGAAATTTCTATTGTTCCATGAATCCATATCACAAGTGCACTATCCAAAAGCAGCCCATGTTGATAGAACAATGTTTGAAACACTCCCAACATTATGCCATTGAAGAGCAAAATCATCATTGTGAGCAAAGAAAATGCAGCCCCGCCAATAAAGGCAAAAAATGAAACACGAATATTGTTAAGGGCAATACCTATGAACATCGCTGTTGAACTCATAGATTTATAGACTGCCATAGGGTCTCCGCGCTTGATATTTGCCAAAGTCATATTGACATAGCTGTCGCCAAGAATAAGCCGCGCAAAGGATATATCTTCAAAGGAAGAGATTACACCAATTATCACACCCACCATAAACATAGCAAATGCCATAAGTAATGATATGCGCTCGGCATAATAGAGCTGCGGCAATTCATCGCGCCAGAAAGTAATAAAACGGTTGGTCCGCTCTTTTTTGACAGTATATATTTTTTGATGAATACGCACAGCCAATGAATTCAAATAACGGGTCGTTTTAGATTTAGGGTAAAAAGTACGTGAATACGCAAGGTCATCCGTAGTCTGAATAAACAAATCGGCAAGGATATCCGGGTCTTGCACAGTTTTTTCTTCTATCAAACGGTCGAATTGCTTCCAGCGTTCTGTATTTTTGCGTATGAAGAGTTGTTCTCTCATAAATTTCCATTTAGATTCATTTTTAAGATGCAAAATAACACTATGGACACAATCAGAATCATAACGACACAAAATGTTGAGTTAGAATATGAACTTGCTTCACTTGGCACACGCATTGTCGGCTACATTATAGACATACTCATTCAAGGTGGTTTGACCTTAGTTATCATTATCGTTGCCAATATGATGAACACTGCTTTCGGATCTGAGTATTATGAGCATAATGAATGGTTTATGTTATTCATTCTCATTCCTTATTTGTTTGTAGGTTTCTATTCACTAATATGCGAAACTACTCTGAAAGGGCAAACGGTTGGTAAATTACTACTCAAAACCCGTGTAGTAAAACTAGATGGTTCTCAACCGACATTCGGATCATATTTGTTGCGGTGGCTGCTTGGTATCATAGATTTCGGTTTGTGTTCAGGCATGGTTGCCCTTTTTACCTTTTTAATCAATAAACAAGGACAGCGTCTTGGCGACATAGCTGCCGGAACCACGGTTATCAGCATTAAACCCCGTGTGACGGTAGAAGAAGTCTCAGCACCTAACATACCTGCGAACTATTTGCCTATTTACCCGGAAGTAAAACAGTTAACCGATCGCGATATGGCAATCATTAACGATGTTATCCATACATCAGCAAAACAAGATAATGAACAAGCGGTGGCTGCTTTGGCAGAAAAATTAAAACAAACTTTGTCCATTTCATCTTCCTTGAGCGATATGGCGTTTATTCAAACTATTGTTCGTGATTATTATTATTTTACTGCGGAGTAAGAGAAAAGAACAACAAAGCCGCACACTATGATATGCGGCTTTTATCTATTCGCTGATTATTCTTCCAATGTACTAATATCGCCGACATCTAATCCCTGTGCTCTGGCTTTCAGCACTCTCCGCATTATTTTACCACTGCGTGTTTTTGGTAAAGAATCCACAAATGCAATACTATCAGGTTTTGCGATAGGACCTATTTCTTTTGCTACATGATTTTTTAATTCATCTTCAAGTTCTCGACTGCCTGTTTTTCCTTGCTTTAAAAGAACAAAACAGTGAATGGCATTTCCCTTTAATTCATGTGGGAGAGCAATAGCCGCTGCTTCCGCAACAGCCGAATGACTTACCAATGCACTTTCCACTTCTGCTGTCCCCAGCCGATAGCCACTTACTTTTATCACATCATCCAAACGTCCGATAATCCATATATAACCATCTTCATCAATGCGTGCTGAATCACCGGCAGAATAATAACCTTTTTCTGCAAATTCACTCCAGTATGTTTGCGCCCATCGTTCGGGGTCACCAAGTATCGTTCGCGCCATACCCGGTGAAGGGTGAGTAATAACTAATTTCCCTTCTTCATTAGCTGCTACATCATTACCGCCATCATCAACTACTTTCACCACATTGCCAAAAAAGGGTTTACTTGCCGAACCCGGTTTTAATGGAGTCGTAGGCAAAGGAGCAATCATACAACCACCGGTTTCTGTTTGCCACCATGTATCAACAATCGGACATCTGCCGCCCCCCACAATAGAATGATACCATCGCCATGCTTCGGGATTAATTGGTTCGCCCACACTTCCCAAAAGGCGTAATGTACTCAAATCATGACGTTTAACCCAATTATCGCCAAAGCGCATTAGTCCTCGAATAGCTGTGGGTGATGTATAAAGTATGGTCACACCGTATTTTTCAATCATTTGCCACCAACGATTGGGATATGGATGGTTCGGTGCACCTTCGTACATCATAATTGTCGTACCATTAATAAGTGGTCCATAGACTAAATAGGAATGTCCCGTAATCCATCCCGGATCGGCAGCACACCAATAACGATCTTGATCTTTAATATCAAAAATATACCGATGTGTTGTGGAAGTATAAACAGAATATCCGCCGTGGGTATGCACTAATCCTTTGGGCTTGCCTGTTGTTCCCGATGTATAAAGAATAAACAACATATCCTCAGAATCCATCACTTCTGTCTCACATTTCGCAGATGCAATCGGTAAAGCAGATAAATCATGATACCAAAAATCGCGATCATTTTCCATTTCTACTTCGTGACCAGTTCTTTTTACGGTAATGCAAACCTCAATTGTCGGGGAACGACGCATTGCTTCATTGGCAATAGATTTGAGATCGGTAATTTTTCCTCTGCGCCATCCGCCATCTGCAGTAAGTAAGACGCGACTTTTTGCATCATCAATACGTGCGGCAAGTGCTTCGACGCTAAAACCGCCATAGACCACACTATGCGCTGCACCAATTTTTGCACATGCAAGCATTGCTATCGTCGGGAATTTGGGGCATATATATAGTCACGATATCCCCTTTTCGCACCCCCATTGCTTTAAGAATATTGGCAAATTTGCTGACTTCTCGGTTTAAGGCATGATACGATAATGTACGTACATCGCCGGGTTCGCCTTCCCAAATAATTGCCAATTTATTGAGGCGCGATGTATGCAAATGTCTGTCAATCGCATTGAGGACTATATTTGTTTTTCCGCCCTTAAACCATTGAAAAAAAGGTTTTTCAGAATAATCGAAGACAGCATTATATGGCGTAAACCATTGTAATTTTTGAGCTTCCGTATTCCAAAATTCCTCACGATTTTCGATAGAATAATCATATAACGATTGATAATCTTTTATCTCCGCATTTTCTATAAATATTTGGCTGGGCATGTACAATTTTTGCTCGCTCATAATAATCGCCTTTCTTATGTTTATATAAAGAAACTCATTACTTAGAAAATTTGATACTACTTTTACAAAGTTACTAAGTTTTTGCCTTGATTGCGTATATTCGTGGGAGACATCGTATTTTAGATTATGTCTATTGACATTTACAAGCAAAGGCAGACAGAAATGGAACTTTTCTCCCATTCGACGGTACATAGTGTATAACATAAAGGATTCTCTTCGATGCGACAATTTCTTCTCTATAGCCTCATAACTTTCCTTATGAGTACACTACAAATCCTTTCCCAAGAAAGTGGATGGGTTGATACGGCAGGATATAAACAACAGAGATACAAAACCGGAGAAATCAAACAACTGCTTTACACTTCCACAGGTGATACCATTATCACGGTCACCAAAGACTCTGTGTGGCATCGCTATCTCTGGGATACAAAGTCAGGGAGATTGTTAAACACTACAAATCTGACACAACTCTTTTCCACAAAACTGTACAATGTTTTTTTCTCTGCAGACCAAACTACATATTCTGTTGTTATACGTAACAATGACTCTGTTCGGATAAAGCTGCTCCATAGACATAATGACAAATCATTTTTTGATACAGTATTAAAGGTCAGAGATTTTGACTCATGCCAAGTATTTTATCATAACACATCAAAAATTATGTGGATTATGATTAATACATTTTCAAATAATGGAGACATGGCAACACAAGATTTCTCAGCGAACGGTAAATTAATTAAAATAGCTTTATCAGAACACAAAGTAACAAAGTCACAAGAATACGAAGGTAAATCATTATATATTGGATTGTATGATGAATACAAAAAAATTACAAGAACAAAGATTTATACACATTATTATAAATTTAAAGCCGAAGACGCTACAGAGGAATTTGATATACATGCACAAATTATCACAGACTCTGTAATCTCGTTTGAGAGTTATCAAGACAGGAATGTGCGCCATGAACAAACAGGGAAGTATCAAATCGTATCTCAAGGTAATCTTTGTAATCAAGGCAATATTTTTACAGTGATGATAGACAGAAATTGTAATAGTCTGATAAACCCGGAAATGACATCTGTACAAAAAAATGAGTTACCGTTTTTTCCTTTCATAGTGAAAGAAGCAATATCACATAATCATCTACTGTTGATACGGAATAAAAATTTTGTTCTGTATAATTATGCCAACAATACTTTCTCCAAAACTGAACTATTTCCAGCATCGGTAAATGATGTCGAGTTCAGAAACAATAACCTGACAATGACATTAGCTTGTACTGATGGATTTTTACGCATAAAAGATTTGACACTTTATGACACTTCCGCAAAAAGTACTTTCAAGTCATCGCGCAGACTTCGTTATATACACAACAATATTCTGTTTACCTCTCAACCCAAAAAACAAGTACGTACATTTCATTGGGATTTTGGTGATGGCTCTTTCAGTTCATTGCAACATCCCATTCACTCATATTCGATTGCCGATACATTTACAGTAAAGTTAATCCTCAAGTATAACGATGGAACTGGTGATTCAATAGTTCAACATAATGCGATAATAACATATCCCGAGTTAAAACCGAAATTTGTAGTTTCTCAACGATGGAAAAAAGCTCCAATGGAAGTAAAATTCCAAGACATCTCAGAAGGTTATACAATAAAATGGTTATGGGATTTTGGAGATGGCAATATCTCTAAAGAACAGCATCCAATCCATATATATACAACACAAGGATACTTTAAACCGACATTGCAAATATTTGACAGTTTATCGAGCAAAACTTATACTTATTCCGAGCTAATTATTACTACTGATTATCTTATTGATTCTATTCACCCTACTCAAAAGAATATTGATAAAATCAGTTATGAAGGATTAAAGAATGGTAAGCAGCAAATTTCAATTGTATCAAAGTATATGAGTGGATTTATTAATCAAAGTACACACGCACTTATTTTAAACTATAAATCGGTAATAAACCGAGTTTATGAAGAATGGGGGGGTAGGTACTACTATTCTTTTATAGCTGACCAAAAATTACAAGATTTTCACAATCAAAAAAGTATATTTAGCGTTGAACTAAGATCAGATGGCATATATAATAGGGTAGAATTTCAGGGGAAAATATGCTATTACAGAAATGGGAAATACATTACAAATTTTGATATCCACGAAATGAGCAGTATCAGTTACTTGAAAGGTGGATTAGCTAAAAGTGATAAATCATATTTTATTCCGAAATACTGGTCTTATGACTTCAATGGAGTCTTCTTACCTGATGGCACGGATATTTTCCTCTTCAGAAATAAACAATCGAATCTGCAATTTTTCTATAATGATACGACCGCTTTTCATAGATTGGATTTCTCCGCGCAGTTCTCCGACATTTTTGCTATGTCTGATTCGCTCTCCTGTCTCCTATTTACTAATCCCGCTTTTGACCTTGCTGACTCAACAAACAGCTTTACCCTAAATACGCTTGATAATAAAGGAAATCTCTTGCGTGAAGTAAAAATACCAAAAACTATCAATGCTGCGATTACTTGCCTCAGACCGCTCGACCATGATTCTTTCTTCATTGCAGGTTACACAGGAACTCGTAATGATAAAGGACAAATTATTGATAAAAAAGGATATATTGCGCTCATTAATATCAATGGCTTTATCGAGTGGCAAACTACAATACCTACATATTCAGATATACGGACTATTCAAAAACATCCGAACAATTACTTTGCTGCTCTTGGTTTACCACACGCTAATCAAAAACATGGATTCATAGCATTGAGAGAAAATGGCAAAATTCTTGCCGATTTTAGACTCTTTGATGCACATAGCTCATTTTATCCCAATGACTTCATTATTGGCAATAAAGAACATGATATTTGGTTTATCGGAAGCGAAGAACTCAATAGTGAAGGAACAAGAGCAACTGTTTATTCATGCAATAATCCTGTTACACCAACGACGGATATTGATGAATCGCTACCTCTCACGTTTAGCAATAATGACATGACTGTATTTCCAAATCCCGCTCATGATTTGATTACTCTTACGAATGTAATAGGAAAATATTCAATTTTTGACTCTATGGGAAATGTATTGATGCAATCACATTCAGACAGGCTTGATATTTCGCATCTGCCTAATGGGATATATTTTATTAAATCTCATACCATTAACTCAAAAACAATGTCTTTTATTATTCAACGATAGAAATTGTTTATGTGCACGGAATAAAGTAGTGTTCGAGTATGATGTGTTTACATTACTTATTCAACAACAACATCAATTATAAACTTTGATAACATCACGACACTCAACACATTTTTTGCTACAAGTTAAATTTTTCCAAGAAATTAGACATAAATTTAATTCATAATAATATAGCCACTCTACATAAATGACTAAAGAAATAATTGTCCGGCTTGTCAGAGTTTTTTTGAGAATTTGAAAGAACACTTATCTAAATATTTCTTCAGGTTTGCGTCGCCCTATGTAATACATAAATCCAAAACTTAATGAATACTGACTACGAATTTCATCTTTTAGGGATAGAGGATATAAATCTGACTCCATAAAGATTCTTATCATATCATATTCATAGTTTTTATATACAAGGTAAGAAATTTGGAACATTATTGATAACTCATTATGTCTTTTTCTTAGAAGTATTTGGTTGATAGCTTTACCATCAAGGTTCACAGTGTAAAGATTTGATTCTTTGAACTGTAAATCTGTTGAATCTAAGCGCGAAGAAAAATCAATAGTAACATCAGAAGTATTAACTAACTGATACGATGTACCTAAAAGTATAGAAACTCTATCATGAACAAAATTTAAAGGAATGCGGTATCCGAACATAAGATTCAAAGTGGTATTTCTTGAAGCATAAACAATATCTGTCGGAAAGGAATATTCTTCATTTTTTTTTGCATTAATTACCGGTACATAAAGCTGAGCCTTATTTACATCTGTCAGTGAATAACCGAAATCTAAACTAATAATTACAGAAGGGCTACTTTCAGGATACTCAGATAAATATTTCTCTAAAAAAAGACCTATTTTGGGGGAAAGAGTCCCTGAACTAAGCGGGCGAGAAAATAATGATTGAGAAATATTGTTAAGAGTATAGACGAAACATCCGTTGGCACCATAACCAAGTTTTGGTGGTTTAGGTTGATATGAGTACGTATAGTACACACTGCTAAAAACCAGTATTATTAAACAGGTCATTATATTTTTTGGTTTTAAGATCATAAAGGAATTTGTTGTGTATTTTTTTTCTTTTATTTCTATAGAAGTTTATGACACTCTATATAATTGATAATTTTATGGATATTTTTTTCACCTAATATTGTAGCAACATAAATAATTTAGTACTGTATCCTTAGTGTATTAACACTGATCGATATTGTTCTCATTTGAGTAAAGCTATTTATTTTCAATGAATTTGCATTCTAAAATTTCACCATTGAGAAGATGATTTTGCTTATCACATCAGTCTTGGCTTGTTTGCAATGACAATGCATGTAGATTTACAATATGCGAGTATATTTTTATATTGTTTTATTAACATTTTTTTCTAATTACAAAGTACTATATTCCTTTATGCTTCAAACACTACTATATTTATTTGAAATAATTTTCAGGTACAAAAAAATTACTTGTATCAATACCGTATCCATCTGCACATATATTATAGAAAACTATCTCCGGATATAGCTCAATCCAGTATGTTGTATCAGGTTCTTTTTCCATTATCTTTACAAATCTACTTCGGGGGGGCTTATATACCGAATCACCCAAACGCCAACCATGCCAGACAGTAGGAGTAAGCTCCAAGCCCAATCGATCACTATGATTAGGGTCATAGACACTTGCGCCTGTCCCACTACGATCAAGAATTGAATCAATAATTACAATCTTTCCGGAATACGATTCATATAATTCTCTAATCGTAGCTTCTTGAGTTGCTTTTTCTATCGATTCTTTACGCAAGAGTCCACAATAAAACCAAACACTAGCAAGAAGCAATACAATAGTCAACTTTACAAAAAATGTAAGAATTTTTCTTAAAAAACGATTTTTAACTCTATTGTCAATACTATCAAATATATATTTAATTATCATAACATTTTTTTTTCATAGTAACAAAAAATACTCAATCGGCTGTCATCCCAATTTCTGCCCGTTTGCGCCATACCAAAGGGGTAATTGTTACTCATAGTTCCCCTACATTCACTTTGTAAAGTGCTATCCCATAATTTTCGGTCTCAGACCATTGCCCGCTCATCGCAAAGTGTAGTGCGCTAATGATTTCAAAACTACACAACCGATTCGAGATAACAACAAAGGACTAAAGAACTGATGTGTCATTCACGTTTATCTTATGAGCGTCACAAACGTAGGAATTTGTCACAAAAAAAAAAGCCCATATCCGTAAAACAGATATGGGCTTTCTTATATAATACACATTTGATTATGTCACGACGCGACGCCGACTATTGGAACGGCGTGGAGGTAATTCGGGTTCCGGTGCTGCTTGTTCTAATGTAATAGCGTCTGCACCAAAAATATTACCGATTTCGCTTGTTACTAACATTTCTTGATAGCGACGGATACCAGTACCTGCGGGCACCAACTGACCAAGAATGATGTTTTCTTTAAGTCCATTGAGTGTGTCTAATTTTGCAGCAACCGATGCTTCAGCCAATACACGTGTTGTTTCTTGGAATGAAGCAGCCGACAACCAGCTTTCTGTTTGAAGCGATGCTTGAGTAATACCAAGCAATACCGGTTCTGCTACAGCCGGGGTTGCAGTTTCTGCAAGAACTTGTTGTTTTTCTTTTTTAGCAAGTTCATTATTGACTTCACGCAATTTTTTCTTGGTAATTAGAGCACTGACTTTTAAGCGGGATTCACCTTTGTCTAACACTTTCATCAATAACTTAAGTTCATTATTAGTATCCATGAACTTCATTTTATCAACTTGGTCATTTTCAAGGAATGTGGAATCGCCGGAATCAATGATGCGCACTTTTTGTAACATTTGACGAACGATTGTTTCGATGTGTTTATCATTGATTTTCACGCCCTGCATACGGTAAACCTCTTGAATTTCATTCACAAGGTACTCTTGGACTGCACCGAAACCTTTAATACGCAAAATGTCGTGCGGATTAATAGATCCATCGGTTAATCTGTCACCTGCACGTACCAAATCGCCGTCTTGAACCAATACATATTTGCTTGTAGCAACCGAATGTTCAGTCCGAGTCTGACCGTCCAAACTTGTGACAGCAATTGTTCTTTGTCCGCGTTTTGCTTTCTCGAAAGAAACAATACCGTCAATGTCTGCAATAATCGCCGGATTTTGAGGCGCACGCGCTTCAAATAACTCGGTTACTCGAGGTAAACCGCCGGTAATATCACGCATACGACCACGGTCACGAGGAATTTTTACAAGTTTAGTACCAATGATAACATTATCGTTTTCATCAACGATAATTTGTGCACGAGTCGGAATGATATATGTTTGTAATGGTTCACCATTTTCATCAACAATTTCAAGTGCAGGCATTTTCGTTCTATCGCGCGAATCCATTACCACTTTTGTGATGTGACCCGTTTGCTCATCATTTTCCTCACGGAAAGTGACATTCGGGATAAGGTCTTTGTATCGAATAGTACCCGCTTTTTCAGTGATAATAACGGCATTGTATGGGTCCCAATCATAAATGGTATCGCCTTTTTTGATTCTGTCTCCATCATTGACTTTGATAACAGCACCGTAAACGGCATCATATTTTGTGAGAATACGATTGCTGTCAGGCTCAACGATATTGATAACACCACTTCGGCTCACAACCACATTTTGTGGCTCTTCTTCTTCTTCCGAGATAACAGTTTTGATGTTTTCAAATTGGATAACACCATCAAATTTTGCAACGACCACAGAGGAGGATGAATCCAACATAGCCGTACCACCGGTGTGGAAAGTACGTAGAGTAAGCTGTGTACCCGGCTCACCGATAGATTGCGATGCAATAGTACCGACGGCTTCACCAATATCCACTAATTGACCTGTTGCAAGATTACGTCCATAGCATTTTGCACAAACACCACGGCGTGATTCACAAGTCAACACCGAACGAATCATGACAGACTCTATGGATGTTTCGCTGATTTTCTGTGCAATTTCTTCATCAATAATAGAACCGGCAGTGATAAGCATCTTATCTGTGAGCGGATCAATAACATCAACCAAAGCAACACGACCAACAATACGTTCAGCTAATGGTTCTTTGACATCTTCGCCTTCTTTGAGCGCTTTCATGTCCATACCGCGAATGGTACTGCAATCCAATTCGGAGATGATAACATCTTGTGCCACATCATGTAAACGACGTGTCAAATAACCGGCATCCGCTGTTTTCAATGCAGTATCGGCAAGACCTTTACGAGCACCGTGCGTTGAAATGAAGTACTCCAGAATAGACAAACCTTCTTTGAAGTTCGCAATAATTGGGTTTTCAATTAACTCTGCACTGCTGTTACTTGCTGATTTTTGAGGCTTAGCCATAAGTCCCCTCATACCGGCAAGCTGGCGAATTTGCTCTTTAGAACCCCGCGCCTGAGAATCCAACATCATCCAGAATGTGTTAAAACCATCTTGAGCTTTTTGTAAGTCACTGTACAATTTATCAGCAACACGATTTGTTGCGGTTGACCAAGTATCAATGATTTTGTTATATCGCTCGCCGGAGGTAATCACCCCGTTTTGATAGAAATCTTCAATATTATCAACTTTACTCTGAGCATCTTTTATAATTGCTTCTTTTTCTATCGGGATAACCACATCATGAATACTCACGGACAGACCGCCACGCGTTGCATTCATAAAACCGGCTTCTTTCATATTATCCAAGAACTCGACAGTTTTAGCCAAACCTGCTTTGCGGAAAGTTTGACCGATAATTTGACGTAGGCGATTTTTTGTCAGCAACTCATTGATATACCCCATCTCGATTGGAACAATTTGATTGAAAATCACACGACCTACGGTGGTTTCAATCATTTGTTTATTCCAACGAACTTTGATTTTTGTGTGCAAACCAATTTGTTTCGAGTTGTAAGCAATAATTACTTCTGATGAAGATCCAAAAACCTTACCTTCATATTGAGCTCCGCGTCGCATTTTCGTCAAATAATATGCACCAAGAACCATGTCTTGTGAAGGAACTGCAATAGGATCACCATGTTGCGTGTGCATAATATTATGCGATGCCAACATGAGCAATAATGCCTCAAGTTGGGCTTCATGGCTAATTGGCACGTGCACAGCCATCTGGTCACCGTCAAAGTCAGCATTGAACGCAGTTGTTACCAATGGGTGCAATTGTATGGCTTTACCTTCAATCAAACGTGGCTGAAATGCTTGAATACCCAAACGGTGCAATGTAGGAGCACGGTTAAGCATTACCGGGTGACCGTCAATAACTTTTTCAAGAATATCCCAGACCTCATTGGTTTTGCGCTCGACTAACTTTTTGGCACTTTTAACTGTTTTGACATAGCCGCGCTCAATAAGCTTGCGAATAATAAATGGCTTAAATAATTCAACAGCCATATCCTTCGGCAAACCGCATTCATGAATTTTTAACTCGGGACCAACGACGATAACCGAACGACCGGAATAATCCACACGTTTACCGAGAAGATTTTGGCGGAAGCGACCGGCTTTACCTTTGAGCGTATCGGCAAGAGATTTCAAGGCACGCTGCGATTCAGCACGAACACTACGACGACTATTGTCAAATAAGGCATCCACTGCTTCTTGCAACATACGTTTTTCATTACGTAAAATCACTTCCGGTGCTTTGATGTCAATAAGGCGACGTAAACGATTATTACGAATAATCACACGACGATAAAGATCATTAAGATCAGATGTAGCAAAACGTCCACCTTCTAATGGAACCAAAGGACGTAAATCCGGCGGAATCACAGGCACGACATCAAGTACCATCCATTCAGGATTGTTTGGCTCTCCGTCTTCACGCGGCTGAAATGCTTCAAGTACGCGTAAACGCTTTAACAATTCCTGTTTACGAGTCATCGAGATATCGCTGATAACCTCAGTGCGTAACTCTTCGTGTAATTCTAATGGTTGCAAGCGTTTCAACATTTCTTTAATCGCCTCGCCACCAATGAGGGCTATGAACTTACGCGGATCTTCTTCGTCCATATCAAGTTCATTTTGTGGCAGATTGGCCAACACTTCAAGATACTGATCTTCAGTAAGAAGGTCTTTTTTCTGCAATCCTGTGCTGCCGGGCTGAATTACGACATAGGACTCATAATACACAATACGCTCCACATCTTTTGTGGGCATACCAAGTGAATGAGCTATTTTGCTGGGCAAAGAACGTAAGAACCAGATATGCACTACGGGTACCGCAAGCATAATGTGTCCCATTCTTTCGCGGCGAACAGATTTTTGTGTTACTTCCACGCCACATCTGTCACATACGATACCCTTATATCGAATGCGCTTATATTTACCGCATGCACATTCCCAGTCGCGAATGGGACCAAAGATTTTCTCGCAAAAGAGACCATCTTTTTCGGGTCTGAATGAACGGTAATTAATTGTTTCCGGTTTTGTAACCTCACCATGTGAACGGTTGAGCACTTCATCCGGCGACGAAATCTTAATTTTTATAGAAGAAAATCCTTTTCGGGGTGCTTGGATTGTTTGCATGTACTTCTACTCCTGAAAAAGAGAAATTGTTTCAAAATTATAATTATTATATCCGAGTAAAACTCAGTAATGAAAGAACTTAGACAATTTCAACGTCCAAGCACAAGCCCTGTAACTCACGTATCAATACATTGAATGATTCGGGAATATTTGGTGTTGGCATATTATCGCCTTTTACAATCGCTTCGTACATTTTGGCACGACCCTGCACATCATCGGATTTCACTGTGATCATCTCTTGAAGAGTATAAGCAGCTCCGTATGCCTCCAATGCCCATACCTCCATCTCACCAAGACGTTGACCGCCGAACTGGGCTTTACCACCCAATGGTTGTTGCGTAATTAGAGAATATGGTCCGATAGAACGAGCATGAAGTTTGTCTTCGACAAGGTGAGAAAGCTTTAACATATAAATAACACCAACGGTGACTTCATTGTCAAATCTGTCTCCTGTACGTCCATCAAATAATGGAGTTTTTCCGGTTCGTGGAAGACCTGCTTTTTCAAGGAAAATACCTACTTCATCCCATGAAGCGCCGTCAAAAATCGGAGTAGCGAATTTTACCCCGAGCTTTTTACCTGCCCAACCGAGAGCGGTTTCATAAAGCTGACCAAGGTTCATACGTGAAGGCACCCCAAGCGGATTTAGAACAATATCCACCGGTGTACCATCGGGTAAAAATGGCATATCCTCAACAGGTACAATTTTAGAAACGATACCTTTATTGCCGTGTCTTCCCGCCATTTTATCGCCAACTTGCAATTTGCGTTTTTTTGCGATATAGACTTTCGCCATTTGAAGAATACCGGGCTGCAATTCATCGCCTTGACCGATTTTATTACGCTCTGCGTGACTATCACTACGAATATCATCACGTGTCATTGAATAATTATATACCAAGGTACGAACATCGCGCGCTAACTCTTCATCAGCAACCACCGGTTTATCCAAGTCCAAAGCATCAAGATCTAAAACACCTTCACTGAATTTTGCTTTAATGTCTTCAGTAGTAATGGTAGTGCCTGCACGGAAAACGACTTGACCACCAATAAGGGACAGTCCTAATGTTTTCTGCTCATTCAGCAATACCGCAAGGCGATCAATACAATCTTCTTGCAACTCACGGATTTTACGAACTTCGTGTTTGGTAATCATTTCTTGGCGTTTTTTCTCTTCTTGACGCGCTTCAGCGTCGCTGGCATGAATACGGCGACTGAAAAGTTTCGTATTAATGACTGTACCTTTCAAGCCGGGTGTTGCTTTTAAAGAAACATCCTTGACATCGCCTGCTTTATCACCAAAAATCGCACGCAATAGTTTTTCCTCCGGTGTCGGATCGGTTTCACCTTTTGGAGTAATTTTGCCTATGAGAATATCACTTTCCCGAACTTTCGTACCGATACGAACAATACCTCGTTCATCTAAGTCTTTGGTTGCTTCTTCGCTAACATTCGGTATTTCACGTGTAAACTCTTCTTCACCACGCTTTGTATCACGTACCTGCTGCGTAAACTCAACGATATGTACAGAAGTATAAATATCATCGGCTATGAGCTTTTCAGAAATAATAATAGCATCTTCAAAATTATATCCGCGCCAAGGCATGAATGCCACAAGAACGTTTTGTCCTAATGCCAATTCACCATTTTCGGTGGCAGCACCATCAGCCAATGGCTGACCTTTGAGTATGCGTTGTCCTGCTTTCACCAATGGGCGTTGATTGATGCCGGTATCTTGGTTTGTTCTGAAAAATTTATGCAATTTGTAAACAATCGGCTCATTTTTCTCAAATGAAATTAGCTTCTCACGATCCAAACGATTATCGTCATAACGGACACGTATATAATCAGCGCAAACATATTCAACAATTCCATCTTCGATGGCTGTTAACAATGCACGCGAATCACGAGCCACACGAGCTTCCATACCGGTTCCAACAATAGGCGCTCTTGGGCGCAATAAGGGAACTCCTTGACGTTGCATGTTCGAGCCCATCAATGCACGGTTAGCATCATCATGCTCGAGAAACGGTATCAAGGCAGCCGCAGAAGAGGTAATTTGATCAGTTGAAATATCGAAATAATCAATTTCATTAGGATGCACAATAACGAAATCACCGGATTGGCGAGCTTTTATTCTATCGCCGATGATATTGTCATTTTCATCAAGTTCTGTCGATGCCGGCGCAATAATTTTACCTTCCTCTTTGTCCGCAGGTAAATACTCAATATCTTTCGTAACAAAGCCATTTACGACCTTACGATATGGAGTTTCAATAAATCCGTATTCGTTGATTCGTGCATGGATTGCCAAAGAAGATATAAGACCGATATTGGGACCTTCCGGTGTTTCAATTGGGCATAGACGACCATAATGAGTATAGTGAACATCTCGTACCTCGAAACCTGCACGCTCACGTGTTAAACCTCCGGGTCCAAGAGCAGACGTACGACGTTTATGGGTCAATTCCGATAAGGGATTGACTTGATCCATAAATTGGGATAACTGATTGGTGCCAAAGAACTGATTGACAACACTCGTAATGGTTCTGGCATTTACTAATTCAGATGGTGTGGGCACATGTTCATCATGAATGCTTAAACGCTCCTTCATGGTTCGCGCCATACGGTTCAAACCCAAAGCAAACTGTGCAGTTAACTGCTCGCCCACTGTGCGAACACGACGATTAGACAAGTGATCAATATCATCAGTAGCCGCTCTTTGTCCATGCAACTCAATCAGATACAGAATAATCGAAACCAAATCTTCAATTCGTAAAATCGTGAAAGTGAGTGGCGTATCCGTAATTCCCAACTTTTCATTAATACGGAAGCGACCAACAATTCCCAAATCATATCGTTTGTCATCAAAGAATAATTTTTGTAACAAACTTGCAGCCGTATCTAAATCCGGTGCATCGGTTGAACGCATTTGACGATAAATTACTTCCAGCGCTTCAGCATAACTTCTCGTTGTATCCTTAGCCAAAGTTTTAGCAATTACCGGCTCATCAGAAGTGGATTCATACGCAAAGACTTTAATAGAAACTAATTCAGCTTGTTTGAATCGCTCTAATAATGCTTCATCAATGATTTGATCGCGAACGGCAATAATTTCACCTGTTCCTAAATCAATAACATCGGCAGCAATACGGCGACCAATATATACATCAGATATTTCTTCAGCGGGTATATTGGTAGAAAGAGCAAACAAATCAATAATTTGTTCATCGGATGAATAACCTAAAGCACGCAACAATGTTGTTACAGGGAATTTTTTCTTCCTGTCGATGTACGCATACATCACATCATTGATGTCTGTTGTAAATTCAATCCACGAACCCTTAAACGGGATTACACGTGCCGTATAGATTTTTGTGCCATTTGGGTGTAGTGCTTCATCGAAGAAAACACCGGGTGAACGATGTAATTGGCTTACGATAACACGCTCAGCTCCATTGATGATAAATGTTCCTCGATTCGTCATCATAGGAATATTACCCAAATAGACATCTTGAACGATAGGGTCTATATAATCTTCCGACGATGGATCGGCTTTACTTGATAAACGCAACTTGGCTTTAAGAGCTTTAGAATAGCTCAATTCACGCTCACGACATTCTTCTTCACCGTATTTTGGTTTTTCAACATAATACTCAAGAAACTCTAATTGATAGGTTTCAGAATTATCGTCAATCGGAAAATTTTGTAGAAAAGCATTTTGTAATCCCATTGCTTTACGCTCATACGCAGGGACATCTTCTTGGAGAAAATCCTTAAAAGATTGGATTTGCAATGCGAGCAAATCGGGATAATGTTTTTCTTTTTCTATATCACCGAACCAAATACGTTCAGTAAGGCGTACCATTTCGCCTTCGGTAGCTGATTTTACTTTATTCTTCACGAAGAACTCCTGTTCAAAAGGATAGGAAAGTTTCGTAATATGACGGTGTTAGTTCCGCCCTTAAATAAGATTATACCGCCATAGAATACAATAGAAAAAAAAGTAGGATTCCCACTGAAAACAGCAGAAGAATCCTACAAAATTATGTTGTACCTATTCGGTATATTTCATTAGTTGTTTGCCAATTGGCGAGTGTATGATAGCAGAAAATATCAGTTGAAAAAAGACTACCACAGCATGATAGTCTTTCCGCAAAAAAATGTGTGCAATTTGATGAGTCACTATACCCCACCAAACCATAATACTTTGAAATTATTTCAAAGTAACTTTAGCACCGGCTTCTTCAAGTTTTTTCTTTAATGCTTCTGCTTCATCTTTTGATGCTGCTTCTTTGACAACTTTAGGAGCACCTTCGACGAGGTCTTTAGCTTCTTTTAAGCCCAAGCCTGTAACTTCGCGAACTACTTTAATTACATTAAGTTTTTGTGCACCTGCATCAGTCAACTCAACATCAAATTCAGTTTTTTCTTCAACTGCCTCAGCCGCTGCGGCTGCAGGAGCAGCTGCCATCATCATTGGTGCGGCTGCTGTTACACCGAATTTATCTTCAAGTGCTTTTTTCAATTCTGCTGCATCTGCAAGCGTGAGGTTACTGATTTTTTCTACGAGTTCATCAATAATAGCTGACATTGTCTATTTCTCCAAATAAAAAATTGTTTACAAATAAAATATTGAAGCTGCACAATACTTATGCAGCGCGTTTTTTTGCGGCTTCCTCAATAACCGATGCAAGATCACGCATAACGGCATTGATTGAACCGACGATACCGGAAATCGGAGCTTCCAAACTGCCGAGAATTCCCGCAATAAGTTCCGGACGCGTTGGCAATGATGCAACGAGTGCCAGTTTTGAACCATCGTATAATTGCTTTTCGATAACTGCGGCTTTTACCTGTAGCTTATCATTTTTCTTCGTAAAATCCTTTAGAATTTTTGCCGGTGCAATTGGATCTTCATAACCAATCGCTATGCCGGTTTGTCCTTTCAAATATGAATCAGGGATATTATATCCACCAACAGCTTCAAAAGCACGCTTGATAAGCGTGTTTTTGGCAACTCTATATTTGACCTGACCTTTTCTAAATTCAGCACGTAGATCGCGTTCCTCTTTTACAGAAACACGATTAAAGTTAAGGAGGTAAATTCCTTGTGCATCTTTAAGCAGTTCTACAAGTTCCGCTACCGTTTCCTGTTTTTGCTGTTTCGTCACCATACTGCTTTTTTCCTGTTTATATATATTGTATCGTAAATGTACCAATCAGTAAATACTGATGGTAGAAGCGTACATAATACGATAGGTGCATAATAGCCGAATTAAAATAAAATATTAGTCGTGCGCAATTGATTGATCATTAACTGTAACCCCAGTACCCATTGTGGAACTGAAGGCAACGCCTCGCACATACTTGCCTTTGGATGTTTGTGGTTTAGCACGAACAACACTTTGAAAGAACGCATGAATATTATCGGAAAGTTGCTCAGAAGAGAAAGAGCATTTTCCAACGGAAGCATGAACATTGCCTTGTTTATCAACGCGGTATTCAATTTTACCGGCTTTGATTTCCTTAACAGCTTTGCCCACATCAAATGTCACTGTACCACTCTTGGGGTTAGGCATAAGACCACGTGGTCCAAGAATACGACCAAGTTTTCCGACTTCACCCATAACATCGGGTGTTGCAATAATAACATCAATGTCTGCCCATCCGCCTTGAAGCTTTTCGATAAACTCTTCAAAACCTGCATAATCCGCCCCTGCGGCTGCACCTTCTTGTGCTTTTGGACCTTTTGCCAGTACTAAGACGCGTACTGTTTTACCGGTTCCATGTGGCAAACTGACTGTTCCGCGTACCAATTGGTCGGCTTTACGAGGATCAACCCCCAATCGTACTGCAATTTCAAAGGATTCATCAAATTTTGCAGTAGCATTTTTTTTGACTAATGCTATGGCATCACCCAATGCGTATGTTGCTTTTGCATCATAGGACTTGACAAGTGCGCGGTAGCGTTTTCCGTGACGTTTCATAATCAATAATAAAAATTTGCGTTAGTAAGTTTTTGATTTACAATAGATTAATCGCAGGTAACACCCATGCTTCGTGCAGTGCCTTTAATAAGGCTCTTTGCACTATCCATAGTGTGGCAATTAAGATCATTCATTTTTTTCTTAGCAATTTCCTCAAGCGTTGCATTCGATAAATGACCTACCTTAACACGGTTTGGCTCTGCTGAACCGCTTTGTAAGCCAAGAGCTTTCATAATTAAAATCGCTGCCGGTGGTGCCTTAAGTTCAAAGGTAAATGATTTATCGGAGTAATATGTGATTACTGCCGGAATAATAGTATCACCTTCTTTTGCTGTCCGTGCATTAAACTGCTTGACAAACTCCATACCTGCAAGACCGCGCTGACCGAATGCCGGACCAACGGGTGGTGCCATAGTTGCTGCACCGGCTTTTAACTGAAGTTTGAATGAGCCAATAACTTTTTTTGCCATTGTACATCGTAAATATTATGTGATCAAATTTATGTTTTTGTTTAATGGTTTTCCATTTCAACTTGACCGAAATCAAGCTCTACCGGCGTTTTGCGTCCCAATATCCCTACTTCTACCTTAAGCTTTTGCTTTTCATTATTTACTTCTTTGACTGTTCCTGAGAAGTTAGCAAAAGGTCCTTCGATAACTTTTACCGGATCACCAACATTGAATGCGGTTTCTATAGTTGAAATATGTTTCCGCTCTTCTACCCTGCCAAGTATGCGATCAACTTCATCTTTTTGAAGTGGTGTAGGCTCTGATTTTGTGCCGACAAACCCTACAACTGCCGGCGTATGAACGATTATCTCTTTGACCCTTTTGTTCATAATCATTTCTACGAGAACGTAACCGGGTAAAAAATTCTTAACCCGTGTGCGCCTTTTACCATTGCGAACCTCGAAAACAGTTTCATAAGGTATGACGATATTTACGGTTTCGGGGTCTATGTTATTTCTTTTGAGTTCAAGCTCAATAGCACTTTTTACTTTAGTTTCATGACTTGTAAAGGTGCGTAAAACATACCATTTTGGTAATTCACCCACTACCGTTTCATGAGATTTGTCTGTATATTGTTCACTCATGGATTTGTGTGCATTGAGATGGTAAATAAACGAAATGGATAATTGTGGTTAGCTCGTGGGACGATTAAAAAATTGTTTTGTTCACGAAAGCCATGGCAATATCAATCACCCATACAAATAATGTCAAAATTGCACATGTTGTTATTACAACAACTGTGGATTCAGACAATTGTTGCTTTGTTGGCCAAGAGACTTTTTTCATCTCTTTTGTCACATCTGCTATTGTTGATTTTATGGAAGCAATCATGTTTCGATCCGAATCGTTTTTGTGCTAAATTTTTGTGATTAAGAATGCCGCATTTGTCGTATCTGTGCACGGGCGGAGGGACTCGAACCCCCAACCTGCGGTTTTGGAGACCGCTGCTCTACCAATTGAGCCACACCCGTAAACATTAACTCCTGTAGAGCTGATGATCGGGATTGAACCGACGACCTCTTCCTTACCAAGGAAGTGCTCTACCACTGAGCTACATCAGCGTTTTATCCGTCATGGTTTCAATCTTCATCCTTAGACAAGGATTACAACCTGTGACTTTTCCCCAACTTGATTCTTTCACTTTGTATGTTAGAGCGGGAGACGAGACTCGAACTCGCGACCAACAGCTTGGAAGGCTGTGACTCTACCAACTGAGTTACTCCCGCAATCAAATATCAGCAATGTGGGTAGGGAAGGATTTGAACCTCCGTACTCGAATGAGAACAGATTTACAGTCTGTCGCCTTTAACCCCTCGGCCACCTACCCATTACTTTTGAGCTTGCAAAAATATGAAAAAAAAATTGTTGCACAAAGTTTTTCTTTTTTTTTTTACCGTTTCTTCAACTATCAACTTGAAGTGTTCTTTCGTAAATTCGACGTATCTCATTGAATTACAGTAATATAATCACACAAAAAAACTTTGCATTGATATGGTTAATCTATGGTATATCCTCAACTACCCCGCTTATTGACTCTACTAATGCTCTACCTTGGGACAACAATTTGCTCAACTAATGTACTTGTACCTTCCTTTATTGTGAGTGTATAAACTCCTTGAGGTAAAGACATACAAGGAATGTAAACTTCTTATATAGTGACAGATTCACGCTGTAACGCATTGCCTAAACATTGTGTAATCGTGATGAAACATCGTTCTGAATATGCGCTATATGATAATATTACCGTTACCTCTTCTGAACAGGTTTTGGATATATCTTGATCTTCTCTTTGATGTCAGCATGAGTATTAGTGTAGTATGCATCTTCAGATCATGGAGCACATAGGTAATGCTGTCATTTGTTTCAGTGCGAACCAACAAGTTTACATAACCCATCGGTGAACTTCCTCTAAATTTATATCGCTCTACAATGGCTGAATGACCCGATCCGGTTAATTCTTGCAGTCTGATCTCAGTCTGATATAAATTTAACAAAAGCATAAACCCCCTTTGTTGATTTCCGGTCAAACATCCAAAGACTTCGTTCGCTTGTCGTCTGTCCGCCAATGATGATGAAGACGGGTTCATCAAAGCCTCATATCTTTCGATAATTATAGCCGTGATGCACAAAATTCAGCGTTGGAGCTCAATCAGCATGATGTACTGATACAGAACAAAACAACAATCAAGTTTTTATGATCAATCTACGGAGTTAATGGGAGTTGTAATGACACTATGTGCAGCTACATGCACCGTGAATAATAAATGAAAAGAAGAATATTATGATTTCTACTACTACAAATCTTGGAAACGCCCTGATGTAATTCAAGAATATTTCTATTGGTATTCGTAAGTCAAAACTCAAAAAAAAATCCCTCTCCTGAACATAAGTTCAGAAAGAGGGTAACCTTTACTCAACATTAATGCATGATAAAATGCTGAAGGAGTTTTTCACAATGTCTCTTTAATTATTGAAGTTATGAAACACTTGTACTCCCAAACCGCATCTTTTCGTGTGTATATACTTATGAGAATGCCTGAATGCCTGTAATATCTGCACCAAGAATAAGGGTATGAATATCATGAGTTCCTTCATAAGTGCGTACAGATTCCAAATTATTTGCATGACGCATAATCGGATATTCATCCAAAATACCGTTTGCACCGTGCAAATCACGAGCAATACGTGCAATCTGAATTGCAATATCAACATTATTTCTTTTTGCCATGGATACTTGTTGAGTACGCATTGTGCCTGCATCTTTCAATCTACCCAAATGATAGCATAATAATTGTGCTTTGGTAATTTCATTGAGCATATAGACTAATTTTTCTTGTACCAATTGAAATGATGCAATCGGTTTGTCAAATTGAATACGCGATTTTGCATAATTTAATGATGATTCATAACAAGCTAAAGCTGCGCCTATTGCACCCCAAGAAATACCATATCGTGCTTGTGTTAAGCAGGAAAGCGGTCCTCGTAAACCTTCCACATTAAGCACATTTTCTTCGGGAATTTCTACATCTTGAAACACCAATTCACTTGTGACCGAAGCACGTAAGGAATGTTTGCCTTTCATCTCTGGTGCAGTAAAACCTTTCATTCCTTTTTCGACGAGAAATCCGCGCACTTTACCTTCAAATTTAGCCCACACGACAGCGACATCTGCAAGAGTGCCATTGGTAATCCACATTTTAGCACCATTAAGAAGATAGCCGCCATCAATTTTTACTGCATTGGTAATCATACCCGATGGATTTGATCCAAAATCCGGCTCGGTTAAGCCAAAACAACCAATCGCTTGCACAGAAGCAAGTTTCGGCAACCATTTACGGCGAATCTCTTCTGAGCCATACGTATAAATAGGATACATCACGAGAGAACTCTGCACCGAGGCAAAAGAACGAACAGCCGAATCACCACGCTCTAACTCTTGCATCGCAAGTCCATAACAAACATTATTGGCTCCGGCACAACCATATTCTTGCGGTAAAGTAATACCGAAGACACCAAGTTCCGCCATTTTTTCCGCTAAATGCATAGGAAAAGTACCTGCTTGATAATGCTTCTCAATAATCGGAAGTACTTCATTATCAACGAAATCCGACACTGACTCCTGTACCATTTTTTCTTCAGGCGACAATAAGTCATATATGCCCATATAATCGCAACCATGAATTGCCATATTCTGTATCCTTATACTAAAAGTGTGAATGAAATTATCAAAGAAATTTGTAAAGTTGAGTACAAAATTAGTCATTAGACGATGAAACGCCGGAAAATTGAGTAAGCTATCGCATAGATACGAATGCAGATACACGCCCATTGATGAGCGTCCAACTTAGAATGATGGGAGATGAAGCCGAGAATCATCGCTCACAATGTATGTTTCACCCCCACCGTAGCATAGAAAGTGCGTGGATCGGCAGGAATGATTCCGGGACCGGGATAGCCATCAGCTCGACGAGTGAAATAGAGATTATCCAAAATATTATTAATGCCGCCCTCAATTATGAATATACCATAATGCCAACGAGCAGAAATATCTACGATACTATAAGCAGGTATGATACCTATAACCGCTGTGGATGAACGCTCGGCATTGGTTGCATCCGAAAAATGCCGGTCAGTAAAAGAATATAATACAGTAGCACTCAAATCACCATATCCGATGGTTGCCCCAATACGCATTGTCAGCGGTGGCACCAATTCCACTTCTTTGCCTGCAATGGATTTATCGGATGCTGCTTGGCTGTAAATACCATATTGATAACCAATATTAAAAAATGTGCTTAAATCTACAGGAAATGAATAATTCAATAATCGTGCATATTGCACCATAGTATAAGATTCTATGCCCGCAGTAAAAGACGAGGCAATATTTGTGCGAAAACGATACGGTAAATATAAAGGCGGGGCATCCGCTTTTTGTAATAAGCCGATACGATTATTATAGCCAAGATAAAAGACCGAAATATCGCAATAAATACCTTGAACGGGAATACCTCGAAAACCAATATCAATATTATAACCGCGCTCATCTTGCAAATTTGTATCAACGACAATATTAGGATTTGCAACACGAATATCGCTAAATGTAACAGAACGATAGTTTTGTGAAATATTCGAATATATCTCCAATGCTTCGGAGGGTCGCCAACTTGCACCGATACCAAAAAGCACAAATTGTCTTGGTTTTTCCAAAGATTCGCGAATCATTGTATCTGCTACAATATTTCCTGCAAAATCACGAGTAATTTGTGAATAATATCCTTGGGCACGGGTGGCAATGTATTCATAGCGCAATCCGGGTGTGATACTGAAATTCTCCGATACATTAAAAATATTTTCGACAAAAAAAGCATTATTCGTATTAGGGAATCTAAAATCAGACACTTCAAGCTTATTCGGTGACAGAAAAGTAAAATTAGCGGAAGAATCAGCTGAACCGTCACCTTGCTTTCGAACTGTTGTGCCGGAATATACACGAAAGCCCATCGCTAAAGAAGAAGGAACACCGACAAAATCATGTTGCACAATAATACGTGTTTCATTGCCCCAATTAGCATATTCATCGAAAAGTAATTGTCTGTTTTGTCCTAAATCAGCAACCGTAATTCGTTCTAAATTACCCAAAGCACCGCGTTCTGCAATCAAACCGAAAAACTGAGATTTAATTTTAATATCATGATGTAATCGTGCATCAATACGCGCCGAAAATACATTCCATTGCACCTCAAACCAATTTCTTGCACGCAATGATTGTTGGGGGTTGCGGGCAAAATCAGCATCGGATAAACCACCGGGTTGTTTTGCCAAATAATCCATACGTGTATAATCAAAACCAAGAACAATATTATCCGTGACACTAATATCCGACGCTACATATATATTTTGTAAGGAATATTGTGAATTAGGTCGCCATCCATTCCCTTTTTTTGATTGATAATAGCCATATATTCCAATAGATTTGTAACGAGTATTGATACTGTTGAATGTACTCAACATCCCGAATGAACCGGCGGATTGCAAAGATTCTATCGTTAATGTGGTGTCGGCAAGTGTTGGTTTATGAATACTGAAATTTAACATACCGCCGAATTGTGTACCATATTGCAAAGAAGAGGCACCGCGTATGACTTCTATTTTTTCTAAAGCTTCTGCCGGAGGTGTATAATAACTTTCGGGATATCCCAAAGCGTCCGCACTAATATCATAACCATTTTGTCGTGTATTGAAATTCGATGTTCTATTTGGACTTAAGCCACGTGCACCAATATTGAGTTGCACGCCGGAACCATCATTTTCCCAGACATTTATTCCGGCAACTCTACTGTAAATTTGTCGTGCTGTATTGGAAGCACGATTAATCGGTAATTCTTCCAGAAGTATTTGTTCCGATTTTTTCGATTCATAAATTGTTACATCCGATATTGAAGGCATGTGAAATTCAGTTGCCCCATCGGAACGGTCGGCTTCAACAACAATTTCTTTTCCTTCATACGAATCCGGAACAAGAACTATAGTAAAATTTGTATCAGAACGTGCGGATAATCGAACTTTTCTCTCAAAATATCCCTTTGCGGAAAATGTATAGAGAATAGGTTGCGCTCCCCTATGCTGCAAAATTACTTTTCCCAATGAATCTGTGCGTAATGATAGTGCTGATTGTTTAGCAAAAATTGTCGCGGAAGAAATCCCTTTTTTTGTGCGAGAGTTTATAACAGTGCACTGTACGGTATATGTTTTTACATTTACCTCTGCAGCAGATGCATGAAGCAATGATAAAATAATACACAAAAGAGGAATAATTAATCGTTGTAATGATATATCCATTGTTTTTCGCTAAAGTCATCGGAACATTCTAAAAGATTGATATTCGGATCTATCAATAATCTGCTTGGGCGACCATTAAGAGTTGCATATACTTCAGCCCGTACCGCCGCAATCATCATACCTTTTCGTCTATAATAATCACCCAAGAAATGGGCAAATTGTACTATCATATCGGGTTGCATCGCCATTTGCTTTTCTTGGTGACGATTCAAAAATTCACTGTTAATCACCATTCCTTCTTTTCCCGATTGTGCATCTTTAACAAAAAAAGTTGCAGAGCCGGATTTTTCCATCAGCATAACTCTCCAACCGAAACGATAGCCTTGCTCTGTCCAAAAACGATTACCTTGATACAGCAGAAAACGCCAAGGCACTATAATTTGTACAAGAAGTATTAACACAAAAACATAAGGAATGCTTGCGTGTGCCTTGTATGGAGAACCTGATGAATAATCTGATGTACGATAAAATAAGGAAAGTACTTTTTTATGGAAATTTGCATCAAAAAAAATCAGAACACTCAATGACATAATCAGAGGAAAAACGCCAATCTGAAAAAAATACCCAGTCATTGCATGAAAAAAAAGTACGGCACAAAAAGCAAGAATGCGCGTCCTTTTCATCATGAGAAAAAATGGTATAGTGCAATCGAATAACATCCCACCCCAACTGAATATATACGCAGTGACTCGCTCTTTGAAAATAAAACCAATCAAAGGGAAAGTATCTTGTGCAGGCAACCACAAAGAGAGTGGCATAGCTTTCAGCAACCACTCCGAATTAATTTTTGCAATTCCCGCATAGACATAGACAATAGCAATCATACATCGTATAATATCCACATAATATCTCGGCACAGTTTCAGCTACAAAGGAAGAATTGCGTTTACTGTCTATAGAACAGACAATATGAGCCGGAATAAAACATAAAATACCCGCCATTACACTGACAAAATAATAATGATTCAGATAATATGTTTTATCAATAAGTTCAATATACGTGAATACCAGAAAGAACGCTATTATGCTTACTCGATAGTAAAAGCCGAGTATGATGCCAATCGTGGAAAGCAATAAACATAGGAAAAGTCCATAGACAAATTCCGGTGAATATGCTTGAATGAACTCAAGACCATAATAAGGAAAATGATATGACGGCTGAATATATTGTTCTTCAATCCAACCAAGAACAATAAAACGAAGAGTACTAAAGAGCATTAGCATTCCAAAGATTACTCTAAAGAATGCTAATGAATATGACGAAGTCGTCCATGATATATACTGACGTATGAAGCCCAATGATTTAATCACCGTCCCCGCTTGAATATGTAATACTGATGCCTAACAGTGATGACATATCACTTTTAAAAAATCTGGTTATCTTCTGCAATTCAGTAAATATCTCATTCACTTTTGCTTGTTCATTTATCACTGCATCCGACAAAGCCTTATCCGGCGGATATTGTTGAAGTGATTTTTCCACATCGCCAATATGCTGAACTATTGAAGCACTTAATTCTTTACCGCCGACGGTACTTTCTATATATTCTTTAAACCCTATCCCATCATGTCCATGGCGTGTTTGCCCATTCCATACTCTGACAATTGTTTGCCAATGATATGTCAGCATCCTAAATCCCAAACCACTATAATATGCTTCCACTGTTGCCGGTTCAGGTTTTGTTTGTCCTGCCCTATTGCCCAAAGGAATACCTAATTTATAGTTTTTTATTGATTCAAAGCTTTTCACAAATTCATTGTATAATTCAGAAATGGAGCTACCTGCATCCGTACCGTTTCGTGCAATAAAATCTGATGTATATGATTTCCAACTATTACCGCAGCTAACTACCCTATTATGAATATCTTGGGTGATTGCTTGTAAATAATTTTTTCTTTTTTGACCTTCACTACCCATGAATTTGGCAATTATCTCTTCATTCGTACCACTGAATAAAAGATATTCAACACCCATAAATCCACGTGTATCACGGGCAAAGTTATTGAGCGAATTATCACCCGCTATAATATAATCCTCAATGCCTTTTCTTACTTGATCACCGGAAACCTTGACCGGAAAAGTAGCAATATCTTCGAGTAAAGTACCAAATGTGCCAACAGCCGGACCAAAATTAAACAAAGAACAATACTGCCACTGTGTATAACTTTGTATCCATGAATTTTGAGCATTTTGCAATGTCGCAATTGTGGGACTATTGATAAAATCAGTCACTGAATTGGAAAGGATTTGCGTTGTTCCCGCTAATCTTTCATATTCCGGTATTATCAAAGAATCGGCATAATATGACAAAAGAGCTCTTCTGTCAAAAGAATCCGGCGTTATATTATTCGTGGATTCATTGCCGCAGCTTTGTAATACCAATAGTATGACCAATGGAAAGACAAATACATATTTTTTCATAGCATTACGATATTATCTTTTTTGTTCGCTGATCCAATTTTTTTTGAATGCTTCCATGTCCGCATCACTAAAACCATAAATTGTTTTAATTTTATTACGGATATCATCAAAATTTTTCAAATATGTTGCCGGTTCTGTCACAAATAAATATGATGTCACATTTTGTAGATCTTTTGCCAACATCAATGTTAGAATTTCATCAATTTGTGCATCGGTAATAATTTTATTGGGAATAGTTTTAAATCCATGAATAAATCCGACGCCTTCAGAATAAGCATGAAGTGCGGCACCGATTTCGGCTGGGGTTGGATTAGTCTTTTTCAGACCATCTACAGTCGCATAAGAATAATTGACCACCGTTGCAAGAAGTGCTTTTTCCCAATTTTCACGAATTGCTTTTATTGCATTCTGTAAATCGGCGGAATACTTTGTTCCCGCTGCTAATGCTGCTTGAGCGATGCGGAAATTCTTTTGTATGCTGCGGTAAAAACCATTACCATCATTATTATCGCGTCTTGCAGCATATAATGCACCGTGAATATCTGGTTTTTGCGTATTTGCAGCGGTGTTGGTATTCGGGAAGCTCGGATCGGCACCAAAGAGTACAAGTGCTTGATGCAATTTTTCTTTGGTGATTATACCTGTTAAATATTGCGTCACCGCATAATGATACAAAGCCGCTCCGAACAGACCTTTTTCTATGAGTTGTTCCGGCTCTATACCTTTTTCATCGAAAAGATATGCACCCAAAACGCCCCCTTGACCATTTTGTTCCGGTGTTTTATAAGGATCATATTCCGAACCGCTGGCGTACACAATTTCTTGCATATACGTATCAAGTATCGTGCGATAATACGATGTTGAGGTTGTAGCAAAGCCATTCTCATTAAATAAAAGATTCAATTGAGCAAGATCAAGTTTAGTCCCTTTTGTTCTGCCCTTCTTTATCTCATTAGTCAGATTTACAAGCGAAGCACGCCACAAAAGAGGTTGCTTTGAAGCTGCTGCAAAGCCCGCTGTATCATAAGTCTGTGGAACTGTTAATGCAGGAAGTTGTTCCACCGGAGACTCTTCGGAACAGCCAATCATGAACAAGGCAAGCGATGCGAAAACAACAATACGTTTCATACTGTTTTTCATAGAAGACTCAAGAATTGATAAAAATCTTATTTAGACTAAATCTAAATTAAGGAAAAATTTTCACTTTACAAAATGTTATGAAAACTTCATATACTTGATGACAATTTTCTCATTTTGTCGATGCTGTCTAAAAAAAACGATATTTGGCAATATAATTGCCTAATTTTGTGCATATTTCTTATGTTTCATAATTACAATTGCATTATGTTAAGCCCAAATAGCGCGTACATTGATGCTTTATATGCGGACTTTATTATTGATCCGGATTCAGTAAGCGATCAGTGGCGACAATATTTTTTAACTCAATATAAAACAACAAGTAACGGAGCTGAAGGTACAGCTGTTCCAACAGCAAATCTTGTGCAAACGGCTGCTATTATATCGCAACCGGCACCTTCGTCACCTCCGGTTTCTGCACCAAAACAGGAATTGTCGGCTCAACAACAACCAACCCCAATCATTTCAGAAAGCAAACCCCAAAACACAGTGAAACAGACAAACATCAATCTTGGACCGAACGATAAACCGGAGATTCTCAGTGGCATTCCGGCGCGTATCGCTGACAATATGAATAATAGTCTTAGTGTGCCGACAGCAACCTCTTTTCGTGCTATTCCCGTGAAGGTACTTGAAGAGAATCGTCGCTTGCTCAATAAATTTTTGGCAACTCGTCGCAAAGCGAAAGTAAGTTTTACTCATATTCTTGCTTGGGCTTTGGTGCGTTCATTGGTAAAATACCCAAGTTTGAACGATACCTTTACCTATATTGACGGTAAGCCCGCGCGTGTTCGTCGCAATGGTATCAATATTGGTTTGGCTGTGGACACCACTCGCAAAGACGGTACGCGGATGTTGGTCGTTCCCTCCATTAAAGATGCCGGTAAATTATCTTTTGCCGAATTCTGTGCTGCTTATGATGATTTGATTGCTCGCTCACGAAAAAACGCCCTTACCGTAGATGAACTGACTGGCGCAACCATATCATTGACTAACCCCGGTACCATTGGAACTATGGCTTCCGTGCCTCGTCTGATGGAAGGACAGGGGCTTATCATTGCCACAGGCGGTATCGAATACCCTGCGGAATTTCAGGCGGTCATGCCCGAAGTTCTTTCAACGTTGGCTATCAGCAAAGTGCTCAATATCACCTCAACCTATGACCATCGTATTATCCAAGGGGCGGAATCGGGTGAATTTCTTGCTTATCTCAGCCAATTAATTCTTGGACAGCATAATTTCTATGATCAGATTTTTGCGCAATTACAAATCCCTTTCGAGCCAATGCGTTGGGCTACCGACAAACGCTTAAATCCTTTCGGTTCACAAAATGAACTTGAAGTCTTAGACAAAGAAGCACTCGTGGCAAAAATGATCCACTCATTCCGTGTGCGCGGTCATTTGCAAGCGAATATCAATCCTCTAGGCTTA
>VYMG01000043.1_pt1 | contig 81011 bp, 60 predicted proteins | sample 5115261 | NCBI WGS metagenome assembly VYMG01 (sample SAMN12291781, study PRJNA351875) | freshwater metagenome | isolation source: freshwater lake | place: USA: Michigan, Wintergreen Lake | collected 2013-08-08
GAAAATACAGAACTTAGGAAGATAACATTGATTATTGGCTATGTTAAGGTTTTGTAATGGAGGGAAATGATCAAAAATGTGTTCCAAGAATCATGATACAGAGGGCTTTGAATGCTATCATCAAGAAGTTTGGACAGCTACTCAAGGAAGTGTCAATGCCGTTTACATCGCCCTCCTTTGCCGATGATATGATGTACGCCAAAACAATGTCCTATACATTTTTATCACTCAATCTTTCAATTCATTATACACTGATGCTACAATGCGTGATGATTTTTTTGTCAATACCCGAAAAGTTTTGTAGTTTTGAGGATGAGGGTATCGCTGTACTGTGACAATAGGAGCAATGTGATGCCATTAGGCGACACATGGGGCTGTTTTCGACAGGAAACCGTTAAGTCGCAGTTTTGATAGATTAAAACGTTTTAACAATAAGCTTACTACATATCTTAAAATACATAAAATGGAAATAACGACAGACATATTTTTGGGCGACAGTAAAGAGCAATTAAAGCACCTTTCTGATAACTCTGTAGATTTAATTGTAACTTCACCACCATATGCAGATCAACGAAAAAATACTTACGGTGGTATCCATCCAGACAAATATGTTGAATGGTTCCTGCCTATTTCAGAACAACTTTTACGAGTTCTTAAACCGACAGGAACTTTTATTCTTAATATCAAGGAAAAAGTCGTCGAAGGAGAAAGAAGCACTTATGTTATGGAACTTATCATTGCAATGAGAAAGCAAGGCTGGCTTTGGACAGAAGAATTTATATGGCACAAAAAGAACTCTTATCCCGGTAAATGGCCAAATCGTTTTCGGGACAGCTGGGAGCGACTACTTCAGTTCAACAAGGCTAAACACTTCAATATGTATCAGGAAGAAGTTATGGTTCCAATGGGTGATTGGGCAAAAATTCGACTTAAGAAACTATCTGACACAGATAAAATCCGAGATAATTCAAAAGTTGGAAGTGGCTTTGGTAAAAATATTTCTAATTGGGTTGATAGAGAAAAAGCATATCCAACAAATGTTTTACATTTAGCAACAGAGTGCAATAATAAAAATCATAGTGCCGCATTTCCGCGAGAACTCCCAGAGTGGTTTATCAAGCTGTTCACAAAAGAAAAGGACACAGTACTTGACCCATTTATGGGTTCGGGGACGACTTTAAGTGTTGCAAATCAAATGAAACGGAATAACTTTGATTATCAGTCCAAACAATGTAGTAGCATAAATTTTCTAACCAAAATAATTTCTTTATGAGTTACGAAGGAAAAATGCTGGAAGATTTTAAGATGCCAACAAAGAAAGAAGTTGAGCAAGTATTATTAAAAACATTGTTCAAGCATAATGGCGTTATAAAGGAATTTTCCACGGGCGAAGAAATTGTAAGTCAAATAGCTGATGAATTTAGTTTAAATGAAAAACAAAGGACAGTTGTTCTGGAAAGAATTTACAGAAAAGAAAACAGGATTGTTAAAACTCCTCTTTGGCATCGTTTACTTTATCGTGCAGCTGAATCTTTGGCAAAAGAAAAATTAGTTTCAAAACCAACAGCAACTATCCTTCTTACAAATAAAAAAGAATGGATGTTAACCGAAAATGGATTTGACGAAGCACTCAAACTTTTGAATATTCCTAAATCACAAAAGGAATTTCTTCAAACAAAGTCTTACGAAGTTCAAAAAGTCGCAAAGAAGTTAATAGAAACATCTCGACCTGAAAACTATAATCCTTTTGATAATAATAAGAAAGCTGTAATGGTTACAAGAGAATCAGCTATTAGAAGAAGGGGATTCCGTCAGGCAGTTATTGAAGCCTATGATTATAAGTGTGCTTTTTGCGGTTTGAAAATTAATTCTCTTAAAGATATGAGTTGGGGTGTTGAAGCCGCACATATTGTTCCCCACAGCAAAAATGGAAAAGACGATCTTTTGAATGGCGTTGCTTTGTGTCGCTTACATCATTGGGCCTTTGATGCAGGTTGGTTGACAATGGAAAATGATTTTACCATTCGAGTTTCTACAAAAATTAATTCATTGCCTGCTGATTATGGAAAGATGAGTGACTATGATTTCTTAAGAATCTTTTCTAATCAAAATTCAAAAATCTTGCTTCCAAACAGAAAAGAAATTCATCCTCATCAATCAGCAATTTCATGGCATCGTGAAAATACATTCTATAACTAAAATTTTAGCAAAATGAAAAACGATAAAATTATTTACTCACTTTTAGAACCAGATATTCAAAGTGTAGCACAACAAGAGTTGGGAAGGAATTTGTCATCCGAAGAAATTCAAAAAATAATTCCATTCATTGAAGAGAAAATAAATTGGTATGAAGCGATTGCTGATTCAATCTATGAAAGTATTGAACCAAAAATTTGAGATGTAGAAACTAAACCTAAAAGACGTATCACAATACGTTGAACAGAATATAGGGACATTTCATCAAAAGCGTATTCAAAGTCTTGATGGTTTGAAACTTAGCAAAGTTCTAAAGCGAAAAAACCCTTATCTTTTCAAAGCAAAACATGTTTTAACAGCCGAACAAATAATTCGAGGCATAGTTGATGCCCACATTTCTTCAAATGAAGAAACTATTTTTGGAGATTGGCTTGAAGGACTTGCAATTTTTATAAATTCTCAAGTTTACGGTGGCTTTAAGTCTGGAATTAAAGGTATTGATTTAGAATTTGACCATAATGGGGTAAGAAACATTGTAACAATCAAATCTGGTCCAAATTGGGGAAATAGTTCACAAATTGCAAAAATGGCTGCCGACTTTAGGACAGCAAAAAAAAACTTTGAGAACAAGTAACTCACAACTTAATGTAGTTGCTGTTAATGGTTGTTGTTACGGTCGTGATAACAACCCCGACAAAGGCGATTATTTTAAATACTGTGGACAAAATTTTTGGGAGTTTATCTCAGGTGAAACTGAACTATATACGGAAATTATTGAACCACTCGGACATAAGGCTAAAGAAAAAAATGACGAATTTGTGAAGTCATACTCCCAGATGATTAACAAGTTTACAAGAGAATTTTCAAACGACTTTTGTAAAGAGAACGGAGAAATAGACTGGGAAAAATTAGTTCGCTTCAATTCTGCAGCTAATGATCCAAAATAAGAAACTAGAATCTACTTCCTATGGGTTATACCTTTAACAAAAATCATCCTTAATTTTTGACATATATTCGCAAAGTGTTTTTCTTAACAATAATTTTTTGATGGTGCGAAAATACAGAACTTAGGAAGATAACATTGATTATTGGCTATGTTAAGGTTTTGTAATGGAGGGAAATGATCAAAAATGTGTTCCAAGAATCATGATACAGAGGGCTTTGAATGAGCTACTCAGGAAGTGTCAATACCGTTTACATCGCCCTCTTTTGCCGATGATATGATGTACGCCAAAACAATGTCCTATACATTTTTATCACTCAATCTTTCAATATTTTATAGAGTGGTAAAGGATATTGCTGATACTTTTTACGCATCTCTTCGGCTGTACCCCAATGGTCTGAAAGCCATTGTTTTATGTCTTCAAGTGTAAAAATCTTAAGAAAAGCTCCACCTCGCATATCTAAAAACATAGGGATTGTAATATTAGCATTGTTACAATTATCTTGACAAGTCAGATAATTATAGATGAGTATGAGACCTGCTTTTTTTGTACCTAAAATACCAAGACGATAATCAATATCTCCATTACATTTAAACATTATTTTATCGTAATAAAAATATTCCGATAAAATACTATCAGAATAGGTATTACTATAGTCATTCTCTACCCAATAACATTTATTCTGTACTTTATTATAAGAATTTATAGTATATGAGAATTTCTCTATAGAGTCAAGAATAAATTTCAGAATACCCGGGTCAGAGAGAAAAAAATTCTGCTTGGCTATTGTATGCTTTCTCTGACATTCAAGACATAGTTCTTCATATTTTAATCCCCAAATATTGGCAGATATTGGATAGGGAAGCGGATTAAGATTCCTAAGTCTGTCTAATGAATCTTTTTTTCTTATAATTTCATAAGTATCATCTCTACAATCACATACTCTATTTTTACATCTGCTATTTGCTAACTCAGAAAGAATTGAACGATACCGTTGTACATCTTCTTGAGAAAAAACCTTGATTGAGAAAGTTACACATAGTAATAGTAATGACAGCGCATGAAAACTGTGCCTTAGTATCTTGGTTCTATTTAAGCTAAATGCCTTACTTTGATATAGCTGCATAATCTCTTTCTTTTATAACAAATTAACTTTTCTTTATCACTCAATCTTGCAATACTCTGTACAAAGGTAAAGAAAACTGCTGATACATTTTTACGCATCTCCTCGACTGTACCTTTGTACTTTCTGTCAATTTGTGTGTAAAACTTTGTCACGTCACTCCATGAAAAATATTTGTCATTGTGTTAATAGCCCTTATCTCCGAGATTTTCGCACAGACAGCTCTTGCATCAAACATCCTTCTGTGCTTTACAAAGTCGTTCTTTACTTTTGACATTATCCGCTCTTTCTATAGTTTTGACAAGAATAAAGACGTCTTGTGCTAAGAGACAGGCTTCTATAATGACAATGCAATAAAACAGAAGTCGTATGCAGGCAGGGTTATTCCGACGCCAAAATTATGTAAGCCACATCTGATAAAGCATCGTGAGCAAGAAGAATAAAGCATCCTGAAAAATATCAGGGAATATGTATTTCATATAAATACCGAGAATATTTATTGTCGCCCCAATGTGCATATCTGTATGCTTCTCTGTAGCGATATTCCCATAGTTGTTCGCTGCCTTCCGCAATAAAATCTTCTTTCATGGCAAGTAATACTTCAAGCTTCCTTTTCCAATGATTTATTCCGGATTCGGATAAATCAATACAAGAAAAAGGGAGAGAGAGTGTGTGAAGGACTCCTGCTAATGCTGTATTATTATAGTGAAGTCTTTCTGCGTACTGTTCATCCATAATCCATTGCGAAAAATAGGCATAAATGCGAGCATCGGGCTTTAATAATGCACGTGCTTGGCTTAGTGTTTTTTGTATATTGGTTGAATAATACAGCGTGTCAAGAAAAAGAATTGCGTCATAGAGTTCCGAACTGTGCAAATCATTGATATTACCAATCTCAAAATGTAATAATGGATTATTCTTTGTTCTTTGATTGGCAAGCCGAACGCCTTCCTCAGAAATATCAATTCCAACGCAGGAAGTGTGTATTGTTTGAGAAATCCATTCTGTTATTTTCCCATTACCGCAGCCTATATCTAATATTTTTTGAGCACTATTCTTTTTGAGAAGTTCAAGTAAAAAAGAAAGCTCATTCTGATCAATTAAGCCGTGTTGCGATAAATCCAATCCATACACTTGCTCACAGAATACTGAATGAGCTTTGCTTTGTTGATCCATGTGAAAATAATTATCATATTCATATTTGTAGAAAGGCGTTTCTGCATCTATGTTGTTTTTTACCGCAAGCCCATATTCCGTAAAATTATATCCATTAGGTGTGAGTTCAATAATATGCTTATCGGAAAGACTTATAAATGTATCTGTCCAATCTTCTTTAAAATCCCCTATCCATGCTCTGCCGAATTGTTCTATGCTTTCTTTATCAGCATTTCTGTCAAGGGATAAACCCATAAATAAGGCATAGCGACTTCGGAACCATCCTAATGTGGTAATGAGCTGTTTTTCTGCTTTCGTATAGCTTGGAGTTGTCATTCTATTGTCCTCTGATAAAATATCCATTATATATACACTTATTCAAAATTACGATAATTTTCACTCTGCGCTTTGTTGTACTACTATGCAATCAATGTATGGTGAAATATTCCAACATAAAATTTCGATGTTGTATCCACTAAATATCAAAACCCCAAATAATCATATTGCTGTTGTACTTTGCGCCTAATGTGTTACATATTGCCTACTCACTATATCTCTGTCAATTTGTGTGTAAAACTTTATCTCGTCACTTTATGACAAATATTTGTCATTGTGTTAATAGCCCTTATCTCCGAGATTTTCGCACTGCCAGCTCTTGCATCAAACATCCCTCTATGCTTTACAAAGTCGTTCTTTACTTTTGCCTGAAATACTCCTTTATTGTCTTCGATGATAAAAAATTCGCATCTTTTTAGTATTTTAGTCAAAGAAAATTATCTATCACGGTGTGTACAATGAAAAAATTTGTTTTCTTATCATGTCTTGCAGCATTGCTGTGTATCAATGTGTCATCAGCACAAGGTATTTTTGACAATCCTGCATATACAAAAAAAGAGATTAGTCTCAGTGTTAACAGCAGTGTTGTCACAGGACCAAGATCACTGTTTTATAGCAATGCTTTTGGAATGGACGGTATGCTGTACTATCAAATTGAAAAAACAACCTATGTCGGCATTGGTGCCGGCTTCCAAGTTCTCAATATAAGACCGGATCAAATAACTAATGTTGTGCGATCAATTACTTCACTTCCCATAGATGCCTTTTCTTTTGTTGCTGTTTTACCGGTGTATGCCGGTATCCGTCATGATCTTACCGCAGAGGGATTTCAGCCGTATATCGGCGTTGATGTAGGAACATCAATCATGAGTCTTTTTGTTTTTGTCTCTGATCGGACTTCAGATGAATCAGCTTCAAGCACCGATTTGGGATTTGATACTCAAATATCAATCATGCCAAAAGTTGGATTTCGTCTGCCTGCAACAAAATCACTTTTATTGGATGCTCATTTGAGATACAATCATTTTGCAACAAGTATTTTCGATTATACATTGTTCTCTTCATATTATATGGGTTTAGTTTCTGCAAATGTCGGACTGACTTATCTTATGGAATAATTAACATGTTATTTCACTTTCATGTATGAACATAAACTTAATTCACTTGTTCTTCTCAGACCTATACTCTCATAAAATGCAGATGTTTCCTGTTTATCATCGGTTAAGAGAATAATCTGCCGAACATGAGAGTATTGCTTCAATAACGTATTCATTAATTGTGTGGCTATGCCTTTTCTACGATATGTTTCGTGCACTATTATATCCTGTATGTACATTATAGTCAAACCGTCACCTACAGCACGTAATAACCCTGCCATTATTCCATTATGGCGAGCTGTCAATATATATGGTGTGTTTTCGAATGCTTTTTCCAAAACAGATGGCTGATTTGTATAAGCCGTCCAACCCGCATTGTTGTATATATCAAGTATTTCACTAAAATTATAATTTCTTGAATCAGAAATAATTATCTCATTCATTATTTTTTGTAATACGTGAATAATCTTGTTTATGAAAACATATCACTATTCGTTAAATTTTATCTTTCCACTAATCCCACTTTTTTATAGACCTTGCGCAATGTTTTTGATGCTGTACGACGCGCTTTTTCTGCTCCATTTTGTACAATTCGGGTTAATTCAGGCACATCGGCACGAATTTCCAAAAATCGTTCGCGCACGGGACGTACATAATCAATGACGGCATCTGCAAGGGCAATTTTAAATTCAGCATAACCCTTACCTTCAAAATCACGCTCTATGTCTGCAAAAGATTGCCCTCCGGTCACAATGCTGAACATTTCCATCAAATTACCTATGGCGGGACGTTCGGGACTACGCTGTATCGTTGTTCCACTATCGGTCACAGCTCTTTTTATTTTCGCTCTGATTTGATCGTCGCTGTCCACAAGAAAAATAGTGGCATTCGTGTTAGGGTCGGATTTCGACATCTTTTTTTGCGGTTCTTGCAAACTCATAATCCTGCCTCCTTGCTCCGGTATAAAAGGTTCCGGCACAGTAAAGGTCGGCGAATAGTGATAATTAAATCGTTCGGCAATATTGCGAGTTAATTCCAGATGCTGTTTCTGATCTTCACCAACGGGCACCACATTGGCTTGATAGAGTAAAATATCCGATGCCATAAGCACAGGGTAAGTGAAAAGCCCCACATTCACATTATCGCTGTGTTGTGTGGATTTATCTTTGAATTGTGTCATACGGCTGCACTCACCCATTCCGGTAAATGTATTAAGTATCCACGCCAATTCCGCATGTTCGGGCACATGTGATTGAATAAAAATTGCAGATTGTTCGGGATCAACCCCTCCGGCAATATACATCGCTGCCACATCCAGAGTGCGTTTGCGCAATTCTGCCGGCACTTGCCTTACCGTAAGTGCATGTAAATCAACCACACAGAAATAGCAGTCATAGTTCTGCTGGAAAGTCACCCAATTACGTAAAGCACCAATCAAATTGCCAAGCATAAGACCACTTGTGGGTTGCATACCACTTAAAATAACCGGTTTTTGAGGTTTCGGATTTTGCGTTTCTGTTGTCATTGTTTCTCTGATTATCGAAGTAAAACATCACTTTATGGGCGGCAAAATACGGTATTGATTGCATATCATCACACAATAACATACCCCGATACACCTTTGGCAATGATGTTTCGTCCTATTTTCGCATTCATACAATGATTCTCATCCATACACAAACGATATACATTTACTATGGCAGAGCAAACAACAGCATACACACCTAAGCATAAAATCCGTATTATCACCGCAGCATCTTTATTTGATGGTCATGATGCAGCTATCAATATTATGCGGCGGATTATCCAAGCCACCGGAGTGGAAGTGATTCATTTGGGGCATAATCGCTCCGCACAAGAAGTGGTGGACTGTGCCGTGCAAGAAGATGCCCAAGCTATTGCCATGACAAGCTATCAAGGCGGTCATGTCGAATATTTGAAATATATGTACGATTTATTGCGCGAACGGGGTGCCGGACATATCAAAATATTTGCCGGCGGCGGGGGTACCATTCTGCCTTCGGAGATTGAAGAATTGCATGCCTATGGTATTGACCGTATTTATTCTCCCGATGATGGGCGTTCTCTTGGCTTACAGGGTATGATAAATCATTTGGTGTCGCTGTCGGATTATGAAACACCTATGACATTTCCCGCTCATGAATTATGGGAAGCTGTGTATCAAAAAAATCCTGTCGCTCTTGCTCAAGCAATTTCTATGCTTGAAAGAGGACAATTAACGGATGAAGACATTGCCGCACATTCAACAATAACAAAAACTATTCCCGTGCTTGGCATTACCGGTACGGGCGGGGCAGGTAAATCGTCATTAACCGATGAATTATTGCTTCGTTATCTTGAAGATTTTCCTGACAAAACAATTGCCGTCATTTCTGTTGACCCTTCAAAACGTAAAACAGGCGGCGCATTACTCGGTGACCGTATTCGTATGAATTCTGTGAGTAACTCGAGGGTTTATATGCGCTCCTTTGCTACGCGCCAAGCCAATATTGCTCTTAACAGTAATGTAAAAAGTGCAATCAATATTCTGAAAAATGCAGGTTTTGATTGTATTATTGTCGAAACAGCGGGAATTGGACAAAGTGATTCGGAAATAACATCCGTAGCTGATATTGCATTGTATGCAATGACACCGGAATATGGTGCTGCAAGCCAATTAGAAAAAATTGATATGATTGATTATGCTGATGTTGTTGCAATTAATAAATTCGATAAACGGGGCGCACTCGATGCACTGCGTGATGTACGCAAGCAATATCAACGCTCCCATAATGCATGGAATGAAAAACCCGAAAATATGCCCGTCTTCGGTACAATCGCTTCTCAATTTAATGATCCGGGGGTGAATGCTCTGTATCTTACGCTCATAGAAAGAATAAATGGCTTATTAACGGATAAATGGCTATCACGCATAATGCCACCAACAGAACAAAGCAAAAAAATGTATATTATTCCGCCCGACAGAACTCGCTATTTGGCAGAAATAGTGGAAGAATCGGCTCGATATAATGCAATGGTAGAATCACAATCCGCAATTGCACGAAAATTATATCAAATTCAAGGAACTATACAAACATTACAAGAACAAAACAATACCAATTAAAATAATATTTTTGCCATATATTAAAAAACACTTATGAAAAAAGTATTTTCACCGACGCCATTGTCATTTGACAGTTTACTCTTAGTAATGCGGCTGACCTTTGGTTTTAGTATGCTTTTAGGTCATGGCTTGGGTAAATTCAACAAATTATTTCAAGACCCGATAAAATTTTATAATTTCGCGGAATTGGGTCCCGAAGTATCGCTTTACTTGGCTGTCTTTGCTGAATTAGTCTGTTCGGTATTGCTTATTCTGGGATTGGGAACAAGACTGGCTGCTTTGCCACTTTTTATCACTATGGCTGTAGCTTTTTTTATTTTTCATGGTGCTGACCCCTTCGGCGAACGTGAATTGGCATTTTGTTATATGATTATTTATGCTGTCTTTATCTATAGCGGAGCGGGTAAATATTCCGCGGATTCCTTTATCCATTCTTATCTTCATAAATCGTAGAAAAACATAGACTAAGATTTTTTACATTCATACTCATGTATGCGATATAATGAATTGTGCAGCACTATCAAGGTTGCACAATTCATTGCGCCATGGCGGATAATTCCGTGAAAGAAATACCTGTGAATTTTTCTTCCGTATAATATAAAAAGTCATCCGTTGGCATACCCCATTGACTGACGCAATAATAACGGTCTTTGTCCGACCTGTTTGACATACCGCCATGAATTACTTTGGGGTGAACTGCAATAATATCTCCTTGTTCACATTCGGGATATTCAAGTGTGTCGTATGAATATTGTGTTCTCAATCCTTGAAGTGCTTCCTTATCTTCAAGGCGATGTGAACCACAGATAAACCCCAAACCTCCATTATGTTTATTTCCTTCACTTAGGCAAAGAATAAGGCGCATATAATGTGAAGTCATCGGACAAATATACTTATTGGGATAATCACGATGCAAGCCCGATTGAGGTCCATAATGAGCCGATTTTATCGTAATATTGGAAAAGTGATAGACAGGATTATCCGTGCCGAGTAATACATTGGTGATATGTGCAATAGAAGGGTGAATAAAAATCTGTATGATTTCGGGAAAATACTCACAAATATCGCCAATGATATACAACATATCTTTACAAAGGGATGCATCTATTCCGTCACGTTGAGCATCGGATAATTCATGAATACATACATGAGAATTACGCTGTTTTTCTGAGAGAGTACCAACAGAATATTCAAAATGGCGTATTTTTTCAAGAATTTCTTTGCAAAGAAGTTTCGGCATTGCTTGTTTGAGTATGGCATATCCTTTCGTATCATATTCCCATTGTAATAATTCTCTATCTTCCATATTATTGTGCCTTACATGAGTGCATTGCATCAAGCGAAGATAAATACTGATCAGCATAAGCCAAATGATTTTTTTGTTTTTCAGTATCCATAGAATCAAAACTGCGAACAAGCATAGATAAACGAGGATTTTTCAGAAAAAAATCACGATGTGTGTGAAGAAATCGCCAGAATAATCCGTCCCAAGTCTTTTGCCAATCACCTTTGGGATAATTACTCATTTTCATCAAATAATTACTGCCGCTGATATATGGTTTTGTGGACATAATTCCGCCGTCTGCAAATTGACTCATGCCATACACATTAGGCACCATAACCCAATCATAGGCATCAATAAACATTTCCATAAACCATTGATATACTTCATCGGGATCAAATTCACACAGCATCATAAAATTACCAATCACCATAAGCCGCTCAATATGATGACAATACCCTGTTTCGAGTATTTGTTGTATGGTACTGTCAATCGGATATATACCTGTCGTTCCATCCCAGAAAGAAGCGGGAATTTTTCGGGAAAATTTCCAGAAATTTTTTGTTCGTTCTTCTCTGCCTCGCCATTCATATACCCCGCGAATAAATTCACGCCAGCCAATAATTTGTCGGATAAATCCCTCAACGGAATTTAATGGTACTGTATTGCGCTCACAATATGACAATGTGCGTTCTACAATATAATGAGGAGTCAATAAACCCACATTGAGCATAGGTGTTAAAACACTATGATGGAGAAAATGTTCTTTATCCACAATTGCATCTTCATAAACGCCAAAGTCATGAAAACGCTCGGATAAAAATATCTCAAACCATTGTTTCGCGTCTTTAAATGTACATGGATACTGTATTTCTCCCCGACAATATCCATAATGATGTTGAAACTTTTCATTGACGTATTGTTGAGCTTCCTTATAGTATGTATTACGAGGAGGAAATTCAATAATGGGAGGTGTTTTCTTTTTGGGATATTTTTCTCTATTATCAGCATCAAAACTCCATTTACCGCCGGCAGGCGTACCATCGTCATCAATAAGTATATTGAGTCTTTTTCTTTGCTGTATATAAAAATCTGTTTGAAAATATTTCTTTTTCTTTGAAAAATAGAGACTATTTTCGGTTTCGGTATTTAAGAACAATGGCGATGAATATTGATGTAATGTCAAAGAATATTGTGATGCAAATTTCCGTATTCTTCGCTCCAACCAATCATCCGTAACAGCAGCATAATGAATATCTGTAAAATTATTATCTTTCAAATATTCCATAAGGTTTCGGCAATCCGCACATTCATCATCTGCTTCTATATAGTGAACAGGATATAATTGTTCCGATAAATAATGTTCATAAAACTTCATTGAAGCGCGATGGAAGGCAATTTTTTGCTTGTGGAAACGATACTGCGAAAAATAAAGACATTCTTCGATGAGAAATACATCTCTGCCTTGAGCACATGCAGGATGCACTTCAAATAATTGATGGGGGAACACTATGGTTGCTGATTTCATGAACGTTTCATCCTGCATTTATCGCTGCAATATTTGACTTCATGCCAAACTTTTTCCCATTTTTTTCTCCAAGCAAATGGTCTGCCGCATGTAGCACATATTTTCGTTGGTAAATCCGATTTTTTCTTCATACATCACGATATTATGAACAATATCTTAACAACTACAAGTGATAAAGGTTATTAAAATTTAGTATTTAGACAACTCTTTTTAGCTCAATAATAAAGGTTGTTCCTTTGCCGGGTATTGTTTCCTTGACATAAATTTTACCGTTATGATATTGTTCAATAATTCTTTTTGATAATGAAAGTCCAAGCCCCCAGCCACGTTTTTTCGTTGTGAATCCCGGATCAAATATTTGTCTTTTTATTTGTTTTGTCATTCCCTTGCCATTATCGCTTACACTGATAACAATTTTCCCGCGCGAAGCAGATTTAAGTGCAATTGTAATTTCACCATTTTTTGATTCAATCGCTTGTACTGCATTTTTTAATAAATTTTCTATTACCCATTCAAACAACTCACGATTCACTGAGACAATACACCCTGTGATAATTTCTCGTTTCAGCACCACCTTTTTACCGAGATGGGGAACGCGACGCTCAAAATAGACACAGACATTTTCAATAATTTTTCCTATATCGTCATGGTGTTTTTCCGGGTCATTACCTATTTTCGAAAAACGATTTGCTATAGTATTTAATCGTTCAACATCATGTTCCATTTCTTGTAATGTTTCTTCTACCGAGGCGGGGTCATCGGCATTAAGACGCATAATTTCAATCCAAGCCAAAATACTCGACAATGGTGTACCTAATTGATGCGCAGCTTCTTTTGCCATACCAACCCATATATTGGATTCTTCATTGCGTCGCACATAACTAAAGGCAATATAACCAATGATAACAAAAGCACCTACAATCACAATTTCTACATACGGTAAAAGCTGTAATTTTCGTATTAAATCGGAATTGGTATAAAAAATTCTCTGAAGTACAACACCGTCTTGATCTTTGATATCAATGGGCTTATATACTTTGCTCATTTCTGCAACAATTTCACGCATTTTTTGCATTTGTTGCTGTTCGGACAATGTTGTGTCAATATCAACATTCAGTGAATATTCGGACAATGGTAAATTGGGCGTATTATTTTCATCGGTGAGGATGAGAGGAAATGAAATAGTTTTTGTCACAGAGTAAATACTGTGAAGAAAACTTTCGGGGTCACTGTTTGGCTTTTTCAAATAATAGTCATAAATACCGGCATAAAATTGAACGGTATTCAGTTCACGCTCCACTAATTCATTCACCAACATATTCGTATAAAGCAGCACACCCGCAACCATGCTGAATGCCAACATAGCCAGTAATGCTTTGAGCCGCCACTTACCAAATATTCTTTGGAGTAATCCGGGTTGATGAAGACTGTGTGCCATAAAAATTAAAGTCGCGCCCGAAAAAACTCAACTGTTTTTTCTAAACCTTCACGAAAACTTACTGTCGGCATCCAGCCATAATGTTGCTTAATTTTTTTATGACTGATCACGCTGCGCCTTTGCTCTCCCGGTTTAGCAGCGCCGTATTTTTCGGGAGAATTGCCGCCAATAATATCATTTAAATGTCTGAAAATTGTCACGACATCTGTTTCTTTTTCCGTTCCAATATTAAATGCACCTTCCATTGTATCAGATAAGGCATGAATATTGGCTTGGACAACATCGCTTACAAAAACATAATCGCGAGTTTGTAAACCATCCCCATTGATAACAGGTTCTTGACCGGCAAGCAATTTATTGGTGAAGATAGCCACAACCCCTGCTTCACCATGTGGATTTTGGCGCGGACCATAAATATTGGCATAGCGTAATATTACCGAAGGAATTCCGTATTCTTGCTTGTAATAATACAAATAATGTTCATTGGCAAGTTTAGAAATACCATAGGGCGAAAGAGGTTGTTTGGGATGATCTTCGGAAGCCGGAAATTCTTGTTGTTCACCATAAACCGTTCCACCGGAAGAAGCAAATATTATTTTTTTTACACCATTTTTTTTAGCTGCTTCATAGAGATTTAATCCGCCAAGAATATTGGTTGAAGCATCAAATTGCGGGTCATTGACGGAAACACGAACATCCATTTGTGCCGCATGATGATTAAGAACATCGAATCGTTCTTTTTCAAAAAGATCATTGATCGCTTCGGCAGTAATATCCATGGTGATAATGCGAGCTTTGGGATTACAATTTTCTATTTTACCTGACGAAAAATTATCCAAGATGACAACATCATGCCCTAAAGCACAATATGCGTCAACGATGTGTGATCCGATAAATCCTGCTCCGCCTGTGACAATAATTTTCATAATATTTTTTTCTTAAATAGATTACATGTTGAGAATAATTTACGTATAACGAAGACCTTTTTGACCGATATCTTTCCTAAATATTTTGCCCTCAAATTCGATAAAAGGTATCGCTTGATAAGCGACATTAATGGCTTTTTCGAGTGTGTCTCCCGCACCGCAGACGCCCAAAACTCTTCCACCATTGGCAACAATTTCTTTATTTTCATCGCGTGCCGTGCCAGAATGGAATATACGTGCATTCATGGCGCGGGCTTCTTCAATTCCCGTAATTCGCATACCTTTATTGTAGGTGTCGGGATATCCGTCTGCTGCAAGAACAACATTGCAACAATAACCACTTGTTGAGGAACGTACAGCACTTTTATCTATTTCGCCACGGGCAGCACTGCTCAACAATCGTACAAAATCGCCTTCAAAAACCGACAGGACTGCCTGCGTTTCAGGATCACCGAAACGAGCATTAAATTCGACAACACGCGGTTCGCCATGATGAATCATAAGCCCACAAAACAGACAACCTATAAATGGTGTTTTTTCTGCACGCATACCATCTAACAGTGGCTGAATAATTCTTTTTTTTACTTTGTCTAAAACATCAGGGGTAACCAAAGCATCTGCGGGCGCATAAGCACCCATCCCACCCGTATTTTTTCCGGTATCTCCATCGCCTATCCGTTTATGATCCTGAGCCGGAGCAAGAGTTATAAAATTCGTACCGTCACAAATAGCAAAAACAGATGCTTCTTCGCCCTCCATAAATTCTTCTATGACAACTTCAGCGCCGGCTTTTCCAAAAGCTCCGCCAAACATCTCCAAAACTGCATTTTTTGCTTCTTCATGGGTATGGGGCACAATCACGCCTTTGCCTGCTGCTAACCCATCGGCTTTAATCACCGGTGGTTTAGGAAAATGCTCTATGTATGCCAAGGCATCTTGTACCTGTGTATGATTAAAATGTTTATATGCTGCTGTGGGAATGTTATATTTACGCATTAAGTCTTTGGCAAAAGCTTTGGACGACTCGATACGTGCAGCGGCGCGTGAAGGACCGAAGGTAAAAATACCTGCCGAACGTAAATTATCCGCCAATCCGAGAGCTAAAGGCTGTTCGGGTCCCACAACCACAAGATCAATCATCAAACGCTGGCAGAAATGAATAATTTGGTCATGATCATTAATATCTTCGATATCTGTATGGCGCGCCACTTCAAATATACCGGGATTGCCCGGGGCTGCATATAAACCGCGCATAAACGATGATTTTGTCCGCATTGCCCAAGCAAGTGCGTGTTCTCTGCCGCCTGAACCAATAAGAAGAATATTCATACTACCTCCATACAGTTTCGTGAATTAATGTTCGCATTTTTATTACATTCGGAATCGTGTGTTTTATGCAAGCCAAGAGCATACTTATTCATCATCATGATAAATAAGAACACCATTCAGAAAGCGAAAATTACGAAAGTTTATTCGATGATGATGTGAGAAACAGCATATCTGACCCATACGTAGATTGTTCTGATACTGTGCAGACTTGGAATTGACGTGGTTTCCCCGATTTTTATACCATGATTACAATGATTTTAGAGGTTTTCTTACTTTGTCAGGAACGCAATATATATGACACGAAACGACTTTTTCTCCGGTATAACATGGTTCAGTAAATGTGCTTTTACTTTTTTTCTGCAACACGTATTTTCACACTGCGAGCGCGAGGATTGCGCATAATTTCTTCTTCGTCCGCTTCCAATGGTTTAGAAGTGATAATTTTGACCATGGCGGGAGTATCATCAGTATCGCGAGAAAAGTCACGGAACACATTTTTGACGATACGATCTTCAAGGGAATGATAAGACATAATAACAATGCGCCCTTGAGATTCTAGAAGAGGGATAAAACCACGTAATGTTTGTTCTAAGATTGATAGTTCATCATTCACGGCAATGCGGAATGCTTGAAAAATTCTGGCGAGCGATTTGGATAATATATGTGGTGGGATGAGCGATGCTGCCACATCGCGCAAATCAAAAGTAGTACGCAGAGGAGCGGCACGCCGCCTTTGAATAATGCGTCGCGCCATTGCTCGCGAAAACGGTTCTTCACCGAAGACCCGCATAATACGTTCTATGTCCTCCTCTTTCCATTCATTCAGGATGTCTGCTGCCGTACACTCACCTTCATCGCCGAAGCGCATATCCAATGGTGCATTCACACGGTGGCTTATGCCGCGTTGAGCGGTATCCAATTGCTTAGATGACACACCCAAATCCAGCAGCAGACCGGATGCCTTCCCCCGAAGTTCCTCTATGCTGCATGCCCGAATGAAATTGTCATGTATGAGCGTTAATCGCTCTGTGCGTATCTCTTCTGCAAAACGCTCCGAGCAATGGCGAATTGCCTCCTTGTCGGCATCGAAAGAATACAATCGCCCCTCTTCGGATAAGCGTTCTATTATGGCTCCTGTGTGACCTCCTCCCCCCAGAGTACCGTCCACATAGATACCATCTTTTTTCCACACAACATAATCACAGATAATATCACGCATCACCGGCAGATGATAATCATACTGCTCTTCACGTGAACGATCACGACGTATTTGACGTTTGCTGTTCATACGCTTTGTCTATTATGACTGCATCACTTTGGCGGCTATCTGCTCATACTGATCACCATGACCATTGAGATACCGCTCAAATTCATCGGGATTCCAAAATTCAATATGGTCAATCATCCCGACAACGGTGACTTTACCTTCCAACGAAGCAAAGTCCAGATAACGCTTGCCTATTGTGATACGCTGTTGTGCATCAATCTCCACCTCTTCGCACCATGCCAAGATTGTCCGTAGGAAAAAGCGGTTTTCTTCATCGAATTGATTCATACCCATATAACGTTCTTCATACTTTTTCCATTCATTCAATGGATAAGCAACTATACATTTATCAGCCCCCCGAGTCAGCACAAATGTATCGTTTGCATCCGGCGAAAGTGCTTTACGCATCTTTGCCGGTATGTTCACGCGCCCTTTATTATCGAGCGAAAATGTTTCCTGACCCTTGAAAAATGACATAGCGTCGAAAAACTGTGCTTAAACTAAATCAACTCTATCCCTCTTTGTGCTCTGCATGCCCGAAATCAAATCCAATGTCCCTTTTTCCCCCACAGATACCAAAACATTGATTGATTCCCCCACTTTCTCCCACTTGGAGCGGCGCAAAATTACTTTATTGCTCCTTTTCTGATTTCTCTCTGCGCAGAATAGATGAACAAAAGAGCCAAAATTTGCAAAAAGTGGCGAAATTTGTCAAAAAACGCCACTTTGAGGACTTCTACATTCGGCTGTATCGCCATTATTTTTTGTTTACATTCGTTTCCATAGCACTCGACTGTGTTCAAAAAAGAAAAAGAGAAACAACACCAAACATTTAATTGGTTTGATTGTTTAACCAAACAAATTATTGGTAAAACAAACCTTTTATTGTTGAGACATTGTATTCACAATGGATTAAGTTATCTTTCTGTATAGATTTACTTTCACACCTAACAATCAATGTATTGTTAAGTTCAGATGTTTATAAAGAGAAAATCATTTTTCAACGAATATTGCATCCGTGCGGGATGGAATATCAATAATTCTCACCTGAGTGGGTGGTGGACTTCATTGAGAAAAGCCGAAGAGTTTGTTGCGTTTAATGTATTCCGTGCATGGGAATACATCATCAGAGAGTTATTTCTAAGCCATCATAGCCAAGCTCTATACTCTCCGGTAATTGACATTCCGCATGTTGTACCTGATGAGCAATGTGCGTAAAATATGTTCTGCGGGGTTTCAGAATTCTGACAATGTCTATGGCTTGATCAATGGTAAAGTGGGTAGGGTGGGGTTCATAGCGCAATGCATCAAGTATCAGTACATCTAAGTCCGTGAGCAATTGAAGAGATGAATCAGGGATATAATTTGTATCTGTACAGTAAGCAAAATTCCCTATACGATACCCGTTCACTCGCATCGCTCCGTGATACATTGGTATTGGTATAAGAGTCACATCACCAATGGTAAATGGTGTAGTATTGATGATAGTTGTTTCCACGATAGGCACGCCACCGCCAAGTTGTTCCACCTTGCCAAAAGCATAGGGGAATGTGGTCTGCAATGCTGTTAATGTTTCTTTCATAAGATACAGCGGCATCGGTTTGCCACCGGAGAAGAAATTATATGGTCTTATATCATCAAAACCACCTATATGATCAAAGTGATGATGAGTAAAGACAATGGCATCAAGAGATGATACGGCATACCGTAACATTTGTGTACGAAAATCGGATGAGGTGTCAAAGACTATAGTCGTGGTATCGGATTGATAGAGTAGGGAAGGGCGCAACCGTTTGTCACGTGGATCATCAGATAAACAAGTGGGGCACGTACAAGCAATTGTAGGTACCCCTGTTGATGTTCCACTGCCAAGTAATATTACCTTACTCAAAGATGACGCTCCGCATGATAAGAGCTGCGAACTAATGGACCTGATTCGACAATGTCGAATCCCATTTCTAAACCGATAACTCTGTATTCATCAAATTCAGTAGGATGCACAAATCTGTCCACAGGTAAGTGGTTTTTTGTGGGTTGTAAATATTGACCCAATGTGAGTATGTTCACTCCCACGCCGCGTAAGTCTTTCATGACATTGAGCACTTCATTTTTTTCTTCACCCAATCCAAGCATGATACCTGTTTTTGTTCGCATTCCCATTTTTTGAGCATGATCTAAGACAGAAAGTGTCCAATGATATTTACCCTGTGGGCGTACTTTTCTGTATAATCTGGGTACTGTTTCTGTATTATGATTTAAGATATTCGGCTTTGCATCAATGACATATTGCAAGTTTTGGATATTGCCTTTGAAATCAGGAATAAGCACTTCAATGGTTACATCGGGATTAAGTTCCCTTACCGTCGTGATAGTTTTTGCCCAAAGGATTGCACCACCATCTTTTAGTTCATCTCTATTTACGGAAGTAATGACGGCATGTTTGACTCCCATTTGCTGTATTGCCTCTGCTACATGAAACGGCTCATGCTCGTCCAAAGCAAGAGGTCTTCCTGTTTTCACAGCACAGAAACCACATGAACGTGTGCAAGTATCGCCAAAAATCATAAATGTAGCTGTACCTGAATTCCAGCATTCGGCAATATTAGGACAACGCGCTTCTTCACAAACTGTGTGAAGGGTTTTTGAGCGCATCATTTTCTTGAGATCTGCATATTTTTCACCCCCCGGTGCTCGCACTTTCAGCCATTCTGGTCTTCGCGGCTCTTTGGGAATCACCAAGGTATCGGTTTGTTGCAGAATCGGAAGTTCTATCTCAATCATGTAATCTCCACTGTAGAATTTGCGAGACGGACGTTCACCAAATGGATATAGTTTTCACATCGGTTTTCGCATTATTGCTGTTTTTACTCATTAAAAAATAAATTCCTTGAGCCATATTGTCCGGTACATTGATGGCTGAACCAAGATTGATTGTCATTTCTGCACAAATCTGCCCCATAGTATTGATGAGTTGTACATTGTTGACACCATCCTGCGTCTTCGGCAATGATACAGAAGAGATAAAATGCCCTGCATAAAATACCGGAGACAGTATCTGTTCATGGCTTTCTGAGACACGTACTGTCGAATTATTGAAATACGCGTAAAGCAAAAATGAGTCCCAAAATTCATTTTGAATGATAAATTGTTGGGCATTATCGAGCAGAAAATTCACATTGATTCCATTGCTTCTACGATCAACAATTCGCACTGAATCAATACCCGGTGGTAAAGGATATGTCCATATAATTTTTGCTTTCCCTTTTCTGCTCGGACCAAATTCCAAACGATACATACGTTTAAATGTAGCACTGTCGGATCGTTTTCGATAATCCTCATAACTTAATTGTATCTCCTCAGAATTAGGCCATCGGAAAGCTGCAAAGAGATTTGGTGGAAACCCCAAACCACCGGCAGGTAATTCATTTTCGTTTAAAGAGGTATCTCTGCCATCAGTTGCATCCGGATGCACTCCAAAAGTCACGGGTGACGCAGTAGTGGCATCATCAACTATTCCAAGATTCATTTTGATAAATTGGGCAGAGCCACTATTGCTCATAGTTAAAATCAAAACCAGAATTGGGAATGACTTTTTGAGTATGGAGTAAATATTCATAATTAATTCCTTAAAGAAAAAATGGGCAATAGGAATACTCCCATTGCCCATTAAAATTAAAGTGAAAACTGCCGTGAAGCGAAATTAACGAACGACCTGCAAAATTGCTGATACGGGCTGATTACCACCTAAGACTTTCACAAAATACTGACCTTGAACAAGGTTTTCTGTTGTGAACTCAAGAGTAGTCAAACCTGAATAAATACCATTACCAATTGTCATCACTTGATTGCCTAAAGCATCAATCAAAACAACCGACATTGGTGATTTATCACCGGCAACAAATGAGATTTTAGCTGCACTGTTCGTAGGATTCGGAGTAACCGAAATCATTTCACCTGCTTGTGCTGTTGTTACTTCTTCGATTTGTACATAACGTACACCGGAATTTCCAATAACTACAGAAGTATTTGCACTTACCACGCCGAGTACGGTGCCATCTTCAGCATCTGTGACACGGTATGATTTATCGCCTGCAAGCATATTGATGACAACCGGGAATGTAACGCCTTGAATTTTTGCAATATTCGAGCTTGCAGTTGTCAAATACGTATTGTCATTGAAACGTACATCGAACAATTCTGCAGGCGGTGCCGGTGGCAATTCAAATTGCTTCGCATTCACAGATTCGTCTGCAAAGTAGAGAGTTGTATTTTTATTGTCATTATCTCTTACATTCACTTGTACACTGTTTTCAAGAAGATTTTGTTTTGTATCATTTGGCACTTCTCTACACAAAGACAAATCAGTTTTGATAAATCCGTTTTTATCAACATTCAACCAATAGCCGAGACCCGGAAGAATTTCAGAAACAGCTCTATAACCTCTGTTTGTTTCATAAGCATAAACATCACCAATACGTGTCGGGAAATCTGTTTGGAATGGATCAAATGACAAGCCAGCTACACAAAGCGGTGTAGAAAGACCACCAATTGTATTCCAACCCGAATATAGACGAACTGCAGGAGCAATTGTAGCCGGATTACCATCAAGAGCAAGAATACGAGTACCAGAAATTAACTGATCCAAGAATTCGCCATATTTGATGAAATAACCATAACCGGGTCTTGCAGTTTCTTCAGATTTATATAGGTTCTGAGAAAAAGTGAATGCTGTGTTTTGAATAGCATTCGGGAAGATTCTCGAAATGCGTGCATCTGAAGGACGTACCGGAAGCGAAACGAAGTTCCAACCTTTTTTGATTACCGGGAATTTCTCAACACGCGGAAGAGTATATTCGATGATAAACGAAGTCCAGCGAGCATCACGAATCGTAAATGACTGAACAGTTGGATTGTTTGGATCTTGTGTACCCGATCTCATATCTAAGCTGAAACCGGAACCGTTAAGAGTATCACGCAAGAAGAGCTGTGCATCTTGTGGGAAATCTTGAGTATCCCAAGAAAGAACAACCGGATAGTTGTTTGCCCCACCAGCATTAAATCTACAGAGATACACTAATGTAGTATCAATTGCATTCGATCTAATGTCGCGTGACGATGTACGATTTCCTGTTGAATTGCTTGATTCGATTGGCATATCGCCTAAACCATTAGGCGCGACTTCAAAACCATTGTTATCTTTTACCCACGGTGTGTACCAACGTGCAAAGAATGTTGTAGGAACAAAATCAGCCGGCTGTTCACCGAATAAACTATCCGGTTGATCAGTTGCACGATGTCCTGTACCAAATACGATATTTGTTGCATCACCGCTTACACCAGCCGAGTTTTCAACACGCAATGTAATGCCGGGTTCACGTCCTGCTGCAGGGCGGCGGCCCGGTTCAATTGGATTACGTAAGTAGATAAATTTAACTCTCAAACGAACAGGAGAAATTTTTGCAGACTTTGATGTAATCGTAATATAACCGATATATATACCCGCATATTCTCCATCGCCTTGATTGAGTTGTGACGGGTCACAAATGACACGGAAACGAATCTCAGGCTGCTCGGTAACTACGTTATAGTTAGCGTCACGCAAGTTTGGAGGAACCGGTCCATTTATACCATTATCAATATAAGGTAACACTGCGCTGCGTGTTTGTCCCGGGATTGGATTAAATCCACCGGTACCACTTGGTAAAGTTCTGAATTGCAACCATGGTTGATCAGACTCTATCTTTACCTGATATAAACGGCTTCGAGCTGTTGTATTTAAGAGTCGAATATCACGTTTACCATCTCTACGAGTTGTAGAACCGGAGTCAACAACAATTGGTCGTGTGATATTCCATAATTCTAATTCAGTTGTATTTGCGTCAGGTGCTACTTCATTGTTTGTACCACCAACGACATCTTGGAATCCTACCTGTGGATTTTCACCGATATTCAACCAAATCATACCCGGACGGCTCGGATAAAGAGGATCTGTTTCAGCACTTAATGTAATGCCGGCAAGACCAATTTCATCAAATTTGTCGCGACGGTAGAATTTGTTACCGTAGGGATTATTCGGATCACCATCAGATACTGCAGGGAACGGATTATGAACACCTAGATGAAAATTATTATAGAAAATAGAATCATTGTTCACATAAATCGGTGATTTATCGGAACCATCATAAATTTGTGGTTGCTCTTCGACTAATCTTTTTGAAAGCACTACACGAAAGCGAACATAGCATAATACTTCATATCCGTCAAATTCACCACTTATGGGTAATGGTTTTGTAGATGTTCCTGTGACAGTAATTCTACGACCATATTTCGTGTCGGGATCTACCTGACCGGTGAAGTAAACACGGAAGCGTGTTGAATCAGCTTTATCATCCCATTCATAGCTGAATTCTTTACCCATTAAATTTGGAGCAACTTCTCCAACCCAATCGGTATTCTGAACACCTGTCGCTTTGATTGCACGACCATCATAGGACAATGAAAATCTGAAAGAACGAATTGGAAAGCCTCCAAAACGTCTATCGGTAATCAATGACTCGTCCCATAAAAAGTTCTGCATAAACACCGGAACAAGGATTTCTCGTTCCTTATCATCCGAATAACCAGCCCAAATACGCCCGTCAGAGTAGTATTGGTCATTGTATGCGTTATCTGCTCCTGTTAACGACAATGTCGGAAGGTTGGAAGCAAATGGAACAGTTGTAAATGGCTGTGCATATACATCTGTATTTTGACCAACGAAGAAACTGATGAGCATAAACAATGCTGCCCAGTGTATTCGTTGAACCACGCGTAGTCTCTGCTCTTGCATAGACAACTCCTCAATAAAATTTAAACAATTATTTATATATCTTTATTATTTGAAATCTTGATTTATACGATTTGTCTCCTGACTGATCATATACAACCAACATATAAACCCCTGAGGGTTGTGATTGTAATATTTCAACATTTGACAAATTTTCATTTTCGTGAACCAACTCACCATGTATGTTATATATTCTATAACTTACTTCTGATGAAATGGTCTTATAAAGTAATAATTTTTCTTGACTCCTAACTATTGTCACCCATTGATTCGAATAATCACTGTCAGTGATAACGGTAGAAATAGTATCTTTCTCTTTTAACCACACATATTCCAATGTGTCTAATGCTTTCAGCAGTGTACAAGTACATGTGCTTATTTCATCTGTTTTGACGCGAACGCTTAGATTAAGCGAATCTATGCTGTCAATCTTGTTGTTTAGGACAATCGAATAATCTATTCGTTCATCTTTGGAACCATTGTTTAAGTTGTATTCAACTTTGTAGATTTTGTCGAGCCACTCAATCCTTTGTAGCTCAACGTTCCCTGATGTAGCCACAATTTGTATTGAATCTACATATTTTGAACCTATTTCATCTACTTCAATCGTTGTTATCATTTGTTTCGCCCTATTCACATCATTGTGACTGATAGTGCTTTCAAATGGTATCGTCTTTCGTAAGGTATCAATTCTTGAGTTACCTTTATTCAGACTATAATTTATGTTTTTTTTGGCTGATTCCTGCTCACTTATTTCAACTTTATATCCGACCGGATAATAAACAGCATTAAAATAATGCTTTTTTGAAAACTCATAATCAGCTTCAAAACTTCTAATCACAATATAACTACTATCTCTACAATTTCCCTTTATTTGTCCGGCTATTCTTGTCAAAACTCTGCTACCCGCGATAGGACGAGATGCAATATTTGCAAATGAAACGTAAACAAAACCGGGCTGGGAGAAATCAACTGTTTTTATTCCCGATAATCCACCAGCTTGGACCCTACCGAAGAGTGTGCCTGCTTCCAGATTCTGAAATAGTGTTAATTTTTGTGGGTCATACTCAAACTCAATATCGAAACCATAAATACTGTCGGCAAAATATACATCAGCGTCTAACACAAATTCAATAACAATATTTCTGTTTGAACTGCAATAATCTATTGCTTCAGTTTGCCTTACATTGAGATTCCAAGTACCCGCCTTTACATCAAATTGGAAAGACACAACCCCCATTATGAGGATTAAAATTATTACCATCATTTGATGGAGGTTGTGTTTCATTCTTCCAATAAATAGTATCAATGTTAGCGTAATATACTAACTTTTGCAGTTTTTACAAATGAACCATTTGAAATTACTACTTGATATGCTCCGGCTGTCAAATTTAATTCAGTAACCGGAATTACTTCATTAAGTGTTGTATTTGCTGCCGCACTTACAGATTTACTATATACTTTTTCGCCTGTTATACTTAACAATGCTATTTCATATACCCCGGCTTGTTCTACACCCACTGATATGTTTGCATCTGTATTATGCAATGGCATTGGGCTTACAGATACGTTCAGTCCTGTTTCCGCTGCGTTTAATGCTACTGTTTTTGCAGCACGTTTGCGAACATCAAAACTTACTCCATTCAATTCAAGTGTATTTTCGAGTGTTTTCACACGAAATGTGAGGACATCGTCTTTCGCATTAAAATGATGACTTGTAGCTACAATTACCTTTGAATTAGAATTGTCTGCAATGTAATCAACTTCATCATTTTTATTTACAGTCGTTGGTGACTGTAAGCCTACAATATCTCCATTTACAGAAAACTCTAATGACATTGCTGAATTGGTAAAGCCATTCAACCCTAATGTTACTTCATATTCATCTACAGAAACTCTGTTTACATTTTTTACAAAGAAGTCAGTAGCTTTCACATCTACGTCTTCATTAAATTTTGGATTAGGAATCGTGTCGAAAATCCAAGGTAATGAAGGTACTCTTGCAGATAAATATGAAAGAATAAGTGCCGCATCTTGCTGATTTGCTTCATAATAAATCAAACGTAATGGACCTGCATCCGGGGGCATACCAGCCATACTTTCGATTGAATCCATTCTTGTTCTTACACCAAATGTATCAACATCAATCGGTCTTCTCCAGAATGAAGTATCACGAAGATTATCGAATGTTCTGAAGCTGTAATAATAGCGTCCGTCATGATTAACATCGGCATGATAAGCATTACCAAGTCTCAAGCTATCTTCTTTTAAGCTATCCGGTAATGAACGATCTTGTAATCTCCAACGCAAAATCAAACGTGCATCAGCAGCTGTTACAAATCTTTGTTGTTTTGTACCGATATGTTTACGATTTCTTGTTTGAGAAAGATTTGCATCGCCATCTCCCCAGCCATCTACATACAAGCGTGGAATTGCACGGAAGAATATACGACGACCTTCACCATTATTTGAGCCACCTGTCGGTCTCCACAAAATAGTTTTTTCTTGGCTCGTATATGCTTGTGAAATATTATTGAATGTAAGACCATTGATAAAATCCGTAAACTGACCACCGATACCAAATGCACGTCCACCTTTTAGACCAACAGTTGCATCATAGACTTGTACCGTTTTTAATGGTGTATTTGGATTGTTTGATACATCGCCATAAGCGAATTCAATACCACCTGCAAAATTACTTGGGAACTGATTATCATATCCTTCATAGAATATCGCTTGGAAGTTACCAATACTCGAAGGCAATGCTTCATTCATGATATTGAGATTTTTCCATTGAATAATCAACCTTCTTGTCGGATATGAGCCAACAACAACGTATGATACTTCAGATGCAACATAGCGACCATTTGACGATGGAACAGCTTGCTCACTCGGTAAACGTAAGAAGTGATCACCCCAAAATGGTGCAACAACTGCCTCAGGATACGATGCACTATTCTCAAATAAACCATTTGGATTTTCTGTTAAGATTGATGAATACAAATCCGGATCTTGGAATGTGATAAATCCATTCACGTTAACCCACAGATTTGTTCTTTTCTCACCTAAGAAAGTATAATCAAATGCTAAATCAGCAATTCTCAAATTTGCATATCCATCATCTCTGTCTGTTTTATCTGTTGATTGAATATACTTGGATCTGAAGTCGGTACTACGAAATGCACTGCTTACATGGAATGCTTCAATGCGAATTCTGTCATCAGAACGCACTGAAGGAGGCCACACGGAGCCTGTACGGTTAGTTGAAGTTGTTGCTGTCGTTGTGTTTAAGAATGACAAGCCATTATAAAATGACCCATTCGTTCCTTTTAATCCAACAGATACATTATTTAAACTTGCAGCATCAACTGCTCCACCATTACCCATACGTCCATAGGAAAACTCAATGTCCGGCTGACGATTCGTAACTGTTGTTGTCACAAACTCGCGCTCATAAAGAATCACTTGAAAGTTTGCGAAAGCATTATTGTTGTTTGGAAAGTTTTTGTTTACTTTCAAATTTTTCCACTGTATTGTTATGCGACGACGCGGTGCAACACCTGTAAGTTCCCATGAAACCTGAGTTTGTGTTGAACCTGTATTTACATATTCATGATTACCCCAGTAAGGTGCAATAATATTGAACGGAGCTGCATTTTGAAATAATGCACCGCTATTTCCAAGATTTCCTGATGGTTCACTACCACCAACTTGAATGAATCCATTCACATTCACCCAAAGGTTATCATTTGTTGTGAATGTTGTATTGTTGAACTGGATGGTGAATGGTAACGGCAATTGAAAATTACCATCTTCAGGATTGCTTGGTGCCTGAAAAATCACATGTTGTGGTGGCACACTTTGGATTTCACGATATGCCCAGTCTGACATTATCATTGGTCCTATAAAACGAGTACCAAATGAATTTGGTATTACTCCATAATCAATATAATTCCTGTTCGGGTTTATTGTCGGAGCATCGAACTCGTCATAGATTCTTTGTGCAAACAAAGACGGCATACTCGACACTAGGAATACTAGAGCAGCCGCTATGAGTAAGCATTTACGTTTCATTTCTTCTCCTATAATTTATTTTTTCTTTTTTTGGTTGTGAAAAGGGGAGAGGGCTTAATTTCTCTCCCCTAATAAACGTTGCTTAATTAACGAACTACTGCGATATTTTTAGTAATCATTACACCATTGTGGGTGAGTTTAAGGGTATAAACACCATTGGCAATATTCTCATTTTGAACATTCCATTGTAATGTGTTTGGACCCTGTGAACCCATTCCATCAAATAATGTCGCAACCACTTTTCCTAATGCGTCGAACACTTCAACTTTGGTTTGACCAACTGTTGGCAATGTGTATGCAATAGATGTCTGATTATCAACCGGATTCGGTGTAATTGCATTTACTTCAAATGCTGTTGCATCGGTTTCTGTTTCGTTTACTTCACTTACGAAATCATAATAGATAATGAAACCATTTATGACATCTGCAGTGATAATAATTGAAGCATCGTTGCCATTCAGTGTGTACTGAATAATATTACCCGGCAATTTGTTACCAACACCTGTATTCATATTATAGCTAAAGTAACCACCGTTATTTATAGCATCACGAATGAACCATGAGCCACCGCTTGGGTTTTTCACTTGATCGGTTCTTGCAGGTATTTCATTTGTTTTCCATGAAATTGTTACCGGATATGCTGACGAAGCTTGTTGTAAGTTTCCGGGTTGGAAACGACCTTTATAAACTTCTGCACTATTTACACCTGTTGCTGCTTTTGGGAAGATATTACGTAGAATACCATTTGTTTCAGATACTGTCCAACGTGCATCAAATACATCTGTCGGTGGCAATGGTGGCAATTCATACTCACAATATTGATTGTCAAGTCTGTTTGTCTGATCTGCTTTTTCACCAGTTGTTGCATTTGTTGCTGTACCAAAGTACAAATCTTGATATGCACCTAAAAGGTCATTATTTTGTACACGAACTCTTGCTGTAAAGTCTGTAGGATCTGATACATTAAGTAAATATTCTACAAAGTCTTCAGCTTCACCATCTGTTATTCTGATACGAATACGTACTTTACCATTGACGATATCTGTTGGTTTGATATCAAGAACGCCACCGATAGCTCTAATTTGGAATTTAACTGTATCTGTTGTAAGACCATTGATTGTTGATGGATCCAACTCAAATACACCTGTCGGCGATACTACTTCAAGAGTTAAGCGTTCACGACCTTGAACAGGTTGATCACGTAATAAATCTCTGTCAATTGCAAGTAGTGTATCAACATAACCTTCTCCATTAGCAAGACATCTGATTGCTGGTAACGTTGTTACTTTTGGATTATGATTGGTTGAATCAACTTCCAATAAGAACCACTTAACATCTGTTAATCCACCTTCGTCAGTTACAAGAACTGTGACTGTATCAAGGTTATTGTATTCCGGTTTTCTTGGTGCATCTTTCACACCCGGTGTACCATAGAGTAAACCTGAAACCGGATTAATTTTCAACCAGCGTGGAGTTTTTTTCAAGTTGCGAACATCAAATGTACCTGCTTCTGCAAAGCATGGGTCTTTTGCAATCGAATCTTCAGGATCACCCGGATAGAGCAATCTGTATGTGTGACGCTGACCACGGTTTGGATCGCTCACTACGATGCGTTTATCAAAGTCAAGAAGACGGATATTGTAATCTTGATCTTCTTTTGCTTTTGCCAACGATTGTGTTGTAATTGTTGGCGAAACGTTTACGAAGATTCGTTTTGACAAATAATTGACACCTGAGTGACCATCATTTACAACCACAGTCATCAATGTATCTAAATTAAGAGCATCGAATGCTGCATCTGCAGGATCTTTTGGTTTCAATAAATTAAGCGCCTCTTGACGTGGAATTGCAATGTTAATCACACCGCGTGATGTGAAGGCATTTGCAAATGCATCTGTTGCATTTGTATCTGAACCACCCCCGAATTTTTCTTCCATCATATAGCGGTCACTCAACCAAATAGGACGTATTTGATTTACCTCATCAAATGATGTATCATTTGGATTTTCACGAAGTGATTTTGCCAAGAAACCATACGATGTTTTCCCGTAGCGGGAATCCCATGCTTCAGTTTGTTGTGCAATACGATCTTCATCTTCATCATCTGAGTTATAATCAACATAGAAACGTAATTTATCAGTTACGTTAGCAACCAATAAATCTTGGCTTGCACCTGCTTCAGCACATTCAGCACTTGTTCTTGTGATATCGTTAAATACCGGTAAGCTGTCTGTAACCAAAATACGGAACTGATAGTTAGCACTATTATTTACACCGAAGTTCAATGTGTCTTGTTGCAAGAAACGAGCATTATTATTTGTTGCTGCCAATGCTGCATCATATTTCTGTGCATGGAAGTATGATGGGTAAAGATAGACAAATTTGGAAAGAGTATCCACAATAAATGCTTCGTCATTATTCGCTCCGCGGAATGTTCTTAGTTTGATGTTTTTCAATGCATCAACACTTGCAATGTTTGGCGGATAGTTTGTAGCCGCAACATGCATCATTTCACCACCCGGAACTACATACGGATTACTTGGTGTTCCTTTCAAACGTATAAAGCCGATTGCTTGATTATATGTTGTATCATAATCCGGAGCAAGATAATCTCTTGGCCAAACGGTATCTGCTTGAATCCAACGGCGAAGTGCAGTCATTTTCATAGCTGAGTCAGTATCGGGTACTAAATCACCATTCGGTGTCTCATACATTGGATACCAGTCATACCATAATTGATTGTATTTTTTATAAATTTCATCGTTATTCGGATCACGAGTTTCATCTGCATCCATAGCCCAGCGTGGATCATAGAATCTGTTGCTGTCAATTGCTGTGATTACAAAGATAGAATCTCTTCCGGGTCTGCGAACATCATTAGTGTCACGGTTATATTTTTCATCTTCAAATAACCAGATTTTATTAGCGAATGCACTCTTCATAGAAGCACTCACATTTGGATTTTGGAGAGAAACTTTATTACCTGTGAATACCGGCGGAGGTGTAGAAGCTGCAATTCTGAAGCCCATACCTTTTTGAATAGCTGTGTCTAATCCTAATCTCCAAAGAACTGTTCTGGAAATTACACGGACATAGTCGCCCGGACGTACCGGTAATGAACCCCAGCGTTCACCGGCATAGTATGATACCACAGTATCTGTGCCTTGTGCCAAAGTATTTGGCATTCCCGGTCTATTGCTGTAAGACACTCTTGCGCCATTAGCATACACCAAGCCGCGTTTGCTCATTGCTGAGTTCATCGTTAATTCCCAACGACGACCCGGCATTGCGGAGATATCTTCGTTTAATGCAGTATCAGCTAATCTTGGAATCAATGATTCAGTACCGCCAAAATTCATTAAACCTTCGTAAGTTCTTCTTTGGCGAGCTGTTACACCATTACGTGACGGATCGTCAAGCACAAAATCAACTCTTCCGCGGAACATTTCACGTGGATATTGGCCAAAATTGTTTTGGATAGGTTGATCTGTGAATTGGCGCATATTCACACGGATATAATCACCGGTAGAGTCATTAATAACAAAGAATACTGACTCATTCAATGCAAAAGGATCATCGTTGTTTGTGAAGCTGTTTTCACCTTCATAAGCTGCCATTGATTCAAGGAACAAAGGATATCCAACCGGATGTGTATATTCATTGGTTCTATGATCCATTTTCCATTCTGTTTGCAAACGACCGATTTGTCTCCAAAGATTATTTTCTGTATTTGTTGAATAGTTCAAAGAATCTGCATCGAAAAGATTGCGAGTTGTTCTACGAACATATTTACGATATGAAGGCATAGTTCTATCGCTAAAGTAACGCAATCTTGGTGGAATACCTACTGCGAAATCTTCAACCGGAGCCATTCTTCTATGTGAATAATCGGCAGTTTTGATATCTGTACCCTTATCGAAGATATCGTAGATTCTACCAGCCATTAACAATGTATCAGGAATTTTTCCAATTGCAATCGGAGTATATGGATACGTTCCATTGAAGTTTTGCTCGAACGGACCTTGTTGTGTATCATCAGTTCTTTGTGCTGAGTTGCGGATAAACTTCATGTGAGTTTGTCCATTACCCATGATAAAGAATGTTTCTTGTACTGTACCTACTCCGGGTATTGTTGTTTGAATTATCGTATTGACATTTGCTTCTGTACGACCCCAGTAATTACCGCGAATCGTATCAACTCCACCGTATCCGGTACCATAACCACCTGATAATGTTCCTTTTGTGTTTGGAGCATCCGGCAAGCGAATCAAGAAGCGAGCATCATTATCAAAGATTGAGTTAGCACCGATATGATAATTTGTCCATGGAATAGGACCGATTACATCACCATAAAATACAGTACCGACTAAATCGGAAGAAGCTGGATTATCATTACCGATTTTTGGACCTGTCACAACATCTTGTGAGCGACCCACTGACGAAGTAGCACGATTACCCGTAACTAAGGTTCTTGTTAAAGCAAGTCTTAAGTTAAAGTTATCGGAATAAATCGCTGCTCCGGTATAAGCATTATTATTTTGAATACGTACACGATTGAAGAATACCGTATCCATACGGAAGTTGTTCAGAGGTGTAATTGAATCCAGCACATAAACTGCTCCACCAAGACCTACACCATTCTCACGAATACCATTACCCGCCATGTCGCGACGGAAGCCGGGATGGAAACGTTTTACGTCAATATTGTTCGGAGCCATTTGTGTAGTACCACTACCCATAAGTCTGGCATCCGGTTTTGTTTCTGCTGTATTATTAAAGAAACGTGTTAACATTCTTACATCTGCAGGAACGGCAGCAATCTTACGGTTATCAAACAATGAATCGGTTGAAATATAGCTATTTACAACACCATCGCTCATAACTTCTGGCATATCTGCATCTGAAATAAAGAAGCGTTTTGAGGATGTTCTTGGATGAATCATCGCAATAGCACCGCCATTACCGTTTTGTGCTGTATTCATGTCGAATAAAACACCTTTTACAAGATTCAAATCACCATTCATTGAGTAAACAGCTCCACCACCACGTACTTTTTTCACGCCTTCGAAGCCAAGACTTGCAGGAACATTACCAACTTTATTATTGATAAATTCTGCACGGACTAAGCGAATAGCACGTTGTGAAACCGGCACCGGAGGCTCAATACTTGGAAGATGGATTGCCAAAGCTCCACCGGAGAAATTCGCTTGATTATTTTCAAAGCGAACACTAAAGCCGGGACCATAAGCCTGAGCAAGCGGTAAATCATTAATAAATCCGCCGGCACCATGTACCATCATGTTTCTGTTTGTGTAAACAGCACCACCGTGAGCACTTGCAGAGTTATTTTGGAATATGATGCGACGACCATAATCACGAAGACGTGGGTTAGCTACATCTGAACCACCGATAATTGGTGATGGACGTGGATCTGTGTTACCATTAACGTGAATAGCACCACCCGCAGCAGCAGTATTACCTGAAAATTCTGTTAAACTATTGATATGACCACGAACTTGTAATCTACCGAGAGTATTATCATGATAGATACCACCACCAAGTGATAAAAATTCGCTATTATCATTATTGAGATATGGTGTAGAAGTACGATTATTACGTACTGTACCACTGAAAATTACCGATGTATAATCACCAATATACAATGCACCACCTTTTGACCCGCGGTTATTGCGGATTTTGCTATTAATAACAGCAAGTAATGGTTGGCGTGTTAATGCTTGGTTATTTTCAAAGATGATAAAGTCTTTGCTTTGCATTGAAACAAAGCCGTTAGGACCATCAGCTATTCTTAGCGAGTCATTTACACCAAGACCGATTTCGATTTTGCGATTTTCATCAATTTCACGACCTGAAATATAGAGAGCGCCACCGAAAGCAGTGTTTTTCCAGTTTTCATCATAGAGTTTTGAGGCTTTATCAACATCTGTTAATACCCGGTTTCCATTTATACGAACAGTATCAACATCAGAGTTAAGCACTTGATTGTTTTGGAAGTTGAGTTGGCGAATACGTCCTGCAAACACAGCTAAACGAGCATCATCAGCCAACTGGCGAGCTGCATTGTTTAAAGAAACAGCCGGCTCAGCAGCAGTACGATCTAATTGGTCAAGCTGCATTACACGCTGTAAAATTGGAGAACCATCTGGTTCAGTCAATGCAGGGTTTTTGTCTAACCAAGGATAAAAACCAATTCGTAAACCGGTAGTATCAGGATAGACACCAGCGCCTTCAGGAGCTTGTAGCATCTGAACAGCACCACCACGATAACGTGCAAGGTTATTTGTAAATGTACAATTAACCATCCATGAACGTGAAGCAAATGTTGTAATCGCACCACCGGATCCGTTGGTTTGTGTCAACATGTGTTTGTTCAAGCTATTGTAAGCAGCAAAGAGTGCTGTTTTTTGTGCTTGTGTTTTTCCAACAGTATCTGCACGATTTACAAAGTACATTGGCTTATCGTCCACTGTGGTATCTTTTCTGAAATCACGGAAATCACAATCGCGGAAGAATGCTGCACGAGCACCCGGCAACACGATGATATGTCCCCACTCTCTTGAGTAATCATTTACTCTCTGAGCGCGGAACAAAATACGACGACTTTGTGAAGAAGCCGGGATATTAACATTCTGGCCACCTAAACGGCGCCATGGTTGAAATTTAATGATATCATCTTCCGAGTTGAGACGAGCCGAGGCGAACATGATGGCTCGCATAGGCGAAATAACGACTTTACCTGAACCCGGTCCGGGTAATGCTCCCGGATTGGTAAGGTTTTCAAGACGCTTGTTAACAGTATCCAATACGACATTGAAAATATGGTTGTATTTTCCATATCCGGCTGGATTCGTAAAATTTGCAGGATATGACAAATTACCTTGAACTGTCGGCTCATTGAAATTAGCTTCACTAACTACTGAACCGTTCAAAAAATAACGCATATCATTATAGCGTAAAAGACCAATTGAACTTGGTTGTGTGTTATTATAAGAAGCAGCCAAACGACCGTCCGCTATAATACGACCACCTACCGAGTCAATAATACGACCATTGTCCAAAAATACGACTTCCGTTCCCGGCTCTATAATTAGAGTACCCGCAATTGTCAGCGTACCATTGATTTGATAAACATTCCTTTGTTGGAATATCATCACATCATTTGGACCAACCCGCCCGCTCACTTGGATGCGAGGTGGTTGTGCTTTCCCTACCATTGTTGTCAGGAAAAGAAGTGCTGCAACCGCGCCTAAACGAAACCAACGTTGCATAAAACCTCCGTTTTGAATAAAAAAATTTGTTGTTTTTATCATCTTTTTCTTGTTTTTTTGAGCTATAAAGACACTTATAGCAACCCTACTCATTCAATAATCATGCCAAGTCGAGCCATTGCTCCAACTGACAAATCTTTAAATTCTGTATCCTTGTTTTCTTTTGCTATGAGTGTGTACAATTCTTTCGCTTTTTCGCTATTGCCGGCTTTTTCATAGTTTATCGCAGCGAAGTATCTGAAACGCGCTTCATCGCCGACATCTTTCATGTACTGTGCTGCTTCCTCATATAATGGGGCTGCTTCCGAGTATTTCTTATCTGCTTCTTTGCATGCAGCTATCCCTGCTTTTGCTCCGGCAGCTAAGATTTTCGAATCACTGCCTTGCGCTGCTTCATACATTCGCTCTGCTTCGGCATATTTCTTTTGTGCAGTTAATATATCTCCTGACATCAAAGCCGCCATCTTACCGGCTGACGTACCTCCATAGTTTTCAACGATTTCTTGCAAGCCAATTATTGGCTCACCTCGCATCATTACGCTTTTATCTCCGCGGAGTGCCTTATCGTACTCTGCACGCTCATAATACACTTTTACCCTTGATAAGGCAAGTGAAGCGTAGGCTTCGGTTTCTTTTTGCTTCCCTGCCATATACCAGTACAGCCCCATAGCTAAAACAACTATAAGTACGCCGCCACCGACAAGTAATACATTTCTTTTAAAAGTTTCATCAACGGTTCTTTCGGAAGTGCCATCAATCGCACTAACTTCAACCTCTTCATTTGCATCAATATTTGCTGCCATAGATCTCTTAACAGTTTTCTCGTTTATGTAATTTATTTTTTATCAATCAGTTAAATACAAAGTTATCCAAACACACTTCGCCCACTAAGGCAAAATGAGTTGCAAATATAGCCCTAAGATACCGAACAACCAATTTCAGGGCTGCTCTTCTTTCAAAAACATCACTCTCAACACTTCAGATTTATGTCTGTTGGCACGTGCTACCTTTTGCACAGTGTCAGATATTTTCCACAGTGCTCATTTGATGTTTTGTCAATATCTCATGACGTTCTGAAGTGCTTCTACTATATCTTTTTTCTGTAAAAGTATTGCTCCTTCAAGTGATTTTGCAAAACCTACGGGCGTATCCTTCGATGCAACACGTAACACGGGTGCGTCTAAACTTGAGAAACACTCCGCCATAATGCTTGACGCTACTTCTCCGCCAAAACCTCCGGTTAAGTAATGCTCGTGTGCTACTACAGCTCGCCCTGTTTTATGCACTGATGCAAAAACGCTCTCTCTATCCCACGGTGCTAATGAGCGTAAATCTATGACCTCAACACTTATTCCGTGTGTTGCCATCTCTTCTGCTGCCATCAAAGATAAGTGCATTGCATTTCCGTAGCTGACAAGGGTTATATCTGTGCCCTGTTTGCGAATTTTTGCCTTTCCAAATGGAATCATAAAATTCTCACCGGGCATCGAAGACGATGTGGGACGGTAATTGTAAAGGAACTTCGGCTCTAAAAATAGCGTTACCCCACCCGCACGCAGTGAGTGGCGCATCAACCCCACAGCATCATCTGCAAACGATGGACACACAACCCGTATGCCCGGGAGTGCCGCAAATATTGCATCAAGGTTTTGAGAGTGATATAATCCGCCTTGTATATATCCACCGCTTGCTAATCGAATAACAATATTCGGTGAGAATTGTCCTTTTGTTCTCCAATAATCATGACTACATTCTATCAATTGTTCCATAGCGGGCCAGAAATAATCGGCGAACTCAGCACCTTCCACAACAACACGAATATCATCTCTGTATCGGCTAAAGCCATTTGCCGTACCAACGATAAAATCCTCCGCTATCGGTGCATTAAATATACGCTCATTTCCAAATAAATCAAGCATTCCTTTCGGTACATTAAAAATGCCTTGTTTTTTTACGGATGCAACATCCTGTCCCCAGAGATATGTGTTCGGATTGCGCGTAAATTCTTCGACCATTGCTGCGTTAATAGCTTCACGCAATGTAAGTTGTGGCGCATTCAGATCATTTATATAATTGCTTTCTGTTGTATCATTATACGGAATTAATGCCGGAGGTAACACGTACTCTATATACGAAGCAGGTGCAGGATCGGGCATTGGTTCAACAATATCAGCAGCAGCAAAAATTGCTTGTTTGTTTGCTTCTTCCAATGCATTTAGCTGCTCCTCGGTGAGAATATTGTTGTCAAGTATGACCTTGCGGAACCTTACAAGCGGGTCACGCATCCACATTTCTTCAATTTCTTCTTTTGTACGATATAACTCATGATTATCTGAGTTAGAATGCGATAATAAACGATCGCAGTCAGCATGCACCATTGCCGGACCGGCTCCTGATTGAACATAATCACGTGCTTCGGTCAGTGCACGATACGAATCGAAAGGGTCGCGTCCATCACAATTAATTATTTTCAAATATTTAAACCCGACGAAGTTATCGGAAACTCTCGTGTTCGCGGTTTGCTCGGCAACAGGCACCGAGATTCCGAATTTGTTGTTTTGAATAACAAATATCACAGGCAATTGTTCGCGCGAGGCTCCATTGATTGCTTCATAAAAATACCCTTCTGAGCATGCCGATTCGCCGCCCGAATAAATCACTACTTCATCGCCATGATATTTTTTTACCGCACGTGCAGTTCCCGCAGCATGTAAACAGTGATTTCCCGTGCACGATGAACCGTTTTGAATACGTACCGATGGTTTGGCAAAGTGATTACTCATGTGTCTGCCGCCACCGGCAACATCGCCGTCTTTGCTTAAACCATTGAGGATTATTTCTTCAACGGTAAGTCCGGCAGATAAACATGTCATCATATCGCGATAATATGGGAAGAGAAAATCTTTGCCTGAACGGAATATTTGTCCGGTAGCTAACTGTATCCCGTCATGACCTGCGAACGGTGCATGATACGACCATCCTTTTGCCATTTTTAAGTACAATGCCGCTTTTTCGTCCAAACGACGCCCTAAGTGCATAAGTCTATACCATTCAATTATTTGCTCATGCGAAAACCCTGTTAAATCAAAAGCACTGTATGGTTGTTCTGCTTTTACTGATTGAGTTTTTTCCGTAGATTTATTTTTTGTTTGTGCGGCTACTTTTTTTTCAGTCATAACGTTTACTGTTTCCGTCTGTTTATTTTCTGATAATTGTTTATTTTGTGTAGTATTCGATACAATTTTTTTGTTCTGCTCTTTTTTTATCTGCGTAACCGTCCCTGATTGAGGTATTTTTTTCTTCGCTGTCACAGCAGGTGCTTGATGCGGTGTTTTTTTTGATGCCATTGTTTTATCTACAAAATGTAATACAATTTTTACGTTTTTATGTTTGAATTCTTTAGATAAATGTAAGCCACTGATATGGGTCATTACCTTGAGTAACAATATCGAAAAATCGCTCTTGAATTGCCTTTGTCACCGGTCCCGGAGTGCCATTACCGACTTCAATCCTGTCCACCGACCTCACGGGCGTGATTTCGACTGCTGTGCCACTGAAAAACACTTCGTCCGCAGTGTAAAGCATGGTGCGCGGCAAAGCGGTTTCGACTATAGGGTAGCCAAGATTTTTAGCAATCGTCAAGACACTCGATCGAGTAATCCCTTGCAATATAGCCGCACTCAACGGCGGGGTGTAAATTGTTCCGTCTTGAACAAAGAAGATATTTTCTCCACTGCCCTCGCTTACACAGCCATGTTGATCTAAACCTATACCTTCCGAAAAACCATTCTGTAAAGCTTCGATGCGTATAAGTTGTGAATTAAGATAATTTCCACCGGCTTTGGAAAAAGGGGGCATAGAAGAATTTGACAATCGCTGCCATGACGATACACAAACATCCACCCCTTGCTCAAGGGCATCTTTCCCTAAATATTTACCCCATTTCCACCCCGCTATGACAACGTCAATAGGGCAGTTCAATGGGTAAACGCCAAGCTCACCATAGCCACGAAAAGCCACAGGACGCAAATAGCAATCATCTAAATTATTACGACGCACAAGTTCTGCCGTTGCTTCGCACAGTTCTTCAACCGAGTACGGTAGTTTCGAGTGATAAATTTTTGCCGAAAGGTGCAAACGCTTCATGTGTTCATGAAGTCGAAAAATCGCCGTTCCTTTTTGCGTATTGTATGCACGAATACCCTCAAACCAGCTTGATCCATAATGGACAACATGAGAGAGGACATGGATTCGAGCATCGTCCCATGCGACAAAGTCTCCATTCATCCAGATATATTCTGTTTTTGGAAGTGGCGGCATAATGTCTCCTTTCGTTATTTCTTTATTTTTCAAAAATTTAGTATCTGTCTAAACCCTTTGTTTACTTTACCTCTTGTAGCCGTTCTTGCAACAATTTTGTTACAATTCTTGGGTTTGCTTTTCCTCCCAACTCCTTCAAAGTCGAGCTGACAAAATGTCCAAACAGATTTTTTTTGCCTTCGTGATATTTTGTTACATTGTCGGTTTGCTCTGCAAGAATTTTCTCAACGACTGCAAGTATAATACTTTCATCGGAAATTTGCAGCAATCCCTTGCGCTCGACAACACTTTTGGGTGATTCACCGGCAATCACCTCCGGAAATATATCCTTTGCAATCTTACTGCTTATCAACTCTGCCGCAAAAAGCTCTACAAGTTCGGCAATATATGAAGATGTAACAGGAAACTGTTCGATACCACCCCCCTTATCGGAAAGATATCGCAACACCTCTGTCATAATCCAATTACTCACCAATTTATAGCGGTCTTTTGTTTGCTGAGTCAATGATTGACAACATTCTTCAAAGTATGTCCCTAAGTGTTGTGATTCAGTAAGAATGCCGGCATCATACCACGGCAACCCATATTCATTCACAAAGCGTTTCTTGCGAGCAAGTGGCAACTCCGGCATTGTATTGCCAATATTCTCAATCATTGCATCCGTCACATCCACTCCCGCCAAATCCGGCTCAGGGAAGTAACGATAATCATGCGCAAATTCTTTGGAACGCATACTTTTCGTTTGATGTGTCCCCGCATCCCACATTCGCGTTTCCTGCGTTAATATTTCACCCTGTTCAATTGCTTCAACTTGTCGCTTAATCTCGTATTCTATGGCTTTTTCTACATTACGAAATGAATTAAGATTTTTGATTTCTATCTTAGTTCCAAACTCGGTCGCACCTTTTTTTCTCACCGAGATATTCGCATCGCAGCGCAAAGAGCCTTCTTCTAAATTTCCGTCACAAATCCCCAAATACATAACAATCTGTCGTATTTGATTGAGATATTGATATGCTTCCCTTGCCGTTCGCATGTCAGGTCCACTCACAATTTCTATAAGCGGAACACCACTGCGATTCAAATCAACAAGGGTATCAATATCAACATCATGGATTGATTTCCCGGAATCCTCTTCCATGTGAATACGGGTAATACCAATGCGTTTGGTCGCGCCTTCTTCACCCACTTCTATGTCTATATATCCATGATGACAAATCGGATCTTCATACTGCGATATCTGGTATCCTTTCGGTAAATCCGCATAGAAATAGTTCTTACGCGAAAACACCGAATACTCTCGTATAGAGCAATGGGTTGCAAGCCCCATTTTGATTGCATAATCCACTACGTTACGATTCAATACAGGCAATGCACCCGGAAGCCCAAGACATACGGGACAAGTATGGGCATTCGGCGATAAACTGTAGGATGTTGAACAACGACAGAATGCTTTTGTTGCCGTCAGCAATTGCGCATGTACCTCTAATCCTATTATAGCTTCGTAATTCTCAATCATAGTGAATTTGCTTTTGAACTCATGAAATTATGCCCTTTTGCATGGCATAGTAGCGCAAATTTACGCAAAACGGCTGTAGCGTATAGACCTTTCATTGCTCGGATGTATTGCTTGCTCAATCCTATTACCTATTTTGCGTCTGATTTTTTTATCGTTTTCTTCATTTTTGATGCGCATGTCCACCACTCTTTTTCTTATATCGGGCGACAGCAAAAGCATAATTGCTGCCCACAAATTACCCCATGACACTCTTGTTATCCCTTTTTCGGAAAAGCAGTTATTATCTTTGCGCTCTACTGTCAAATTCATACGATCCACTCCGGCACATACGGTGGTCTTTGGCATGAAGAAGCTGTCATTGCAACGCTATCATCAAATTCTCAAAGGTGTGTTGCTCCTTGCCGGAAAAACATCCGGCTACCTTGCTGATGAAACAGGGGAACGATCCGTTTACTCCCCATTGCACACTATCTTTGTCGAGTCATTTATTCTCGCAACCGAGATAGTGGCTTCTTGCGGCATTGTTGCCCAAGCATGGATACGGCTGCGCCTCAGAGCACGCACAGAAAAAAGAGGAGGACTTTCATGAAGAGCATTTTTTTACGTACCGATTTTTTCGGACATCTCAACACAGGCGGTTCTTTCTCTCATATAGGAGGTTTCTTGGATGGCATGATAGAACTTGGACATGAAATGACCTTCACCGCTTCCGCTCAATGTTATCCTTCGGGGAAATATGATTTTCGCCATATCCCTTACCCTTTTTTATACAAAAATTTCCCTGAGATACCATGCTTGGCATACAATAACACCTTGCAAAAAAAATTGCCGCCATTACTGCGGGAAATTCAACCGGATTTTCTCTATCAACGCCATAGCGAGTTTGTTTATACACCATCGAACATTGCTAAAAAACATTCCATTCCCTTTATTCTTGAAGCAAACAATAGTGAATGGTGGTGGAAAAAAAACTGGGCAAATTTATTTTTTGACGATATCTTACGCCGATGCGAAGATGTTCATTTTCATGCTGCCGATGCAATTATGGTCGTCTCGGAAGTTCTTAAACAAGATTTAGTACGATTGTTTAATCTTCCTCCGGAAAAAATACATGTTAATCCTAACGGAGTTGATGTCCACACATTTACCGATAACATTGACAGCAATGCGTTTTTTGCTTCTTTATCGGCTGAATTACAGCAACGTTGGGAAGGCAAAACACTTTGTGGTTTTGTCGGTACTTTTGGCGAATGGCACGGCGTGGAAGTTCTTGCTCACTCTGTGGTTCATGCTGTACGCGAAAATCCCAATATTCATTTTATGCTTATCGGGGACGGAAAATTACGCGGTAATGTTGAAAAAATAATTGCAGAAAACAATATGCAAAACCATGTCACCTTACTCGGTACCGTGACTCATCATCTTGTGCCTTCTTATTTATCATTATGTCAAATCTTATTAAGTCCGCACACAGAAAACACCGACGGAACACTGTTCTTTGGCTCTCCCACCAAATTATTTGAATATATGGGGATGGGAAAAGCTATCATTGCTTCTGCTGTGGGTCAAATTGCGGACATCATTAAAGATGGGCACAATGGCGTGCTTGTTAAACAACGAGACCCCGTGGATTTAGCTCATGCCATTATTCGTTTAACTCAAGAGCCTGAATTGTGTCATATTCTCGGTAAAAATGCCCGATATGACGCTGTGACAACATATTCATGGAAGCACAATGCTCAAAGAGTGATTAATGTCGTACAATCGTTGTAATAACTCAATAGTTGTTTCGGCTTCATTAGTCTTTTGTAAAGTTTCATTAACAATGACGTTGTCTAGATACTTTAACTTAGACGTGAATTATTCTATCTGTAATCTGAGAATATCAGAAGGGTAGGTGATAATGCAAATTGTAGAAGGATACTTTTAACAATCATTTTAGAAATCCACACAATGGTATTACTTAGCAGAACATGTTCTATATTCAGAAATTATTTCCTATTTGACATCAATTTAGGACTTACGACATAAATTCATTTTTCTGTAAACTGCACTACTATATAAAAAGCACACAAGAGAATAAACGATTCTACACTTAAGACAACTTAGTACATAGATAGTAGAATTCGATTCTACTCAAGCATGATTGAAGTATTTCATTGTAATTTTGATAAACTATCGTATAAATTTTGAAATCTCTTGGTTGAGACAACACAAACTCTTATATTTGGATGTGTTTTTTATTGCAATCATTTTTTCATTGTGAGGTGTTTTATGTCACGTAGTATTTTTGTTCTGTCTTGTCTATTATTTTCATTGACTGTTTATGTCGCACGGGCACAATCGCCGAATATAAATCAAGTCGGTCATGCGTTTAGTTGGTGGTCACGGTATCCCTGTGCTCAGGAATGTGGGGTTTCAGAGAGAGGTTCAACTCTTGAAAACGATGGTGCTAGTTATGTTTTTAATACCAACTTTTGCGGTCCTATTACCAATGGTTGTAACCCTCCTCCTATTACATTTATATCCCTACAATCAAATTTTTACAAACCATTATATTCTTCATCTCCCGAATATTGTGGCCCTACAGGCATATCTATACCAAATATAGGATGCGTCACGAGAAAAGAATTCAAATTTGGTTTTCTTGAAGCCACTTCGATAACAACCCCAGGTGCTTTGATAACCAATCCAATAAATCAACAATATCCTGATTTATTTTCCGGCGATTTTGTCATGGCAAGTAGAGAACTTTTTCCTTTTTTTGCTCCTGTTGGGCCTCGATACCATAGTAAATTTATTATTTCAAACAACGGTTTCGGTAACATGATTTTTACAACCACAAGTCCAGAAAACACCTCCCCAGTAGCTCATGAGCACTATCAAAGTAAAAGAATAGAAATCGGCGCATATGGCGATGTCACGATAGGTGGCGCTAGAGATGTATATGGGATTCCACAAGAATGGAAAGGATTACTACATGTAACACGAAGAAACAACTCATCAGTCATTAATATGACCCCGGGTTATACCGATGAACACGGTCATGGAGGAGTTTGTGCTATTGTCTCGCGTTTTGAAACTTCGACTGACGCACCATTTTATGCACGCTTAATTTCCTTAGGTGTGGGTGATCCGAATGCCTGGATGGTTAGTAGAGATTTAAGTGGAGTTCCTGTAATGACAAATCAATTAAGTCCCCGAGAGGAAGTATTTACTGTCTGGAGAAACGGAACTACTATAATTGCTCCTCCTACCGCGCCTGATGCACTTACTGCTCTAACACCAGAAGACGGCGGATTACTAACTGTTAAAGGAAAAACTGTCAGTGCTCAATTGGCTGCTCAACAGGCATTCTACGTAGGTACACCTCCGAGTATTGGGTTTAGCACTACCGCCGCTGGCATTACAACTACCTCGACATTAACAGCCAAAAATGAACTCGTAGTTGGTGTTGGCACACCACCACCATTTCATGTCAATAGTACTGGCAGACTTTCTATAGGAGGAGGACGTAATATTGGTGCACATACCGACTATCACTTATCCGTTAATGGAAAAATTGTCGCAAAAGAAATAGTTGTAACAATCAAAGATTGGCCTGACTATGTGTTTGATGAAAATTACGCATTGATGTCATTAAATGACTTAGAAAGCTTCGTCAAGACAAACAAACACTTACCATCAATTCCTACAGCAACGGATGTAAAAAACAACGGTATATCCGTAGGTGACATGAATGAGTTGTTACTAAAAAAAATCGAAGAACTGACCCTTTATGTTATTCAATTAAAAAAAGAAATGAAACAATTACAAAATGAAAACATGAATAAGGAGTAACCTCGATGAGAAACTTTCTATTGATAATTATTCTTTCACTAAGTGTGGCTTCTGCACAAAGCGATCGCGCATTACCCAAAAGTGATTCACGACCGGGCCAAGCGTCTACCAATGCATGTGACGACTGCTTTAAAGATTATAAATCATATTGCAGAGTCTATAACAACAATGGTGTCTTTATAACAGACAATCCTTTTGCTATGAACGGTGATAATGGTAATATTATAATTAAAGGTACAGTGATTAATGAACCCGCATTTTTTACCGCTACCAATTGGTCTTCGAATGGTCTACAGTACATAAATGAACCAAGGTATATCATAGCCGGAATGGAAACTAGTTTCAAACAAAATAACTTAAATGAAGAAGATTACAAATGTATAATCGAAGGTGGTGATATATATGATATAAACGCAAATATTGGTGATGTTGATTTTAGAATTAATACCAATGATGACTTAGAAGGTGAAATTAAATTATTACCGGGTTTTCATGCGGAATCAGGTTCTTATTTTCATGCTTATATAAAACCTAAAATTACACAATTAGACCGTTACAATCATAATTTTACAACTACACCTAATCCAATTGAAATAAGAAGAAGATGGAATGTACGAAACAGTCTCGGAGTGCAGATTACCGATTTCGATCAACATGGATGGAATTTTAGACCTAATATTGCTGTTTTTACTGACAACAATTTAGTGGAGAGTGAAAGGTATCGAATTTTCTCTAAAGAACCAATTCACACTTCTAATGAACCCTTTGGTAGATATGAAAGTATAGTAAAAATGTGTACAAAGATGGGAATAAGAGTTTCTCCGTGGTTTTTGCAAAATTCTGGTGGGTTACAACAAATAGAATATGATGTACCAGAACTGAATGTTAGCCTCACACGACAAGCAACAAGTGGTGCCTCTCTAGATAATTGTACGGGAGATAATACTACTAATGTTGCTGTAAATGAAATCTGCGCTCCTTGTAGAAATCATTTTTTAATGGGATATGCTAAATGGTTTGATGCCACAAAAATCAAGGAAACAACAGTTCTAGGATGGTGGGGAGGAAGGAACGGTGCTGTTTTCCCTGTTTATGACCCCAATACAAATGATCCCTTAGGCACTAAATTTAGATTATATTCATTGGAGATACTTCGTGACGAAGTAAGGTATCTTATCGATGATTGCGTAGTTGCCAGATTGCCTGCATTGAACAGAATGAACTCACGCAATTACAATGAAACCGTAAACCATTCAAGAGGTGTACCGTATTGGATAATTTATGGTGCTGAACCACTGATGGACTTTGCACATCGTTGCTATTTTCAACTTGATTTTGGTGGTAACGATAGAACAACTGTCAAAGAGTTGCGCGCTTTCGATATTACTCCATGGTAAGGATTTTGACTTTATTATTTAACTTTCTGGGTCAATAAATATGAAAACAATATATTATATCTTATTTTTTTTTCCTCTTCTTGCTTCGCAGTTAAGTGCACAGTGGCAAGAAATCAATCCTAAACTGACAAGTTCAAATATTTTTGACATTGCTTGGGGTATCGATAATAACAATAACGACAATGACAATGTTGTAATAGCTGTTGGTGGTAATAATTTAGTTCTTAGATCTGTAGATGGAGGACAGAATTGGAGTAGAATTCTGTTAAATGCTGATGATGATCCATTCAACCCCCCTCTGAGTGTTCTGAGAATGAGGCAAGATTGCAATAACTCTACTAATTTCAACGCTAATTTTAATGGAGATAGGAAGCAAAATCTACATGGAGTTGCTGCAGGTACTGCAGGAAATTTTTTAATAGTAGGTAATGGAGATGGAGATATTAATCATATACGGAACATTGATAGATCCGTTCAGTCAGCTATACTAGCTTTTTCAAACGATAATGGCCTAATTTGGACGCAATACAACACACCAACTACGGTTGACAGGTGCAATACTTGTCCAACTAACAGTCCCGCATATCAAGCAATTCAAAATTTATTTGCTGGACAAATTTCTCAAGATCTCACCTTTATGGATGCTGTGTGGTCTAATAATAGATGGTACATTATTGGTCAATCCTCAATTAGCGGAGTCTTGTTTTCAATTGATCCGAGTAATCTATGTAGTTTGACTATTCATCATGTTTCCCTAGGTCTATCATTTAATTCTATTGCAACTCTAAATAATTTTGTTTATTTTACGGGTACTAGCGATAAAACTAACAGAGTTTTCAGACTAAACCTAACGAATCAAGCTAAAGATAGTCTAAATCTTAGTTTCGCGCCTAAATCTATAAGTATTGCAAATAATTTGTTAGTTCTTTCGGGTGGGGAAGTTGCAAATACTTACGACGGAACATATAGGTCAATGATAGCTACTGTACCAATAAGTTTTACCTCTCAACCAACCAGGCGAATACCAAATGACCCTAATTATTTTGTTCAGGGAAATATAAACTGGCGGTTTGGTCGCGCATCAAAATTTATATCTACTAATAATGATGAGGGATATATATTTACAGATTTCGGTCGTATAGTTAAATGTAGCACTACTGCGATGAACCCTGGTTTCACAAATGTTTATGATGAAACTGATAAAAATATATTTTTAACACCCTCAGAAAGATTATATTGCGCAGAAGCATCCCCTAACAATCAATTCGTTGTCGTTGGTGGACAATTGGGTAATTTATGGCGATTAACTATCAGTAGTGGTGGTATTGAAAATACGGCAGCAGCACGTAATACATTAAATACTATAGACATACCTGAAGCAATTAACACAGGGATGGGTGTGCCATTAAAGGAAGAAATTTTTGACATGATTAATGTGAATAATCAGCGTGTTTGGATGGTCGGTGAAAGTCGTAAAATTCTTTCAGCTATTCCACCACAAACACAAAATTTAAACAATTCATGGATAATTAGGGATGAAGGTTTTAGAATTAAGCAAATGTATCGTGAAAAAGATAATGACTTTCATGGAATTTCTCGACATACTTATAACAATGGTACTGCTAACATAGAACAATTATGGATTGTTGGGCAAAATAAGACAATTTTGTTCGGTAATATTGATGCGACGACAGGTAATGTCAGCACATGGAATTTAGTTAATGAACAATCTATTAAACGATCAAGTAATACCCACAACGATTTTACTCATAATCCAAGTTCACATTTAAATTCAATCGCTTTTAGTAGTGACCAACCATGTTTAGGATATGCTGTGGGAGGCAGTTCTTTAGTTTTCCGCACAACTGATTTCGGTATTAGTTGGAAACAAATAGTTGCTAGCAGTAACCCAAATACATCACATGATGTAAACAACTTCTACAAAGTGCACTATATTCCAGCTGTTCCTGCCAACGGTGGACAACCTGCTACTCCAGGACGCTTTATTATTGTCGGCGAAAGAACTATTTTAAGATTAGATGTTCTGACTAATGCATGTGCAACGCATCCTTCAAGCGATAGAGAGGTTTGGACTTCATCTACAGTTGGACTTCTCTTTAATTCTACCCCACCAGGCTGTGAGATCAACCGACACTTTGCAGGTTTTCAAACTGGAGAACCAAAAGGCACTCAAACATATGTACTGCGTAACATTCAAACTTTTGAAGCAAATAGTGTACCTATCAGATTATTTGCTGTCGGTTATCTTCTAAATTCTGAATTAAATTACAATACAGAAATCTGGACACCGGCGCAACGAGGATTAATTTTAACATCTGCTGACAGAGGGGCAACATGGAACGAAGTCTTTCCAGTTGCAATGAATAATTGGGGCGAATTTGTAACTCATTCCAATGGAGGGGTTGAGAATAACAATGCGAATTCTCGACTTTTTGGAATAACATGCTCTACAACAGACGCTTGGGTATGCGGGTCATCAGGCTATATCATACACTCAGAGGATCCAAATGAAAACCTCAATGGCAACTCTCAAGTTAACTATGGCTTCGTATCCCCCCCTTGTTCAACAATAACTACACCTACTTTTGTTGGTCGTTGGGGAGATGAATTTGCATTTCAGATGAATGGGCAGACTTTCAGAACAATTAATGCAATTTGCTCTATTACAAGTAATAATCTTACAAGCTTAATTGCCGCAGGCGAACAAGGAACTATTATAACAACAACAAATAATAACAGAGGCTGGGGTAAGCCCTCCATTGAGAATAACTCACCATTATCAAACGACAACACTGCATTTGCCGATTATCATATATTAGCATATCCCAATCCAGTTACCCAAAATCAAGAAGAAATCAATATTATACTTAAAAGTAATTCTGTTTTAGGTAATCATATCACCGTTGATCTAAATAATAACTTAACTGAGTTATGTTACAAAAAAGAGATTACTTTACAACAAAACAATCTTTTTGAATTATCATTTTCTGTTCCAACTACAACACTGCAGTCAGGTGTCTATCATATCTGTATTACTTGTAATGGAACAAGACTCTGTAAAAAAATAATTATCCATAAATAGTATCAAGATGTCAAAAAACAACGTCATTCTCTTCGCCACCATAGTTATTACTTTTTTTTCGATACTGTATGGTTTTTTATATACAGCACAAAAATATTATATTCCCATACTTAGCGGGCAAGAACTTTACACGGATTACTCTGTCTATTACCAAGCTGCGCAACATTTTTCTATAGACAAAAACTCTGTGTATGCTTTGTCGGCACCGGATGCAAAAGGCGGGTCTTTTAATTATCCTCCCTTTTCTATGCTACTCTTTTATCCATTATCTTTACTACCTTTTTCTGTTTCCTATATACTTTTTTCTTTACTGAACACAGCTTGTTGTGTTGCCGTCGGATATATATCACTCATACTTGTACGAACGTATTCACAATTCCACATTTCGCGCTTACAACAGCTATGGTTTTTACTGTTATGCGCCGGATTAGCCCCTGTCACTCAAAACGCCAAACATGCTCAAATCAATGGCATTATTGTATTATTATGCATTATATCTGTTTTATTCATGTTGCGCAAAAGATACACTCTGTCGGCTGTCTTTATTTCATGCGGTTTTGGGTTTAAACTCTACCCGGTATTACTGCTTGCGCCTCTTATTGCACTTGTGTTTCAGAACACAATATCTCCACAGCGAACAAAACAAGTACTCAGTATTATGGCTGCTTTTGTAGGGATTCAGATTATATCATTAGTACTTATTCCTCCTTCATTATACATATTTTATTTTACCAAATATATGCCCTTGCTTTCCGATTACACCTGTTTAAGTGGGTTTAATCAATCATTTTCCGGCATAGTCATGCGTATTCTTACACCTGAATTTAATGCAGGTTCTTGGACTATTGTGCGCATTGCACCTGTGGTAAAAGCAATGGTACTTCTAACCCAAATATCCGGCATCATCTGGGCTGTTCGATCTTTGCTAAAGCACAACCACTCTTTTTACAGTTTTTTTGTTTGTTCTGTGATAATAGCAAGTATGCCTCTTTTAAGTCCTTTGGGATGGGAATATGTGTATGTTTTATGTTTACCAATTCTCGGCATTTTATACAGCATCGGATTATCACAGCACAATAAGAGCTCATTGTTGTTATATCTGACAATGATTATACTTATTGCTTTATGCATACCTAAAATAGGTGACGAAGCATTATTACGACTACAATCACGTCTTCCCGATATGTTTTTTCATTTATATTTTTCGCGTTGGTTCTTACTTTTTCTTTTTGCCATACCATTAATACACACATATTATAGTCAGAACATTATACATGAAAAGGATTCTAAGGGTTAAGTCTCATCGCCATAATTTTAGAGTATAGAATCTGTATTGCGTGACCACACAATGGTAAAAACATCGGGAATATATAACTTTGATATCGTGGTAAAATATATGTCAACGAAAACACAGATGATAAGCATACAAACAATGTACCCCACAGAATAACACTTCTTTTATCCTTATGGAAAACATTAACATACCCTATAAAGATTAAAGCGCAAAGCAATAGCTGTGGAAATATATATAACACATGATTTGCTTTGTCATAATATATGTCAATAGTCCACAACATCGCTATTTTTTTTATCATTAACACAATAGACTCAAAAGGGTGCTGCCTCCAGAAAGTCAACACTTCGTTTTTATATATCTGATCGGCTTTTTCCTCAAAGGACACGTCCATAGGAATGGCATCCAATTGTTTCCGTATATGTTCATATTCGGCTCTGTGTTCCCATATACTCAATCCTTGAACATTCGTTCCCGACCCCGTTGAATATAAGTTAAAACCGCGCCACATTTCTCGCCACGGATGCCCTGTTACCGGAATGATTCTGCCAAACTCTTGATAATTACGGATAGTCCACCACCCTGTTGTCATAAAAAACATCAATACGGCAACGGATAATTTGCGAGCATAGTATGGTTTTTCAAAGAATATAGACCTATAGAACACAATTATTGCAACAAGAATAAAAAAGATATAATACCATTCGCTGCGGGTCAAACTTAGTAACCCGGACACAACCCCAAAAACGAAAAAATACGTGGATGTTTTTGCGTGTCGCATTTTTCCTATTGACCATAATAATACCACACCGAAGAGAGAATACAAAACAGACCCACTGAATGTAATGGCAGTCATGGCTACGGGAAAATACACCAAACTAAGTATGGCAGCATAACGAGACGCTGTGTCATCAAAAAACTGAAGCGTGGCATAATACACAAAAAAAGGTAACAATGCGCCTATAAACGCCTGCACTATCATTATCACGAACAGCGTTGTATCGTTCCATCCCATTATCGCAATAATCGATGAATAGCTATATGGTACTATCGGGGGAATAAATGTCGTGCCATAAGGCGGTGCCGATACTTCTTCCATAAATTTATGTCGTTCCGGAATACTTGATTCATATTGCCAATGCAAGGAAAAACCATATCCTGTTGTAATATTTTTAGCTATCAGTAATGGTTCGTACATCTGTGTGCCTCGTATTTGTCCTACGAATCCCACCAGTCCCAGTCGCATGAGCAAAGCCACTAAGACCACACATATAAGAAATGATATGCGTGATATATGTAACGGTGCTTTGACCATCGTTATTAGCATATTAACCGTGAATTGCTCTTGTATTTTCATCTTCTGTATTTCCTGCGGTTTTAGTTATTGAAATCTGTCCAAAGACTCCGCCAATAGCCCTAAAATACCGTCAATACGTCAAAAATGATATAACAGGCGTAAAATATTAGTAATTTCGTTCTTTGAATTTTTCTTTTTCCACTTATTATGCGAGTGTAGTATGAAAACGCTCCTGTTTATTGCTTTGTTATTTGCCACTACTTTGGGCACAGCATTCTCCCATAGTGACATGGTCAAATTACCACTTTCTTTACGTGTTGGCATGGCTGATATTGTTATAGAAGGAACGGTTATTTCTTCTTACTCATTATCGTTAGACAATACCATTTATACGGCGTTCCGTGTAACGGTTCACAAAGTATTCAAAGGTACGGTTGCTGCATCCGAAGTAGAGGTCATAAGCCCGGGTGGTTTTTACAATGGCACTTTCCAAGTAGTCGAACCAACATTTACCGCGCATAATGGACAAACAGGTTTGTTTATGGTATCGCATCGACCCGATTTGCAAACCTCATCATCCATACCTCGTTTTTATGCCTTTGCTGCTCAACAATCGCTTGTTACCTATCATAAACATGAGGGCTTTGCCTCCGATATGTTTCACCGCTATACAGATATTTCTCATGAACTCTATATCCCCATACGAAACCATATAGGCGGCAACGAAAACATTGTATCTTCTTTTAACGCTGACGATTTTATTGCAATCCCTCATAAAGATGAGCAAACGCATCAATCTGTGGCAGCGGACATAATCAGCATCACCCCAACTTTAGTTCGCGGTGGACTTAGAGATACATTGACCATTTTCTTAGAGGATGGAGTAAGTTTCGGCACTTTTCGTAATCAAGCGACCGTTGAGTTCAAAAATGCCGATGATGGGGGACAAACATGGATAAGCGTACCTCCTAATCATATTATTCTTTGGCAACCGGGTATCATCAAAGTTATTGTACCCGGGGGAGATTGGTACACCTTAAACGAAACGAAAAATGTATCTGCCGGCACAGGTCTTGTCCGTGTCAAACGCGAATCCGGGCTGAGTGTCACAAGTACCCAAGTTCTTACCGTGATTTCTTCCGTGAACAGCCGTACATACCAGACTAATCAAACCAACCCGCCTGTGTATGAAACGTTTCGACCGCACTTCATTAATCAAAATGGTTTTGGCGGCTATACCTTTCGCCCGAGTTTTGCACTCAAACAAAACACGCAAGCCGTTAATGTCTTTAAACGCTCTTTGGAGACATGGCGTTGCGGCACTGGCATAAATTTCAGCTATAGCGATGAAACCTCAACTGCAAATTGTGCAAAAAATGACAATATCAACACCGTTGCTTTATCGAGCGTCGGTTGTCCTATGCCCTTTGTCGGTGTACTTGCTTATACAAGCAGTATTTGGGTAAATCAACCATGCTTAGGGTCTGATGAAATGCGTTATTTCACCATTATCGAAATGGATATGGTTATTAATAAGGACATCAATTGGAATTATTCAACGGAATTAGATTCCGTTGGTAAATATGACCTTGAATCAATTATAACCCATGAGTTAGGTCACGCACATCAACTTGGACACATCATTGACCCAAGCAAACTCATGAATTTTGCTATTGATACCAGTACCTTCCGCCGTTCGCTCAATGCCTTCACCGATATACCCGCCGGTATTGTGATTAATGATAGCAGTATAGCTTTGCGGTGCAGTGCAGTCGAAAAATTCAGCCGCATACCCACAGATCAATGCAGCGCGGACTACCCCAAAGCATGGTTCTCACATGACATCAAAACCCCGATAGAAGGCTGCGCACCTTTGACGGTGGATTTCAAAAATTTATCGGTTAATTCACCGGAATTTTATTTATGGGATACCGATGGCGATGGTGCGAATGATGATTTTAAAGAAAATCCTACAACCACTTTCACCAAGCCCGGTCAGTATTCTGTTCGCTTAATTGCAAATAATGGCGAATGGGCAGATACCGTTATTCGCAAAAACTATATTACTGTCTATGATGCTCCACGCATTGCAACCATACCCTCGTTCACCATTTGCAAAGACTCCACTCTTACCATCGGTGGCACAGACATTATCTCGGGAGGAACAATCCCCTATACATTCTCTTGGTCACCCACAGCAAGTATTGTGTCCGGACGCACTAACGCAGTCGCCAGAGTAAAACCCACAACAACAACTGTCTATACCGTTATCGTTTCCGATAAAAATGGTTGCATCGGGCGTGATACCGTCACAGTAACAGTCTTAGAAAATATCAAACCCGTCATTACCCGCAAAGGCGACACTCTTTCCGTTAATGCTACCGGAATCATTCAATGGTTGCTCGACGGAAATCCCATTCCCAATGCAACGGGCAATCGTTTCGTACCTGCAAACAATGGCATATATTCTGTGCGTGTCACCAATCAAATAGGATGCGCTGCTGTTTCCGATGGCTTGAATGTGACTCTCACATCTCTTGAAGATATTCCCGCTCAAGACATAAGCATTGCCTATGACTATATCAATAATAATCTCAATCTTCATGGCGCACAAGGCATGAAGGCAGAATTATATTCACTTGTCGGTAATTCACTGTCTTCTACACGATGTACGGACACTGTCACAACTATCAGCACTGCGGGACTTAGCTCCGGGCTTTACTTTATACGCATTACCAATACAACACAATCTTTCGTTTTCTCATTCATCATTCATTAAACTTCTCGATACTATTCAACATTATCATGACCATACGATTATTTAACACTTTATCCAAAACCATAGAAGATTTCCAATCCGTTTCCGGCGGCTCAACAGTAAAAGTATATACATGCGGACCCACGGTCTATAATTATATTCACATCGGCAATATTCGCTCATTCTTATTTTCCGATCTGCTGCAAAGGGTCTTGCGCATTGTGGGCAAGTATGATGTACAATGGGTTATGAATATCACCGATATTGATGACAAAACAATACGTGACAGCGCAATAGGCAGTAAAGAATGGCTAAATGACATGGGAATACAATCCGATAACCCCAACCATAATCTTCGACTCTATACGGAATATTTTGCTCAAAAATTCATTGAAGACATACAAAGCGTCGGTATTCAAGCGGCGCATTTCCATACCATGCCCCGCGCAACGGATTATATAGAGCCGATGCAACAACTCATACGCAATATCATTGACAATGGCTATGGCTATGTTTCTGAGGGCAATGTCTATTTCGCCTTGGGCGATTGGATGGCACAAGAGCATTATGGCAAACTCTTTACCGTTGATACCGAGCATTTCAAAGCCGGAGTGCGCATTGATGCCGATGAGTATGACAGAGAAAGTGTCAGTGATTTTGTCCTTTGGAAAGCACGTAAGAACAATGAACCATACTGGGATTTCCCCTATAATGGTGACAATCTTCCCGGTCGTCCCGGATGGCATATCGAATGTTCCGCTATGGGGCAAGACATTCTCGGATTACCCTTAGATATTCACACAGGCGGCGTGGACTTGCGATTTCCCCATCATGAAGATGAGATAGCCCAAAGCAAAGCCGGCTATGGTTTGGACACTGCAAACTATTGGTGCCACAATGAATTCTTGGAAGTAGAAGGCAAAAAAATGAGTAAATCGCTCGGCAACTTCTATACCTTGCGTGACATCACCGACAAAGGCTATGACCCGCTCGATATTCGCTTCCTCATGCTCTCGGGACATTATTCCTCTGTGATTAACTTCACATTCAGCGGTTTGGATGCTGTGCAAAAAGCCAGAAAACGTGTCCAAGATTTTGTCTATGCGCTCTTCGATACCAGCATCAATGGCGATGCTTCGGCAACTATATTCCACGATGTGGCAACCGCTTTGGCTGATAATCTTCACACACCCAAAGCACTTGAGATTCTCTTCAGCTTTATCAACAATACCAATCCCGCCACATTGTCAGCCGAAAGCAAATTGGCTCTTATTGAGGAATTTCGTACTATCAATGACATATTCGGCGTGTGGAACATAGAAGCAAAGCCGCAAGAACATATCATCATTCCCGATGAGATTATTGCACTTGCCGAACGCAGACTCCAAGCAAAAAAAGACAAAAACTTTGCCGAAGCCGACAGTTTGCGTGCTGCCATTGCAGAAAAAGGATATACACTGAAAGATACAAAAGAAGGATATACACTTGAAGTAAACGAAAGGTAAGTTATGGCACACTATGCAGGGGGTGGGGTCTTTGGCTCCGCCGATACATTCCCGACCGTCGGCATTATCGGTGGCGGAAAATTGGGGACAACATTAGCAATGGCAACTGCAAAAATGCACAAACTTGAATGGATGCTGGTTCGTTCCGGTGCGCGTTTGGAGCAACTTATCTCCATATTGCCAACGGAAATCCCCTTACTCCAAGAACTTGACTATATACCCCATCCGCCCCAACTCCTTATCCTTGCCGTGCCTGATAGTGCCATTGAGACAGTGGCTGCCGATGTGGCTGCGCATTTTGGAGCATCGCTCGCCGGATGTACCATCGTGCATTGTTCCGGCGCATACAGCATAGAACCCTTAACCGAATGTATGATGAACGGCGCGCTCTGTGCTGCCATTCATCCCTTCCAAACCTTCACGGGCGAAACCGATACCGTCTTGCGTGACATCGCATGGGGCATTGATTGCATGAGCGACAGCGAAGACTTCCTTTCCGCCTTCGTCATGGCTTTGGGCGGCAATCCCATCATTCTTAGCGACTATACCCGCCAGCACAAAGCACAATACCACGCCGCAGCAGTGGCGGCATCGAACTTTCTTGTGGCAGCAATAACCCATGCAAAATCATTAGCAATACAAGCAGGCATAGAACCGGAACTCTTTTTACCACCCATCATTCTCACCGCAGTAGAAAATTGCCTCAACACACTCGACGCGGACATTCCTCCCTTGACCGGACCCATCTCTCGCGGCGATACCCATACCGTCAGTCATCACATTGATGCTCTGGCAGATACTACCGACATTCAGACTTCATACAAATACTTCAGCAATGCCACCGCAACCATCGCATACAGCTATGCAATGATTTCCCAACAACAACATGACTCTCTTAGGGCTATACTCGATACGCAGCAATCATAACAAAACACAACAAAACAAGCAATAACGATTGCCTCGGTGCACGAACTCTTCCGCGTTTTGAGGGCAGAAAAGACAGTTTTCGGTTCATAAAGCCAAAACTTTGCCTCATCTCATTGCATTTTCGATATATCTCAGCCCCTTTTTACCCTACACAAGAGAGAATGAGATTCATACAAGGCGCTGGGCGACGAAGATGACCGAAACAAAGCTACTTTTCTTCCGATTGATACTCGAAATGAGCCTATTTTTGGGGCAAATGGTTATTGAGGGGTATAATATGAATGGATTGGTCATCCTCATGAATTTCTTTTCTATGAAGATGACAGACGAGGGTGAGTCCCCATACCCAACAAGGACACGAATACCATAATCATACATACATTTTTCACATTGTAAGGACTATATATGCAAACAATACTCGGTGCAGGCGGTGCTATCGGCATACCTTTAGCAAAAGAGTTATCTCATTACACTTCCCATATCAGATTAGTAAGCAGAAAGCCCAAAAAAGTAAATGACTCGGATGAGTTATATCCCGCCGACCTTCATGATACAAACAGTATTGACTCAGCAGTAGCAGGCAGTGACATTGTGTATGTGACTGTTGGTTTTGAGTATAGATTGCATGTGTGGGAACAAATATGGGTTCCATTTATGCAAGCAGTTATTCAGGCATGCAAAAACCATAATGCAAAGCTGGTGTTCTTTGATAATGTCTATATGTATGACTCATCCGCTATACCGCACATGGTGGAAACATCACCCATCAATGCTCCAAGCAAAAAAGGTATGATACGGCAGCGGATTCATGAAATGATTATGAAAGAGGTAGAGAACAATTCTCTTAATGCATTAATTGCTCGCTCTGCCGATTTTTATGGACCCGACAATAAAAACAGCGCTCTTCGTATAATGGTGGTTGATAATTTGCTGAAAGGGAAAAAGGCACAGTCTTTTGGCAATGTCAATAAAATCCACACCTTTACTTATACGCCCGATGCCGCAAAGGCAACGGCTTTACTTGGCAATACTCCCGATGCTTTCAATCAAGTATGGCATGTGCCGACAACAAAAGAACGTTTAACTACTTTGCAATGGATTCACCTTATAGCAGAAGAACTGCAAGTGAAACCCGATATTCAACACTTGCCATTATGGATGATAAAAGTGCTTGGGATATTTATTCCTTCTTTGAAAGAGTTTCCTGAGATGATGTATCAATATGAGCAAGATTACATGTTCGACAGTTCCAAATTTGAGCAACGTTTCGGCATCACTGCCACAGCTCCTAAACAAGGTATCAGGACGATGATTGAAAGTCTGAAATCTCAATCGCTATAGTCTATTGACCAAACAGATCATGTGATACATATATGACAAGCGTCAACCCGTCGTCACTAATATACCTTTAGAAGGCGTGGCGACGGGACGGAAGTGCTTTCTTTTTCTGCATTATCTTACATCTGCGTATTAGCAAAGAAAGAACACTGACTCAAATCAATCACATTCTTCATCACAATTACTTTCTGCAGTATTTTTGGCGACTTCGTACCTGTCCATTACCTCTTTTCTATCAAACCAATCAAAGCAATTAAGTAATTTTGACTGTAAGTTTCGTCATAGTGCATCGTCAATGGCACGGCACTTGTTATTACAACAGCAATTTTATTCAATTACTCATACTCACAATGGCAAAGAAAACTCACTCTTCACTCAAGAAAAGCACCTCCGAAGCAATGGTGTATTCCTCAGACCCCACCGCACTTCTTTCTCGTATCCGCTCCCAAGACATCGTCATCGGTGTGGTTGGTTTGGGATATGTCGGCTTGCCACTTGCCGTAGAATTTGCGATGAAAGGCATTCGCACCATCGGTATTGATATTGACAATCGTAAAATCTCCGCTTTGCAACAAGGGCACAATTATATCCAAGACATCAGCTCCGAGAATGTGGCGCAGTGCATTGCCAATAAGACATTAAGCGCAACGACGGATTTTTCTGTTTGCGGGGAATGTGATGTCATCTATATATGCGTACCCACACCATTTACCCCCAATAAAGAACCGGATATTTCCCATATTGTTCATTCAACCGAAGAAGTTGCCAAATATTTGCGCGACGGACATATTGTTATTCTAAAAAGCACCACGTTTCCGGGTACAACGACAAAATATGTGCAGCCGATTTTGGAACGCATGGGCAAAAAAGCAGGCAAAGATTATTATTTGGCTTTTTCACCGGAAAGAATTGATCCGGGCAATACAACATGGCATACGGGTAATACTCCTATTGTTGTGGGTGGCGTAAGCGCATCATGCACTGCTTTGTCTGTGGCTGTCAATGAACTTATTATTGATAAAGTCATTGCTGTCAGCACTCCCGAAGTTGCTGAAATGGAAAAATTACTTGAAAATATTTTCCGCAGTGTGAATATTGCTTTGGTGAATGAATTAGCACAATTATGTGATAGGATTGGTGTAAATATATGGGAAGTAGTGGAAGCCGCTTCTACCAAACCTTTTGGTTTTATGCCATTTTTTCCGGGACCGGGCATTGGCGGGCATTGTATTCTTATTGACCCCTATTATTTATCATGGATGGCAAGGGAAGTGGATTTTGTGACCAACTTTATCACACTTGCTGCCGAAGTGAATGAGTCTATGCCTTTTTATGTGCGTTCCATGATTGAGCGTGAAATTGCGCGGCAACCTGTGACAATGGAAAAAGCAAAAATCCTTTTACTCGGCATGGCATTTAAGCGCGATGTGGATGATTTACGCCATTCTCCCGCCTTAAAAGTTGCGGAATTATTACTTGAAGACGGTATGAAAAATATCAGCTATTATGATCCATATATTCCCGAAACAGAAATTCATGGCAAAAAAGTAAAATCGGAGAAAAAACTCACGCCGCAAATGCTTGAAAAATTCGATATTGCCGTCATCACCACTGACCATACTTCTTTCGATTATGAGATGATTGTCAAACACAGTAAAGTCGTGATTGACACACGCAATGCTTGTAAAAAAGTAAAAGGCGCGAAAAAGAAAGTACGTTTATTGGGTGAAGGTAAAAAATAATCATGCAAAAAGCATTAATTACGGGTATTACGGGACAAGACGGCTCTTATTTGGCGGAATTTCTTCTTGCTAAGGGCTATGAGGTGCATGGCATTATTCGCCGCGCCAGTACATTTAATACCCATCGCATAGATCATATTTACCTTGATCCGCATGAAAAAGGCGCGAGGCTGCGACTTCATTATGGTGATTTATCCGATCCGGGGATTATGACCGAAATAATGTATAATATCCAACCCGATGAGGTGTATCATCTGGGGGCACAAAGCCATGTGCGTGTTTCTTTCGATATGCCGGAATATACGGGTAATGTCACGGGGTTGGGCACAACACGTATATTGGAAGCAATTCGCCGCAGCGGTATTCGTACCAAATTATATCAGGCATCAACCTCCGAATTATTCGGCTCGGCAATGCCGCCGCAATCGGAAACCACACCATTCCAACCGCAAAGCCCTTATGCCGCTGCCAAACTCTATGCTTATTGGTTAGTTGTTAATTATCGTGAGGGCTATAATCTTTTTTGTTCCAATGGTATTTTATTCAATCATGAAAGTCCGCGGCGCGGCGAAATTTTCGTAACAAGAAAAATTACTCGTGCCGTAGCGCATATTCTTTCGGGTAAACAAAATCGGCTTTATTTGGGAAATCTTGATGCCAAACGTGATTGGGGTTTTGCACCGGAATATGTGGAAATGATGCACTTAATTCTTGCTCATGATACGCCCGATGATTTTACTGTCGGAACGGGGGAAAGCCATACCGTCCGTGAATTTGTGGAAATGGCTTTTGCTTATGTGGGTGTGGAAATAGAGTGGAGGGGAGAGGGTATTCACGAACAAGGAATTGTACGCAGTGCCGCCCCACAGTATTCTATAGCTCCGGGCACAGTTATCGTGGAAATTGACCCGCGATATTTTCGCCCGACCGAAGTGGATTTTCTGCAAGCGGATATTTCCAAAGCGCAAAGAATTTTAGGATGGCAACCGCGTGTCACATTTAAGGAATTAGTGGAAATTATGACCGACCATGATATGATGAGTTGCGGACTTAGTACATCGCGGCGCGGCATTGATGCCATTAAGAATAAAGGGTTTGATTGGACAGAACATGGCACCGCCAAAGATATTATCGGTGATGCAGGATAATTTTAAGGGGCGCAAGCCCCTTTTTTTATTCAACACTCCTCTTGTATGGAAAGGGTGAAAGTCATTGAATTGCAAAGCAATGATACGCTATATCATAATGAAATATGAGAACTTCATCTTTGTCTGAGTTTTCAAAGTTTTGTAGTTTTGGAGAAACAAACGGTGGTTTACTTCGCTATACCGCCATCGGAAGCACAGAGGACTTAAAAAGCCAAATTGACACATTAGTTCAGAAACTTTGCGAACTGACCGAAGAAGAAATTTAAATAATGAAAGATAATGTCGAACACAACAAATATAAATAATCCATTCTCGAATCTTTTCGATATTAACGACCGTGATATTGACACATTGGTCATTAAAGAAAACTATTCAAAAGATAATTGCTTTGTTTATGATAACGAAACCATTATTGGTGGCTTCATTCTAATAAAAAAGAAAAATGCGACAACGATTCTAAGAGTTGCATTCTATCGGTCAAAACAAGACGGCAAATATCTTCCTCGTCTTGAGTTTAGAAAGGAAACGGATAATGGTGAACCGAGTAAATCGAAAGGAAATGATGTAATCATCAAATTTTCAGATGGAGATGAAGCCAGGGCTTTTTGGAAAGTAATACACTTTCTGCAAGGATTTAAAGAGTTGGTTGACTTAGGTGACTTTCATTCAAAATATCAAGCTGTAAGTTTTGATTCTTACTTTGTTGATTTCAAAACAAAAGTTCAAGCTGAAAAAGTAAAAGAATTGACGGCTCTTTCAGAATCAATAAGACTATCAAATGAAGAACTAAAGAAACTTGTGTTGCCTCATCGTAGAAATGCTATTCGTTGGTTTTATGCTTTTCTAAAAGACCTTGGCAATAAAGAAGGAGTAAAGGCTTTTGAATCTTACAGAAAAATGCACTCAATAACAGAACAGGGAGAAGAAGCAATTTGGCATCATTTTTTAAAATCAAACGATTGGATTATTGGTTTAAATATTGACATAAAATTCATTCGAGATTTACTTTCAAAACAAAAAGTTGGATACGAAGACTCAAAGGGTGTAGGCAGTCCCGAAGTTGATTTGTTGGGAATATCATATTTCACCACACTAATTGAGCTAAAGACAAGTAGAACTAAAATTTTCAAAGAGAAAAAAACAACGAAATCGAGAGCAAACACCTGGGACTTTTCAGAAGAATTTATTGAAGCCTATAGCCAGACTTTATCTCAACGTAGTGAAATAACGGAATACAAAGACATCAAAGATGAAAATGGTAATTTAATTGACACTAAGAAAAACAGAATTTTAGACCCTAACGCAGTTTTGATAATTGGTAATAGAAATTCTGAATTTCCTCACATCAGAAATTCTGAATGTGATATGAAGACTGACTGTTTTGAGAGGATGAGAAGGGATTCAAGAAACATTGAAATAATAACCTATGATGAACTTTTTGAAAGAGCATTTCATATTGTTTTTCCTGACAAATTGCCCAATGCTTGGTTTGACTTAGACCCTGAAAATTTTAAATCAAATGTTTTAAAAGTATAAACTAATGACACCAACACATCACAACCACACGCCTTACCGGTACAGATAACGCCTTGGTCTTCATTGCCGATATGCAGGGTTCACTTATGTATCAGGGATATGAAAATTCGATAGACATCAGCAGATGGCAGACAGGTATGTATTGTGCACGCATCCCCGCCACAGGACAAAAAGCTCTGTTTATGGTGGTGAGGTGAGGATTATTTATATGCATTATGACGATGTATTATCATCTTTACCTGTTGTGAGTATATCATTCATTGTGAGTTGCTGCTCTAATTGTTCCACAGTAGGTAAAATAAGTCTGTTATGTCCCCATGGAATTTGTGCCACAACTTGTGGCACAAATTGATATTCAGCACTATAGAACAAATACCATTGCCTTATGGCATAAAGATTTCTTCGCGAAAATCCTGTAATATTGGGAAATGCGAGTCGTAAATCTATAGAAAGTCGCTCCATCACGGACTCTCCCCATTGAGTGGTTTTTTGCTTCTGAACTATCGCCTCAGCTAATTGCCAATACATTTCCATCAACTGCTGATTTGCGCTGAGAGCTATTTTGATTTGTGTTTTTCTAATGGTTTGTTTTATCTGTTCAAACCAAGTTTTGTAGCTGATATCTGTTAATTCCATTCTCGTATTCTTTGTTTGTTTTGCGACACAAAATTACATTGTTTGACAGTTAAGACACTATAACAAAGTATATCATAATCTCCATTGAGTTTCACAGAAAAACAAAAAAACTCTTGCCACAAAAAGCAGCAAGAGTTTTTCTGAAGAAATAGGCAAGTATCTCTATTTATGTACGAGAAAGAGCGTGGCGCAATGATAAGCCGCCAACGGTGCCAAATCCTGTTAAAAACATTAATTGGAAAGGAATAGCAGCAATTTCCAAATACATTGCGGATGTTGCAATTCCACCAATAAAATAGAGTGTAAATAATAATTCGATAATTACTCCGCCACCAATTTTACGTTGAACATATTTTTTCTTTTTCCAATCATCATTATTCGTAACGATTTTGTATTTGGGAGTACGTTTGAATTCCGATTTTTTTCCTGTTAATGCTTCAAAAACCGCTTTTGAATTATTGACAGCAAAGCCCATACTGCCTGCCATAAAAACGGGGAATAACATTAAACGACGCTGCCAATCCAAATGGATGGCTTTTTGAGCATACAGATAAAACAAGAATGTACTGATAGAAGCCAATACAAAAACAGACATTAAAGTAAAGTAAGCATCATAGCCTGCCACATTGTTTTTGATTATTACTAAGGGAACATTGAGCATGGCAACCATAATAATAAACGGAAACACAATATTGCTGGTTAAATGGACAGTACATTCCATTTTGACCTTGAAAGGCATATCGGATTTCCATACTGCGGGTAAGAGTTTTTTTGCTGTTTCCACAGCCCCTTTTGTCCAGCGGAATTGTTGTGTTTTGAGTGCATTGATGTCGGCAGGTAATTCAGCCGGAGAAGTCACATCATTGAGAAACACAAATTTCCATCCTTTTAATTGGGCACGATAGCTAAGGTCAAGATCTTCGGCAAGAGTATCGGCATGCCAATTACCGGCATCTTCGATAGTTTTTTTGCGCCATATACCGGCAGTGCCATTAAAATTGATAAAGAAACCGGCTTTATTGCGCACTTGCTGTTCAATAACAAAATGACCGTCCAAAGCCAAAGCTTGTGCCCGAGTCAAGAAAGAATAATCTTCATTGAGATGCTCCCAACGTGTTTGCACCATTCCCACATTATCGTTTTGGAAATGCGGAACCGTCATTTCAAGAAAATCGGGTTTCGGCACAAAATCCGCATCGAAAATGGCAACAAATTCACCGCGAGCCATAGCCAAGCCATGCTTCAAAGCACCTGCTTTGTAGCCTGTTCTGTCAATACGATGAATATGTTTAATGTCGAAGCCCTGAGCCGCATACTCTTCTACCAAACGACGAGTGACTTCCACCGTTTCATCAGTAGAATCATCCAAAACTTGAATCTCAAGTTTGTCTTTGGGATAGCGTATATCGCAGACAGCACTCACAAGACGTTCTACGACATAGACTTCATTATACATCGGCAATTGCACTGTTACCACAGGCAAATCATCCGATAACTGTTGGGGAGGGGTGTTGCGGACATTGCCTGCGGTTTTGTGATAATAGTAAATCATCACCAAACCGTGCAATCCGAATGCAAACAAAATTGTGAGGGAAAGAATGTAGAGAAGTAATAACGCACCTTCCATTTGGAAAGATCACCTATACCTTTCAGTTGGTTAAAAAAAAACTCTTCATTTTTTATAAAAATTTGATAACCGCACCTTGCGTTTATCACAAGAGTTCCATTTGTATGTTCTTCACATAGTTACCAGCCGGAAATAACGGCAAGCAACACATCCTCGGATATTTGTCGTAATGCTTTATTCACGGCTTCATTTTTTGCCGGAATACCGCCCGACACATCAAACAACTGTGTGTTTGTTATATCCTTACTTATGAAATTTTTCTTTTTTACAGCATCGTACAATTCTGCTTTAACCGTTACATTGACTTTTCTTTCACTTTCAACTTCGCCTTGACGCAAATTGATTGTTGCTTCACTGATAGCGGTAATGGTCGTTAGTAATTTCGCATCACCTTTTTGCTCTACCAATGTCAATGTATTGTCATTTCTGAATCGCTCGATAAGCGATTGGGTCAAAACATCCCTGAATTGTGGAATTCCCTGCCCACTATTGTCTGCCGTTATTTGTATGACTACTGTTTTCAAATGGGGCGGAAGATTGCCACCACCCGTAAACGAATAGCATCCATAATAGAAAAGACAGGTTATCAAGATGCAAATTATGGAAACTAAATGAAGCGCACTATTACGGAAATATGAAAAATTGTTCATTTTCATTGCATTCAATCACATTTCATCGAAAAATTGCGTGGCTTGCTGTCCAATATATGGATTATTGAGTCGCTCATGACCTATGGTTGTTGCTTCACCATGCCCGCTCAAAACAACCGTTGCATCATCAAGGGTTAGCACTTGTTCACGAAGCGAGGTGAGTAAAAGTTGATGATTCCCACCGGGTAAATCAGTGCGCCCTATACTCCCAGCAAAAAGCGTATCACCCGCAATGAGAATATGAGCTTGTGCATCATAAAAACAAACACTGCCCTCAGTATGCCCGGGAACATGACGCATAGAAAACAACCATTTTCCGCATTGTACTTTGTCGTCCATTCGAAGAAATTGTGCATTCTCAATAGATTGTATTTCAAAGGGCAATTCCCAGAGAGTATGCTCCATTGGTGATACAAGTCTATAATTATCATAGGGATGAATATAAACAGGAATATCGTGTTTTTGCTTTAAGAGTGCTGCCTCGGCGGTATGATCCCAATGAGAATGAGTCAGATAAAGTCCCTCAAGCATATAGCCATGTTCTTCGATGATTTCGTCTATGATAGCCATGGAACCGAATGGCGCATCAAATAAGACGGCACATTTATTTTTTTCATCCACACACAGATAACACCATGTCATCACCGGTCCGGCTTCTATGGCAATGATATGAAGGTTGCTGTCTTGCGGCAGACGATACTGTACAATATTCGGCATACGTATGATGTTTTTACAAAAATGCTGCTGCCCAAAATTACAAAACAATTTGCTTTGTCACACTGTCTTCGCCCACAATATGGTTTTTTGGCTGTATTTTCGAGCCCTATATGGATAAAAAAGCACAAAAAATGATGTTAACACAGCCATTTACCCTCCAAGAAGCACGCAATCTTTATTCCGATAAAACACTTGGGTACTCAATCATCGCATCAGATAGTATGTTCCGACTTTTTGCACCGAGAGCATTTCGGGTTTCTCTTGTATTGTTCGACAATTATACCGATACACAAGGGGTGGAGTTTCCTATGGTACGCGATGAACAAGGTGTATGGGAATATTCAATGACAAAACCGACTCAACATTACTATGGGTATCGTGTATGCGGACCTGAAGAAAAGCCGGAACATTTTAATGGCTCCATCATCATTGCCGACCCATATTCCCAAGCCGTTGTCACACATAATACATATAGCCATAGGGCAAAATCAATTATTCTTGATACGCATTTCGATTGGTCGGATGATACATTTTCTCCACCTGCCGATCACAGAGAACTCATTATCTATGAATGTCATATTCGTGATATGACCATGCACCCAAGTGCAGAAATACAAGCAAAGGGAACATATACCGGTTTTGTGGAATACGGTAAAAAAGGAGGTCTTTCCTCTATAAAAGAATTGGGAATCAATGCTGTTGAATTATTGCCCATACATGAATTTGCCAATATAGAACCTCCGTATAATGATGCGTCCGTTAAAGAACACTTAGGACTTGTCAATACATGGAATCCATATTCCCGCAATCATTGGGGTTATATGACAAGTTTTTTCTTTGCACCCGAATCATATTATGCAAGCGATGGCAGCATTGTAGCGGGGGAATATAGCGGTACGGAGGGAAAATCTGTCCATGAACTAAAAACCATGATCAAAACTCTCCATAAAGAAGGGATTGCCGTCATACTTGATGTGGTGTATAATCATGTATCGCATTATGATGAAAACCCACTGAAATACTGTGATAAATTTTTATATTTCCGTTGTAATGAGAATGGGGAATTTATCGGGAACTCAGGGTGCGGGAATGATGTTTTTACTGAAAGCCCCATGGCACGGCGTCTCATTATTGACAGTGTGCGTTTTTGGTTGGAAGAATATAATGTTGATGGCTTTCGTTTTGATTTAGCGGCAATGATTGACACAGAAACGTGCCGATTAATTACCCAAACAGCTCGCGCCATAAAACCGAATGTCATAATCATTGCAGAACCGTGGGGTGGTGGTAGTTACGATATTGAGCGATATGCTTCTTTGGGATGGAAAGCGTGGAATGATATTTTTCGGAATGGAATAAAAGGACAAAATCCATATAATGGTCAAGGTGCCGTTTTCGGACATTTTTTTCACCATCATACCCCCGAATCATTACTCGCTTATATGACAGGTACATTACAACAAGACGGATTTATTTTTCCATCACCCGATTTTTCCATAAATTATCTTGAATCGCATGATGATATGACTCTTGGTGATTTTATCCGTATTGCCATTGGAGAATATAACTATCATACACGAATTGAAGATGCTGAAACACATGCAAAACTCACACCGCGGCAACAATCGTATCATAAAATAGCGGCGGTGTTTTTATGTATTTCACAGGGCTGTATAATGATTCACCAAGGGCAAGAATATGGGCGGAGTAAAATTATTGCATGGGACGATGCTGTGCAAGACCCCTCAATGCTAACTCTTGACCACAACAGCTACAATAAAGATAATGCGACCAATTATCTCAACTATACTCATCGAGACTACAATCAAGCACTGTGGGAGTATTATCAGGGATTATTTTCTCTCCGCACGGCAATGCCTTTCTTTTTCGGTCAATGCCCAAGAGCAAATATTTCTTTGTCATATCAAGGAACACCTCATCAAATGACGGTACGTTTAGTATCCGAGCAGCCCAATCCTTATGCAGAATGTTTGATTATTATCAACACTCACCCCGAACAAGAGTGGTTTTATACTTTACAGGAAGGGGAGTGGGGTTGTTTTACCAATGCAGAAAAATCATCGTCGCAATGTCTTGAATATTTTTCGGGGTCACTAACTATTCCACCCATAAGCGCATATATTCTTATGCAATAATGCCAAAAAACAGTATGGACTCAACACAGGATATATACAGACAATTTCTTTCCGCCATTCACCCATTGGATGACCATATATTTCATGCACTTTTTCAATCATTACAAACACGATTATACAAAAAAGGCGAGGATATAGTGTTGCAGGGTCATAGACAGAAAGAATTTTATTTTGTACAAAGCGGTACACAAATGTCTTACTATGAGGATGAAAAAAAAATTCTTGTACTTGCATTTACTTACCCGCCAAGCCTTTGTGCCATACCCGAATCTTTTCTCACTCAACAACCGTCACCGTGTTGTTTAACATGTGTCACAGACAGTACCTTGCTTGCACTTTCTTTTGATGATTTGCAAATACTGTTTGACCGTTACCCTTCTATTGAGCGATTATTCCGCAAAGCAACCGAAAAAATTCTTATAGGTATTCTGCAACGCCACAGGGAATTACACACACTGACAATGGAGCAACGATTCTCAGCTTTTTGCTCTCGCAGCCCTCATTTGCTTACGATGGTTCCTCACAAATACATTGCCTCCTATCTGGGAATTGATGCAACCAATTTCAGTAAATTATTACGCACTGTACGATTTTGACATCTTGGTTTATACCAAGATACTATATTGTTTTATACCGTAACTTTGTGATTATTCACATAAAAGCAATGCTGTATGAAAGTTTCATGGCTTGACAGAGAAGAATATCCTTTCACATCACACTTTACAAAGATAAATGGTCATAAACTGCATTATATTGATGAAGGGAAGGGCAATATTTTATTATTCGTTCACGGAACACCATCGTGGAGTTTCGATTTCAGAAAATGCATAAAAAAACTCTCTTCTTCTTTTCGTTGCATTGCCATTGATCATATCGGTTTTGGGCTTTCTGATAAACCGGAGCATTACGATTATTCTACACAAAACCACAGTAACACTTTGGAACAATTTATTCTAAAAAAAGAATTAACCGATATTACACTTATTGTACAAGATTTTGGCGGACCTATAGGACTCAATGTTGCCATAAAACACCCGCATCTAATAAAACACATCGTCATATTCAATTCGTGGCTTTGGAGCAGCGCCGATGACCCTCACTTTAAGAAATTCAGCAAAATTCTTCGCAATCCACTTTTGCCTTTTTTATACAGGTATCTCAATTTTTCACCGAGATTTGTTTTACCAACAGTGTATGGTGACAAAAAACCGACAAAACATATTTTGAAACATTACACCAAACCATTTGCAAGCTCAACAGAACGCAATGGCACTTTGGCTTTTGCACAATCATTGCTCAATGATCAGGACTGGTTTCAAGAATTGTGGAATAAAAAAGAGAGTATTGCCAATAAGCCTACATTATGTATATGGGGAATGAAAGATCCTGTTATTATCCCTAAATATTTAGACAAATTCCAAAGTGGTTTTATTAATTCAACAACTATAAAATTAGAAAATTGCGGGCATTTTCCACAAGAGGAAGAACCTGATATTGTTGCGGACGCTATTGCAGATTTTCTACATATTCATGATGAATCAAAAAATTGTGATTGACACTAAAGATTAGAGCATCAGTGAGTAAACAATATTTCTGTGTGTTGTATCAAACATATCGTTCTAAAAATTCGACGACAACAGTATCTTTACAATCTAATAATTCTTTCACAGTACCTTCAAAACGGACTTTACCTTTATCGAGCATGGCGACTCTATTGGCAATTTTAAACACAGAAAACATATCGTGGGTAATCACAACGGATGTCATATTGAATGTAGAGGAAAGTTCGGCAATTAAATTATCTATTTGCTCTGAAGTAACGGGATCTAAACCGGTTGTGGGTTCATCATAAAACACATAATCGGGACTGCCAACCAAAGCACGAGCCACACCAACACGTTTACGCATTCCACCTGATAAATCGGAGGGTTTTTTATCGCGCAATATTGCCCATTCTTTTGCAAAACCTTCTGCCGATGAAGCAGGTAATAATCCCACCGCACTCAATACTCTTTGCGCCTCTTGTGTTAAAGCTATGGTATCGCGTTCGCCATGTTCCCATTGGCTGATAATGACATTTTCAAATACAGTAAGTGAATCAAATAAAGCAGCGCCTTGAAAAACATATCCCACACGACGGCGTAAAGAAAACAATTCTTCTTTGGTGAAATTCACAACATTTTTCCCATCCACTTCCACATGACCTTGATCGCCATCAAGCAGACCAACCACATGTTTGAGCAAGACACTTTTACCGCACCCTGATTTACCTATAACACAAATAGTTTCACCATCGCTGATGGTTAAATCTATGCCGTTCAATACTTGTTTTTGTCCAAATGCTTTATGAAGGTTATGTATTTTTATCATAGTGTTGATTAATAAAAGAACTTATGAAATGTACCATTTATACTCATCTATCAATTTTATATTTATTTTTTCTTCTTGTTGTGCCAACTCTTCACAGATTTTGTGAAAGTGTTCCTGAGTGAGTTGAAACAAACCGACCTTAGGAGCAAACTTTTTTACAAACTCAATACGATATGTTGTTGGAGGATGTGAAGAATCTACCCGCGAAGATTCCCTTGTTGCTAATTTTTGCAAACGTAGAATTTCTTTTTCGGGGATTGTTTCTATCATTTCTTTTAATCGTTGTATAATAGTTTTACCATTCGGTGCTACAACAGCTTGTTGTTGAACATATTGCAAGAAAAGACCATAACTTAGCTTGTACAAAGACTTTTCAGAATCCTCGCTACCTCCCATAGAAGCTCCCAAATAATCAGCATAATACTCTGCTTTTTGTGAGTCATAGTGTATCATCCAGTAGTACACAAACAGAAAACCAAGAGCTATTTTGGAAACGCACCACATTAAAACATAAAAAGGAATAGAAGCTATTTTGAATATATAGTTAACATCACTACCTTGCATTATGCCTTTGGGTGATAAAAAATAATACCATGCCCAAACATTTGTGAATACATAATAATGCAAAAAACCACGAGCCGGGTCTTGATTTACATTATGTGCAAGTTCGTGACCAACAAGATCAACAAATTCCTGTTTAGACAAAAGAGAAACAAGTGGATAACCTAATGTTAATACTTTTTTTCTTTGTATTCCGACATATCCCATTGATGCATTGAAATCAGCATTGACAACAAGATAATCTATCGGCTTTCCTCCTAATTTCTCATTTAATGATTCAACAAATTCCCACAATGCAGGCATTTCTTGTTTTGTAATACCATCTTTTGGCTTTTTAGAAAATCTTGGGCGTAAATAAATAACGAGAAGCAAACACATCACAGAACCCAAGATGGCGAAAATATTCGGGAACAAAAGCAATAACAAAACAGAGCTAACAACCAAAGACAACCAAACCAGAACTACCAACAAAGACATCACAACTGTTGTTGTTGCAACAAGAGTATTTCTGTGTTTATACTTTTCTATATCTGTTTCCATTAATGTAGCAAACAGCTTTTTACTGTATTTATCGCCTATTTTCCTAACAATTTTCTCATACATATCTAATTGCTCGGGTTCATCATTGCTGTTCAAATTCCAATCACAGAATTCGCACCACTCTGTAAAGCCATGATATACCTTATATGTTGTTCCACATTGTAAGCATATTTTCTCTCGGCTATTCATAACTCTATAACAAGAATACATTTATTACACATACATTTCCGGTCGGCGATCTCTGAAAATATCATTGACAGAATTAAAGCTTTTAGAGCGTGTAAGTTCCGGTTGAATACTACCATATACAATGGCATCACCATGAGGTAATGCTTTTGCCATTATCGCACCATTATAACCCCATAAAGCACTTTCTCCTTTGAAAGTAAGTTCTTCATCGCCCACTTTTTCTGTGCCATAACGATTAGCCACCGCCATATATACTTTATTTTCTAAAGCTCTGCACGGCATGGCGATATGCCATACATCCGTTACCAAATTAGACGGACATACAATAATATCTGCCCCTCGTAAACCAAGAGTCCGAGCACTTTCAGGAAACCGCCAATCATAACAGATCATTGTTCCCACTCGTACATCTTTGGCTGTATCTTCCACAACAAAAAAACCGGTATTTCCCGGTGAGAAACATAAAAATTCTTTGTAAAACAAATGGGTTTTTCTATAGACGATAGGTTTTTCTTCGTGCGGAAAAAGAAGCATGGCAGAATTATAGAGTGTATCTTTGTCCCTTTCCGCAAAACCAATCACGATAATTGCATTTTTCTCGCGTGCCATTGTATGAAATGTCTTACAAATATCGCTATGTACATCAATGCTATGGGGCATCAAATCTTCTTTGGATGTAAAAAAATAACCCGAAGTCGCCAATTCCGGAAATACAAGAATATCTGCGTCCGTTTGGTGAATAGTTTGTTGTATGATTTGGCAATTATACTCCAGATTAGCCCAAAGTGGTGATTGCTGTATAAGAGCAACAGACAGTTCCATGTTTTATTAATAAAATTGTCGTGACACAATAATGTTCATCGAAATATCCAGAGCCGGCGCTGAGTGTGTGATAGCTCCCACCGAGACAAAATCTACTCCTGTTTGTGCATAATCGCGAATGGTTTGAAGATTGATACCACCGGAGGCTTCGGTTTCAAAACGCCCTTCCACCATCTTCACGGCTTCACGAACATTCGCAACGCTAAAATTATCGAACATAATTCGCGTGATGCCGCCAACTTGCAATACCCTTGCAACATCGCCTAATGTGGCAGTTTCCACTTCTATGGGTAAGGGATAATTCGAAGTTTCTTTAATCACAATCTCAATGGCTTTTTCAATACTGCCGGCAGCCGTGATATGGTTATCCTTTATCATCACCATATCGTAAAGACCATAGCGATGATTCGTTGCGCCACCAATTTTCGCAGCATATTTATCAAGCAAACGCCAACCGGGGATGGTTTTTCGTGTATCTAAGACACGACATCCCGTTCCTTCGATAGCACGAACATATCTATTGGCTTGGGTAGCAACCCCGGACATCCTTTGTAAAAAATTAAGGGCTGTTCTTTCCCCGGAAAGCAAAACACGGCTTGGGGCTTCAATTTGGGCAATAACAGTTCCTTTTTCCACATAATCACCATCATTACAAAATGTTCGCCAGTTCATATCAATGGTAAAATTTCGGAACGTCAGTTCGGCAATTTTCAAACCACAGATTATGCCACTCTCTTTGGCAAGAAGTGAAGCACTTGCAATAGCATCAATATCAAAGATGCTTTCGGCAGTAATATCACCGGTTCCAATATCTTCGGTAAGAGCTATTTGTATAAGCCGTAACACCGATGCGTCATTGAGATCACGAACCATAAGTCAGCAAAAGTAAAAGATTAGAAAACAAAAACTCTTCACAACAAATCCGAGGCAGTCTTCATTCATCAACAAAGTGTTGTCCTCAAAATTTACACAAAACTACCAAGTCGGCAGAGATTATGACAATTTTAGGACGCTGCATACTCTTTTTTGGAAAGTCTATATAATCGTGTTTCGTATTTTTGCCATAGAAATAAAGTGTGCTCGCCTTTGGCGGGTATCTTTCACACAATCGTTTTTACTACCGACAAAGGATTTTCCTCATGGACATTACATTTACTCCTGAAGAATTGCAACAGGTGGAATTGCACAAATCAAAGTATCCCGAACCCAAAGCGGCAATCATGCCCGTCTTGTGGATGGCTCAAAAAAAATGGGGCTGGTTGTCCGAAGATGTTATGCGATACATTGGTCAATTGCTTGATTTGCCCACTGCACATGTAAAAGGAGTAGCAACTTTTTACACAATGTATTTTAAAAAACCTATGGGCAATTATCATATCCAAGTATGTACGAATATTTCGTGCATGTTGCGCGGCGGTGAAGACATATATCGCCATGTGTCCGGTAAATACGGCATCTCTCATAATCAAAGAACTCCCGACGGTAAGTACTCTCTCGAAGAAGTGGAATGTATGGGAGCTTGCGGTGGGGCACCAATGATTGCGGTAAATGAAGTGTTTTATGAAAAAGTCAATGTCCAAGAAGTGGATAAGGTTTTAGATTCACTTTCATAATCCGATAATGGTTTCGGCACAGCCATTGCTGTTCCGCTATCATCATGTGTTGAAACTTTTGGGTGATTACGGTGTCATTAACGTAATCACCTATTTTTTATAGAGAATAAAACAGTAATGAAACCCATCGGTATATCGTTTTCGCATAAACTCCTTCTCATTGTCGGGATGACGTTTTTGCTCGACATTATTAGCAAAGGAACTCACATTGTTCCTCTGCTTCAACTCAGTTCCGATGCGGTTCTCCATCATTATGACATTTGGCGATTATTCACCTATCCTTTTGCCGGACAATCTGTTGGTGAATTGCTTGTGTTTATGTCTGTCATGTTTTTCGCCGGGGACAAGGTTGAAACCGTATTCCCTCGCTTCAAGTTTCCTCTCTTGTTAACCATGCTGACAGTGTTGCAAGCATTGGGCTTTATGTTATTTCTTCCTTCTGACCCCAATCCACTTAATGGCACCACGCTTATTTCATTTTTCACTTTAGGAATGTATGTGGCTTTATTTCCGCGTCACATTGCAGAAGTGTTTGTCGGTTATCGCATACCTGTTCCTGTGTTTGCTACACTTTTAGCAATCATAGGACTTATATTCTCCGGCGCTTACCTTCTGACATCCGAATCATTTTTGTTCTATCGTCAGTTCTCACAAAGTATTATTGGTGGTTGCCTCGGCATAGCTTTGAGTTGGTCTAATAAACGCTCATCCGTAAAAAAGCAAAGCATTATTCAATCAACAACATTACCGGTCATTGCACCTCCGCCCGATGAAGAGCTTGAACCTGTTAGCATTACCGGCACGATATCATCCAAAACACCATCAATGTTCACAGAATTTAGAGAAGAAGATTTTACGGATGAGGAACAATTAAATCTCATCCTTGACAGAATGATTGAAGTTGGATACGATGCCCTCACTGAATCCGAACGTCATTTCCTTGACCAATACTCCCAAAATTTGCAAAAGTAATTTAGTTGCCAAAGTTTTGTAGTTTTGAAGAAGATAAATTCTTTACTTCAAGGCAACAAGTGTGCAAAACCCCTTAGGGACTTCGACGCTCCTGACATTTTCGCATATTTAATACTACGGTGACAGTAATTATTTTTGAGAGAGAACAATGAAACAACTCTACATAGACCCGGATATCAGCAAAGCCGAAACATTGCCCGGCTCATTTTATCATGATACCACTATATTTGAGAGTATGAAAGATCGAATATTTGCCTCATCATGGCAATGGATTGGGGATAAACGTCTAAATAGTTTACCGAATAGCACGTATCCATTCTATCTATTAGATGGTTATTTGAATGAGCCAATGGTTTTAATACGTTCCGCGGATGACACTCTTCTATGTCTTTCCAATGTATGCACTCATCGTGGAAATATCGTGGTGCACAACCCCGGATCAGCCAAATTTCTCACGTGTATGTATCATGGCAGAAGATTCAATCAAGATGGAACATTTGTATCCATGCCTGAATTTTCTTTGACTGAGAATTTCCCCAGACCATGCGATAATTTACATCAATTTGATTTGGTGGAATGGGGTCCATTTTTATTTACGGGAATTTCTCCCCGATTCGAACTGCGTAATATTCTTTCCATCATGAATGAACGCATTGGTTTTTTGCCTCTGGATGAATTTATTCATAAACCGACTTTAGGAAAAGAATATCTTGTGAATGCGCATTGGGCATTGTATTGCGACAATTATCTTGAGGGATTTCATATTCCGTACGTGCATCAGGATTTGAACTCAGTTTTAGATTATGGGCTATATACCACAGAATTATATGATTATTTCAATGTGCAAATCGGATATGCAAAAGATGGCGAGGAATGTTTCATTTTGCCTGAAGGACATCCCGATTATGGTAAATCCATTGCCGCTTATTATTATTGGATATTCCCGAATATGATGTTCAATTTTTATCCTTGGGGTTTATCTATCAATATCGTGAAACCAATAACCATTGATAAAACAAAAGTTAGTTTTATTACATATCTCTATGATGAGAGCAAATTGCATTCGGGGGCGGGAGCAATGTTGGACAAAGTAGAGCGCGAAGATGAATTCGTGGTGGAAAATGTATATAAAGGTCTCAAATCAAGAGTGTATTCAACAGGAAGATTTTCTGTGAATCGCGAACAAGGAACACATCATTTTCACAGACTACTCGCCGATTTTTTGAGACAATAATAATACGTGCTTTTATTATAACTCTGTCTATTGAGGAATACTCAAAGGCAATTGAAGAGATTTTCTTAATGTAGTGAAATCTGAAACACTGAAACCATAAGCGCAACACCATACTTTTCAAACTACGTAATTTTAACAATTTTTATAGACACCCGGCTTCAAACAATTTTTACGACAAATTTATCAAAACAATGACAATGAGCGCATATCAATGATGCTATGCTGCACAAAATGTTTTGTTGTTTACAACATTATCGTTAGATTTTTGACTGTGTTGCTAAAGTTTTGTAGTTTCGCGATACGGGAAAGCACAATGCGTCCACGCGAACAACAAGCGTAGGCAAACTATAAACAATGCAGTCCTTCTCATAATTATATTTTCGACTGAGTGCTTTGCTCAAACTATTGAGAAAACAGACAAGCGAACTTTCTATGATTTAGATTGCATTGATTATTAGGACTTATATCGGTTAAACGATAAGAATAGCTTACTTTCCATCACAATGTGGAATTGTTCTTGTTGTGAACATGTTATTGGTATTGCAAAGAAACCAATGTTGAGCTTCCAGTTTTTTATTTAGACAAATACATAGTCGGAATTACCGAAACAGCGACGTAAAATTATCTGGAAGTAGGTATCAGTTATTCGTTGTATGAATATGAAAACTTTTTGCCTTGCCTTGTTAGCAATCATTATGTCCCACATCAATGTCTTTGGGCAAGAATTCAAAGTTGATGGCATTAATTATAAAGTAACATCAATGAATCCGGCTACTGTAGAAGTAGCAGTTAACTATTACCTTGCAGGCAGTGCAAATATTCCGGCTAGTGTAACGTATTCTTCTATTCCCTATGCAGTAACGAGTATTGGCAGAAAAGCATTCTCGTTTTGTAAAGACTTAACATCTGTAATGATTCCTAATTCAGTAACGAGTATTAGTGATAGCGCATTCGCATATAGTTTCGGATTGACTTCGGTAAGCATTCCTAATTCGGTCACAACGATTCAATCTGGTGCATTTGCACATTGTACCAGCTTGACTTCGATTAACATTCCTAATTCGGTCACAAACATTCAATCCGGTGCATTCACACATTGTACTAGCTTGACTTCGATTAACATTTCTAATTCAATCACTACTATTGGTGGAAGCACATTCGCACATTGTACCGGCTTGACTTCGATTATTATTCCTAATTCGGTCACAACGATTGGTGGAAGTGCTTTCCAAAGCTGTACAGGATTGAATTCGATTAGCATTCCTAATTCGGTCACAACGATTGGTGGAAGTGCTTTCCAAAGCTGTACAGGATTGAATTCGATTAGCATTCCTAATTCGGTCACAACGATTGGTGGAAGTGCTTTCCACAGTTGTACAGGATTGAATTCGATTAGCATTCCCAACTCGGTGACAAGTATTGGTAGTCATTTGTTCTACAATTGTTCGGGATTGACTTCGGTGAACATACCTAACTCGGTCACTACTATTGGTGTTAGTGCATTCGCACAATGTTCGGGATTGACTTCGGTGAACATACCTAACTCGGTCACTACTATTGGTGGGAGTGCTTTCCACAGTTGTACAGGATTAACTTCGATTAACATCCCTAATTCAGTGACTAATATTGAGAATGCGGCTTTCACATCTTGTAGTGGCTTGACATCGGTTATCATTCCTAATTCGGTAACAAATCTTGGTGGAAGCGCATTCCAACTCTGCACTGGATTGACTTCAATTAATATTCCTAATTCGGTCATAACTATTGGTGGAAGTGCTTTCCAAAGTTGTACAGGATTGACTTCGATTAATATTTCTAATTCAGTGACGAATATTGAATACGGTGTATTCGGATATTGTACCGGATTGACTTCTATTAATATTCCCAATTCAGTGACGAACATTGGTAACGCTGCATTCGCTGGTTGTACCGGATTGACTTCTATTAATATTCCTAATTCAGTGACGAGTATTCAACAATCTGCATTCAGCTTCTGTACCAGCTTGACGTCTATAAATATCCCTAACTCGGTCACAAGTATTGGTGGGAGTGCATTCGCACATTGTACCGGATTGATATCTATTAACATTCCTAATTCAGTGACGAGTATTGGTGATGGTGCATTCTATAATTGTACGGGCTTGACGTCTGTAACGGTGAATTGGGCAAAGCCTCTATTTGTAAACGGGGGTACATTTGGACTTATTACTTTATCGGAAGTATCATTATATATACCGGTCGGAACTCTAATTGCTTACAGCAAGGCATTCCTTTGGAAAGAATTTAAAATCGAATTATTTAATCAAAGTTTCTATGTTGATGACATCTATTATGTAATTTCATCATCAAGTCCGCCTACCGTAGAGGTAGGGTTGAACACTTCTCTTGCAGGCAGTGTAAACATTCCTGCTACTGTTACAAATGCCTCAATTACGTATGCTGTAACAAATATTGGTGACGGCGCATTCGCTGGTTGTACTGGATTAACCTCTATAAACATTCCTAATTCGGTAACGGGTATTGGTGAGTATGCATTTGCAAGTTGTTCCGGATTAACATCCGTAAATATTCCGAACTCTGTAACGAATATTGGTGCATATTCATTCCAAAATTGTACCGGATTGACTTCCGTAAATATTCCTAATTCGGTTTTCAACCTTGGTGATTATGCATTCGCTGGTTGCGACGCACTGACTTCAGTAACTATTCCTAATTCTTTAACGAATATTGGTGCATATTCATTCCGAAATTGTACAGGATTGACTTCCATTTACATTTCGAACTCTGTAACGAATATTGGTGCGGGGGCATTCCACGGTTGTACTGGATTAACGTCAATAAACATTCCTAATTCGGTCACAAATATTGGTGGAAGTGCATTCGAAGGTTGTTCCAAGTTGAAATCAGTAAAGGTGAACTGGACAACCCCTTTGGCAATAAATGCCAAAATTTTTTACGGTTTATATTTACCGTCACTAACCTTATATGTTCCTGACGGAACTCAAGATACCTATAAAAAGACACCAGTTTGGAAAGATTTTAAAATACAAGGATTTAAGCAAAGTTTCTCTGCTGACGATATCTCTTACACAGTGACATCATTAATTCCACCTACTGTAGCGGTGGCAAAAAACTCTTCGTTTATTGGCAAGGCAAATATTCCGGCAACAGTAAACTCCACATCAATTTCAGGCAATGGAAATGTTTCGACATCTATAACAAATGCCTCTATTACGTATGATGTTACAAGTATTGAAGAAGAGGCA
>VYMG01000041.1_pt1 | contig 79037 bp, 57 predicted proteins | sample 5115261 | NCBI WGS metagenome assembly VYMG01 (sample SAMN12291781, study PRJNA351875) | freshwater metagenome | isolation source: freshwater lake | place: USA: Michigan, Wintergreen Lake | collected 2013-08-08
CCCCGCCTTTACCGGTATTTCCCAAAGGTTCACAATTAGGTATCCCCGATGTTGTGCTTTCCATGCCCGAAGAATTTACCGTCAAAGCGGATTTCAAAGATGAATACAGAAATTTTGTTATACCTTTTTCTTTTAGTAGCGATAAAAATATTTCTGCTGTAGAATTTCGTCCCGGCAATCCCGCCGTAGTGCATCATGTATTGATGTGGATAGACACAACAGGTAAAGCACGAAAAATGGATGCTGCCGATCCCTTGCCCGGTTATTCCGGTTTTGGCGGTGCCGGTTTTGATGATGCCATTGTATTGCCCGCAGCATGGGTGCCCGGTGCTGTGCCGCGATTTTTTCCCGACAAAATGGGGATTCGTATTCCCAAAAATGCAGATTTAGTCATGCAAATACATTATGCACCGTCGGGAAGTGTACAAAAAGACCAGTCCACAGTGAATATTTTTTATTCCGACGATAAATCTATTCGACAAATTCGCGAAGCTACAATTAATCCTCAGAATTTAGCCGGCGGCAATTCTTCTTTTCTTGTTAAAGCCGAAACAATCAACCGATTTAAAGGTGTATTGGATGTACCCTATGATTTCTCTTTGATGAGTATTGCGCCACACATGCACTTAATTGGTACAAAAGCTAAATCGTATGCCATTACTCCCAAAGGGGATACAATTAAATTAATTGCTATTGACGATTGGGATTTTAATTGGCAGGGATCTTATACATTTAAAAAACTTATTAAAATTCCAAAAGGTGCTAAAGTATATTATGAAGCAGAGTATGATAATACTGCCAATAATCCATTGAATCCGAATAATCCGCCTCGTGTGGTGCGTTGGGGTGAAAATACCACCGATGAAATGTTTTTATGTTATTTTTTCGGCATACTCTATTTACCCGGTGATGAAAATATTTCTTTAGAAACATCGAATCCCACTTCTCTGATTGATGAATCTTTTTCCATACATTCTCCTGCGGCAATTATTATTCCCAACCCCATGCAACATCATGGTATATTGTCATGGACTGCACCAAAAGATGGTAATTATTCCATATCAATTACGGATATTACCGGAGCAGTAGTGCAAACAATTGCCAGCAATACATTTTTTACGGCGGGGCATCATTTTGTCGAATTACAGAATGATTATTTTGCGAGTGGTATGTATTTTGTCCATATTTACGATGGCTCTTCAACACAAACCGTAATATATTCTGTCACCCCATGATTCGCTCTACTCTTTATTGCGTTTTATTCTTGACAGTATATGCACTTGGGTATGCTCAGGTACAAACTGCAATATCCCTTGCTGAGTTACAACAAAGTAAGGGCATTTCAGTGATGATTTTTCTAAAAGAACAATGTCCGATTTGCCAAAAGTATGCTCCGACATTTCGCGAATTATATCAGCGTTTTGCATCGGACAGCATACGGTTTTTCGGCATATTTCCCGACAGGACACCGGACACTCTTGCCATTCACGATTATTGCAAAGAGTATGGGTTGCCCTTTCCAATTCACATAGATTCTACGATGGAATGGACAGAATATGCCGATGCGCGCATCACTCCCGAAGTTGCTGTGATTATTGACGGACATATTGTCTATGCAGGCAAAATTGACGATTGGTTTATCAGTTGGGGGCGCAAAAAAAATGCCCCCCGACACCATATCCTTGCTGACGTACTCACAAATCTACAGCAAGGTAAACCGATAAAGCAATCGCGGACTCAAGCGATTGGTTGCGCCATAGCCCGATAAATGGTCGGTGCATGATTAGCATGATGACAGCAGCAAGGCGATACACCGGCAACACCGTGGTTTTTGCGCTTTCAGTGATGAACGACTTCACCCACCAAGAAAATCTCTACAATCACTGCAATCCCTGTATATTTGCCACAAGAATTAATTTTTATTTGCACAAAACCTCAGATGCCCTTATCTTGCTATGGAGTTCATAATTCAACGGTGTAAAAAATGAAAAATATGCGATATATATATGCACTATGTTCGGGCTTGATGCTTGGCGCGGCATTTCCGCCATTGCCCACATGGTTTGGAGCTTTTATTGGATTTATCCCCATAATTTTAGCGATTTTGACCCCGACCAATGACAAGTATCATAATCGGCTATTGTATATTTGTTTTTTTGTGATGCACGGCATATCTAATTGGTGGGTAAGCAGTTGGCAAACCGAAAGTGACCCTTTTTTGTTTGTGTCGGGTTTTGCATTATGGTTGGGTCACCCATTCTTTTTTATGCTTCCCTTTGTGGGGATGCGTTTTTTACGCAAACGATTTGGGGATGCGGTGGGTTTGATTGCACTTCCTTTTTTGTGGACAGCATTTGAGTGGCTGCATTCTCTTGGCGATTTATCGTATCCGTGGTTAAGTTTAGGTTATACGCAAGCATATAATACGGTTTGGGTACAAATTGCCGAAATTGCCGGCGTGTGGGGTGTGGGATTTGTGTTGGTCAGCATCAATGTATTATTGGCTTCCTTGCTCAAAGAAATCATCGAAAAACGCAGTATTCATTGGCGAATATTTGTTTCCGCGCGACTGATAGCCGCACTTGCCCTTTGCGTGCTGCCTTGGTATTATGGTCAGATTCGTTTACCGGAGATTGCCGCATTAGAAAGTAAAGCACCACATATTGTTGCCGGAGTCATTCAGCCCAATATCAATCCTTGGAAAAAATGGCAGGGCAGCTCTTTCGATCAGATTGCAGCGCATCAGAAAATTCAGGATTCTCTTAATGCTTTGCAACATTTAGATTTGGCTCTTTGGAGTGAGACCGGAGTGCCTTATCTTGGACTGACAAACAGTAATCCCGAAGGACTTGAATTTCTTCGACCATGGATTAATGATTCCCAAACAGCATTGCTCACCGGATTTTCCGAAGCCGTGATATACAAAAAGCAAGATGCCCCCTATTATGCCAAACCCATACCGAATGATCTTTCTATTATGGGTAACTTTTACAATGCCGCAATATTGATGGAACCGCGCGATATGGCTCTGCCACTTAAAGCACCTGTTCACAGGAAAATGCGCCTCACACCCTTTGGAGAAAATATACCCTTCGGCGATATCTTTCCATTCCTTGAGCGGTGGTTGCAATGGGGCGTAGGTATATCAACATGGAGCAAAGGTAAAGTCCAAAAACCATTAACAATTGCTGTCGGAACGGGGGATTCTTTACGGCTTGGTTGTATTATTTGCATAGAGTCTGTCTATCCCGGATTTGTGAAAAACTATGCCGAAGCCGATGCGAATCTGCTGGCTGTCATTACGAATGATGCTTGGTATAATTACACATTCGGACCCGAGCAACATTATCGCATTTCTGCCATTCGTGCCATTGAAAATCGTCGTGCCATTGTGCGGTGTGCTAATTCCGGTGTCTCCGGCTTTATTTCTCCCAACGGTATGTCTTACAAAGAATTACAACCCTATATCGCTGCCGGACTTTCCTGCAAAGTTCCTCTGTTAACCGAGAAAACGCTCTATGTACGGTGGGGGGATTATCTGCCAATGGCTTGCACAGTAGTAGGGGCTTTATTGCTCTTTGTCGGCTATCTGCGAAAGAAAAATATCCCATAAAGCATTATTGAAACGATAAAAAGCCCGATTTTTGCACTCAAAACGGTAATACAAAGTTCGCTTTTGCGTCAATGTTCGCCGTTGTAAAGACTTAGTCCCTTTACAGGGGCTTTTCTTTTTTGTGTATGGTTACACCGATACTTGTTATACCATCACAGATGATTTTTCACTTATTCTGAACGGAGCATTTATTCATGTTAGGGTTTTTACAAAAAATATTTGGCAGCAAACACGATAAAGATGTTAAAGGGATACTTCCTATCGTTGATGAAATCAATGAGATATATGCCAAATTGTCTTCATTATCCGATGAAGAATTACGTGCACAAACAGACAAATTTCGCTCGCGTATTGCTGAACAACTTATGACCTTGACAAGTGAACGTGCTGAGATCAGAACACGCTTGCAAGAAGAAGATTTGCCCCATGACGATCATCAATCTCTCCATAATCGTCTCAACGAAATCGGTAAAGAAGAAGATTTAATTATTGCCGATACCCTTGATGAGATTTTACCGGAAGCATTTGCAACCGTCAAAGAGGTATGCCGCCGATTAACCGAACGTAAACATCAATATACCGCCGTTGGCAATTCCATTACATGGGATATGATTCCCTATGATGTGCAACTTATCGGAGGGACGGTTATTCATCAGGGCAAAATCTCCGAGATGGCAACCGGCGAAGGTAAAACTCTTGTGGCTGTTTCACCCATGTATCTCAATGCTCTTCCCGGACGAGGCGTTCACTTAGTAACCGTTAACGATTATTTGGCTCGACGCGACTGTGAATGGATGAAACCAGTATTCGATTTTCTCGGCATCACGACAGCGGCAATTCAATCGGCGATGCAATCCGAACAAAGACGCGCTGTCTATAATATGGATATCACCTATGGCACCAATAATGAATTCGGTTTCGATTATCTGCGCGATAATATGGTAACTGAAGTGGATGAAATGGTGCAAAGACCACATATATTCGCCATAGTGGATGAAGTGGACTCGGTATTAATTGATGAAGCTCGTACTCCGCTTATTATTTCCGGTCCCGTCGGCAATGCCGATAATCAACGTTTTGACCAATTAAATCCACGCGTCAGACGTATGGTAGAAGCACAAAATCGTTTGGTACAACAAATAGTAAATGACATCGAAAAAAAATTACAATCCGACAAAAAAGAAGTACGCAAAGAAGGCGGCGTCGGATTATTGCGCGCTTATCGCGGTTTGCCGAAGCAAAAAAAATTACAAAAATTATTGCAAGAACCCGAAAATCAAAAATTAATGCGTGAAACCGAACTTGATTATTTGCGCGATCAAGGAACACGTATGTCAGAAATTGATGAGGAATTATATTATACCATTGATGAAAAAAATCATCAAATTGATATTACCGAAAAAGGAAGAAATCTTATTACTGCTTCCGGCGAAGATCCCGATACCTTCGTTATTCCTGATATTGCAAGTCAATTAAGCCATATCGAAGGCGAACAATCATTAAACGCAGAAGAAAAACAACAAAAGAAAGATGAAGCTCTCCAATTATATTCTTTCCGAAGTGATGTTATTCACACAATATCGCAATTATTGCGCGCATATTCGCTCTATGAAATTGATGTGGATTATGTGATTCAAGACAGTAAAGTAAAAATTGTGGATGAATTTACAGGACGTATTTTAGAAGGTCGTCGCTATTCCGATGGCTTGCATCAAGCAATTGAAGCTAAAGAAGGCGTTAAAGTAGAAAGAGATACCCAAACATGGGCAACCATCACTTTACAAAATTATTTTCGCCTTTATAAAAAATTAGCAGGCATGACAGGTACTGCCGAAACGGAAGCTGCCGAATTTGAAAAAATATATAGTCTTGACGTTACAGTAATTCCCACCAATAAAAACATCGTACGCAAAGACTTAGACGATTATATTTATCGTACAAAACGTGAAAAATATAATGCTGTTGTCGAAGAAGTTAAAAAAATGGTGGAAGCAGGACGCGCAGTTCTCGTAGGAACAACAAGTGTGGAAGTTTCCGAAGTGCTCAGTAAAATGTTGCAACGTCAAAAAATTAATCATAATGTCTTGAATGCAAAGCAGCATCAGAGAGAAGCGGAAATTGTGACAGAAGCCGGACATAAAGGCGCTGTCACTATTGCAACCAATATGGCAGGACGTGGAACAGACATTAAGCTGACAGCCGAAGTAAAAGCCGCCGGTGGATTAGCAATTATTGGTACTGAGCGTCACGATGCTCGACGCATTGACAGACAGTTGCGCGGTCGTGCAGGACGACAAGGTGACCCCGGTTCATCACAATTTTTTATTTCGCTCGAAGATGATTTGATGCGTTTATTTGGTGGTGACCGAATTGCCAATATTATGCAAAAAATGAAAGTGCCAGAAGGTGAACCAATCCAACATTCTATGGTTACTTCATCGGTGACAAATGCACAGAAAAAAGTCGAAGAAAATAATTTCGGTGTTCGTAAACGGCTTATCGAATACGATAATGTGATGAATCAGCAACGCACAGCAATTTATGATTTGCGCCGCCATGCCTTATTCGGCGAACGATTAAAAGGCGAAATTCTTGATTATGTCGCAAACCTTGCCGATGAGTGGTTTGACACTTATCATGCCGAAGGAAATCTGGAAGCTTTAAAAAATCAAGTGCGTACACTCTTGCTCTGCGAAATAGAAATAAGTGACAAAGATTTTCCATCTATGAAAAAAGAACACTGCACCGAAATTATTATGGAAGCAGCCTCCGAATTTTATCATCGTAAAGAAGAAAAATTAGGCATAGATTTAATCAGAGCATTGGAAAAATTTGCCTTTTTACAAACCATAGACGATAAATGGAAAGAACATTTGATGGTGATGGATGAATTAAAAGAAGGTATCCATCTCCGTGCTTATGGACAAAAAGACCCATTGCTCGAATATAAGGGCGAAGCTGTAAATTTATTCAGACAATTGGTGGCAATGATTCAAAAAGAAACTGTCCATAAAGCATTCAGTTTATTCCCGCAAGTCATGCAAGCACCGCCGCAACAACAACAGCAACGCCGCAGTGTGCCATCAATGCGCTCTACACCAAGAATGCCGCAAAGACAAAAACCGCCCGCAGGTACAAATGATGCCTTGCCTGATCCGTCTGTTGTGACAGTGACGCAATCGCCTTCATTCAGATTCTCGCAACCTTCGGTAAGCACAAATATAAAAAATAAACCTCCGGGTTCAACAGAGTAATTTCTTGCTTTTTTGTGTATCTTTCCCTCATAATATTCGACATGACATCGAATTTGTGGGGGATTTTTTTATGTGCAACTGATAAAACATCTTTCATCCCGTCGCTCTCAAAGAAATACAATAACATTGGTACAAAAGCCGGGAAGTTGAATATTTGTATATTTGCAAAAAAAATCCCCCGCCCCACCTTCAATAGCAATAATATCATTGTATTGAACTTGCAATCCTGCTCTTGCACCATTAAGCAGCCCCAGACCGACTAATGGTTTGAATGAAAGAGTTGATGCTGCTTTCATTGAATCCTGTGCAAAGCATGGCAAAGCCATTACACAAAAAAAGAATATGTTAAAGAGTATTTTCATGCCCTCATCCGCCTTTCATATCGTATCACGTAAAAAAACAATATCATAATCCGGCAAAATCTTAGGAATACTGTAAAGATGGGTTATATACATATATCCTGATTGAGCTCTGGGTTGGCAATCGGGATAGATAACACGTGATATAAAGGTATAGCGCTTTGAAGAATCATTACGAATGGCAATAAATTGGGGTACTGTAATGCCACCACATAGATCAGCTACATTGTTTGCTCGATCACCTAATCCAATAACAGTACGTTTTGAAAAATCAATATTCGAAAAAGAGCTATTCCTCATATAATTTCCTTTTATTGCTTTTTGTTCTAAATCACGATAGTCGCTTTCCGTCGTGATGACAACTTCTTTTTGATACAAAAAACCTGGGGTTACAAAAACGGAATCTAATCTTTGCATATCTTGGAGAGTATCAATTATAGTAATTTTGTTAGGTATAATAGGTTGGTCATCTTTACATGATACAAAAAATATGGCAAAAAAAATTATGCTTAATATTATACTCTTTTTCATTATTTTTTCTCCGTAATTTGTTGTTGAAGATTATGGATTTGTTGTTGAAGTTGTTGGTTTTTAGTGTTAATTTCGATGATATCATAGAGTGAGGAATTGAATGTCTGACCTATACCGAATCTATTCTCATACCCCAATATCATCAGCGCGCGAAAGTGAATCATGATTTACCGTCTTTAAGAAAAAGGTAGGAATATTTTCTGAAGGAGTAAGATTACTTTCTGTTGTAAAACTTTTAGGCTGAGCTTCAACTAAATAAGGGTTTAAACATACTGTCAAACACGATAATATAACGATGAATCTTCCAATATTCCTTAGATTATTGTATAAAGATTTTGATAATAACCAAAGGAATGAGTAATATGTTTTTATTATTTTTACCATGGCTCACCTATGGTGTCTTTCACGAAAGTCATGCTATAATCTTTCGATAGTTTAGGGACTATCTGGAAATGACGAGCTGCATGCATGGGAAGGTCTATGTATTTTGTTGAATGTACCGAAATATATTCATATTTCTTTAGCGAATCATTTTTTCGAAGTATGCCTATTGGTCTTTCTTGAAAAGAACTATAAATATAATTCCACCAAATCACATCATGAGTAGAAAAATCAACTTTCGGATATGAGAAGTTATCACAATAAGGAGATTTCTTTTGCTTGTTGTACTGTTCATGATAATGATATGTGCTATCATCATGAATTATAAGTGGTTCCTTAACCCAAAAATCCAGACAGTCAACATATTTAGATATTTCTACCGAAATTGTATCCCATTTATTGGAAGCAATATTTGGTTTTGGCTGCGTTACTTTTTCCTCTGCACAGCTATAGAAGAAAAGCAATGTAATAATACTGATTATACTCTTTTTCATTGTTTTTTCTCCGTAATTTGTTGTTGAAGATTATGGATTTGTTGTTGAAGTTGTTGGTTTTGCATATATGAAAGATTGTTTTTTGTACTATTCTTATGAATCTTGGCAATCTTTCCTTGTAACAATAGAAACATGGAATCAGTACACGGTAGGCGGCGGCTCTTTACTATTCTTCTATCCAATCTTATATCCAATATCCAATCAGTGTCTATCATACTCCATCATTGAGCCGTGGCTTAGCGCTATACTATTTGCAACTTAGCAAATTTTTGCAACATACATAGCATATTGACAAAAAAATTTAACAGAGGAAATGTTTATCGTATTCATTGCGGTGGCGGGGAAAAGTACAAAAATGGTAGAAAACTAACTTGGCTCACATCAACCATTTGATAAAAAAATCCCCCATATTGTCAAAAAACGACACTATGGGGGAAAGAATGTAGGGTATGAGCAAAGAGAATTACAAAAAAGGAAGTTTTGTCACTTCAGCGGGAAATGTTGTATTTCTTGCAGCAATTTCTATTATTGTTCCGGGAGTAGAAAATTCGGCAGATACATATCCTAAGCCAATACCTTTGCCCAATAGCGGCGAAATATTCCCACTTGTAATTGCCCCGATTTCAGCACCATTTGCCATAATTTTATAATTCTGACGGGGTAATAATTTTTCCGTTTGCATCACAAAACCGACCAATTTTCTTTTTGCACCTTCTGCTTTTACGGCAGCAATTGTTTCTTTACCATTAAAATCACCTTTTTGCAATTTGGTAATCCACCCTAAGCCGGCTTCAATAGGATTGGTGGTATTATCAATATCATTACCATAAAGACAATACCCTTTTTCTAAGCGCAGAGTATCGCGAGCACCCAAGCCGATAGGTTCAATGCCAAACTCAGCACCTGCTTCAAAAATTGCATTCCACACTTTTGTGGCTGTTTCTTCGCCGCCTTTGAAATATAATTCCATGCCTATTTCACCCGTATAACCTGTGCGTGATAGAATCATTTCTTCGCCGCAGCAATTTCCGAAAGCAAAATTGTAATACGGAATATCGGCTATGGCTATATCGGTTAATTTCGCAATCACTTCTAAAGATTTTGGACCTTGCACAGCGAGCAAATTAAATTCATCACTCACATTTGTCACAGCCAAATCATTGAACTCGGCAGCATTTTCTTGCACCCATGCCCAATCTTTTTCCTCACAAGCACCATTGACTACCATCATATAATAATCACCGCAATGATAGACAAGCATATCATCCACAATACCGCCATCAGGATAGCACATAGCAGAATATTGTGCTTTGCCTTTTTCTAATTTAGAGACATCATTAAGAGATATTTTTTGGAGAAAAGCCAGTGCATCATTGCCACGCACTTCAAATTCGCCCATGTGAGAAACATCAAAAACGCCAACGGCATTGCGTACCACTTTATGTTCATGAATAATTCCTTTGGGATATTGAATAGGCATTTCAAAACCGGCAAAACTGACCATTTTTGCACCATTGGAGGTGTGAAGAGAATGAAAATGTGTTTTTTTCATAAAAAAGATGTATGAGGTGGTTAAATATTTATTTTTTGAATTGTATAGCTTTCCATTCGGAAAAAATATGTTTTACTTTATTGCGCTGATATTTGCCTGTACTTGTCACCGGTAAAGCATCTGTATATACGATGACTTTGGGCGATTTATGGAATGGCAAATGTTGTCTGCAATATGCCAAAATATGCTCTTTGTCAATAGTGTCATGTTCGGGGATAATAAGCGCGCCGACTTCTTCTCCATAGAAATCATTCTCAAATCCGACGGAAATTCCGGCTTTTACACCGGGCGCAGAATTTATGATTTCATCAATTTCCAATGGTGCAAGATTAACGCCGCCGCGAATTATTAATTCTTTTATTCTGCCCGTGATAAAGAAATAAGGGCGTTTATGTTCATCATAAACAAAAAAACCTTCATCGCCTGAGCGGAACCATGAAAAAGCAAATGTCGCTTCATTCGCCGATATATTATTGTAATATTCTTTCATCACATTAGTGCCGCGAATGACAATTTCCCCTCTTTCGCGTTCCTGCATTGCATTTCCTTTCTCATCATGAATTGCCATTTCATTACATGGCAAAGGGATACCTATGCTCGGAAATCCTTCGTCAATCATCCAACGTTTATAGTCTTGTTCCGATAAATCTGCCGGAATAAAGCAAGAATAGCATGTTGTTTCCGATAAACCGTAGCCATGAATTATCGGAATGCCATAATAATCATAAAAATTCTTTGCTAAGTCCACCGTTAGGGGACCGGCACCGCAGATAATATGGCGGAATCCATTATTTTTTACAGAGAGATCATCTATGCGAGCATCTAATAAAAAAGCAAGTAATGTAGGAACAACCGATACAATATTGACCTGTTCATCAGCTATGCGACGGAAAAAATATTCGGTTTGGAATTTGCGATTCAGCACTAATGATGCGCCTGCGATAAATGGTGTCACATGTGTCACAATGCAGCCATTTACATGATGCACAGGCAATACACACATCATGCGTTGATGCTCATGTATGCCATGCCATTCGGCAATAGTGACTGCATCGGCAAAAAGATTTCTTTGAACTAAAACAACTCCTTTGGGATTGCCCGTTGTGCCGCTTGTATAAACAATTAATGCTTCGCAATCCATCATATTTTCTTGCGAAAAAGTATAATCACCGCATTGCGCTATTCTATCATGGAAACCATTTTTGATTGTAGTGTCACGGTAAAGAGTAATGACGTTAGGTTTAGAATCGGGAATAATTGCATCACAAATTTGACGATATTCCTCACGGCAAAAAATAATTTTTGCGCCACAATTTTCAAGAACATATCCCAAACGGTCTGTGTCTTCGGTCATATTTAATGGCACCACACATGCGCCAACAGCCCAAGCCGCAAAATATATTACAATTGTATCGGGATGATTATGGGACATTGTAGCAATTCTGTCTCCACGTGAAATACCTAATTGCTGCAATAAACCCGCGCATTGTCCCACGGTATAGATAAATGTACTATAGCTGATTTCTGTTCGATTATTATATTCATCATAATAAATCATCCATATTTTTTTATCGAAGGAACGATGATGATGCATCACATCTGCCAAAGATTGGAAAGAATATGTGATTTCCGACGGTTTATTACCGTGTACGGTTTGTGCATCAAGTATTTTTTGTTGTAATTCAGATGTCATATTTTATTCACTTTTACCAACGGTATCTCACGCCCAGATGAGCAGTAAGGAAATTAGTGTTCCAGTCAGCATCGGACAAGATACTATTAAGACCATATAAATATGTTGCTTCAATATTTATTGTCACATTTGAATTAGCCATATATTGCCCCCCGATTCCACCGATGGCACCGAATTGTAAAGTACGCATACTTGATAAATCACTTTTTTCTGTGGGTAAATTTGTAGTACCCGTTTCAGCATAGCGATAATCGGACGGACGAAGAATAATACGTTCTTGTTCTATACTTTTTCCTAAGGGTATTGCAGTTCGCGCACCACCAATAAGATACAGTGATTGGGTAAAATACCATTCAGCAACCACACTGAGTGCAGCATGATAGCCCGTTTTCCATTGTGTGCCTTCTTGCAATGGCACAAGAATATTCGATTCTCTGTCCCGAATAAAAGAAACCACAGAATCGGGTGAAATAATTGTTGCAGGGCGATTTTCTATACTTAATTTTCCGGTTAATCCAAGAGTGCCTGAAATTCTTTTTCCGGCAGTAATCCCAAAAATCCATCCGGCAGCAGTGCCCGTGCTGAAATTACCTCTTGTGGGTATGCCCCCGCTTGTCGAAAAATCGGCAAAATTAAAATTCCTCTGCCATCCGAAACTTGCACCATATTGCCAACCGGGTTCTTCAGCACAATCATCGCGCTCACCGTCACGCATAGTAAACGTAAAATCATTAGTAATTGGGTCATAGGTGTGGCATACGGTATAAATAGAACGATTATTGGCAACATCCACCGCTTCCAGAACCATTCTGCCCGCTGCCGAAGGGTCTATTGTTTTGACAAGAAAATTAATTTGCGGCACTCCGGCTTCTATTTTGGGAATACTTGCCTGCATATTTTTTGCAAATACCACACGAATAGATTTCAACCCTCTGTCTATTGTTCTGTCATCACGAAAAATGATATTTATGCGCGAATCAACAATGCGAGAATCGCCGGTAGGTGCTAAAGTGTCCGGTTCTTCAAATATTTCATCAAAGGATTGTCCGCCCATATTTCCATAGGCATCATAGGCTTGCCCTCCATAGCCAAAACCATAGGAAGACAGCCCGAAGGGTTCATCGGCAATAATAGTATGCGTACCAAAAGGCACTTGCACTTGCGCTATGGAATAACGGCTCAATCCCATACGTTGAAATTGGGATGTGTCGAGTTTTCTATTATTTAATCGTAATGTAGGAATAGCCCGTGACGGAATCACAATATTCACATAATGTTTCCATTCGCCATTAATTGGTGTGGCAAATCGGTATTGCTTCAAAAATTGTTGTGTAGGACTGACAAGCAGCATCATAGGATCGCCAACATCATCGCCATTGGTAAATCCTTGCGAATATTGTGCTAATAAAATAGGTTTATCAGCTGTTACTTGTAAATTTTGACGTACATTGGAATTTTCATAAAATTGTCCGGCATCTAAAACCGATACTAAATTTGAATTTTCAAATACTTTCGTTTGCGGCTGACTTGCCACCACACGAATTGTTGAACGTGAACGACGCTCTAATTTACCCGCATAATAATGTTTACCCCATGCATTAATTGGTGGTAATTGCTCCACTAAATGATTACAACCGATAAGACCACGCGGCACATACGCACATTGATGTCCGCTGAACACTGCAATTTTTTTATTGGAACGAATAAGTGTGCCTGTCAAATCGCCGGTGCCCCCACCTTCCACTTCAGCACCCACCGGAAATACATCGCCGCGCTTTAAATTCACGGTATAAGGTTTATCTGCCGGATGTTTGCGGGTCTTTACTGTCGGAATAATTGTCACTTTTGTGGAATCCTCGGTAGCCACCACACTAAATTGTGACATCATACCTTCCGAAAATGAATAACATATAGCGCGATATTCAGTGCCGAGCACCGAAACAGGCAATCCAAGATATGTGTCGGTTGTTTGCCAACGACGACTTAAACCATACACAGAAATAGGATTGTCGGAAGTAATATGTACGCCCAATCTTTGTATAACTTCTTCACCCATAACTTGAGCGGAAGGATCAACAGCCAAATTTGTGACAGTCCCCCCTTCAACTTTTACTTGTTTTTTGTAACCAATACCGTCAATTTCCACTGTGACTTTTGATGTAGTATTGGCAGTAATAAATAATTCCAGATTAATTAATTGATTAGAATTACCAATGCCATCGCGGCGTTCATTCATATAATTACGGGTAAAACATAACCAAAACTCTGTGCCTTCGGAATTTTTTTTCACCACAGAAACAGGAATTGTTTTCTTTAATGAGTCAGTAGTTTGCGCTGTAACAGACAGAAGCGACGAGAAAATGACGATACTCCATAACGGCAAATACTGTTTTATCTTATGACATATATTCTTCATTGTGCCGTATTATTTATTGTTTATTAATTAAGAGTAAAGTGTTATTTGTGCTGCTTCGTGTTATCATGCGCAATACATAGGGTGAAGAACCGATTAAATTTATCTCAGGGCTAAAGTCAAAAAAGTTAGGACCTATTTTTCCCTGTACCTCCGGATATTCTTCCACCAGTTTTCCATATATCGTGAATAAAGAAAAAATTACGGGTGTATCTTCTCCAAGCGTATAGGGTATCCGACATGATGTAGTCACGGGATGTGGAGTAGGCAAGCCCAATGTGGTTGCCCCTAATTTTTTGAGTGTATTGCCATTAATCGTTATCGTTCCTGTTTGTGGAGTAACCGACAATGGCACGCCATTTTGAATTAAGGATAAGGGCGTGATGGCTGCAACCAAAGAATCACCCGAAAGGGTAAGAAATCGCAGAGTACATAATGGTGCATTGTCACCCGCCGTCACTGTTTGCGATACGATTTCCATGCGTCCGCGGCGCGTGCCGACAATAGGTGTGAATTGTATTGTCATCGAGCCATCAGTCATAATGCTGCCGGCTTCCACAGACTTTGGTTCCAAAAGAGTGCGATCAAATTCCAGCACCAAAATCATCGGGGAGTCTGTGGTAGTGACTGTACCTGTAATCACTATCGGGACAATGCTGTTAACATCAGCCGTCGCCGATGATGCACCTAAAATTGTTTGTGATGTACTTTGTATGGTAAGCAACAATGCCGCGCAGCTTAAAGCAAGCCCAATGCGAGCACATCGCAAAAAAAGTGTAAATAATATAGAGCCAAAACGAATCATAGTACCTTGGTGATAATGCAAAGTAAACATATTGAACACTTCATAGATTTTGTCCTCAATATGATGACATAGTATATTTCAAACTGCAAAAATACAATGTACAGTTGTCATGTGCCCGTGAAGACAATACAAAAAAGGGAAAATTGTCCGCATTTATACGATTATAACCGTCAGTATCGTAGTTTTGTTCTTATTATTACAAGGAAATTCCATGAAAACAACGGTCATCAATACTCTCAATGCACCCCAACCGATTGGACCATACTCACAAGCAATTAAAGCCCAAGGAAGTGTACTGTTTATGAGTGGTCAAATTGCTCTAACTCCTGATGGGACATTACTCAACGGCTCTGTGCAAGAACAAACACATCAAGTCATTGCAAACATGAAAGCAGTGCTTGCAGAAGCCAATGCACAACTTTCTCACATTGTAAAGACTACGGTTTTTTTGAAAGACATGAATGATTTTGCTGCAATGAACGAGGTCTATTCGCTCTATTTTAACGAAAGTAAGCCTGCACGTTCGACGGTAGAAGTGAGCCGTTTACCCAAAGATGTTTTGGTCGAAATTGAAGCCATAGCTATTGTGGAGAGCGATTGATATGGTGCGTCTGGTCAGTTATGTAGTGTGTATCGTTCTATTTTCTTGCGGTGCATTGATGGCAAAACCTGATTCTCCGGAGAAAGATTCGGCGGCATTTGTACCCTATAGTCTTACAAAGTCACCTACCACAGCAATTCTGTACTCATGTATGCTGCCCGGTTTGGGACAATACTATGTTGAATCATATTGGAAAATCCCCATTTTTACAGGTGCAACAGGTTTTCTGGTGTATGCAATCATTGCCAATAATGGATTATTTTCGGATGTAGAAGCTGACATTGCTCAGTTAGAGCTAACAAACAGCTCCGTCAATGCCAATGCCATTGCTTTACTGAAACGTGAACGCGAAGTATATCGTGACAGACGCGATCTTGCATGGATAGGTCTGGGTGCTGTTTATGTGATCGCAGCCATAGATGCTTATACAGGAGCGCACTTATTCGACTTTGATGTCAGTGACAAAATCGCCGGCTCGCTCTCACCTAATCCTGCAATTGCAGGCATAAATTTTACTCTGCGCTGGTAAGTTCTATTGCGCTCGTACAGGTAAAATCACCGTAAATACGCATCCCTTATTTTTACCTTCACTTTCTACCGCAATGGTGCCGCCATGTAATTCGACGATATGCTTCACAATATGCAACCCCAGCCCTGTGGAGGATTCGCCGGCTGTGGGCTGTGATGACAATCGTTGAAATTGTCCGAAAACCTTTGATAAATCCTGCTCATCCAATCCTTGCCCTTCATCCTTGACCATCAAAGTAATGGTATCATCATTGTTATTGCGCAGCGTTATATCAATTAATGTATTTGGGTACGAATATTTAATGGCATTACTGATAATATTGTCCGTAACCTGATATAATTTACGTTCATCAGCAAGAATAACACATTGTGCCGGCGTATGAAACATGATATATTGTGATTTACTTTCCAAAGATTGTTTATTCATTTCGATAGAGTTTTGTATTAACTCCACAACATTTACTTCCGCAAGTTGCAATTCCATTTTACCAAGCGATGCCGATGTTGATTCAAGCAATGAACCGATAAGATGCTGCATACGAGTAGCGGAATCAATAATAATGTCCACCCATTCATGATTGGAATCATTTTCCGATAATTCTGATCTCACAACTCGGCTTGCACCAATAATTGACGACAAAGGATTTTTCAAGTCATGAGCAGCAATCCCGAGCAATTGTGTTTTAAACTCATTCAGTTCATGGAGTTCCGCATTCTTTTTTTTCAACAATTCGGATTCTATTTTCTTTTTTCCTAATTCATTGCGAAAAGCCATACGCTCGGCAAGTTCTTTTGCTTCTTTACTTTGCACTTCTTTTTGTACATGATAAAATTGTTCAAAGTGATATGCGGATAAACGCCATTCCTCTTGGTGTTTATATATATCCGCTAAAGTATGATGACATTTATATTCCGTTACTTTATCGGAGAGAGAAGTGCTAATTGCGATTGCTTTTTTTAAAATAGCGATAGCTTCGGCATAACTATGGCGTTTACACTCCGAACGCGACAATATAAATCCAATTTTTTCCAACATTATTCCTTCTTCGCGAATTATCTGAAGTTCGCGGCACAGTGTCAATGCTTTTTCAAAAAGATCAAGAGCATTATCATAGTAGCCAAGCTCAATATCAATGGAGCCAAGGTTAGCGTGTAAGGTCATAACTGCTCTCGGGCTATTAATTTGCTCCACAAGAGATAATGCTCTCAGTTGGTAACTTCGGGCAGCATTATATTCCCCCATATCTTTATAGACATTACCAATATTACCAAGTTCGGTTTCAATTCCATGGATATTGTTATGCTCTTCATTAATGGCTAATGCTCGAAAAAGATATGCTAATGCAGTATCATATTTTTCCAAATGACGGTATAGAATACCTATATTTCCAAGAACAATTGCTTCACTCAGAGGAATATTTATTTGTTCATAAATTTCGAGAGCTTTTTGATAATATTGCAAAGATTGCTGATAATCCGATAAATTTTTATAGACTACACCGATATTTCCAAGAACTAAGGCACAATGGTGCATATTATTAATTCTCTCAAATATCCGTAATGCATTCTGATAATAATCAAGAGATTCGGCGTATTGACCGCGTTTTTTTGCAATGATTCCCCGTAGATTTAAACTTTGTGCTATGGGAAAAGAATGCTCCGGGAAACGGGCTTTTTTCTGTAATTCACGCAGCTCCAACAATGCTTCATCGTACTTATCGCTTCTGAGCATATCCATGGCGGTTTGGAGTCTTTCTTTTAACAATTCATCAATAGTATCTTGTTCCATACTTAATCCATAAAGAAGATTGAACTATACACCCTATGAGTACTAGACCGCATAAAAGACAACAAATGCAATTTACACATTTTTACTGTGCCAACGAATCACAATGTTGCGAATCCGTATTTTTGTACAACATTTTATGCACCAATTTCTACGATGATTGATTACTTACCTCTGATTTTCCAGCAACTGATAGCCAGCTCCACCCATCTTATAGCCAAAAATGCCGTCACAAACGTTGACCCTTTTGTTGCTGTACTGTGGCGGGCTGTGTTTTCATGCTTTATGTTTGCTTTGTGGTTACTGTGGAAACGCCGCAGCTTCATACGTATTGAACGCAATGACATTTGGCGCATCGTTGTTTTGGGCTTTATTAATATACCTCTCAATCAATTAGCTTTTTTCAAAGGTCTAAGCTATACCACACCCGCCAATACGGCTTTGCTCTATGCTCTCACACCCACTTTTGTGTTTATGCTTGCTGCTTTCACCAAACATGAAAAGCCGACAGCAAGGCGTTTCTTTGGTATCGCCATTGCCTTTGTGGGTGTACTCTTGGTTCTGTTTGAAAAAGGACTATCTTTCGATGCCGAACATATTACGGGAAATCTATTAGTCTTGTCAGCAAGTTTTTCATGGGCTGTCTTCACAACCTATGGCAGACCCTTAGTGCTCAAATACGGTGCTTTAAATATGACGGCTATGGCAATGTTCGCAGGACTTTTGACCTATCTGCCTTTCTATGTTTTTATACCTGTTTCCACACAGTTTACCGATATTTCCCTTATGTCATGGGGTTCGATTGCCTATTTGGGTTGGATAACCAGTGGACTTGGTTATACGCTCTGGTATATGGCTTTATCCAAAATACCGGCAAGTAAAGTCGCTGTATTTAATAATATTCAACCTGTACTGACCACCATTCTGACGATGATTATTTTTGGTATTATGCCCACAACGGTTTTCCTTATTGGCGGTGCAATAATTTTAGCGGGTGTATTGCTCACACAAAGAAGTTAAGACTAAAAAAAAAATCCCCTCTATCCGAAAATAAAGGGGATTTTCATCTGTGAACAATATTGTATTTTTAATATTGATAAAAACCGCGACCTGATTTTTTTCCAAGATATCCGGCTGCCACCATACGACGCAATAATGGACATGGACGATACTTACTGTCACCAAGACCATCATGCAATACTTCCATAATAAATAAACACACATCCAAGCCAATAAAATCGGCAAGTTGTAATGGTCCCATCGGATGCGCCATACCTAATTTCATCACCGTGTCAATATCTTCGGCGGAAGCCACACCTTCCATCAAACAATATACCGCTTCATTAATCATCGGCATCAATATTCTATTAGAAATAAAACCGGGATAATCTTGGACAGATACCGGTGTTTTGCCTAATTCTTTTGCCAAAGTTTCTATGATTGTATATGTTGCATCGCCGGTCGCTATACCACGAACAATTTCACATAATTTCATCACGGGGACAGGGTTGAAAAAGTGCATTCCTATAAATTTATCCGCACGTTTTGTTGCTGCACCCAATGTTGTGATAGAAATGGAAGAGGTATTGCTCGCAAAAATTGTTTCATCTTTGCATACGGCATCGCATTGTTGGAATAATGATATTTTTACTGCTTGATTTTCCGTCGCTGCTTCTACAATTAAATCTGCTTCTTTTGCGGCTGACGACAAATCGGTTGAAAGCGAAATACGAGCAAGAATATCACTTTTTTGTGCTTCTGTGATAGTCTCTTTTTTTACTTGGCGCGACAAATTTGCATCAATGGTTGCAAGCCCTTTTTGTAATGATTGCTCACTGACATCAACCATTGTTACTGCATATCCTGTTTGTGCAAAAACATGGACAATACCATTGCCCATTGTTCCCGCGCCTATAACGACGACATTACTGATTGCCATACGAAAAAACCCTTTGTAAAATAAATAATTATTGTTTTGATTGTCGCTTATGCGATATATATTCAACAATTGCCGGAACTATGGAAAGTATAATAATTCCAATGACGACAAGTGAAAAATTCTTTTTGACTATTTCTATATTACCGAAAAAATATCCTGCCAAAGAAAGAGAGATAATCCACAATAAAGCACCAACAATATTATAGTACAAAAATGTGGAATATTTCATGCTTCCTACGCCGGCAACAAATGGCGCAAATGTTCGCACGATGGGTACAAAACGTGCAATAATAATTGTTTTTCCGCCATATTTTTCATAAAAACGTTCTGTTTTCGCTAAATATTCCTTTTTGAAAATGCGAGAATTTCCTTTTTCAAACGGTTTTAATCCGAGCCGATGACCAATCATATAATTAACAGTATCGCCCGCAATAGCCGCAATTATCAACAGAATCATCATCACGATAATATTGAGTGAACCCGTAGCACACAATGCCCCAACGGCAAATAGCAATGAATCACCCGGCAAAAATGGCGTGACCACAAGACCTGTTTCCGCAAAGATGATAAGAAACAGTATGGTGTACATCCATACGCCATACGTGGCAGAAAGAGTGGTCAGGTGCTTGTCTAAATGTAAGATAATATCCAAAAGTGATTGTATAATTTCCATTGCATTCTTTGAGTAAATATAATCATGACTCCTTGATGTTCATGTCGTTTTTTCGCTGCTTTGTTACCCTGTGGCAATACATTCAACCGAATTTCACGATTCCAAACATAAAGCAAAAATACGGGAAAGCAAGAATATGATTAGTTCACTATGAAGAGAAATGAGCACATCGTCCCATAATCAACCATCAAATTCGATACATGGAACTCCGCTTACAAGCAATGAAAAAGAGCAAAACAGCGTTACTAAACCTATGCAGCGGCGGCTTTTCCGTAATTTTGCATCCAATTATCATTATCAATGACCAATATCATTATGAACATAGAAATACCGATTCTCAATGAATCACAAGAGCAAGCTATTGCAGAACAACAACTTGGAAGAAAGTTATATGTGGAAACATACGGCTGTCAGATGAATGTCAATGACTCCGAAATCGTCCAAGGAGTGATGCACAAACATGGCTATGAGATGACAGAAAAGCCCGATGATGCGGATGTTATACTCTTAAACACCTGCGCCATACGTGACAATGCCGAGCGCAAAATCCACGAAAGACTCACCCATTTGAAGTATTACAAAAAACGCAATAAAGATTTGGTCGTGGGGCTTTTGGGCTGTATGGCGGAACGCTTGCGCGGCGATCTTCTTGGCGAAAAAAATCTTGTGGACTTGGTTGTCGGACCCGATGAGTACCGCCGTGTACCCGAATTGGTGGAGAATGCTCTTGCCGGTGATCAAGGCATTGCCGTCAAATTATCTCGCGTGGAAACCTATGACGATATCATCCCATTACGTACCGAAGGTATTGCCGCATGGGTATCCATTATGCGTGGTTGTGATAAATTCTGCACTTTCTGCGTGGTGCCATTTACTCGTGGCAGAGAGCGTTCCCGTGCTTTGGATTCCGTCGTGGATGAAGTTCGCCAACTGTGGGATAATGGATTCAAAGAAGTGACCTTACTCGGGCAAAATGTTAATTCCTATAATGATGAAGAAAGTGGTTATGATTTTGCCGATTTATTGGCTGCCTGCGCAAAAGCCGTCCCCGCCATGCGTATTCGCTACACAACATCGCACCCCTATGATATGAGCGATAAACTCATAGAAACAATGGCGACATACGATAATATCTGCAAATACATTCATTTGCCCGTTCAATCAGGTTCCGACCGTATTTTGAAATTAATGAATCGCCATTATAGCGTTGAACATTATCTTGAGCGTATAGCAAAAATTCGTGAATATATGCCGAATTGTGCTTTATCCACCGATATTATTGTCGGTTTTTGTACCGAAACCGATGAAGACCATGCGCTTACAATGGAATTAATGAAACAAGTGCGCTATGACGGTGCTTATATGTTTAATTATTCGCCGCGCGAAAATACCAAAGCATGGAAAATGGGCGATGATGTGCCACTTGACATCAAAACAGCCAGATTAAATGAAATTATTGCCTTGCAAAATAAAATCTCCGATGAAATAAATAAATCCGAAATCGGCAAAACATTCTCTGTCCTCGTCGAAGGTCCAAGTAAACGTAATCCGCAGGAATGGCAAGGCAGAACAGATACCAATAAAGTAGTAATTTTCCCCCATGATCTTGATGAACAACAACAAAGCGATTATGTTATCGGTGATTGCATCAATGTCATCGTCCAACGAAGTTCCAGTGCAACCTTATTTGGAGTACGTGTATAAGACAAACTATACTGATTCACAGCACAACCGATGAAACAATGTAACCGCAATGGCGGTTCATGTATCATATCGGTGTTTATTTCACACATAAGGTTCATTACTATGAAAACATCTTTGTTGATTGTCGGTATTATCGCCGCTTTTTCTTCATTGTCTGCCCAACAATCATTGCCCGCCGTCAATGTGTCTATCTACAAAAACGGATCGGCATTTTTTACCAAAAACGGCACTGTCCCCGTTGTCAATGATACGGCATTCATTCCCGTTCCAAATGCAGTTATCGGCACATATTGGCTCACAACACCCAAAGAAAATCTTATCAAAAATATAAGCTATAAAAGTAAAAAAATCACGACAAAAATCAAAGACGGTGATGTCCGCGAATTACTCCGTGCCAATGTAGGGAAATCTGTTTCGCTCGCAATTCCCGCCACAGAAGGAAAAACACAAACCGTCACCGGTACCATTGTAGGATTCTATGAAATGATGTCAATGGTAAAAATAAGCGATGGCTTCAAAACTCGTTTGGTCTCATTTCATGATATTGCCGATATTTCTCTCGAAGGCATCAATGATTATTTTTTACGTGACAGCATTGTCTATATGGCGCAAATAATACCCACAAAACAACTCACACAATTAGAAGTAACCGAAACATCATTGCAATCAAATATTTCGTGGATTCCATCCTATTATCTTTCCTTAAAAGATGATAAATCGGCACGATTGGAAATGAAATCACTCATCGAAAATTATAGCGGTGAAGTCTTCAATAATACCAATACGGAATTAATTGTCGGCAATCCACAACTCGGATTAGGTTTATCACTTGACCCAACAACAACACAAGGATTTACTTTTGCCGGAGGAGGAAATGCTAGAGGTGGAAATATATATGCGCAAAAGCAAGCTACTCTTTCGATATCAAATTCTGCGGGCGGTGTACTTGATGCAATTCGTTCATCTGAACTTATGTCCTCTTCTAATGATGACGAATTATCTACTTTTTCTACAGAAACAGAAACAGGTAATGGTTTATTTATCTATAAATTGGGAAAGATTTCTCTTCCCAAACAATCAAAAGCAAGTTTTCCTGTATTTGCCTCTACCCTTTCCTATAAAGACCTGCATGAATGTGTAATCAGAGATATTACCAATTTTGAAAATATGAAATATATTCAGCCTAATGACAATGTGCATGATGTGTTTCATTCTATCGAAATTACTAATTCCACAGAATATCCTTTAACATCCGGCACTATTATGGTAACCGATAAATATGGTCGTTTCACAGCCCAAGATCAATTAAAATATGTACCCAAAAATGGCATAGGTATCATTCGCCTCACAAAAGAAATCAATATTTCCGTCAAAAACAGCGAAGAAGAAATTGAACGCTATGACAATGTAAAAAAAATTAATAAAGTTTCGCTTAATAAAGTAAAAATACGCGGCACCATCACTATTAACAATTATGATCAAGACTCAAAAACAATTACATTGAAAAAAAATATTAATGGCACAATTACCGTTGCCAATGATGGTAAAGTCACTAAAGTAAGTCAGTATTATGGCAATAATCCCATGAGCAATGTAACATGGGAAATAACAGTTGCTTCCGGTGCAAAAAAAGAAATTGTCTATGAATATGAAACATTATTCTTCCCATAATATTCACAGCATTTGAATATCGAATATCCCCTTGTATAATTTGCATATAAGGGGATTTTTTTTTGCATTATTGTTTCTATAAATACCTCATGCCGGTGCAATTCTTTCCACATTTTTCCCTTCTTTACTACTGTCCGCTCACTTTGCACGAAAGCATTGCTTATTTGTGGACAAGAACACATGAGAAACAGTCAGCAACAGAATAGTAATACCGATGAATACCAACAATGCATAGATGAAGAACTTTTATAGACAGAAGTAACAATCAGATGCGGTAAAGTAGCAATCATGAGCATTGAAGTAGCAATTAAATGAGGTGAAGTAGCAATTAAATGAGGTGAAGTAGCAATCAAATGAGGTGAAGTAGCAATCAAATGAGGTGAAGTAGCGCTACGACGGTGCATTTTTGGCTTTGAGAACTGCTTTGGAGAGCTATGGCTTTGGCATTATTCCATCGCCTTCCTCTCAGGGGAAGAACGGAGCTTCATTCAAACCTATAAGGTTTTGAAAACCTTATAGGTTTAAGGAATGGAAATGACGGGGTGGATGTATTTTTTTCTATAAACGTTAATCCCGTTAGGATTGAATTTCATCCCATCCATCGGAGGGGTGTCCGCAGGACGGGGTGGGTTCTCATTGAGGGGTATCCGAAGGACGGGGTGGATGTATTTTTTTTCAATTAGCATATCATGCATTCAGAATTATGAGTTTTTTCATTGTATATATTCCTCTTGTCATTTTCTCACCTCACAATATAATAGTGGCGTATATATATTTCTGTGCCTACACGAATGCAGACGATATACATTCCGCTCATTTGCGATTCTGTATTAATTGTAAAAAAGCCTTGATGTACTTCACTATCGCTAATATTATCAGACTTTATTTCCTGACCATGCATATCATATATGCTATAGGATATATTTCTTTCCGATGACGAAAATTGTATTGTAAGAGATGATTCTGTCGGATTAGGATAGATGGTTAAAGGAGCAGAGCTATCATCACTAATACTGTTAATTATGGGATTAGTAAAATTCCATAAAACAATAGACTGTACGCCAGCAACACAATAGTACTTATTATCAGGAGACAGCGCTATATATTGACCACCTGTTTCATACGGTGCTGTATAGAGTCTTTTTTTCTGTTCAATATCATAGACAAGGTAGCCACTGCTTGATGTTGTGGCTATAAAATATTTATTGTCTTTTGTAAATTTTGCATCCAATACAGTTGAATTAACACCCATTCTACGATATTCGCCTGTACGAACATTGTAAAGAGCAATATAATCTTTATTTTGATAATATGTCCCACCAACAATATACTCACTAGTGGAACTAAATGTAGGACGTGTGATAAAATCAGGGACACTACCTATTACCTTAAAATTTTCACTATCAAGAAGAGCACTCACTGACTTGTCTTCTGCTTGAAAATACTCTACGGTACTGATAAGTGTCTTTCCATCAGGCGATAAAGCTATATTATCACCGAATCCATATTCATTTTCTTCTTTGTCTATCTGCATCTTCTCTACGTTTATTCGATATAACCCGACTGGAGTAAACCCAACATACAAGGAAGTATTATCGGGAGACAGTGCTAAACTTTTCGGATAGCCATATCCACTAAATTTTTTCTCTTTAACAAAACCACTGTCACTATGCCATACTTCGATCTCACAATCACCGACAGCAATAAGTTCAGGCAGTGTGCAGACAATAATATACTGTGCATCAGATGTGAGAACATAATCGGTGATATGTCTTTGAGATTTTGTTTCTCGTGTTTTCAGCAATTCACCTGTTGCCACATCATATTCAAACATATATTGATCTGATGTTGCAAAGACTGTTTTACCATTGGGATGAAATAAGGGCTTAGAAAAATTTTGCCCGCCCAAAGGCATTTGCCTTATCCAGAGCGTATCACGCAAAGGGTCTTCCGAGGCATGAAGTGAATAAATAGATAATATCATAACCGTAAAATACAATATTCCTCTTATCATTTTCTCACCTCACAATATAATAGTGGCGGGTATATATTTCTGCGCCTACACGAATGCGGACGATATACATTCCGCTCATTTGCGATTCTGTATTAATTGTAATAAAACCTTGATGTACTTCACTATCGCTAATATTATCAGACTTTATTTCCTGACCATGCATATCATATATGCTATAGGATATATTTCTTTCCGATGACGGAAATTGTATTGTAAGAGATGATTGTGTAGGGTTAGGGAAAAGAGAGATGGAGGAATGAGAATTTTCTGATATACTATTAATAATAGGATTTCTGAAATTCCAAACAACAATTTCAAATGGTCCCCCAGTGCTATACAACGTGTTGTTATCCGATAAATCAAAAAAACAAGATGCACCTGTTTCATAAGGAGCTTCATAAAGTAATTTTCTTTGCTGAATATCCCAAATTGCATAGCCGCCTGTACCTAGATTTCCACTTGTAATTAGATATTTATTATCATTACTAAAATTCACATCTTGAATAATTGAATTATGTCCACTCATTTTATAGGTCATTTGTGCTTGAATATCATACACAACTGCATAATTCTTAAAATTTGTAGTGGTATATCCGCCTATATAATCGCCATTCTTGCTATAATGTGGTCTGAATATTGGTGTTGATAAAGAATATTGCGGCAAAAGTGTCGAACTATTAATTATAAAACTCATACTCTCATCTATACCTTCATGATTCTTGACTGTACCGATGATAGTTTTACCATTAGGCGATAATGCCATATCATTGCCTATGGTTTCATTACTGTCTTCTACCGTCATACTTGATATATCAATGCGACATATCATAGAAGCAGGTGCAAAAGAGGCATAAAGTTTACTATTGTCAGGAGAAAGTACCATACGAGTAATGCCATAATAAAGACGACCAAAGCTCAGACTTCTCACATATCCCGTATCGGCATCCCATAATTCAATAGATGCCACATTAGTTTCTTCATCTTGTGATGTACCAACAAGAATATATTTCCCATTATCGGTAATCACATAATCATTGATAAACACACCTGATTTTGTTGCTCTTGTTTTGAGTAAAGTACCTGTTGCCACATCATATTCAAAAAGATAGTAATCCGAAGCACCAAAAATTGTTTTACCATTCGGATGAAACATTGTTTTAGCGCAATCGCTCCCCGTTGTTAAAGGGTAGCTTCTAATCCAGAGCGTATCACGCAAAGGGTCTTCAGAGGCATGAGCGGAGAAGAGGGAGAATAATAGGGCGAAGCACACGCCGAACAACGATGTTTTCATGGATTCCTCCGATGAATGAAGTATTTTTTCGCAATATACAAGAATTGGCAGAGAGTACTGCCTTTACAAAACCTTAGCATATATAAAAAAAGGTCGTCCCGATGAGGGACGACCTTGATAGTATCGTGAGGATATGCACGATATTATCTCATGAGCACCACGCTGCGCTGTGCTACGGTTGCGCCGGAAGCAAAGCGAATTGTGTACATACCGTTAGGAAGCATATCTGCATCGAAACGTACGGAATGCTGACCCGCTGCAAACATTTCATTTGCTGCGATAACTGCAATGCGTTTGCCCACTGCATCGAATACTTCGATTGTCACAGCATTACCAACAGGCAATGTGAAATCAAGCGATGTTTCATTAGTGAACGGATTTGGTGCAGGCAATCCTACAAGAGCATCACCGGTGAAGAGCGGTTGTTCTTCAACATCCGTCGGTGTGTCAATGCTAATGGATGTATTGCCTAATTCAGCACAAACAAGACCTACTGCAGAAGCGCGGATAATAACATTTTCAGATGTTACTGATGGCACTTTCCAGTTGAATGATTGTTGTTTTGCACTGACACCTTGTTGTATAGCAACCCATGATTTGCCGCCATCAACGGAATACCAAAGGTCATAGCGATCAGTTTTTGTGACATTGCAACGGATAGTTGCTGTTTGTCCGCCTTTGAATGCAGTGCCCGGTTTTGGTGAGATGAACTCAGCAGCACCGATAACGATGCGGAATCTGTCACTGAGAGCAAGCTCAAGATCAGTTGCAGCATCTACCATGCGCACTACGGCATTACATGTGTTTACTGTCGGTACTAACCAAGGAGTGGTTGCATCGGCAGCCGGTTTTGTACCGGTCACATTAATCCAGTTATCTGCGCCATTTGCAGAGTACTCGAAACGAACAGCTTGCGCTTCGTCGGTAATCCAGTCAATACGATCTGTTGTACCACCTTGAATTGAGTTGGTTTCAGCAGTCGGATAGAGAATAGCAGAAGAAGGAGGTCCGATTTCGAATGTTGCATCACTGCGATCATATTCTGCACTTGTGACAGGATTGACCAAACGTACAAGACATTCTTTGGAACGGATATTCGGTACTTGCCATGCAAATTCTTGATTTTTAGCAAGAATTGGAGTGGTGGACAAGCGTGTCCAGCGTTGACCATTGTCTGCGCTGAATTCTACATGTACCGCATCTGCACCGTCATTAGTCCATGTGATTGTTTGGATTTTGCGTGCGCGCCACAATTCGCCACCATTCGGAGATTTAACGATTGCAGTGCGTACAATACGAGCTGCAGGAATATCTTCGAATTTGCCTTTGCCTGTGACATTACCGCCATCAATGCGAAGAACACCTGTAATCTCTTTGTTCCAAGAGAATTCATATTCTGTTGCATCAAGTTGTGTGCGTTTGAAACGTAAAGTACCAAGGCGTGTGCGTGTATTAGGCACACTTAAACCACCGCGTCCGAGTGTACGGAGATAGTCAATCTCGATAGTGCGAACATTGGTAAGCGGATTAGGTGTGGTTTCGGTCGGAGAACCGTAAGCACGTGCATAGCCAAGTTTATCATTATTGCTGAAAGGCATTGTTTCGATATTGAACAAGCCCTCATATTGCACTTGTGAAGGATTGAAGTTGATAGCAAAAGTACAGTTACCCGGACCCCATGCTTCGCCGTCATTTTTGATAAAGAGATCTACATCAATAAAGTCACCAACGATACGCGCATCACCGGAAAGTGTGTAGCGTAAGCCGGCAGCAGAACCGCTGAGGATTGTTTCTTCGCCACCTTTAGCAGATGATGCACCGGTTACTGTGCCACCGTCTGCAATGATGCCATTGCCATTATTGCCATCACCACGAGCTTCGAATCCCGGGATAATACCACGTAAAGATGATTGTTTACCATTGTTTCTGTCCACGATGTCGCGGTCAAAGTTTGTGGTAAAACCATCGCCGGTAACATCAGAAGAGAAGCAACCGGAACAACCATTTTCTGTACGTACTTTAGCACGGTCAGCAGCGTTGATTTGACCATCTTGGTTGATGTCACCACCGACCATTGCAGCCATAGGATTGAGCGAAGAACCGCCCATACCATCATTGTACATCAATGCTGTTGTTGCATAATCGGATAATACGGGATCTAAAGTTGAGTTACCGAATGCAGTGAATTTACCTGCACCTGCATAAACATCATCAGTATTTGCCGTAATAACATCGCCTGCTGTTGCAGCAGAGTTTTGACCCCATGCTTGGAAGTCCCAACCGGATTCAATTTCCCATGTAGAAAGATTATCACCGCTGAATTTGAATGGCACGGGTACTCTTGACATAATCGGCAAGTGATTGATATGGTCAAGTACCGCAAAGTATTCGCCATCAATTTGATTATCAATGATGAACGGAACATTTGCAAACTGTGAACCATCATTACCACGAGCAGCACCTTGTGAAGGATCGCGACCTGTTAAGTCATTGGAGTAAGCATCTTCGGAAAGATATGTACCTTTCAATACGCCCGGTTGATTTGCTACTGACTCATAAAGGCGTAAGCGCATACCGCGAGTGCTGAATGTTGTACCGATATTACGCATATTGCCCGGTACATCACCATCATGCAAACCTTCGAGCAATACACGTGCTGTGAAATTGCTTGGCGGTATAATGGTAAATAATGGACCTTCAGAACGTAATGTCGGGATGTCTGTATATTCAAACGGTGTGGAACTGTTGACAGTTGAACGACCGCGTAAACGTAAACGAGCATTGGTCAATGTTGAAGCAATTGCTCCTTGGTCATTGAAGATACCGTCATTATTCAAATCAGGATCTGCTGTACCTATGTTTAAGTTACCTGCGAATTGCACAAGCGGAGCAGCCGTACCATCGAATTGGAATTCGGGATTAACTGTCGGTGTTGTGAATGCATCGGTATATGCGCCTGCATAATTATCACTTGCAGTTGCTTGATATGGCTGGATAACAACACCGCCACCACCAAGAGTAGAGAACTCTAAGTCAGAGGAATATGTTGTGTTGCCTGTGCGGAATAAATCACGATCATAGTCAAAACCAACCCAGCGAACACGACGTGTAGCATTGTTGCGAACACGTGCATTGAACACAGGATCAACCACTTTGATATAAGGGAAAGTAGCCGCAAATTTAGAAGAATTTTTCTTCCACAATACTGCACGAACGGCAGGGTTTGTTGAAGCGATACCACGATAGACAACATCATTTGCTACGAAAGGACCGCCATTGAAAGTAAATGCAGCAACAAGATTTGCACGATTGTTCACGGGTGATGAAAGTAATTCATCAGCACGAACAGCTTGTGCACCGCGTAAGAAGTTTGTTAAACCGTCAGGATTTGTTACCGGATCATTATTGGACACACCTGCATTGCGCGGAGTACCGTTCCAGAAACGAACTTCTTTAATATCACCTATGAAAGAGTGGATATTTTGATTTGTTCCTGCGGGTTCATATCCGATATATGCCGGGAAACGATTATCACGATTAACGCTCACATTAGTACCAAGTTGATTCGTAATTAATGTGTCGAATTGTAAGTTACCGTCAATGTAGAAACGAACTTGTGATTGACCTGAGAAGTTCACACCAAGGTTCAAGAATACAGCCACATGTGTCCAAGCACTGTCAAGAGATTCAACATTCGGCTCTAATAAACGCAATGGTTTTTCGATGCTGCTTGTTGCCACTCTTTCATCGCCGGAAGCGGTTGTGACACGCATTTGGATTTGACCTGTGTTTAATAAACGCAGTGCATAGTGTGTATTGCCCGATGTTAAGGAAGAATCCATTTTTGTGAATATCGGGAAGTATCCTTCTTGTGTTGATGGGAAACGGTGCGGGCGTACCCATGCTTCAAAGCATGATGTAGGACCGCTGATATTCAATGCGGATGTACCTTGTATTTCAGCAATTGTACCACTTGCATTTTGGAAAGCAAAGAATGGAGCAACTGTGAACATACCGGAAACACCTTCGATTGATTCTTGACCGCTGCCATCAGCACCACGAACGCGTAATTGTACTTGTTTGGAATAGTTAGTAGCCAATGGAACTACTGCCTGTAAATCAGCAGGTGAACCCGGCGGATTGATATTGTTATATGGTTCCCATATAGCGCGTCCTAATTCTACATCCACTTGATTAAGAGGTAAACCGGATGGCACTGTTGTAGAATCAATAGCATCAACCCAGTCAGCACCGCTGTTACGTGTGAACTCGATGCCCACATCAGGTGTGCCGCTTGCAAGACTACCCAAACCGTAAGAAGCCCAACGGATTTCAAAGGTTCTGTCTTCAAGATTAACAATACCTTCGCCACCGCTTGGTGAGGTTAAGCGAATATGCGGACGATCGGGACGATATGTAATCAACTGATTTTGTGCTGTTGCATTTGTGGCAGCAGTTGTGAATAAATTCAATGTAGAGCCACCGTTTTGGAATGTAATATTGTCTGCAAGGTCGGTACGTGAACCAACCAAAGAGAAATATAACTCCAATGCTGCCTGAGTATTAGGTAACAAACCCGTTACAGGAACATTAGGTGAACCAACACCGGCAATACGTGTACGGATAGAATCTTGCGGTAAAGCTGTTCTCCATACGCGCACTTCTTTGATACCTGCTGTCAGATAATCTGATGCAGTGATACCTGTGCCTGTTGATGTAGGATTCACACCAATCCAGATTGGATGGTTTGTTGTCATCATACGAATATTAACTGCACTGTCATTGGATTTGCGTGCAACAAGTTCACCATTAACATACAAAGAGATTGTGTTATTAGATACAGTTGCAGCAATATGTTGCCAGTTGCTTGCATGACCATTTCCAAGTGGGAATGTGCTTGCTGTACGAGATAACTCATCGGGTGAAATGACGGTAGAAATATAACCACCGGGACCACGACCGAGAATTTCACGAGCACGGAATGCCGGATAGCGACCTTCATGAAGATATAATATCCATGCACCTTCTTCGCCGGAGAGAAGACCTGCGCCTGAAGCTACGATACCGGGTTCAACATCAGCACCTGTTGCTTGTGTTGCATCAAGGTTAACCCATGCTTCAACTGTGAGTTGTGTAGCATTACTGTAATTTGTTGATGTTCGTAAATAACGTGAACCATTTAATTGTAAGAAGAATAAACGACCGAGTGGGAATGTAAAGTCACTTACATCAAATGGCACTAAGCGCGTACGATTAGTAATATTTGCTGCTGCTTCGGCAGGAGTTGTTGATAACTGTACTAAGCGAATTTTAGCAATTTCTGAACGTGCAGAGAAATTTGGATCTGCTTTCCAGATAATACGAACGATACCACCGTAGCCATCGCCACTTGTTGTAAGCTGAGCACCTGTTGGCGTTGTAATCAAACGATTTACGTCCACATCGGGTGCTGCTGAATACTCAAGTTCACCGGAAGCATGATTAGCCAAAGCTGCACCAAGACCAATTGCAGATGTATTAGTTTCTGCCACGCGGATTGTGTTGGATGTCCATGAACCACCACCATCAAGTGAATACTCCATAACATAGGAAACAACATTAGTACCATAACCATTTCCTGATGATGGTGTAATAAGACCACTGCGTTCGAAGTAAATCGGATAGCCCGCTACGCCTAAAGAAGCATATTGCGTGCTGCGATTTACCGCTTCATTCGGACCATTCGGGTTAAGTATCGTAATACCACGAATCGTTAATGATGTCGGATTTAGAACAGTTGTTGTTGCTTCAACATTATTACCGTTTGCATCTAAGATAACAAAATCGGAAAATGTTGTCGTTGTATTGAGTGCTATACCTGCTAATGTTGCATCGGTAAGAGATGCGTGGTTAATAATATCGAATACCAAAGTACCGATATAAGAACCGCGCCCGGAAGTATCGGGACGATAGCCGTCAGTTGCCGGATTACCATTAAAAGTGACATCTAATTGATAGGTAAACAATGTACCATTATTCGCAGCTTGCGCTGAATGTGCAAGATAACCCGCCGACACACTAAAAGGTGTGTTGATGGTACGATACGGTAATGGATATGCTTGGTTAACATCAGCATCTATCGAGTCGGTAACATCCAAAGGATTAGATGTTAAACCACCGGAAGTTTGCTGGTCAGCGGGTACAAGATTACTTGTATTGTAAACGATAGGGAATGTCATTGAGCCTAATTTCGGGGTATTTGCTCCTCGAAGACCTTTGACCCAAATATCTACTCCTATCTGATCACCGCGACGGCGTTGATTCATGGTTATGCTATAGTTTTGTTGTGCGAAGACATCCGTTGTCATACTCAGCACAATCAAGGCAATAATCCCGAACAACCACCGCTTGTTTCCTCCGAAACGTGGTGTCTGTTGAGTGTGTAACATGTTATTGCTCCGTAAAATGTTTAATTATTATTTTTTGAGTTAATTGGTTTATTCTAATATTACTTACGGCGTTGCGCTTTCATATTCGATTGAACTTGTACTTACTGCCATTGTAAATGGTAATGGGCTTGTTGCTCCATCAACACCAAATACGCGTACTGTGTATTCACCGGGGGCTGCATTATTGATAATAAGCACTTCCTCGGTTGTTTCGCGATATTTGGAGCGGCGTAATAAATTGCCTTGCGGATCATACAATTCAAGATTGTAGTTTTTCGGTAAATTAAACAATTTTACACGCACATGAGGATATGTTGTGGAGGTATTGAAGCTATACCAATCTTCATCAGTGGATAAACTGACATGACCTGTCACGATTGTTGTCGTTCCTTCCGGATCGGTTATCTCGCGAGCTGTTGCAAATGAATTGTTAGGTTCATTTGGATCAACGATTTGCAATGACGGATTGCCGGTAGCTGCACTCAAAAGATAATTCTCCGAAGCAGAGTTACCAACATTGTACTCAAAAACTTGAACATAGTACGGAACACCATAAGCAAGCGATGTCATCGTTACCGAATTACCGGTTCCTTGATAAACAACATAGCCATTACCAATTGCTGTTCCTGAGCCAAAAGCGGCTGCACCCGTATAAGTTGATCCGTCAACCGGGTATTCTGATGAGGTAATCGGGTTATTGGCACGTGCTACCACGATGCGATTATTGCCCGAACCATTCGTCCATGAAATCGTTGTTGCGCTTGTTGTTACACTGCTGAATGTCAAATTCGATGCTTGTGTAACCGGCTCAACTTGCAATGTAGTGCGATTAGCATTCGGAGGGCTTGTAAGTAAATAATTTGCACTTGCGTCCAAACCATTATACTCATACACTCTGTAATAATAGATGACATTGGGAGCTAAGTTTGTAACAGTCAATGAATTACCTGTGCCATTATAGACAATAAAACCATTGCCTAAATCAGTACCGGATGTACCGAACGCAGCATTTGCCATATAACCATTGTTATCAGCCGGCTCTTCTGTTCCGGTTAAAGCTGCGCCCATACGTGCAACCACCAAACGACGTGCACCATTACCATTTGTCCATGATACTGTTTGAGTTGTTGTTGTTGGGTTTGTGATTGTTAGACCGGTTGCTGCGATTGTAGGCTCAGCAAATTTTGTCGTTGTAAATTCTACAGGAGCTCCTGTCAAGAAATAATTTGCTGCCGCACCTGCACCATTGTATTCATATACCGCGAAGTAATATGTTTGACCGGGTGTTAAACCATTGACAGTCACATCCGTCGTTGCAGGTAAAGCTCCTTTATGTGTGACCACAGAGCCTAATGCTGTAGAACCGAATGTTGCAGCCGGAGTTGCAAAACTTGTACCCGTTGCACCATTGTACTCAATACCATCAGCCGGTGCTGAAGGTGCTTGACCTTGACGAACTACGACAATACGATCAGAACCATTACCATTTGTTGCCCATTGAAGTGCAACGCTTGTTGTTCCAATAGTACTAACAGTAATTGCTCCGGTAGCTACTGTTGGCTCTGCAGCACGCACGGTAATACCGGACAATACTCCCGAAGCTAAACTCGCTGCATTATCTGCAACTGTTAACTCAACACCTGTTTCTCCCGTAGCATTTGTCAAAATAGCATCAAAAGTCACATTGGTCTGTCCTGCTCCAATTGTTCTTGCAGCAGCATTCTGTGTTGTTAGTACCGATGATCCGACTGTAACCGACATATTGGCTTGTACGCCCGCTGCTACTTGAGGCACATCATTATTATCACGTGCTTCAATAGTAATGCGGAATCTGTTAGGATTGCCAATTGCAGTTTCATGAATAACCGTATTTGCAGGGTTTCCTGTAATTGCTGTGAAAGGAGTGATTTTTTTGATAACAAGTTTTGTAGCCGCACCGGAAGCACGGATTGTCATCGTATTGCCATTGAATGGTCCGCCTGTGTTGACTTGCGCCGGACTGTTCACTAAAACAGATACAGGAGGATTAGAGATTGTTGCACGAATTGTTCCATTCACCGTAGCAGTACCAGAAACATTACATGTCACCAAATAATATTTCGTATTTGTTGTGCTGTTCAATGCTTCCGTCAATCCTGAGAAAGTCACATTTCCTGCAACAATGCTTATACCCGTTTGAGCATTAACATCAGCCGGATCAATGATACCATTATTATTAACATCTTGATACAGTGTGAAGTTCGTAAACTGACCTGCAGTTGCACCGGAATTCAAAGTAATGCCTAATGTTATAGAGTTAATCGTTGATGTTGCAGGGCTTGTTCCTGTTAAAGAAAATCCATACAATAATGCTGTTTGTGTATTCTGTGCAATGTCTGCTGCTGCCGGAGTATTAGCATTAGCAACCGTTACTGTTAATGGTTGGAATGTATAGACAGGACCGGAAAGTGCTGTTGTTGCAACTACTGATCCACCAGTTACTGTGACACCGCTTTGATTAAGCGAGCATTGGATGGGTGATGTACCTGTATTAACACTGCTGCCAATATCTGCAATCACAAAATACCAAAATGTCTGACCTGCAGCCGTAAATGTATTGTTTGTTGAAATGCTTGTGAAATCAATGGTTGATGCCGTCGTATTCACCGTTGCAGTCACTGCTGCTTCACCGCCCGCAGTATAGATAGAATCTGCTGAACGAACAATGGCAATATTCGTTAACTTACCTGTCGGATTGCTGCTGATACCCACGGATAATGCCGTTAAAGTAGCAGCACCCGGCGAATCCATACGGAAACCGAAAATTGCTTGTGCTGTTGCTGCTGCGGTTAAAGGATTAGTCGCTAAACCGGCAACCATTGCATCTGTCGCGATAGTTTTCGGAGCCATTGTAATGAAATAGGTTCCTGTTGCATTTGCAAGAGCTGTTGTAAATCCTGCACCGATGTCAACAAATTCAGGATAACCTGATACATCAACAGTACCGCTACTTGCTACCCATGTACCTGACAAAGCCGTCGGCACTGCATAGACCCCAAGCGAAGCTGCCGCTGCTGATCCAAGCTCTGAATTATCGAAACGAATTTGAGCAATATCTGTGATATCGGTTGCAGTAAACACAACACGATAATAACGATTAATACTTGCTACGCCATCAACATCAATCGCATTGTGATAACGACGAACATCAGTGATTGTACCACCGGCAATAGTTTGTAAACCCAATGAAGTAAGTTGTGCCGCAGATGGAGTATTATTTGAAGTAATATAGCCAAGACCTGCTTTGGTATTTTTGACTGTTTGTCCATCGGCTTCTACTAAAGTACCACCATCATCCGTAAAAGAGATTGTTCGATCACCATTAAGATCAATATCACCGCTTGTCAATGTCAAAGCACCGGCACCTGTACCGGCAACATTGATATTACGAAGAAGAACAATATCACCGCTTGATTTGTTTACCGTAAGATTAAAGAATGTTGCAGCAGATCCATCACCACCGATATACTGTGTACCGGTACCATTAAATGTTGTTGTTCCTGCTGTTGCCACATAAGAACCTGCACCATTCACATACATATTACCTTTGACATTCATGCCGATTGCCGGCGTAGAAGCACCTGTGAAGATAACATTTTGGAATGTTGGAGCATTAGTAACAATATTAGCACCTGCACCCGAAAGTGTAATGGTTGATGTGCCTGATGCAGTAAATGTACCTGTATTTGTAAACACATTAGCGATGGTAAAACTTGATGTTGTTACCACATCAGAAGCTGCGTCAACTGTCAATCCAAAGAATGAAAGAGTACCATTATTGGTGATTGTTCTTTGTGCAACATTAGTAAATGTAATCACAGAAGGCGTTGTGGCAGAAAAAGAACTGCCGGCAGCCACAGTAAAATTACCTGCAACTGTTATTGCCGCAACCGCTGTAGATACAGAAGCTACTTGATTAACAACTAATGGAGCAATATTGACATTAAAGAATGTACTACCTGTATTGGTAATCGTTGCGGGAGCATTACCGGAAAATGTAATTGTACCAGCGGTGGCAGTCAATGTTCCTGCACCGGAAAAACATGCTGTGCCGCCTGCAATATTAAAGCTGGATGCGGTTGTCACTGCACCGGCTACATCAAGGTTAAAGAACGTTAATGTACTGCCCGATGCTGAAGAGATAGAACCTGCTGCACTGTATGTTACAGTACCTTCCACTGCAATAAGTTTACCCGATCCTTGAACTGTGATGGCTGCTGCTGCACCGATAGAAAAACTACCTTGATCGCCACCTGTTGAGCCATCGCCAATTTCTATATATGAACCATCTGTTACTGTAATATTACCGAAGGTAACAGCACCGCCTGTTGTAGAAATACGTTTTTTCAGTGAGTTATTAAATCGCACTGTGCTTGCTGCCGCAGGAATAAATGTACCTGCACCTGATTTTGTCAAATTACCATTGACACTAAAAGACCCAACAGAAGTAACCGCTACAGTTGTAGAAACTGCAAGGTTATTAAAGTTGAGACTTGTTATAGAAGCGCTATTTGTAATAATTACGGGAGTATTTGTCGAAATATTGAATGTTACTGTACCATCGGACGCTGTTAAAGCAGCATTTGCACCAACAGTCATCGTTTGCGTCACAGTAAATGATGATGCAGTCGTAACATTATTTCCTGATGTGCTGGCAAGAGCAAGATCATAAAATGATAATGTTCCTGCTGTTGCCTTCGTAATGGTTTTTGTATTCGATCCATTGATTGTCACAACACTTGGTGTTGCTGCAACGAATGAACCGGTACCGGAAACATCAATATTGCCTTCAACCGTGAATGGCGACACAGATGTTACGGTTCCGCTAATCGTAAGATTATTGAACACCAAACGCGTGGTTACACCTGCATTAGTAATTGCAGATGATGTCGTACCCGTAATGGAGACATTAATAAGTCCCGCACCATTACTTGCATCAAGTAGTGCTGTTGCATTGCTTAAGTTAATACAACTTCCACCGCTGCTGCCCGATATGGTCATAAGATATGTACCTCCGGCACTTGGTGGCTGCAATATAGATGCAGCATTATTCAAAACCAATGAATTTATGGAAACACTTTGGTCTAAGGTCACAGTATGTGCCGCAATGACAACATCATCACCGGGACCGGGAACAACCCCACCTGCCCATGTTGCTGTTGATGACCAATTCCCGGTAGCCGTTGACGTTATAGTCGCTGCATTCAACGCCGGGAAAGCGAAGAAAGCCAGGATTATTGCGAAGGCGAGAGTCATTCCCTTCCTACGCAATTTGTTCCGAATATCCGGCATATATCCTGCTGCCGAGTCGGAATGCTTTGTGTTAGCATGTTTCATGGAAACAATCCTTTGATTATGAAACAATGAATAATTTGACCGAGTAATGTTATGACAATCCATTTCGGTCTCCATTTAAAAGTAAATTCGTTTGTTTTGTTAAAATTGACCCACCCGAAGGTAGTGCGCAGATACACTTCCGCTTCTCAGAAGAATTTTGTATCGTAAGTATGTTCATGTTTGCCTCACGCATGAGTTAATCAATCGGTAGTATAATCGTAAGTGAATTTCTGAATCGTACTGATTTTTTTTCACATTATGCCATTATTGTTCATGTTTAATGACAAGATTTCGCATAAACGTTGTGTTGCCACATTGAACTCGCACATAGTAACTTCCTGACATAAGTTGTTTTGTATCAATAGATACACTCATCTCACCTATATCATGTAGTGAATTATCGGCTATTGTGGCAACTACTTGACCAAGTATATCCACAATATTGATGGTCACAGATTGCTGCGATGGTAGATTTATGGTCATTTGTGTCGAGAAATCCGCCGGATTTGGCATTGGCAGAGACACTCGTATGCCATTGACAACCTCATCTTCTATGGAGGAAATTGCCCCGCTGATGGTAAAGAATGTTGTTCTGTCATATTCTAATTCCGGTGTTTTCGGATAAATTGCACGCAGCACTCCTTGTGTTGTATTCACAGAAGGAATAGTCCAATCAAGAATGCCTTTAGTCACATCAACATTTTCTTTGACTGTCACCCATGTCATACCGCCATCGGCACTGAACTCTATATCAGCAATTTTGACATTATTTTTGATGCTCCATCTCATTCTGTCTTTGGCATTGGCTTTCAACTTGACATCTTCACGAGGATAGGTAAAAGTCAATGTACCCGCAAGCACTTTAAATTCACCGGAACGGGCAACTTCCTGTTGATCATATATGTCAATCATGCGAACAATGGCTCGTGTGGTATTGACATTAGCAGGAACAGTCCACTGTGTTTTTCCATCAGAAGCACGACGTGAGGACACAATTTGCTTCCAACCAAAATCAGCCACATTATTATCGGTAAACTCAAAGCGTGCATTTTCAATACCGTCACTCACCCATATAATATTATCATTTGAGCCGAATTTATAAATAGGATCTGTGCTTGCCGGACGTGATATTCCCGCAACAATAGCAGCTATTGTAAAAGGCGCATCGCTGCGATCTAACTCAATACCCGTTTCAGCATCAATGATTCTGATTAGGTTATTAAAAGAAGGTGTACTCGGCGTTTGCCAACCGAAAGTATTGGCATTGGCACTCATGGGATCGAAGGAAACTCGTGTCCAAGTTTTGCCGCCATCTTTAGACCATTCCACATGAACAGCTGCCGGAGAAACCGATGACCACTGTATCGGAGTTGCACGACGCACTGCATAACGCTCGCCGCCATTAGGAACTGTCACTGTGGCACTGTAAGTAAGAATTGGAGGTATCGGTAAAAATTCACCGGATTTGGTAACATTGCGACCTGATGTTGTCCATACACTTGTATTATACCAATCAAGAGCAATTGCACGATTTTTTTGTATCATATTGAAAACAAGCGTTCCAAGATAGGTCTTTGTTTTAGGTACATTTACTCCTTTATTGGATTTTAATGCCGCATCGAACAAAATTTCAATGGAACGGAAATTATCCACTGTATTGACAATGCCCGGTCTTGGTCCATGCACTATACCTTGATATGATGTGGTATTGTCCACATTTTTGAAAATAACATTCTCTGTGCCGGAGAGAGTCGCAAAACGCAATACATTCGGATTAAACTTGATAGCAAATGTACAATTTGCCAAGGCAAAATCATCGCCATTATTGACTATATACAGCGGAACCTCAACTTTATCACCCACAATTTTCGGTTCTGCAGATACTTGATACTTTAATGCTTGTGCAGCCAAGGCAGACTCGGATTTTGCATCGGTATAATGACCATCTGTTTGTTGTATTGCATTGCCGCGAACAAGGGCATTTTCTAAGGTTTTGTCCATTGCTTGGGCTAAGAATTTATCCTCTGCCGACATCATCATCATCGAAGTTACATGATTATTATCGGCTTCCGTTTTCAAGTTCGGAATAACCTGATATAATGAAGAACGACGACCAATATTTCTATCAACGATTGTTCGGTCGGTTGCATCAATAGTGCCGCTTCCATCCACATCGGAACGGAGATTAACCGTAGCACCCGCTTCATTACGAACAATAACTCTGTCGGTAGCATCAATCCAAGTATCTTGATTAATATCGCCGGCAACCATAGCAGAAACACGATTGCTCAGTGTGCCGCTTTCATCACGACCTTCATTATGGATAAGTCCTGTAATACCGTAATTTATATCGGTTGAATCACTTGTAAACACACCAAAAGCCGGATAGCGATTACTGTGAGCATTCGTTGCTACATCATTGGGTGAATTTGCCAATGCACTTACTGCATTTATCCCACCATTCCAATTCGTAAAATCCCAACCGGATTCATTTTGATATGTCGCATAATTATCGCCGGAATACGCAAATACAGCGGGTATTCTTGACATTACAGGCAAATGATTACGATGCTGCACCACAACAAAATAACGATCGTCGGGCACTGCTGTAAAGACAAACGGTACAAGTGCAAACAATGGTCCATCAGCATTATTGGAGCGTACATTGGTTAATATAGCCGATGATGTAAAAGCATTAGGATGGTATCCTGATACCGACTGAGCACTATCTATTAATGCTCCCGGTGCATTACCAACATTACTGTATAATTTAATTTTTAGTCCGCCGGTTTGATAGCTTGTTCCCAAGGCACGAAATGCCGATGATGTACTTAATGATGGCGATGCATTCGCTGTTTCAATACCTTCATGATATCCCTCAAGAAGTGCTCGTACCGAGAAATTCGACGGAGGAGTAATAGTAAAGATATTACCGATTGTTGCAATAGTATCATTACCGGTCAAATTATTATAGCTTATTGCGGCGCGTAAACGTAATCGGGCACTGGTCAAAACTGCCGATAATGCCGTAGGATCATTGTAAATCCCGTCATTATTCAAATCAGGGTCAGCATTGCTCAAATTAAAACGTGCGGCATAGCGCAAACCACCATAGACAAAATCATTACCTGTTGCTGAAGATGTTCCGGCATTTGTAATACGAAATCCTTGATTCGCTTCATTGCCAACAGCATTACCATAATTAGCAAGTGCAGCAAAATATGGACTTGTCACATATTGAAATGGCTGTTGATTATTCCCACCGCCGCCGCCGAGTGAAAATTCAAGACTTGGAGGCACGGGTGCGGGAGCATTTGCTCCGGCAGTAAAGGAAGCATTATCATAATCAAAACCAACCCAACGTAAACGATAATCAGTTGTGCCATTTGTTATTGATTCATTAAAAATCGGCTCGACTAATTTAATAAAGGGACGAGCAGCAACATAACGTAATCCTGTGCCATTAAATGTGGTCTGAATATCGGCACTATTACCTAATGTGTGATTATACATAGCATTTGCAGAATTGCCATTCACAAATGAACCACCATTGAAATTATAGGAAGCCACCAAATTTACACCGGAGCTAAGTCTTTGTGATTGTGCACCTTGTATCTGTTGACGGCGCGCATCAACCGTGCTAGTGCCCGCAGGTTCACCATTCCAAAACCGTAATTCTCTGATTTCTCCTATAAAAGAGCCAACGCCGCGTTGATACCCGATATAAGCGGGAAATGTATTCAAACTGTCAAGGCGCAAGTCTGTACCTAATTGATTAACTATTGCGGGTGATGATTGCAAAATACCGTCAATCCAAAATCCTACTTGTGTTTGATTTGCAGTGCGATCAAAGAACACGGCTACATGTGTCCACGTAGAATCATCTGCTTCTGTACGCGGCTTTATCAGTGGTTTAAGACTATCGCTCACTGCCGTACGTACCTGACCATTCAAATCTTGAACTTGAAATTCCAAACGCCCTGAGGGTAAAAGAGAAAATCCATAATGTAAAGTACCGGCATTGTTTTGTTTAACCACAATAGGATACTTTGCCGTTCCTGTCGGAAATGAATATGGGCGTATCCATGCTTCAATCATGGCTTTGGTGCTATTGATATTCAAATCCGATCCGGCAGATACCGTAATCGAATCGCCCGCACCCTTGCGTAGAGCGAAGTACGGTGCAAAAGTAAATGGACCCACAGAAGCACTGAGATTTTCTTCACCGCTTGCGCTTAAACCACGTATGCGTAAATAACCTGTTCTGCTATAAGAACCCAGATTACGTAAATTCAGAGTCCCACCCCCATCGGCATTAGAGGATTCATTATTAAATGGTCGCCAGATTGCAGATGTGCTTTCCACATCAACGATTGCGCCTGTGCCCACGGTGGAGGTATATCCCAGATTATTGGCGAGTGTCGTACCAAGATTGTTGCGTGCAAGAGTCCAGCTTGTCGTATTATTAAAGCTGTATTCAATGGCAATATCACGACTATTATTCGGTGATCCATCGCCGGAAATATTACCTAAACCGTATCCTAACCAACGAATTTCATAATCTTGATTTGAACGATTGCTTACCCCAACACCGGTTTGCGGTGAAGTGATGCGAATATGGGGTTGATCGGGGCGATATACAATACTTGCTGTTGACGTGGCAGCTATGTAGTTTACCTGTTGTGCAGAATTTTGATAAAATGTTTGACTTGCTAAATCAGTATTGCGTCCTTCAAAATCAAAATAATATTCTAAACCTTTACGCAAGTCTGCTGATGAAAATGGTGCTATTGCTCCGGCGGGATCAGGAATACCCGAAGCTCTTTGGCGTAACTGTGTTTGATTAAGTTCTGTGCGCCATATTCTTACGCCTTTAATACCTGCATGAAGATAATCATTTGCAGCTAAGGTTGTGCCATTCGGATTAACACCTATCCATAAGGGATGATTCGTTAATAACATGCGCATATTTGTTGCAAAAGTATTGACACGGCGCGCAACAATTTCACCATCCACATAGAGAGTAACAACATTATTATTGACCGTTGCTGCAATATGATGCCAACCTTGTGAGTGAGTATTTGTAATCGGTTTTACTTCACTCGACACAGTAATTGGTCTTGTACTTACCAAGTCAGCAAGATACCCATTGTCTCGTCCCAGAATCTCACGTGCACGAAAAGCCGGAAAAATGCCATCACGCAAGTAAAGAATCCATGCGCCTTCTTGTGTGTTTGGTCCAAGACCGGTGGCAACAATACCCGGATTTGCGCCCGTACCTTTATTAGCATTCAGATTTACCCATGCTTCCACAGTTAATTCTGAAGCATTAACATAATTTTGTGCTGATTTGAAGTATTGATTTGTGCCATTTAATTGGGCAAAGAAAAGGCGTCCGAGTATGAAAGGTGCATCGGAAAGGTCGCTGCCAATAGTTGTAAAGTTCGTCGGTGGCGCATTGCCTGATGCACCGGATGCTCCATTGCGTGTGCGAATGCGCAATTGTGCTTGCTCTGAACGATAAATATAATTAGAATTTTGCGTCCACACTACTCGCACAGGATGGCGATAATTAGGATACACCGTGCCTTGACCGCCATTGACTGTATTAATCTGATTACCATATTGCGTAACAAATCCATCCCACGTTGCTGCGCCGGTTCCATCGGTTAATTGATCTAATGGTGCGCCGGTATTGGAAACAGCTCCGGTTTCATTGATACTGCCAATATTCAGAAAAGCTCCGCCTGTTGTCAAACGATAATCCAGATAATACGATAACTCCTGATCGCCGTATTCATTCGTTGTGCCTGCGGTTGCAACCGTTGTTACAGAAGAAATACCGCTGCGCTCAAAGTAAATGGGATAGCCAAGTATATTCGTTGTATAGTAAGAACCATCACGATCCACCACTTCGGAAGGACCATTAGGATTAAGAATAGTAACGCCCTTAATGGTAAATGCACCCGGATTAACAAACGATAATGCAGTAGTGCCAATCAGAACATCATTATAGTTATAGACCACAGAAGTATTTCCCAAAGCACCCCAACTGACAAATGTCGTGGCGGTATCTCGCATACTTGAAGCGGCTGTATTGAATGCACTATTGATGGTAAATACGATTTTACCCACATAGCTTCCACGACCTATGGAACTTGGTACAAACCCTGTGTCGGAAGCAGATGTTCTTTTCACTTGTAATTCTGCAATTCCCGGAATAGAAGTACCGACAACCAAACCTTGATAATTGGATGGAGTAGCATAATAATCGGGATCAAAAGGAGATTGAACCGACACAATAGCAGAAGTTTGCGGTGAAGCCGATAAATTGGCTATATCGAAACGAACAGAATCGGTTTTATCAGGATTATTTTCCGATAAGCCATAATTGGCAAGTGATAAATATGTCGGGTTAAAATTCACACGGAGTGTTGCCTCGCCCAGCCGCGTTGGCGTAGCAGAAGTGGATTTACACCAAATTTCTACCCAGATTTGGTCGGCACGACGGCGTTGATTGAGTGTAAATCGGAATGTCTGTGAAGTACACTCTTCAGCTACAACAAAGCCCAACAATACTAAGAGTATTGATTTGAAAAAAGTCGTATGTGAATAACGATGTCTCAAATATGACATGTTTCCTCCGTAAATAAAAAATCCTTTTGTCGTTTCATTGCACCAATTCGATAATCGGTTTTATGGTTTTTTGCACTTATCGGCATTATGCTCAATTTATGTAGCTGCCTAATGCTATTCCATGTTCATCTCGTTTGATATAAGTACGATACAAATGTACGTACATTATTATCACAAAGCAATGGTTAATATTATGCAGTTTGGCGAAAACTTCCGTAACTGTTCTCACACATTTTGCAATCAACTATTCATGTGAAACTGCACCAAAACTTCCGTAATTGTACTCTACTTCGTAAATTAGCCATCATTTTATATCAGATAACGTTATCATGTCGCCACATCAATTTCATAATGATAAGCATCAAGCAGAAGATTTGTGCCAAAAAGCTTTAGTGCTTTTGCATCAAGGGCAAATCGCATCTGCCATAGATGTCTTAAAGTCGTCCATTGCACTTTACCCTACCGAAGCGGCGCATACATATTTGGGATGGGCTTATAGCAGAGAAGGGAAATTCGATTTGGCTATAAGAGAATGCTTTATCGCTGTGGAGCTTAACCCATATTTGGGAACACCTTATAATGATATAGGTGCATACCTTGTACAAAAGGGTAAAATTACTGAAGCTGAAGAATGGTTTCGCAAAGCAATAGAAGCACCCGACTATGAAGCGCGCCATTTTGCTTTTACCAATCTTGCTCGTATATTACAATTGAAGGGTAATTGGTTCGATGCTTTAACATATTATGACAAGGCACTTGAGTTTCGCCCGGACTATAAACCGGCTCTGGAATCCCGTATGCTTTTACACGCAATGATGAATTGAACTATTGTCAACACTCATAAGGTCATCCCCATGAAAAATTTCTGTTTAACTACTTGTATTTTAATGATTATGACTGCTTCTGCGTATGGGCAGTATTTTCAAAAAGACACCTCGAACTATGTCGAGTATAATCATAATATTGGACTGTCTGCCTCTTCATTGAGCGGATATGGACTTACCTATCGTTATGCCTTCAGCAAAACATTACAATTGCAAATCGGTGGGATTGCCTTACAAACCAAAGAAGGTGACCAAGACTCTTGGTTTTTTGGCAGTATAGGCACGGAGGTTCAGCTTGGCATACCAATCAAAGCATCCGCCTTTGGTATTGAAAGAATCTATGCCATACTCGGCGCATCCTATATGTATGGTGACAATAGGGGTTATGGAAGCAATTTTTTTGGCACTCCCTATAATTCGCAAGAATCTATGGTAACATCAGGGATTGGTATTGGTTTTCAAACACCAAGCTTCTCCGGCTTTCATTTTGCAGCGCATGGCACATACTATTACCGCAATACCGTAAGGGTTTCATATTCTCAAGTGTATTCTCCAGGACAGACAACAGAGTATATTGCCAGACCTCTTCCTCAATTACGCGATATCACCGTCGGATTAGGCATATCTGCCTTTTTCGCATTTTAACTTGTGGCTATTATCGTCCATTTGTTGGTTCATACTACTTGCATTAAGGTTTTTATAAACGCTACATATTCAAAAAAAACAGTAAAATCTTAGCTTTTTTGGTTATTATTGACCATTGTTGCCACCTTTAGTGACCAAATTCCGCTTGGCACATCTCTTGTTTTCGCTATATCGGCAAACTATGTTTCGATATGCAGCAGCGGGTATGAATCAAGAATACAAACAATTGCTTAAAAAGATACTTCTTTTCCTTTTTATCTTTATCTCGACGAGTGTCTTGGCGAATGATGTCTTTGCCCAGACAGCAGCGCAGCCATTGCCATTACCCAAGCTTTCTGTGAATGTCGAAGAAGCGAAATCTTCAAAAGATTTAGTTTTAAATCTCCAGATTCTCATGGTGATGACGGTATTGACTCTGGCACCGTCAATACTGATTATGATGACATGTTTTACCAGAATTATTGTCGTTTTTCATTTTACCAAACAGGCATTGGGAACGCAAACCCAGCCACCGGCGCAATTGCTCACGGGTCTTGCTCTCTTTTTGACTTTCTTTGTGATGCAACCCGTACTCGACCAATCAAATCGTGAAGGATTACAGCCCTATATGCGGGATGAAATCACCCAAGAACAAGCAATTACTTCAATGGTCAAACCCTTTCGTGCATTTATGTTGAAACACACTCGCGAAGAAGATTTGGGTTTATTTATCAAATTCAGTGGTACGGCTAAACCAAAAAATATTGATGAAGTCAGCACCATCACCATCATACCGGCTTATGCAATATCGGAACTTCGCATAGCTTTTCAAATTGGTTTTATCATCTTCATCCCATTTTTAGTTATTGACATGATTGTGTCGAGTATTCTTATGTCTTTAGGGATGATGTTATTACCTCCGCAATTGATTTCTTTACCTCTGAAGGTTTTACTTTTTATTCTTATTGACGGCTGGCATTTGCTCATAAGTTCGCTTATGGATAGTATAATGCGAGGCGGATAATTTAATTCGATTCCAACTATAACAACAATCTTATGTCAGATGAATTTGTCATCCAATTAATTCGAGAAGCATTCTACTATGTATTGGTCGTAGCGGGTCCTTTATTATTGCTTGCGCTTATCGTGGGGCTTATTATCTCAATTTTTCAGGCGGCTACTTCCATCAATGAACAAACTCTCTCTTTTGTTCCCAAATTAGTGTTAGTATTTATTGTCACAGTTTTAGTCATGCCATTTATGTTGTCAAATCTAAAAACGTATGCGATAGGAATATTTAATCTTATACCCACACTTAAATAATTGAACAGGCATTATCATGATTGATGCAGGGACGGTGACATATTTTTCTAATCAGTTCATTATCGGCACATTGATGTTTGTGCGGATAGCCGCTTTGTTGAGCACCGCTCCCCTATTTTCCCATGCAGCAGTGCAGCCGATGCACAAAATCGGCATTGCAGGTTTGATGGCAATAACGTTAACAACATTTTTTTGGAAAGAACAACCAATCATTGATGTCCATGCGTGGTATCTTGTAGGATTGGTGGCAAAAGAATTTCTGGTTGGTGCTGCTATTGGGTTCTCTGCAAATTTAGTAATGATGGCGGCACGCTTTGCCGGTGGTATGCTTGATTTTGATATAGGATTTCAAACGGCATTGCTTTTTGATCAAAATGCAGATTCCCCTACGCTCATCGGTGAATTAAAAGGTATGGCTTCTCTCATGATATTTCTTGGCATCAATGGTCATCATTTTCTTTTGGAGTCTATGGTAGCAAGTTTTCGGGCTGTGCCTCTTGACACTTTTGCGCTCACAGGAAGCAGCATCGAAATAATAATTCGGCTTATTACCACTGTTACTATCGTAGCCGTCAAAATAGCAGCACCCGTCATGATTGCACTTTTGGTTACCAATATTGCTTTAGCACTTTTAGCAAGAGTGGCACCTCAGTTAAATATTTTTGCTTTAAGTATGCAATTTAAGGTGGCTGTCGGACTTATTGTTTTATTTATTACTGTTCCGCTTTTTGTGATGACGATGAAACAAGTCATGGTAATTTTTCAAAATGAGACATTTCAAGTACTCATGGCTTTAAACCCCAAGAGAGCATCATGAGATCTTTACAGGAACATGGAATAAATGCTACGGTAAAATCGGGAGTAAGCAATGGCTGAAACACCCGATGGAATGGAGAAATCCGAGCAACCCACCGGAAAAAAACTCGGTGATGCTCGCGACAGGGGTTTGGTCGCCAAAAGTGTGGATCTTACCTCCGCAGCAGTATTGTTATTCGGAGGTTTAATTGTTTTTGGTTTTGGTAATTCGCTAAGTGCGCAGTTAATGGCATTTATGAAACAACTCATTATCAATGCACCGGGTGTTGTCCTCAACGAAGAAAATATTCCTCATTATTATGGCCAACTTGCCGGATTATTAGGCATTATTCTTTTGCCAATACTGTTTTTAATTGCAGGTATCGCACTTATAGCAGAAGTCAGGCAAGTCGGGTTCCATTTTGCTTCCAAAAAATTTACCGAAGGTTTGAATATTGCACAAATGTTTAATGTCTTCGGCGGCATAAAAAAAATGCTGTTTTCATCGCGGTCATTTTTTGAACTTGGAAAAAGCATAGTAAAGTTACTTATAATTGGCACCGTACTCTATACCGTACTTGATAAAAGAATTGAAGGTATTGTGGGGATTTCATCGAAGCCCTATCAAGAAATCGGTGCTTTTATGGTATCAATCACAACGGAATTATTATGGAAAATCGGCTTGGCATATCTGGCAATAGCACTTGGTGATTATTATTTCCAAAAATGGAAATTCAATGAAGATCAAAAGATGACGAAACGCGAGGTCAAAGATGAATCCAAGCAAAGCGAAGGCGATCCGCAAATTAAACAAAGGATACGCGCACTCGGGCGGCAACGATTGAAAAAAATTATGCTCATGCGCACCAAACAAGCGGATGTGGTGATTACCAACCCAACCCACTATGCGGTTGCATTAGCATATAAACCGGAATCTATGTCTGCACCATTGGTTTTGGCAAAAGGCAGCGATTATCTTGCTTTGAAAATGCGTGAGATAGCAAAAGACAATAAAGTTCCTATTGTTGAAAATCCGCCTTTGGCGCGAGCATTATATGCCGCCTGTGAGCCGGATCAGGAAATACCAGAAAAATTATTCAAGGCAGTAGCTGAAGTACTGGCTTATATTTATCGTTTGAAAAAATAATAGAATTACAGATACTCCGAAATTCTTGAAAAAGGAATACAATGGCACAAAATACAACATCAATACTACCTTTACCGAATAATGTACAAAGAGCTTTGTCGCTTATCTCGAAAAATCCCGATATAGGCATGGCTATCGGACTTGTTCTGATTGTCGGTTTATTGGTTATTCCTTTGCCCGGTTTATTATTGGATATAATGCTTGCTCTCAGCATTGCTATATCTGTTCTTATTCTTATGACCAGCGTTTATATTACAAGTCCTTTGGATATCAGTTCATTCCCCACTATATTACTTGTCACGACTTTGTTTCGTTTAGGGCTTAATGTGGCAACATCGCGTTTAATTTTAAGCGAAGGTCATGCCGGAGATGTTATTCAAGCATTTGGTTCTTTTGTCATCGGCGGCAATTATGTCGTCGGTATTATCATGTTCACTATTCTTATTGTCATCAATTTTGTGGTCATTATCAAAGGTTCGACGCGTATAGCCGAAGTGGCTGCCCGTTTTACGCTGGATGCTTTACCCGGTAAACAGATGAGTATTGATGCCGATTTGAATGCCGGATTTATTGATGAACAAGAAGCACGTCGCCGCAGAGAAAATCTCACACGCGAGTCAGAATTTTACGGTGCAATGGATGGTTCTGCCAAATTTGTCAAGGGTGATGCCGTTGCAGGTATTATCATCACAGCGGTCAATATTATTGGCGGATTTGCTGTGGGAGTGGCGCAACGCAATATGGAAATAACCGATGCTCTCAGCACTTATACTATTCTCACCATAGGCGATGGATTAGTGTCACAAATTCCCGCACTCTTGGTTTCTGTGGCTGCCGGTTTGGTGGTCACACGTTCCGCTTCAGGACAAAAACTTGAAGAAGAATTAGGTGTGCAATTCGGTAAACAACCCCGCGCCATGGGCGTAGTGAGCGGCACTTTAATTGCTCTTGCTTTTGTGCCCGGCTTTCCTGCTGTGCCCTTTCTTTTACTTGCGGCAAGTACAGGTGGCATTGCGTATTTCCGCACGAAGGTTCTCGAAAGAAAAGAACAAGAACGCTTAGTAACAGAAATGGAAGATGCACAAGTTCAACAAAAACCCCAAGAACAACCGGTGGAAGAACTCTTGCGTATTGATCCAGTGGAAGTAGAATTAGGATATGGGCTGATTGCTTTGGTTGATGAAAATCAAGGTGGCGATGTCTTCAAAAGAATTTCCAATATTCGCAGACAATTAGCAACAGAATTGGGAATAATTTTACCCCCCGTGCGCGTGCGCGATGACCTTAAAATAGAACCGGAAGAATATGTGATTAAAATTCGCGGCAATGAAATCACAAGAAGTAAACTCTATCCGGGTTTATTGCTCGCCATGAATCCCGGCTCTGCCGATGGTGAACTTGAAGGCATAAAAGTAACCGAGCCCGTTTTTGGTTTACCGGCAGTATGGATACCACAGCAAGAACGTGAAAATGCTGAATTTAATGGCTTTACCGTTGTTGAAGCAGCTACCGTATTGGCAACTCACCTTACGGAATTGCTCCGCCGTCATGCAGATAAATTATTAACAAGACAAGACGTAAAACAATTAATCGAAAATCAGAAAAAAGATTATCCTGCTTTGGTTGATGAAATCACGCCCGATATTTTACCGACGGGACTTATTCAAAAAGTCATACAAAATCTGTTAAAAGAAAATATTCCCGTGCGTGATTTACCATTAATTTTGGAGGCATTGCTGGAATATGCCAAAGTCACAAAAAATGTGGATGTTCTTACCGAGTATGTCCGCCATAGTTTAAGTGAAACGATAAAAAAATTATATCAAGACAATCAAGGTATTGTCCATGCTATCGGTGTTGACCCTCGATTGGAGCAAATGATGACTTCGGTTCTGCAAAGTAACAGCACAGCAGTGACCAGCCCGACATTAGGTTTGTCACCCGATATTGTGCGAACAGTCCAAAATTCGCTCTACAGTGCAGTGGATGAAATTACATTAGCCGGCTACAACCCCTTAGTAATTTGTGCTGCGCAAATTCGACCCTATCTCTCAAGGATGCTCAGAACAGCTTTTCCGTTGGTGAATGTTGTCAGCTTTACAGAGTTGCCTTCCGATACCGATATAGAAATCATCAGTTCGATTAAAGTCTAAACATCATTGCCATCAACTCTCATAAAAGGTAGAGTTTTTTGTCGGCTTACATTTCTGTCGTAATTTAGCAATAAGGCAAATGCGATTCTTTACTATCATTCGATAGGCAAGGCATTGTCAGAATTGTGAATAAAGCTCACACTTTGAATACTATAGTAGATTGTGTAAAGCGAGCATTCATTTACTTATCACAACATTGTGCTCTGCTTTTAGAAAAACGACAATAATATCTTAAATCTCCGATGACACCAACAGACAAACCTCATTCGAATGTTATATTGGCAATTGATGATGTAGAAACCAATATTCATGTTCTGACAAAAACATTAAAATCAGAAGGATATGAAATTCTTGCCGCATTAACCGGAGAAAAAGGTATCAGCATTGCCGAAAGACGCAAACCTGACCTTATTTTACTTGATGTTGCTATGCCCGTTATGAATGGTTTTGAAGTATGTACCAAACTAAAGGCAAATCCTATAACCAAAGACATTCCCATTATCTTCGTTACCGCCGATGCTGACGCTGATGCCATTGCGGCTGCATATAGTGCCGGAGGCGTAGATTATGTGGTCAAACCCTTCCATAAAGATGAACTTGTTGCACGTATTCGGACGCATTTGCGATTGCAAGCCGCACAGACCCAATTAGCATTGCACAATGAAAATTTAGAACAAAAAATCATCGAAAGAACAGCTGAATTACAAACCACCATCCACCGATTACATGAAGAAATTAGAAAACGTGAGATTATTCAAAATGAACGTGATAAATCAATAGAAATAATAAAGAAATTTAATAAACAACAATCTGATTTTGTCACTCTCATATCGCATGAATTTAGAACTCCGCTTACTATTGTGCACACATCATTCGACATTATTCGATTAATCGCTCAGAGCCATGATATCAGTTCCGACACACGTTTCCTCAAAGGATTATCAGGCATAGAAAAAGGATTAAATGACATACAAAAAATCACAGATTCTGTTGATCGGTTAAATCAAGTTCAATCTATTATTTCATCCAACACATTAGTTCCGGTGCCTATTGTGCAACATGTGGAAATGATTATCAATCATTTTCGTGAACGATACAGCGAATCGTCCATAGCATTGAGAACTCATGACTGTGACAATACTATTCAAGTTATGACTCATATTCGATTATTAGAAATTATGCTCACGGAATTATTTGATAATGCAATCAAATATTCTTTACCCCCACAATCAGTGAGCGTTACCATGACAATGCACAAAAATGAAGTCATTATGACAATCACAGATAATGGTTATGGTATTCCACAAACTACTTTAGAAACATTGTTTAAAGTATTTCAAAGGGGGCAAAATGAAATGGAGCTTGGCTCAAAACGAGGTCTCGGTATTGGCTTAGGTTTGGTAAAAATGTGCAATGATGCAATGAATGGTTATATTGAAGTGCAAAGCAATATCGGAAAAGGAACTTCCTTCATTATCTCTTTACCGATTGTTGTATAAGTACATTTCTTTACTGCTTCCTGTAATAATCAATGCACGCCGATACTGTTTTTGAGAAACAACATATAAGAGTAAAACATATCACCATTATACGAGCTTTCGATGGTTTGTGTGGTGTATTTAAAGAAATTTTGATAAATTTTTAACAGAGTCTTTTACCTATAATTATCTTCAATGTAATGCTTCTATTTCTTTTTCAAGTTCTTCTATTTCCTTTTCATCGTAAGAACAAGTTCTTGTACAAATAGTAGTTTTTAATGTATAGGTATTTGGTGATTTAATTGAGTTTTCAAAGTTCGCATACACAATGTAATCATTCCCGAATCTAAATGGAAAGCCACAATCTCCTCCACCTAAACCTGTTGTTACTTTGATAATACTGTCAACATCGTTATTATAGGAACCTTTAAAAAATCTTTGCACTAAAAAATCATATTCATACTCTTTTTGAATTACTGAATTTCCACGTTTAGTTGTATCATACTTAGGCAAATAATCAGTCCATCTATACAATATTGTTCTTTTTGCAACTATTTTTCCGACAAAGATATAATGTGAATAAATGAAGGCATCCTTCACAGATGGTTCACTAAGACATGAACAAGCACTAATAGGATAGGATAATATAAACATGAAAAATAAAATATACTTAATCATTGCTGACACCTATAGAATTATTTCCGTTACTTGAACATATTTGTACAAAAATCTTAACTTTACTATACGTTTTTTACTCTTCCCTATCACTAACTGACCGTGACATATAACCTTTTGTGTAATATTACTAACTTCTACCTTTGATAACCGCAGTGTATCATTGCTAAATCCCAATTTCTACCCGTTTGCGCCATTCCAAAGGGGTAATAGTTGCTTACCATATTATCACCTTATCACGATTCTTGTTTGCAAATTATGAAATTTTTGCCATAGAGAAGATAGTGATGCTTATTAATATCATCGTGGCTCGCTTATTATGATGAGGAAAACAGTTTTAAATATAAAGAAACTGAAAAATAATGACTAAAATCATTGTGGTATCTCTTTAAAGTAAAAGTGTATGGAGGGTAAATCATCAGAAACTATAAATAATGAATCATAATAAAATCGGTATTTCAATGTACTTGGCTGATTTATTATAGACGCTTCCGGATATAGTCTTATCGTGTCACCAATTGTCAGTTGAACGCCACGGCACCTTTCGCCGAACAGATCACCTATAAAATTGTTCCATGCTCCTATAGCATAGCAGACAGAATCATTTTCACAAAAATGAAATGTATCAAATTCGTGGTATTGTAGCATACCTTCAGGACATTTTTTTCCTCTATATATAGCTTCAGTCATAATTGTAAAATTCGTTTTTAACAATGAAGAATCACGATGAAAATAAGCTTTATAAGGTAGCTTCAAGGGATACCAATTATTTACGGTATTACAAGAAAAGAAACTCAGTACTATTATGCTCAATATAATTTTATTCATGAACTAACTATTCTCCCGTTTGTGTATTCTGTTGTTCGATTTTTTCAACATGCCCTTGTTTAAAATTTGCCGGTTCAGATCCCACATTCTCGAAACGTTCACGCCCCATATCTAGAGTTGTACCTTGAGCTTTTAAATTAGCTATATTCGCTTGTATCACAGCAGCTCTTGGTCCTAATCCGGCAGTTCCTAAAATATCGTTTAATATTTCTACAGTCATTGGCAAAGGAATAGCCGAGCGCGGATCTTGAGGGTTATATACTTCATCGGGAATTCCTCCTCCTTCGCTTACATGATATCCTCCCAGTGCATGATATGCTTCATGTGACTGAGTATGTTCAGAGCCAAGATGATCTCTAGATAGATACATATACCGACCTTCCAAGGTGAGTCCTTGAGGTATCTTGTTTCCTATCCGGTATATATTCTGTAGGTGTTCCGGCAGTTCTCCCATAAAAACATTAATTATCTTCTTATCTTCTTCACTCATACCATTAAAAGAACTAATTTTTCCGTTTGTTCTTGGAACAGTACTCTCTTTTATGTCAAATCTTATTAGGTATTTAGTTCTATCCGGTAAAATATAATAGAACTCCTTAGCTTGATCAACGGTGCTAAGATACTCAACAAATTTTCTTGTTGCATTTCCATTAACTTGGGACAAGTCAGCAAAAGTTGCTTTAATAGTGATTTCACCAGCGATACCATTTTGTGTAGGTCTTTCGAAATGATTAATAATCAAACCAAAGTGATGACCATCTATTTCTTTAAATATTATTGGATTATTACCTGTGAACACATACGGCGATATTCCCACATATTTAGCTTCATATTTATCCACCGCATCCCAGCGTGCTTTGCGCGGGTCATACCAGCGTGCGCCATAGTCAAGACTTTTGCCATTGTCTCCACTATTTGTTTTTATCTCATTATCTTCTTCTTTGCCATTATACCCATAGCGATAATTGCCATTGCTGCCATCCCAATTTCTGCCCGTTTGAGCCATGCCAAAGGGGTAATAGTTGCTCACACTCAAGACATTTGCCCTAAATTCACCCGCGAAACTGCTATTCCATAATTTTCGGTCTCCCACCACGGCTCGCACATTGCCCAAATGATCTGTCAATTCATACATACGCCGATCAAAATAGCGCGGGAAGATATGAAGATTGGCACTCTCATCTTCTCGACTCAGAGAGCTTGTTACTTTATATAATCCCAAACGACTTATACCATAGAGTGGATATTCCATTGACAATAATAAACCCTCATTCGATTGTTCGGTCATTTGTAATAATTTACCATCCGGCGCATAGGTATAAAAAATATTTCTCTCCACATTTCCTTCTGATGTATAGACCGTCTTACGCACACGATTACCCATTGCATCATAGAGAAATTCTGCTTTGGTATTGGTGGTCAGAGTATTGATCACTTTTTTCACTTTACCCGCCATTGTCCACTCAAGTTGAATGTGTTCTTGATTATCCCACCGCAAATTACCGTTTTTTTCATATTGATAGATATTTGGATTGGGTTGATCGTCAATATCATCGGCATTGTCAATGCCATTATCGAGACCGATATCATAGCTTGAGTGCTCATGGGAGAGGCATAATGAATGGCATATAGCAGGATTATGGATATACAATCTCTTGTGTGGTATAATATCAGGATATGTACAGTAATCAAAAAAAAAAGCCGACACTGTAAGAAGTATCGGCTTTCAATGAATTGAAATTGTAATCTTAGCTACGCAAGCGTGAACGTTCTTCTTCAGAAAGCAAATCCATGAGATTGATTGACTGTTGTCCTTGCAATTCAGGAGCAATTTTCACAGAATCTCTATCACGCGATTCACGAGGCGCTCTGTCATTACGGTCATCGCGGCGTTGAGAATTTCTTGGTTCGCGAGCTGCGGGTGGTGCTTCTCCTTCGGGATACGATGTATCTTTGGGAGCAAGAATAAATGTTTCATCAGCACCATCTACGTCAATGACCACAGCTTCAATAGCATCTCCGGGAACGAGTGAAGTAAGTTTGGAAGCAAATCCGCCCATTCTGCCACGTGGCATAAACCCTTCTAATTCGTCACTTACGCGAACAACTAACCCTTTGGGTGTACTTTGTGATAAAGCTACTTGAATTTCTGTTCCAACGGGATATGTACTTGCAATCGTTGTCCAAGGATTAGGCAATGTTTGTTTATAGCCAAGCGTAAGACGTTTTTTTGCTTCATCAGTAGAAAGAATTTGGAGCATGATTTCCTGACCGGCTGTAAGAACTTCGGACGGATGAGCAATACGCCGCGCCCATGTGATATCGGCATTGCGCAATAATCCTTCAATACCGGGAGCTATTTCAATATATGCCCCGAAGTCTGTAAGGCGTTTTACTTTACCATTAACACGGAGACCTACCGGGAATTTTTCAGCCACACCTTCCCATGGTGATGGTTCAAATTCACGGCGGCTGAGCGATATGCGATTTTTTTCTTTATCAACGGAAATTACTTTTGCTTCTAATGTGTCGCCACGTTTATATGCCGTAGCAGGATCTGCTATTCTCTGCTGCGATAAACGAGAGACATGGATAAGACCTTCCATGCCGTTAAATTCCAAGAATACACCAAAGGCAGAAACAGCGGATACTGTTCCTGTAACGGTATCTCCGGGCTTAACGAGTGCATAAAATTCTTCTTCAATGATTTTTTTGCGGGAAACGACAACAGCAGTGCGTCCCTGTTCATCTAATTTGGCATCAATAACATGGACGGTAACATCTGTACCAATAAGCCCTGCCAAATCTGCATCATCAGAAATCCGTTTTAATGTAGTATGGGAAGTAGGCAAGAAAAGACGCAATCCTTTGTAATCTACGCGAAGCCCGCCTTTAACTTTTTCAAGCACTTTCACGACGAGCGTTGTATTATTTGCTTTAATTTGTTCAATTTCGGCAAATATTGCGGCACGTTCTTCTTGCTCTTTTTGGCGTGCGGCAGCACGTTCTTCCTGCTCTTTTTGGCGACGAGCTTGTTCTTCTGCTCTTTTTCTCTCGCGTTCTTCTTTTGCTGCAATACGTGCAGCTTCGGCAGCAGCGGCTTCTTCCGGTGTTGGGATTGCAATAACAACCGGTGTTGTGCTTTCTGATGCTGTTTCTTGAACTGCTGCTGCTTGTTCGGCAACAGGCGCTTCCACTACTACTTGTTCTTCAACGACAGGAACTGTTTCCGTTGTTGTTTCTGCCTGAACGGGTTGTTCCGTCGGCATTCCATCGGTGATCGTGATTTCTTCTGACATAACGATTAGTAACTAATGCGTGAACTAAAAAAAAATGAGTTAACTCTTATGCGTCGCACAAAGGAGCGACATCCGTCTTGATTATTGCCGAGATGATACCCGTCAGAGTCAAGGGTTGCAAAAATACACATTTTCTTCTTTCCATAATACGAAAGACGATGAAAATATCAAGCGAAGCTCAATATGACTATCAGTCAATAACTCAATGCGTTATCATATCTTGACCTCTTAAGCCGCTTTCCTGTCCATAAAACTATTCTGGAAATTGTCATGGTCTGTATGTTTTTTTTTCGTAATTTCGCATTACAAATTATCGCGGGGTGGAGCAATTGGTAGCTCGTCGGGCTCATAACCCGAAGGTTCTAGGTTCAAGTCCTAGCCCCGCTACAAAACTAAAAAGCGGAAGATTCATTCAGAAACTTCCGCTTTTTTTTATGCTGTTACCGATTTATTACGCAAATCAACAACATAGTCCACATACTCTTTTTTCTTATGAGTTGATTCCTTACAAGTATCCGAACAACAATGCTCATGTTCAAGCAGACATTTCTCACATGTTAAATGTTGTCTGTTACAATACATATTCGCACAATTTATATATGTATCTGTTTCTGTACCGCAATGATAACATCTGCCAACAACAATATTGCCCTCATCGGTGTGATTTATCGGAACAGTGATGCGCTCGTCAAAAACATAACACAAACCTTCCCATAAAGCACCACGCACTTTTTCATCTTTGCCATACTTAACAATTCCTCCTTCAAGCTGATACACATCCGTAAAACCTTCTTTGACCATAAAGGCAGTCAATTTTTCGCAACGTATGCCGCCGGTGCAATATGTCAGTATCTTTTTATGCTTTTTATCACCAAATTCCGACCGTATCCATTCCGGAAATTCACGAAATGATGCAACGGGCGGGCAGATTGCATTGTGGAAATGCCCTACCTCATACTCATAATCCGTGCGACCGTCGATGACAATAACCTCTTCTTCTTTCAATGCTTTATAGAACTCCTCGGCATTAAGGTACTTTCCGGTCATCTCATAGGGCTTCACATCATCTTCCAAACGAAATGTTACTAATTCTGCTTTGGCTCTCACAAAAATTTTGTGAAATGGCTGCACATCCACTGTGTCTATCTTAAATTCCGTATCGGCAAAACGCAAATCGGAACGCAGGTAATTCATATATGCTTCCGTTTGCTCAAATGTACCCGAAAGAGTCCCATTGATTCCTTCAGGTGCAATTAAAATTCTGCCGAGTACACCTAAATTTTTACAGTACTCTAAGTGTTCGGCTGCAAGTTGTTCATGATTATCCACCGGAACAAACTTATAATACAGTAAGACGCGATATTGTGTTTCCATTGAATGAATGATAACGATTGTGTAACATACATACGTGGTGCAAAATTACGAACAGATTACGACCAACTCTATGATAATTGTTCTTCTTAGTCCCATATATACTTCATACACGATGACGGATGGCAGGCAATTGTCACCGTATATCGAATGATTTCAAGAAGAAAGAAGTTTAATCACCGGATGCGCGGAATGCCTCTGTTCATAGCTTGTTTCTATCAGCATTGTACAATGGGTGTATATATGATGAGCAATACAACAATAATTCGACCGATATGGAAGGGAAAAGCCACCTGAGACAACTTTACGGATATCCTATTTTTTTTCAAGTATATAGACGGTTTCGCCGGGTTTTATCAAGCCATAATGCTCCCGTGCAATTCTCTCAATTTCGGCAGTATCGCGCTGCAATGTGGTAATCACTTTTCGTAAAGAATCATTATGCTTGCGCAATACGATAACTTTATGCTCTAATTCTGCACTCTCTGATCGCAACGATATATGCGTCATGACGCCATAGCGACTAAAAAACACGAATATCATAACAACGATACCGATCATAAGTCCAATCCAAAAACGCTTTCTCGTTATTGTTTGCTTTTGCGTTTCCACAGATTTTGAGGCAGTGCTTTCCTTTGCAGATATTCGCACAGAATGTAGTCTTCGTTGCGGCATAATAGATTTTTTATAGTAATTTTACTGCAAAAATACCGTGTAATATGTTCTTTATCACTTTTCGATTGTTTTATGATCAAGCATTATTTCTTTTTTTTAGTAGTAACAGTGTGTATGTCCCTCTGGTCATGTGTTCCAAACTCTAACTCTTCTCACAAGGAAAATTCAGACCCGAATGACAAACCCGCCCCCGCCGGATACAAGCCCTCTTTTATTCGTTCGACGCAAAGTTATGGCGCAAACACCACTGTCTCGGGCAACCCTGTCACGCGTGTGGACGTGTCCGACCCAAGTAAAGTAAGAGTGTATGCCCATATCGTTGATTCCTTAGGCACATATTATACGGGAGCCGCAGACAAAAAGTTTTCCTCTATCTGGTGTGAAGTTACCGATGAGTTTGAAGGCAATAAACGTCCGATGAAATTTAAGATTAGTGAAAAAACTCTCAAAGACACAGAACCTCATGCTTTGGCAATTGTTATGGACCACAGCGGCTCTATGGGCGATGAACGTGCTCGTAAAATTCAGGAAGCTGCGGAAATAATCATCAATAAGAAAAAAGATGAGGACGCAGTATGCTTGGTAAAATATGATGATAAAACAGTGACAGAATCGCAACTCACGACTTCAAAAACTGAACTTATGAGCCGTTTACAAAAAAATGGACTTATGGGTTTTGGAGGATATACTGCCATAGCTGATGGTATTGCTGCGGGGGTTAAGGAATTGATGACCACCAAAGGATATGTAAAAAAAGCCATTGTGGTGTTTACCGACGGCTCGGACAATTCATCGAAAATCTCAAAAGATTCTGCACTTGCTTTTGCCAAACGAAACGGTATTGCCGTATGCGCCGTTGATTTTGGTTATGGTGTGAACGAATCCTATTTGCGCGATATTGCTGCTGCCACAGGCGGTTCTTATACAAGGATTTACGGCACCGAAGAGTTCGACGATGCTTTTGATGATATATACCGCCGCTTGCGTAATTATTATGTGCTTGAATTTACGCCACCTGATTATGGATTGCACAAAGTTACTATGCGTTTGTGTCCGCCCAACAGCAAACCCATTACAAGTGAGTTTACCTATGATAACACTCCCGATATTGGCTCCATAGCTTTGTTAAATGTCTATTTCGACACCGATAAAGCCACCATAAAACCCGAATCAAAACCCGCTTTAGATAATATCACCACATTGATGAAAGTGTTGCCCAATATGAAAATTGAAGTGCGCGGTCATACCGATAATACCAATAAGACCAAAGATCCGGACTATAATAAAAAGCTATCACAAAAGCGCGCCGATGCCGTGAAACAAGAACTGATAAAACGTGGCATTACTGCTGAAAAAATAACGGCAATCGGTTATGGTGAAACGGTTCCAATTGCAGATAATTCTACCGAAGAAGGCAAGTCCTTAAACAGAAGAACTGAATTCGTTATTCTCTCGAAATAATAACACAGAATAAAAAAATTGAACAAAAAGTATTGCCAAGCATAGAAACCATGTTAATTTTGCGGATGTATTTGCGTACATAATGATGCGCCCGTAGCTCAGTCGGATAGAGCAACAGCCTTCTAAGCTGTGGGCCAGTGGTTCGAATCCACTCGGGCGTACTTCAACTGTTCACAGTTATCAAAGTATGTATAACCTCGTTTACGATATGCGTTTACGGGGCTTTTTTTTGTCTGAAGATGTTCATGTCACTCTCAATGGAAGAAGTCATAAGTTCCGTATTGGCATTGGTCGGTGTTTGGCTTACCATACGTCGCTCAATGTGGTGCTGGGCTGCTCTCGGCATAAGTACAATACTCTTTGGCATTGTAACATTGCGGGGCAAATTATATGCAGATACCGCGCTGCAAGTGATATATCTTGCGACATGTATATATGGGGCATGGCAATGGTGGCGGCAATCACACACAGCAGCATCCCCAGAATCGGAGATTACGGCACTTACCCCACACTATCGGTTCATAGCAATAGTGTTCACACTATGCGCAGGTGCGCTCGTAGGATTGTTTTTAGACATATACAGCGATGCCGATATCCCCTATTATGATTCGCTTTGCTTTGCAATAAGCGTCACAGCACAAATACTTCAAGCAAAAAAGAAAATTGACAATTGGTTATGGTGGATAATGGCAGACTCCGCATATTGCCTTATTTACTGGTACAAAGGTTATTACAGCTTTGTCATACTGTTTGTCATTCTCACCGCCATGGCATATCTTGGCTATCGTGAATGGAAACAACAACTCTCCGTTATATAGCCGATGGTTTATTTTCGCTCACAACCGCAGGTAATTCCACAATAAACTTCGCTCCTTTTCCCGGTTCCGATTCGCACCATACACGTCCATTCATTGCTTCCACTAATTTTTTGACAATCGAAAGTCCTAAACCTGTGGAATGTTCTCCGCCCGTTGGCTGCGCCGATAATCTGGCAAATTTCCCGAAGAGCTTTTTCATATCTGCTTCGGTAATGCCGGGTCCTTGATCTTCAATTTCTATTCGAATATACTTCTTGGTTGAAGTAGATGGCTCTTGCACTGAATCCATAAAGTAATCCCCAAAGAATAACGTTTCTGCAAAACTACAAAATACTTCTGTGCATTGTGTCATGTCAAAATAAAAAAAGGTCTCCCGAGAATCGGAAAACCTTTGACTGATTTTATGTGTATCATAGACGTTTTACCAACGTAGCAACCAAGCAAAAATCAATGGAGCCACAATAGTAGCATCAGATTCCACAATGAAGCGAGGCGTTTCGATACCTAATTTACCCCATGTAATTTTTTCATTGGGAACAGCACCGGAATAAGAACCATAGCTTGTGGTAGAATCGCTTATTTGGCAGAAATATGACCAAAACGGCACATTATCCATCTCTAAATCTTGATGAAGCATCGGCACCACACAAATAGGAAAATCACCGGCAATACCACCGCCAATTTGGAAAAACCCTATGCCTTTTTGCGTTTTTTTTGCATTATCAATATACCATTGAGCCAACCATGTCATATACTCAATACCGGATTTCATAATAGAGGGTTGTAATTCACCGGTAAAACAATACGAAGCAAAAATATTACCCATCGTTGAATCTTCCCAACCCGGGACAATAATAGGCAGATTTTTTTCTGCGGCGGCAATCATCCATGAATCTTTTGGGTCAATTTCATAATATTGTTCCATTTCTCCGCTCAATAACATTTTATACATATATTCATGAGGAAAAAATCGCTCGCCATTTTGTTGAGCATTATTCCATTGCTTAAATATATGTTTTTGAATACGGCGAAATGCTTCTTCTTCGGGAATACAAGTATCGGTCACGCGATTAAAACCATTTTCCAATAAATCCCATTCATCTTGCGGTGATAAATCACGATAATGCGGCACACGTTTGTAATGCGAATGAGCCACAAGGTTCATAATATCTTCTTCAAGGTTTGCGCCGGTGCATGATATAATTTGCACTTTATCTTGGCGAATCATTTCTGCGAGCGATTTACCAAGCTCGGCAGTACTCATTGCTCCTGCAAGAGTTATCATCATTGCACCGCCTTCGGATAAATGCTGTTCATACCCTTTTGCTGCATCCATCAATGCAGCCGCATTAAAATGCAAATAATGATGTTCAATAAATTGCGATACGGGTCCGCGTTGTTGTGACATATTCAATTCCTAATTATGAATCAATGAGAATTTATATCATACTACAATCTGATTAAGCGCATAATGACAGTATGATGCACTTAAATCGTATAATGATTATTGTAATACACTTGCTTCTGTCGGTGCATCGGCAAATCGTGCAGAAACCACACGGGAAACACCTTCTTCTTCTTGTGTCACACCGAATAATACATCCGCTGCTTCCATTGTTTTTTTATTGTGCGTGACAACCAAAAACTGTGTGTTTTCGGAAAATTTGCGAATTAATTGCAAATAACGCTCAATATTCGCATCATCAAGCGGGGCATCTACCTCGTCGAGAATACAGAATGGACTTGGTTTTACCAAATAAATAGCAAAGAGCAATGCAATTGCCGTTAATGTTTTTTCACCGGCTGAAAGCAATTCTATATGCTGCGGTCTTTTGCCCGGGGGCTTCGCAGTAATGGTTAATGGTGCCTCGAGCGGGTCGCCTTCTTCAAGCACAATATCCGCTTCGCCTTGTTCATTAAACAATAAAGCAAACAGTGTTTTAAAATGCCCCCTTACTTGATCAAAAGTCGCATTAAATTGCTCTTTTGCAGTAGTATTTATTTCATCAATTGTTTCTTTTAATGTATTTTCGGATGCAATTAAATCATTATACTGTGTTTGTAAAAATTCAAGACGAGCATTTTCTTTTTCATATTCTTCGAGTGCAAGAAAATTGACATTACCATAGGATTTGAGGCGTGAACGATATTTATCGGCATCCGATTTTGCTTGTTCCACATTAAACTCTTCATCCAGCGGTTGCTGTAACTCTTCGACGGAAATTTTAAAATCTTCATCCGCTCTTTTTATTACTCCTTCTACTCTCACAGTCAAATCATGCAATTGCAATTCTTTTTTATGCATATTTTCTGTTGTGCGTTCATAATTATTGCGCAGCGAACGTGTTTCATCGCCATAAGAGTGGAATGATGTGCGCAGCTCGGCAACTTTTTGAGCAATGATTTCCCGCTGTTGTTGAATTGCATTTTTTTGTGTGGTGATTGCATCAAGTTCCGTTTGCAGTGTTCGTATTTCTCTTTCTAAATCGGAGAGCGCAACCGTTGTTTGTCCTGATTCTTCATCACGCGATCCCGTTCTGCGCTCTGCAGCACGTATCTGTGCATCCAAACGCTGTAAATCGGCAAGCAAGGATTTTTCTTCAGCTCTTAATTGCACAGCCCGCAATTCTGCTTCGCGCACTTTTTGTTCGGCAACGGCAAGTTCCGCTTCATGACCACGCAATGTGTCGGAAAGTGTATTCTTGATTTGAGAAGTTTGTTCAATTTCGACCAGTGCCTGCTCACAATGTTTTTCTGCTGTCTGAATTTCAATCTGTTGTTGCTCAATTTCTTTTTCTAAACCTTCCGCAACGCTATATTGTTTTTGGCGAGCACTTTCCAACCCTTCTTTGCGCATACGCAATGACACTAAGGATTGTTCAAAACTATTTTTTTCATTTGAAGCTTTTCTGACAGCATCGTCATAGACCCGTATATCAATACGTTGCAATTCAGCACGAATATCGGTAAGTTCTTTTTGTAATGCGGCACTTTCATTATTGAGTTCTTCAATCGCCGCCGACAAATTATGGATTTGTTCTTTTTTACCGACCGCCATACCTTCGGTTTTTGCAACAGACCCACCGCGCACCGTTCCCGCAGCATGATATACTTCGCCGCGAACGGTAATAGCAACATCCGCAGTACCGGATTGCACAAGAGAGTAAGCAATGTCGGCAGTACGCACAATAGCTGTTTTACCGAATAAAGCCCGTAAACCTTTGCGTAATTCATCATCGGTACGAACAATTTCGCTTGCCCATCCTACTATATCGTCATTATTGTGCAAAGCCGCCGGAGCCGGTATATCGCGAATCAAATCGCGACAAAGAAATTGCGCTTTCCCTTTTTCTTTTGCTCCCAATAACTGAATTGCTTGTTCGGCTTCTTGGCGCGTATTGACAACAAAACAACGTCCGTACTCACCTAAAGCAGCTTCAAGGGCAATGCGCACATCATCATCAGCACCGATAAGTTCAGCAAGTACGGCTTTTTCGGCAGTGGGCTTCCAATCGCCGGTACTCATCAAAAAACGTGAACTTTCCGAAGTATCCACAAGTCCTGTCAAAAAGTCGAGAGTGGCTTTTTTATGCGTGAGTGCATTGCGTTTATCCGCCAGAAGTGTATTTTTTTCTTCAATACGATGACGCAACTCTTGCTGCGTATGCTGTGCTTGCGTGCGCGATTGTTCGGCTTCTTTTACCGCTGCCTCATATCCCGACAAACGCCCTTCTTGGGAGTGGAGTTGTTGGCTGATTTGCTCTAAGGATTGCTCAGTTTGGCGCGATTCGTGAGAGAGTTCGGTGATGCGTCTTTGTAAGCCCGCAATACGTTCGGCTGTACGTTCTTGTCTCACCTTTTGGTCAGAATAGCGACGAGTTGCCTGCTCGCGTTCATGGTCAGCGGCACGCACATCATTGCGTAATTGCTGTACGGCAGTAAAATGGGTATCGCGTTCACTGCGCTTTACGGTAAAGGACTCTTCCGCTTCTGACAAAGATTGCTTTACTATTTCAAAACGCTCGGAAGTTCTTGACAAAGCATCCACAAGTGTTGAATGAGAACGCTGGGATTCTTCTTGCTCTCGGCTTAAACGCTCTTGGGAACGTATAAGTGATGATTGTCGCTCTTGGGCAACGGCAAGATTCTGTTGCAACTGTGCTTGGGTGCGTGCATAACCGCTTTCTTGTTCAGTGATTTGCAATAATTCATAATTGGCTGTTTCTTGCTCGCCTTCCAATTCAGCCAAAGTTTGCTCGGCTTGCTCCAATTGTTTATGCAATTCATCGCGCTGCGCAGAATACTCACTAAATTCTTTACGAATACTTTCTATGCCGGAAGATGCTTGCGCATAATCATAGCGCAAAAGCCCCAAATCCACAATCTGCAATTTTTGAGAAACTTCATTGTACAATCGAGCTTTGTCGGCTTGTCTGCCAAGCGATGCCACCACTTTTTGCACTTCAACAACAATGTCATTCACGCGTGACAAATCTTGCTGAACGGCATCAAGTTTACGCAAGGCTTCTTTACGGCGTGATTTATACTTGGTTATCCCCGCAGCTTCTTCAAACAAAGTACGCCTATCATTGGCGCGATCGCTTAGGATTTGCTCCACCATTTTTAGCTCAATCACGGAATAGGCATTGGCACCCATACCCGTATCCATAAACAAATCAACAATATCCCTCAAACGACATTGCGTTTTATTCAATAAATACTGACTCTCACCATTGCGAAACAATCGCCGAGTTATGGTGACTTCATTGTATTCCAATGGCAAAATATGTTTATTGTTTTGGATGGTGAGCGATACTTCTGCCATGCCGAGGGGTTTACGCATCTTCGAGCCATTAAAAATGACATTTTCCATGCTGTCAGAACGTAAAACGGAGGTTTTCTGCTCTCCTAAAGCCCAACGAACGGCATCAACAATATTCGTTTTTCCGCAACCATTCGGACCAACGACCGCTATCAGCCCTTCGGTAAGGTTAAGAGATGTTTTGAGGGCAAAAGATTTGAAGCCCGCGATTTCTATTTTCGAGAGATACACGTATTTGTTTTATCTATGAATAATGGGATTGTTCTGTTTTGTCGTCGCTGTGACCACTATTTGTGTGCCATAGTGTGTATGGCGCGATTATCTGCTCTTGCATCGTTACCCTTTCCACGTATTGTGGAAAGAAGCAATCGAATGATGACTCTTTGCATAAGTCCAAGCATACAACCCAAAAGACATCCGATGAAGTACAACACAATAAATCGCTTATACTTAATCGTTCAATGCCCTTTCTAATCACCGACTGTCTCGGCACATTGCAGTTTTCATGCCGAATTATACTCTGATGAAAGTGATGGTGAGGTTATACATCATTGACAAATGTGATGTTCAACGATGCAGTGTGCCAATCAATACCACTTTTTTGAGCTTATCAATGTGCAAAAATACGACCATCACGTGACAATCAGTTTGAAATATACGCAACACTTTCTCATCGTCATTGTTTATGGGCATACACAATCGCATCAATGCCGCTTTGCGCCGCTCCTTCCAATGTTGCCGGCAACCCCGTTTTGGTCCAATCTCCCGCAAGAAAAAAATTCTTCGCATGAGTTTTCTGTTCGGGGCGACGTGCCTCAATGGGTGGTATGGCTAAAAAAGTTGCCTGTTTTTCTTTAATCACTTTCCATGAGAGTAATGTTGCATCAGATGCCCCCGGAAAACAACGTCGTAATTCCTCCAGACATAAAGCAACCACACTTTCTGCCTGCTCGCCGACAATCTGAGTGCCAGCACTGATAGTCAGCGCAATATGTCCCGGGTATTGTTCCCGTAATTCATCCGAACATTCACACAATAGACGACGGTTAAATACCCATTGTGTCACGGTTTGCAATAATGCACAAAAGCGTATATCTCCCATAAAATCACGATCGAACCACAAATACAATGACACAATAGGCGAAAAAACCATGTCTCCGAGCAGAGAATATGTATGTTCTCCAAGCAATGACGGCGACGCTATCCTTTGAAGAGCAAATGAAGGAATACAACTGATAATGGTATCTGCATGATATTCTTTGCCTTCCGCAATAACAGAAACTGTGGATGTCTCCGCGTGATACTTCAAAGACTCAACCGAAGTGGAAAGCATCACCTGACCACCATGAGATTGGACATAGGGCACAAAGGGTGCTAACAATTCTGACAAACCATTGCGCGGTATAAGCATTTGCGATGCTTCCCGACCGCCAAAAAAAGCACGTTGCAATACCTCAATCAATAATGTGGCATCCGCAGTAGAAGGATGCGCATTTAAGGTGGCAAGAATAAGCGGCTCCCATAAACGCCGGATGCTCTCTTCGGTTTGATTCATACGGCGCAAAAATTCCAGAGATGTTTCTCCCACCGACTGTTTTTTCATCAAACGTAAACGCACAGCAAACATTAATGCTTGCAATCGTGATTGCCATGATAACTTTTTCAGCCCCAGAATCCCCGCAGCAATACCCAATTTCCCCGGTAAATGTCCGGCATCCAGAATATCTGCCTCGCCGTTTTGGTCAAAGAAAGTAACCGATAATGCCTTTTGTCTATACAATAATTGCTCCGTTCCAAGACGGCGGAGAATATGGAGCACAGCACCATAGCAACCCATCATAACATGCTGCCCATTATCAATAATCTCTCCCGTGTCTTTATCAATAAAGGAGCGGGCACGCCCACCGATATAGGGACGACCTTCAATAACAAGAACATCACATCCTTGTTCAATAGCTTGTATCGTTGCGCCAATACCTGCAAAACCGGCACCTATAATGAGTACTTTCTTTTTCATTCTTTTACACCATTGTATTCATAGTAAAGCAAAGTTAGAGAATTTATGGAAGACAGTCACTCCATTGACATAAGGAATAACTCAATCAAAAACTTTATTGAGTTTCTAAAGTAACTCAGCAAATAGATACTTTACTATGCAGTGGTGGAGGAATTTAGACTCTCTCATCACCCCCCAATACTTCGTATCATAGTCATATAGAATACGTATTTTTGTGCATTCGTACTGATTGAGACAGTTCAAACGAAAGAACTGAAATGTTACGAAACAAGATACATGAGCCATAGTGCTGTAATGAAGTTTTTCGAGAGCGGATATACTTTATGATAAATGAGAAAATTATAAAAACAGTTTTATGTATGATGTTCATGACTTCATATATCATATTCGCTGATGATAGCAATATACAAACTGTTATCAAGCGATGGAACAAATCAATCAATCCCAATTGGTGTAATGAGAGAAAACAGAGTGATATCCACATAATTAAAAAATATTATGAAAATCTGCTTTCAAAGAACACAAACTCAATAAAGGATACCATAAATAGCGTACATAATGACTCTGTGACAATAGTTACTTTATACGACCAATTATTACGTACAAAGATTAGTGCATTATTGTTAAGTTCTTATCAACGGAATGAAGTAATACATAATACATTACAGATTGTTTTACAACTTGGTTTACCGGATGACATAATTACCCCAGATTGGGTACGATTAGCTGGAGATTCGAACATACACATTTCATTGGAGTATTATTATGATGGTTACTGCAATGAAGAGACCAAAGAACTTCATAGAAAATTTGGGAAGATTTCTTTTATGTACTCGGTTTTCGAAAATAAAATCCATATCATTTCTGATGATAGCAATATACAAACTGTTATCAAGCGATGGAACAAATCAATCAATCCCAATTGGTGTAATGAGAGAAAACAGAGTGATGCCGATATAGTAAAAAATTATTATGATAGAGTAATCTCAGAGAACTCAAATGAAAGGATAATTCATGTATCACATCATGATTCTATCGAGATTGTTCGATTATATGAGCAGCTCTTATCTCAAAAAACTGAGTCTCGACATCTAAGTCCGATTCAACGAAAAGAGCTAATGCAGAATACTGCTCATATTATTTCGCAACTTGGTTTACCGGATAATATAAATGATGTACATTTTACATTAATCGGCAATAAAAGCGAGAATGGTTTAATCTCGATTTCTTACTATTTTGATGGATATTGCGATGAAGAAAAAACAAAATATCAAAGGCAATATGGAGAGATTTCCTTTTTATATTCACTTGTTAATAAAAAAGTTGTAAAAATTTTATTACTTACTATTGATTAACCTACTACAACAAAAAATTATCTATTTTATGTCTCTAAAAATAATTGGGTGGATAACGCCAAAGACAACATGCGGTCTATGAAGTAAGGCAAATAGCCAACCTCACGCCATCCAATTGCGGCAATACCAATGAAGTCTTTTGGGTTGCCTCCGCATATCTTATTCACGGGGCGGGTGATGTGCCTTTTCTCTCACTCTTACCCAATGGCGACAAACGCTATCGCATCCAAAACAATTTGGGAAGTACAAGAGTCGTCCTCTCGGCGGATGTGAAAGCAGGTACAGCAGTTGTAAAATCACAATTGAATAAATAAACAATGAAAAAATCACAGAGCATAAGCCGTAAGCCAAAGCAAAAAAAACATAGAAATAATACAATAGGAATAAGTATTCCGAGAGAAAGTAAACCGAATTGGTTTATAATGGGGTTACTATATTTCATAGCTCTCTTGGTATTTTATTATTTATATTATTTTACTACACTTGAAGAACATCAAAGAGATAAAGTAATTGCCGGTCTTCTGTCAGGAAGTCTTTTGTGTATTATGACATCGTTCTTGGGATATACGTTTATTAAAGAATGGACGATTGATATATATGCAAAATATAAAAATTCACAAAAATTTTCTCTCGACGACATAGGTATTACACTTTGGTTAATTTGCGTAATTATATCGGTGTTTACACTTATTTTTTTTATTGATTGGACGAATTGGAAAAGCTACATAATTCATATTTCAACGGTTCTTGCCGTTTCATTTTCAAGAGTACTAACTCTGCTTTTCAAAAAAATCTGGGAGAAAGTTAAAACTTGGTTTACAAAACGATAATACTTTTTGGGGCTGGTTTAACTATCTTCCGACCGACTTTCGTATATTGGCAAAGAGAAAGACAGCGAAAGTGACCTCGGTGACTTCGGTGTTCGCAAATATGAAGCAGAGACAGGCAGATTTCTAAGCGTTGATCCGCTGTGGGAAGAGCAAAGACCGTGGAATGTTTATCATTACTCAGCAAATAATCCCATTGTCGCAAAAGATCCCGATGGGAAATTGTTCGATGTAATTGTTGATATTGCCTTTATTGCTTATGATGTATATGACATCGGTAAAAGGCGAATCCCAACAATGCTTTTAACTTGAAACTTTCTTCATAGTATCTGCTTCTATTTCCATGCTTGTAATTCTTTTTGAATAAATGCCGCCAATTCTTCTTTCTTAGGAAGCTGCAATAAATATTTCGACACAAATAAATTATTGTCCATTCCTGCCGTGGCGTACTCTACCAAGGCACTGTTTTTTTGCGTCACTAACAATATCCCAACAGTAGGGTTATCATCGGGTTGCATAACTTCGGTTTTGTAATAATTGATATAGGTGTTTAACTGCCCAATATTGTGATGATTAAAATCCTCAACTTTGAGTTCGACCAATACATGACATTTGAGAATGCGATGGTAAAACACCAAATCCACAAAGAAATATTCATCGCCTATGAGTATTTTCTTTTGTCTTGCCTCTAAGCAAAATCCGTGACCCATTTCCATCATAAAATATTGCAATTGGTCAAGCAATGCTGTTTCTACATCACTCTCTTCCACAGCATCTTTTGCATTCAATCCTAAAAACTCAAAAGCATACACCGATTTTACTATTTCATGGGGTGTTTGCGGTACAATTTTCTGCTGCGTTAATTGGCTCAGTAGTTCAGGTTTTTTGCTCATGCCCATACGCTCAAAATAGAGGCTGTTGATTTGGCGTTTCAATTCACGGACACTCCATGTTCCTTTGATACATTCTATTTCGTAAAAAGTGCGTTTAAGGTTATCTTGTATTTTTATCAATTCTACCAAATGGGAGTAAGACAGTTTGTTGAGCAGTTTTTCTGCCGGCACAAACAAGTCAGATTTAGCCAAATGTGGGGTTGATACTGACGGGATTGTTAACTCATCTTGAGTGTTTGATTCTTGGGACAATGTCCCAAGAATGTATGAAGGAAGTATATTTTTATATTCTTGGGTCAATGCCCCAAGAATATGCGGATAGCAATAATAGAACTGACGACAACGAGAAAGTTCTGCTGAAACAAGACCTTTAATTCTAAGTTTATATGCCAAATTATCAAGTAATTTTTCGCCATAAGCCGCCCTGTCTTCGCCCTTTTGCTCAAATTCTACCAAGTAAAATCCAATCAAATAATTGCGAATAGTCAACGAAACATTTACTGCTTTGGCAGCTTGCTGCTGAAAGTGCAGATGGGTTTGCTCTACAAGCGAGACTAAAGAATTGAAATTCAAAACTTCTTTGCTCATGACAACATCTTTTTAAGTATGTATGCGATGTATTTTTTTTCAAAACTACGGAAGATTCACTCGATAAAGTACAATCATGGACTATGTGGAGAAACTATAGAGCAAGTGGCTCAGTCAAAAAAAGGTATGTTGAGTATTAACTCAACGTTTTCAACATATACATCGGTAATGCTTTTATCCAATTGTACGGCATAGAATAAAAAGTGATTTTGAAGCATTGTGATAATGTTAGTTTTACTAATCTTCCAACCGACTTTCGTATATTGGCAAAGAGAAAGACAGCGAAAGTGACCTCGGTGACTTCGGTGTTCGCAAGTATGAAGCTGAGACAAGCAGATTTCTAAGCACCGACCCTTTGTGGGAAGAGCAAAGACCGTGGAATGTCTATCATTACTCGGCAAATAATCCCATAGTCGCAAAAGATCCCGATGGGAAATTATTCGATGTAATTGTTGATATTGCCTTTATTGCTTATGATGTATATGACATCGGCAAAACAGTGGTTAAAGGTGAAAGAGTAAGTGGTACACAAGTTGCAGCTCTCGGTGCTGACATTATTGGTGCTGTTGTCCCGGGACTTACTGGCGGTGGAGCAGCTGTCAGAGCAGCAGCTCATGCCGATGATGCCGTAAAGGTTATCAAAGGGGCTGATAAAGCAGCGGATGCGGCTAAGGCAGGTGGAAAAGAAGTAACTAGTAGAGCGAAAAACGTAGCAGCAGCAGATGCGAAAGGAATTCCCGTAAGTCAGTTAGGACCTAGTGGTAAGCCTAAAATACATAACGTGGAAAAGCCAAATTTAAAACGAGCCGAAGATGCAGCGAGAAACTACAAAAAGTCCAACTCTAAACCAGAAAAACATAATAGTGACAGAGGACAAAAACAGCATTTTCATCCAACAAGAAACGGTGAAAAATTAACAGGTAAAGACAACATTCATTTTGTTAATAAATCTTCGAAGAAAAATCCTAAATAATTATGACGACATTAAAGTATAGAAGCATCTGGATTGCATTAGTAAATATTAAGCCAGAAAGAGGCTTTAATTTTATGGAATTAATTGATAGCGATGGTGAAGACCTTTCCGGCTACAATTATATTGGAGCATGGGTAAATGTACTGATAAAATCAGAGAGCATCTATAGTGCATTAGACTTAATCAAAGGTGGTTTAGCTGAATTACATTTTGAGATTGAATTTATTGATAAAATTGAGAATGTTGCTTCATTAGTTGAAAATAAACAAATCGAAGACAGCATAATTCAAGAAGTAGAATCGTTGGAGAAAAGTGAGTTTCTTTTTATGATAAGTTACAGACTCTATCCTTACGAGTAGAGATATAAGACATTTTTCGATTTTAGAAACAGAAGGTAAAACATTAAGGGTATTTAATACAGATGGAACTACAAATATATATGTATCAAATCTTATTAAGGATAGAGAAAATTTAATTACTAATCTAAAGAGGAAGAAGGGGTTTGTTGATCTAATACATTAAAGTGTTCGCAAGTATGAAGCAGAGACAGGCAGATTTCTAAGCGTTGATCCTTTGTGGGAAGAGCAAAGACCGTGGAATGTTTATCATTACTCGGCAAATAATCCCATAGTCGCAAAAGATCCCCAATGCGCAACGGAGCAGGTGGAGCTCCCAAATCAGAATCATCTGGTGGTGGTAAAGTCAGATCTGCCGTGCAAGGTGTTATTAAAGGAGGCGGAACTGTTGGGGAATCAACACCACAACAAGAAGAAGCAAGAAATAGAAGAGAGGCGCAAAGTCAGGTACAGATTGGGGAAAGTAAAGGAAAATTTGGCGGTAAACGATCAACCGAAAGCACAACAGCGAGAGAATCTTTTAGAAAAGCAAAAGAGGCAAACGCAACACCGAGAAGTCAACAGCCAGAAAAACAGTATATGACAAAAGACCACAATACAGGTAAATCGTTAAGAACCTACGACTTTAAAAGTTCTACAGGTGAAAAGGTTACAATTAGAAGAGACAATCCTGTGACATATAAAAAAGGGACTAATGGTCACCAAGGAAAGCACCACAATGCTGGAACAACTGGAACTAAATTGCAACAACATCATAATTATAAAAAATAGCTTAGAAAAAACATGAAAGACACAAATACTTTAAATATTCATCTTGATATATATAATGATGTTTTAGAGAATATTTTTCCAATCAACGCTTGGAGCTATCCTGAAGAATTTAATATCCAAATTCTTGATAACGCTATGCTCGAAAAATTGAGAACTATATCATGTATTGAGATAACTTTTCACTCCACAAACAATGATTCATTTAACATTGATTTGAATTTTGATAACCAGCAGCGAGTAAAGAATTATTTACTAAGCGAAGTTGGGTTTAATTGGTTTCAATTTTGCTTTGAGCATAGCATGGACGTAAAAAACCGTGTCCGATCCTATAAAGGGTTACTTAAATCCGGTGATAAAAAAGATTCTGAAATCATAGAATACGAAATTAGTAAAACCAATGATTATTCATTTATAATTGGTCTTATAGAAATGAAAAGAAATAGTAAAAAAGAAACGGGTCTTGAAGATGGTAAATATCAAGGATTCTATCTACACACATTAGATTCATTAAAAGAAGTAGAAAAAATTCTTTTTGAGATTGAATCTAAATATTTGCTACACAGAACAACAACAATAATCCTCTATTCAATGGTTTTGTGCAAAGTATTGGAGAAGAAGAATATTTTAATGAGATATGCGGGAAATGGGTGTGAACAAATATCACTGCAATTATTTACTGAAAAGAACAACATTAATTGGCTTCATGACATTACAAAAAGCATAGTCGCAAAGGTATTACCAAAGACTACACTGAACTAAGCAAAAACATTTTACAACAAGCAAATTTTTCTTGTATTTTCAATTTAAATTATTTATTACAAATCATTGAATTTCTACATATTATTGACACATTTCAGAAACATCTATAGTTATAATTTCTTTGGAGCTATAACAACTATCTTCCGACCGACTTTCGTATATTGGCAAGGAGAAAGACAGCGAAAGTGATCTCGGTGACTTCGGTGTTCGCAAATATGAAGCAGAGACAGGCAGATTTCTAAGCGTTGATCCGCTGTGGGAAGAGCAAAGACCGTGGAATGTCTATCATTACTCGGCAAATAATCCCATTGTCGCAAAAGATCCCGATGGGAAATTATTCGATGTAATTGTTGATATTGCCTTTATTGCTTATGATGTGTATGACATCGGTAAAAGGCGAATCCCAATAATGCTTTAAACCTGAAACTTTCTTCATAGTATCTGCTTCTATTTCCATGCTTGTAATTCTTTTTGAATAAATGCCGCCAATTCTTCTTTTTTAGGAAGCTGCAATAAATATTTCGACACAAATAAATTATTGTCCATTCCTGCCGTGGCGTATTCTACCAATTGTTTTCCTTTTTCTGTACACAGTAAAATGCCAATGGCTCGATTATCATCCTCTCGCTTTACATTGGCATTATAATAGGCAACATAGGTGTTGAGTTGAGAAAGGTATTCGTGCTTAAAGGCATCTACTTTTAGCTCAATAATTACGTGGCATTTTAAAATGCGGTGGTAAAAAACCAGATCTGCAAAAAAGTATTCATCATCAAACAATAAACGCTTTTGGCGATATTCAAAACAGAAACCATATCCCAACTCCTGAATAAATTCTTGCAAATGATCGAGCAACAAGCTTTCTAACTCTTTTTCTTCTAACAATTTATCTGATTTCAAACCCAAGAAATCAAAAGTGTAAATAGATTTAATCGCATCATTTGTGTTCGCCGGTTCAATTTTACTTTGTAAATGTTCTAAAGCAAGTTCAGTATTGGAAGACATGCCAACACGCTCGTATGCTAGGGTATTAATTTGTTGTTTGAGTTCTTTTACAGAGAGTGTAGTTTTTAATGTTTGCAACTCATAAAACGTCCTTTTGGTGTTGTCTTCAATTTTCATGAGTTCAACAAAATGCGAAAACGAGATTCGCTCCAAAATTTGCTTGTAATAGTTATCCGTTTTTGCAGGATTTTGATCTATTCTCAATGAGTCAGACGCCGTCTGACTTATTTCAATTGATTTGTTTTCAATACTTTGCAACAAGTCAGATGATGACTGACTTATTGAAACAGGTAAGAAATCAAGAAAATTAGATTTCAATAAGCCACCTATCTGTGGATAGGTTTGGTAAAACTGCCTCGCCAACTTTAAATTGGTTTCACTTAATCCTTTCGTTGAAAGTTTATCGCTAATACTTCTCAATAATTTTTCGCCATAAGCCGCCCTGTCTTCGCCCTTTTGCTCAAATTCTACCAAGTAAAATCCAATCAAATAATTGCGAATCGTTAGTGATACATTCACGGCTTTCACCGCTTGCTGCTGAAAGTGCAGATGGGTTTGCTCTACAAGCGAGACTAAAGAATTGAAATTCAAAACTTCTTTGCTCATGACAACATCTTTTTAAGTATGTATGCGACGTTTTTTTTTCAAAACTACGGAAGATTCACTCGATAAAGTACAATCATGGACTATGTGGAGAAACTATAGAGCAAGTGGCTCAATACAAAAAAGGTGTGTTGCGTATTAACTCAACGTTTTCAACATATACATCGGTAATGCATTTATCCAATTGTACGGCATATAATGAAAAGTGATTTTGAAGCATTGTGATAATGTTAGTTTTAGTACTCTTCCGACCGACTTTCGTATATTGGCAAGGAGAAAGACAGCGAAAGTGATCTCGGTGACTTCGGGGTTCGCAAGTATGGTCCAGATGGAGCAAAATAAAAATAAACGATGAAAGAAAAAATACACCCTTACAAACAATATGAAAACACCCATTTATGGGAACTAATAAATAGTGCTATTGATGATTTAATAACAAATCAAGACATAGAATTAACTACAAGAAAAGAATATGTCATTGGCTATTTATGCAAAGTCATCAATTCAGATTTAAATGAGGATTACGCTAATTAACAGCTAAAATACCAGACTAATCACTAGAGAACATCAATTCTGAATATCACGGATATTATTTTGAATCAGTAGTATCCTTAATGATTGTCAGATATAATTTCTTGGAGATTTTGGTGTTCGCAAATTGAAGCATATAGAATCAGAGTTTCCAATGTCAGCATTATGTATGCAATTTTTGAGATAATGTTACCGTTGAGATTATTGGTATAAATCACCGGGATGAGGTTTAGCTAGGTATTTATGATAGAAGGCATTACAGGTGGGTATAAACGACAAAAGCCGTACAGTTTTGTACGGCTTTTTGGAAGAAAAACCCGGCAG